>Ga0070680_100003725_pt1 | contig 11384 bp, 11 predicted proteins | sample KBSC73BmetaG_FD_64672 | JGI IMG/M metagenome (GOLD analysis project Ga0070680, IMG submission 64672) | Corn rhizosphere microbial communities from Kellogg Biological Station, Michigan, USA - KBS C7-3B metaG | ecosystem: Host-associated > Plants > Roots > Rhizosphere | place: USA: Michigan...
TGCCGCGCTGGTCGAGCAGCAGGACGCGGAAATCAGCGAGCGCGCGGGCCATCCATCCCGACGGAGGCGTCGCGGGACGCGAGGCCTCGAAGCCCGGGCCGCCCTGGAGAAACACCAGGACCGGCCGGTCGACTCCGTCCGGTGCGGCCATCTCCCGCGTGAACACGCGAATCGTGCCCCGCGACGGGTCCCCATGCACGAGAGGAACGATGTGCTCGCGCTCGGTGAGGAGCGCACCGGGCATGCGGAAAGTTCGGGTCATCGAACGACGATACGTGATGGCGTCGTCGCCATGAACGCTCGGCCGTCCACCCTGTTCGAACGGTTCAAGCCGCACCGGCGGCGCAGCGCACATGCTCAGCCGGTCGGCAAGAGCTTCAGCCGATCCGCTGGCTGGCCGGCAAGGACAGTTCGAGCTGCCGAATGCGCCGTGACCGTGGGGCTTCGCGCCTTGCGCGAGGGCGATCGAGGAGGGCCGCTCTTCGCGCCTCTGCCTTCAGCTCGAACCGACCCGGCGCCGTCTCGACGAAGACGATCTCATCGCCCGGCGCGATCTCAAGCGCCTGACGGAGGGCGACGGGGAGCGTGACCCTTCCTCGGGTCTGGACGGTGGCGGTGCGCTGCATTGGTGTTGCCGATGGGCTTCGGCTGAGCGTCCAGGACGGCCGGACACAGTCACTCAAGTGGGGGCGAGAGCGACGATTTCATCCTCGAGTGCCGAACGCCAGACGAACCGCCGGCACGTCGCCGGTGGCGCCAGAACGCGAACGCCCTGCGGCACGGGGTCGCTCAGTCTTTCCTAAGTTTCCACGGTCAGAGTGCGCGGACAGTCAATGTCGACTGGACGGGATCGAAAGGAAAGATCATGAAGACGAGCATTGCTGCAGTCCTCGGCCTCGCGGCAGCGGTGGCGACGAGCTTCGCGCATGCGGACGGACGTCGCGACGGCGCCGAGCATCCTTTGCGCACCGACTCGAAGATGCAGGTGGTCGCCAACGGCGCGACCCGCGGCGAGCCCGGGCATGGCTGGCAATACTTCGCCGAGGCGGGCGGGGCCAGGGCCGTCGTGATCAGCCCGCGCGGCGACTACTTCTACAGCGACGGGCACGGCCTGATGCTGGCCGTCGAGAGTGCGCGCAGCGGGCCGGCGAGAGCTGCCGCGCCATTCGAGCTCTAGGCTGCGTAGCGAAGCACGGCGATGCAGTGACACGCCGTGCCCGCGACGACGAACAGGTGCCACGCGATGGTGGTCGCGAAGACGCTCGCGGCCGCGATTCCCGCCGGGTCGCCTCGCCGGTACGCCGCCATCAGGAGAACCGGAAAGGCGCCGATCCACCAGCAGGCCGAGGCCATGGCTGACGCTGTTCGCGATCTCTTCTCCGAGAGATTGCGGCCGCTCTGGCAACGCCGAGATCGGCGCCGTGGCAGCGCTTCTCCTCGGTGGTCTGACGGTCGACACGGGCGGCAGCGGCAATGCGGCAACGCTGTATTGTGGCTGCACGCTCGCTTTGCGAGTCCATCACCACACGCAATGAACACGACCGCCGAACCACTCGCCTACGCAGAAGCTCCTGTCGTGCCCGGCGTGCGCTCGCGCTTCGTGGACACGGCGACCGGCCTGCGCATGCACGTGCTCGAAGCGGGCGCCCCTGGGCAGCCTGTGGTGCTGCTGTTGCATGGCTTCCCGGAACTCGCGTACAGCTGGCGCCATCAACTGCCGGCGCTGGCCGCCGCGGGCTACCACGCGATCGCGCCCGACCAGCGCGGCTACGGCCGCACGACCGGCTGGGACGGCCGCTTCGAGGCCGACCTGGCGCCGTATCGTCAATTCCACCTGGCGCGCGACGCACTCGCGCTGGTACGCGCGCTCGGATCGAGCGAAGTCGCGGCGGTGATCGGCCACGACTTCGGGTCGTTCGTTGCCGGCTGCTGCGCGCTGATGCGGCCGGACGTCTTCCGCGCGGTCGCGCTCATGAGCGCTCCCTTTGGCGGCGCACCCCGCCTGGGCGCGTCGCCAGCGCTCGACGTGCCGGCGGCGCTGGCCACGCTCGACCCGCCGCGGCAGCACTACCAGTGGTACTACTCGACGCCGCAGGCCAACGAGGAGATGCATCACCCCGCGGGAGGGCTGCACCGCTTCCTGCGGGCGTACTACCACGTCAAGAGCGCCGATTGGCCGGGCAACGCACCGCATCCGCTTTCGGGCTGGGGCGCTGCCGAGTTGGCGACGCTGCCGCACTACTACGTGATGCCTGCCGGGGTGGGAATGCCCGCTGCCGTTGCGCCGTACGCGCCGACCGACGATGACGCCGCGCCCGAGCGTTGGCTGCCCGATGCCGAGCTGGCCGTCTACACGTCCGAGTTCGCGCGCACCGGGTTCCAGGGCGCGCTGAACTGGTACCGATGCATCACCGATCCGGCACAGCTTGTCGAAATGACGTTGTTCGACGGTCGACGCATCGACGTGCCGGCCTCCTACATCGCCGGCGCCGCGGACTGGGGAATCTTCCAGAGCCCAGGGGCCTTCGAGCGCATGCAGACCGAGGCTTGCGCGCGCTGGCTCGGCGTGCACCTCGTGCCGGGCGCGGGCCACTGGGTGCAACAGGAGCAGCCGGCGCAGGTCGACTCGCTGCTGCTGGAGTTCCTGCTGCGCGCCCGGTCGTAGCTGCGCGTTGTCCCGGTGTAGTCTCGCGCGCCACCATGCACGACCACTACGACCACAACCAGACGCTCGTTCCCGAGTCGTTTCTCGCGATCCATTCGCGCCACGGGCGGGCGCTCCGGCCGCGCGCCGCGATCGAGGCGCGGCACGAGCTCTGCGAAGACGTGGCCCTGCACGCAGCGGCCTTTCTCGCCGCTCGCCACCAGCAGGGCGACGACACCGGCGCAGCGCTGCGACGCTGTCACGACGGCCTGCGCGCCGACCCAGAGGCGTTCGCCGCCGCCGAAGCGGCGTGGATCGTCCATCGGGTCGCCGAGCTGCAGGAGTGGGACGCACCGCGCTGGCTGACAGAGCTCGACACCGGCAGCGACACCGCTCGGCCGGCCCGTTCTTCGTGAGGACAGCGCAGTGGCTGCGTTCGCTGCTCCAAGAGGCCGCATCCCGTCGCTGAGGAGGAGCGCCGGGTAGGTCGTCGCTCGCAGCCTGCGCGCCGACCCGGAGCCACAGCGCGCGCCGGCGGCACCGGATTCGCGCGACGCGCGTTGCGCGATACTCGTCGCCCGGCGCGCGCGCTTCCCTCTTCGGCCTTCATGAAGACCATCGGTTTGCTTGCGGCATTCGGCCCGGTCGCAGGCGCGCACTTCTACATGCGCCTGCTGCAACTCGTCGACGCGAAGAGCGACGCGGACTATCCCGGCATCGTGCTGCTCAGCCGGCCGGACATTCCCGACCGCATCGACTTCCTCCTGCACGACGGCCCCTCGCCGGTGCCGTACTACGTGGAGATGGTGCAGCAGCTCAACGCACTGCGCGTCGACCTGGTCGGCATCGCCTCGGCGACGTCGCACGCGTTCCTGCCCGAGGTGGAGAAGGTCTCCAACGCGCCCACCGTCAACCTGCTCGCCGCCGTGGGCGCCGAAGCAGCGCGGCAAGGCGCGAGGCGTGTCGGCCTGCTCGCGACCTCCGCCAGCGTGCGCCTGCACTTGTACGAACCCTACCTGCCCGAGGGCTGCGCGCTGGTCTGCCCGCCAGACGACGTCCAGGCCGAGCTGGACCGGATCATCTATGCGGTCAAGCGCGGCGAGCCGGCCGAGACGCTGGCCCCTCGACTCGCGGCCCTTGTCGAGCAGCCCTGGGCCGAAGGCGTCGAGACCTGCATCCTCGGATGCACCGAGCTGCCGCTGGTCGCCGAAGAGCTCGCAAGGCACCATCGCACCATCGACTCGGTCGAGTGCCTCGCGCGCGGGCTCCTGGACGCCGCGGGCATCCCGGCGCTGCCTTGAAGTCCGAAGGATCGCCGCCGATGCGCGACGCACCCACCTTGTCGACCCAGCAGCCCTACATCGACATCCGGCATGTCAGCAAGCGGTTCGGCTCGACGCAGGCGCTGAACGACGTTTCGCTCGCGGTGCATCCGGGCGAGGTCGTTGCCGTCGTCGGCCCTTCGGGTTCGGGCAAATCCACGCTTTGCCGCTGCATCAACGGGCTCGAGAAGATCGATGCCGGCGAGATCTATCTCGGCAACACCCTGCTGCCGCGCGGAGGCGCCGGGCTCGCCGCGATGCGCGCGCAGGTCGGCATGGTGTTCCAGTCGTTCAATCTGTTCCCGCACATGACCGTCCTGAGGAACATCACGTTCGCGCCGATGCGGGTCAAGCGCACGCCGCGTGCCGAGGCCGAGCAGGAGGCGAGGGCGCTGCTCGAGCGCGTCGGCCTGGCAGACAAGGCCGACGCCTTCCCGAGCGAGCTCTCGGGCGGCCAGCAGCAGCGCGCCGCGATCGCGCGCAGCCTGGCCATGAGCCCGCAAGCCATGCTGTTCGACGAGCCGACGTCCGCGCTCGACCCCGAGCTGATCAAGGAAGTGCTCGACGTGATGGTCGAGCTGGCGCGCCAGGGCACGACCATGGTCGTGGTCACGCACGAGCTCGGCTTCGCGCACGAGGTGGCCGACAAGATCGTGTTCATGGACCGCGGTGCCGTGGTCGAGGAAGAAGCGCCCGAGATCTTCTTCCGGCGGCCGCGCACCGAGCGCGCGCGTACATTCCTCTCCACCATGCTGGCGCATCGCGCGCCGGTGCAGCAGACCTGATTCGAAAGCTTTTCGGCACAACACGCTCATCCCACCGATCGGAGACCACCGTCATGAACCACCAGATGCACCGACTCGCCCGCGTCGCCGCCGGCGCAGCGCTTGCCGCCGCCGCCGCGGCAACGTCGCTCGCCACCGCCGCCACGCCGACCTTTGCGCCCGATTCGACGATGGCGAACATCCAGAAGCGCGGCGAGCTCGTCGTCGGCGTGAAATTCGACGTGCCGATGTTCGGGCAGAAGAACCCGCTCACGGGGCAGCTGCAAGGCTACGAGATCGAGATCGCCAATCAGCTGGGGCGCGACCTCTTCGGCAGCGACGGGCACGTGAAGTTCGTCGAGGCGCCGGGCCCGGTGCGCGAGCAGTTCGTGACGCAGCACAAGGCGGATCTCGTCATCTCGACGTACACGATCACCGAGCCGCGCCTGAAGACGGTCGCGTTCGCCGGCCCGACCTACGAGTCGAAGCAGGCGATCGTCGTCAAGTCCGACAACAAGACGTTCGGCAGCAGCATTCCCGGCTTCGCCGCCTTGAACGACCACACGGTCTGCGTCGTCAGCGGCTCCGTTTCCAACACGCTGCTCCTGAAGGACGCGCCGCAAGCCAAGATCATGGCGCTGAGCGCCAACCCCGACTGCGCCAAGGCGGTGCGCCAGGGTCGCGTCGAGGCGTTCGCGACCGACGACGCGCTGCTCATCGGCTTCGTCAACGAGACGCCCAAGGAGATCCGCTTCGTCGACAACGCGGGCGGCCGCGAGGAGCCCTACGGAATCGGCGTCAACAAGGATTCGCTCGATCTCTGCCGCTGGGTCAACGAGCGCCTGCTCGACATGTCGAAGAGCGGAACGCTCGAAAAGATGTTCGCGTCGACCATCGGCAGCGTGACGAAGCGCAAGCCCGCGCCGCTCAACGCCGCCGACATGACCTACTGCAAGTAGCCACGCTGGCGCGCCGGTGCCCTGCGGGCCGCGGCGCGCCCGCCAGGCAGGGTTCGAGGGCGTAGCCGATGGTGTCGATGGAGTTCTGGCGCCTGGTGATGCCGGCATTCTTGGCCGGCCTGCAGGAAAGCCTGCACTTGGCGCTCGTCGCCACGGCGGTGGCGTTTCCGCTCGGCTGCTTCGTCGGCGTCGGCCGCATCATGCCGATCGCCGTCGTCCGCAAGCTCTGCGACCTGTACATCAACCTGGTGCGCAGCACGCCGATCCCGGTCATCTTCATCTTCCTCTTCTTCGCTCTGCCCGACGTCGGCCTGCGGTTCTCGGCCTTCGTCTGCGCCTCGGCCGGGCTGGGCCTCTACATGGCGTCGTACGTTGCCGAGGCCGTGCGCTCGGGCATCAACGCCGTGCCGTCCGGCTACATCGAAGCGGCGCGCGCGCTCGGGCTCGACGAGCGCACGGTGGTCGGACGCATCCTGCTGCCGCAGGCGATCAAGGCGGTGATCCCGACGCTCGGCAACCTGAGCGTGGATCTCATCAAGAACACGTCGATCGCCTACACCATCTCCGTCGTCGAGCTGACCGGCACCGCGGTCCAGCAGGTCACCATGCTGGCCAAGCCGATCCCGATCTTCATCCTGGCCGTGCTGGGCTACGCGGTGCTGACGTTTCCGACCGGCGCCGCATTCCGCGCCCTCGAGCGCAACTTCCAGTACAGGTAGCACGGCGCCGTGGACTACCGCTTGCTCGCCAAGGACCTGAGCCCACGCGCCGAAGCGCGGCTCGAGGTCGTCGGCCTCCTCGTCGCTCTCGCGTGCGTGCTGGCGGTCGCCTTGATCGCCTACGGGCTCTACCGCACGGGCGAGCTGGATGCGGCGCGCTGGCAGATCTTCGCGCATCTCGCGACCTGGAAGTTCCTGGCGCTCGGCCTCTGGAACACGGTGCGCGTCGCCTTCGCCGACCTGGTGTTCTCGATGGCGCTCGGCGCGGTCGTCGCCGTGGCGCAGACGAGCCGATATCGGCCCTTCAGGCTGGCGGGCGGCGCGTACGCGGAGCTGTTTCGCGCCATCCCGACGCTGCTCATGATCCTGTTCTGCTTCTTCGGCCTGCCCCTGCTCGGCGTCGACGTGACGCCGTTCTGGGCGATCGTCATCGGCAGCGGCCTGTACAACTCGGCTGCCCTCAGCAACATCTTCAAGAGCGGGATCCAGACGATCGATCGCGGCCAATCGGAAGCGGCGTATTCGCTCGGCCTGGCGCGCAGGGACGTGATGACGGGCATCGTCTGGCCGCAGGCGCTGCGGCGCATGCGGCCCTCGATCGTCGCCCAGTGCGTCGTCCTCTTCAAGGACAGCTCGCTCGGGTTCGTCATCGGCTACGAGGAAGTCCTGCGGCGCTCGCAGGAAATCGGCACCTTCACGTCCAGCTCGCTGCAGCCGTATCTCGTCGGCGGCTGCATCTACATCGTCGTCATCTACCTGCTGCGGCGCTTCACCGGGCAAGGCAGCCAGCGCGTCGACGAATCGGCGGCGTGACGCAGGAAGGCGAGGTCGGGCGGTGTCAGAGCCCCCCGCCCGCGCCGACGGCGAGCTTCAGAAGGTAGACGCCGAGCGGCGCGGCCGCCGACGCGAACACCCGCCCGACGATCGCCGGGTTGAACGGCCACGTCGGGGCCTTGAGCACCTGCTGCTCGTACATGCCGAGAACGGCGGCGGGAAGATAGGCGTCGTGCGCTGCCTCTGCCGGTTCGCAGGCGCGGCGCCGGAACAGCGCTTCGCGCGCGGCCGCCAGCTCGCGCCGCACGCGCACGAGCTCCTTGTCCTGCGCCCTGGCGAGCGCGACGTGGATCGTCCACATCGAGGTGAAGAAGAGCGCGAGCGCGACCAGAACGAGACTGCCGTAGACGAGGATGCCTTCGATGCTGCGCAGGCTCCTCGACGATTGGAAGACGAGGCTCAGGCTGATTCCGCCGACGAACACCAGCGAGAGGCCCTGTCCCCATCGCGCGAAGGGCGTCAGCAGGTGCGCGTCGAACACGTTGAGCTCGAGCCCTGCGCGTGATCGCGCGGCGAGGTGCCGCGACCGCACGACGCTGCCGTAGACGACCGCGCCCAGCAACGCGAACGTCAGCGCACTCGTCGCGCCCGCATACAACCGGAGCCAGCCATCGGCGCCCGGCACGCGGGACGCGAGCGAGAGCCCGACCAGCGCGCCGAGCGAGATCGCCACCCACTCGCCGCGGCGGCTGACAGGCTGCACACGGCCGCCGGCGCCGCCTTGCACTTCCAGCGCCTCGAGCGAACGCATCGCTCGCTCCGAGCGCGCATGCATGAACGGATGGACCGCGAGGATGTAGACGAGGATCACCGGATCGAGCCCGAGCAGCCAGATCGCGGCGCCGACGCGTGGCCCGCTCGCGCCCTGCGCGTACGCGGCCAGCGCGAGCAGCACGAGCAGGACGAGGCCGACGACGACGATGAATGCGCTGTAGCGTGCGCCGAGAGCGCTGTGCAGCCGCGCCAGCAGCGACTGGTCCTCGGCGGGCGGTTGCAGCGCGCGTGCGGCGGAGGAGCCGTCAGGCGATTCCAGCGTGAGCGCGCGCGACTCCATCGAGGCATCGTAACCGTCGCCTGCCCGATGCCCCCACGGCCGGGCGTCGTGCGTGCGCGCATAGACTGCGTGCATGGCCAGCGACGCATCCCGCGCGAGCGACACGACCCACCGCGGCGACGAAGGCGCTGCGCGGCCTGGCTCGGCGCCGCAGCCGGGCCCTGGCGACGTTCGCATGCGCGGCTTCAGCCGCCGCTCCGAAGTCGGCGAAGTCTGGCAATGGGTCGATCGGCACGCGCTGCCGTTGCCGGCCGAGTCGGTGGCGATCGACGACGCGAGCGGTCGCGTGCTGGCGAGCGCGGTGATCGCGCGCTGCGATGTGCCGGCGTTCGATCGCTCGGCGATGGACGGCTACGCCGTGCGCGGCGAGGAGACCGTCGGCGCCGGCGACTACAACCCGCTCGAGTTTCGCGTCGTCGGCCGCGCATTGCCGGCGCAGCCGTTCGAAGGCGTCGTCGAGCGCGGCCAGGCAGTGCGCATCATGACCGGTGCCCCGCTGCCGGCGGGCGCCGACGCGGTGGTCCCCGCCGAGTACGTGCGCGAGACGGCGCACGGCATCGAGACGTCGATGGCGTTCGGGCCGGGCAAGCACGTCGGCCGGGTCGGCGAGGACATCGCGCAGGGCGCCACGGTGCTCGGCGCCGGCCGGCGGCTCCGGCCGCAGGACGTCGGCGTGCTGGCGTCGCTCGGCATCGACCAGGTCGCGGCCGTGCGACGGCCGCGCGTTCGCATCGTCGTCACCGGCAACGAAGTCGTCGCTCCGGGTCGCCCCAAAGGTCCCTACGAGATCTACGACGCCAACTCGGCGATGCTGCGCGGGCTGATCGCGCGCGACGGCGGCGTTGTGCAGGCGCACCTGCGCAGCGGCGACGACCCGGCACCGATCCGCGCGGCGATGACGGCACCGGACGCCGACGTCGTGCTCGTCTCGGGAGGCTCCAGCGTCGGCACCGAGGACCACGCGCCGCGCCTCCTGGCCGAAGCGGGCGAGCTCGCGATCCACGGCGTCGCGATGCGGCCGTCGAGCCCGGCCGGCTGCGGCCGCATCGGCGACACGCTCGTCTTCCTGCTGCCGGGCAATCCCGTGTCGTGCCTGTGCGCGTACGACTTCTTCGCCGGCCGCGCGATCCGGCGCCGCGCCGGCCTGCCGTCGGCGTGGCCGTATCCGCAGCGGCGCATGCGCGTCGGCCGCAAGATCGTCTCGGCGATCGGCCGCGTCGACTACTGCCGCGTGCGGGTGCGCGAGGGCGAGGTCGAGCCGCTCGCATTGAGCGGCGCGTCGGTGCTGTCGTCGACGACGCGCGCCGACGGCTTCGTCGTCGTGCCGGCCGAGAGCGAAGGCTGCGCGCCCGGCAGCGAAGTCACGGTCTACCTGTACGACCCGGAGTGAGACCGTGAAGCAGAGCTCTTCCAAGGGGGGCGCGCCTGCCGCGACCGACGGCCGGCAGACGCAGTTCCTGACCGTCGTCACGCGCGACGAGGCGAGCGAGCGCTTCCGGCGCCACCTGCGGCTCGCGCCGCTCGGCCACGAGACGCTGTCGCTGGCCGAAGCGCTGCACCGCGTGCTGAGCGACGACGTGATCGCCGCGGTCGACGTGCCCGGCTTCGACCGCTCGAACGTCGACGGCTTCGCGGTCCAGGCGAGCGACACGTTCGGCGCAGGCGAGGAGGACGTGCGCAGCGTCGCGCTCAACCGCGAGGTGCTGACGCCGGGCGTGGTGCCGGCGGAGGTCGTGAGCGCGGGCCGCGCGACCGTGATCGCGACCGGAGCGATGCTGCCGCGCGGCGCCGACGCCGTCGTGATGGTCGAGCACACCGAGATCGCCGCCGGCGCGGGCGGCGCGCGCGCGGTCGAGATCGGCCGCGCGGTGACCGCGGGCGAGAACGTCAGCTACGCCGGCACCGACATCGCGCGCGGCGAGACCGTGCTGCGTGCCGGGCAGGTGCTGACGTCGCGCGAGATCGGCGTGCTGGCGGCGATCGGCATCGACCGCGTGCGCGTGTGCCGGCGGCCGCGCGTGGCGATCCTCTCGACCGGCGACGAGATCGTGCCGCCCGGCGCGCCGCTGCCGCTCGGCGCGATCTACGACTCGAACGCCGCGATCATCGGCGCCGCGGTGGCGGAGCTCGGCGGCGAAGCGGTGCAGCTCGGCGTCGTTCGCGACGACGAGCAGGCGCTCGCGGCGGCGCTCGACGCTGCGCTCGAGCACGACGTCGTGCTGCTCTCGGGCGGCACGTCGAAGGGCGCCGGCGACCTCTCGTACCGCGTCGCGAGCCGGCTCGGCGATCCGGGCATCGTCGCGCACGGCGTCGCGCTGAAGCCCGGCAAGCCGATCTGCCTGGCAGTCAGCCAGGGCAAGCCGGTCGTCATCCTGCCGGGCTTTCCGACGTCGGCGATCTTCACGTTCCACGAGTTCGTCGCGCCTGTCCTCCGCGCGTTCGCCGGGCTGCCCGTCGAGCGGCGTCGCACCGTGACGGCGACGCTGCCGATGCGCGTCAACTCGGAGCGCGGCCGCACCGAGTACCTGCTCGTCGGCCTCGTGCAGGGCGACCAGGGCCTCACCGCCTATCCGATGGGCAAGGGCTCCGGCTCGGTGACGACTTTCAGCGGTGCCGACGGCTTCATCACCATCGACCAGCACACCGAGTTCGTCGACAGCGGCAGCGAGGTGCAGGTGCAGCTGATCGCCGAGGGCGTCGAGCCTGCCGATCTGGTGATCGTCGGCAGCCACTGCGTCGGCCTCGACGCGATCGTCGGCCGGCTGGTGCAGCGCGGCGTGCGCACCAAGGTGCTCTACGTCGGCAGCATGGGCGGCGCCAAGGCCGCGCTGCGCGGCGAATGCGACATCGCGAGCGTGCACCTGATGGACCCGGCGACCGGCCGCTACAACGAGCACCTGCTCGCGGCGACGCTCTCGCTGCTGCCGGGCTACCGGCGCATGCAGGGCCTCGTGTTCCGGCCGGGCGATGCACGATTCGAAGGCGGAGGCGTCGACAGCGCGCTGCAGGCCGCGCTCGCCGATCCCGAGTGCACGATGGTCAACCGCAATGCCGGCAGCGGCACGCGCGTGCTGATCGACAAGCTCCT
>Ga0070680_100003729_pt1 | contig 11379 bp, 10 predicted proteins | sample KBSC73BmetaG_FD_64672 | JGI IMG/M metagenome (GOLD analysis project Ga0070680, IMG submission 64672) | Corn rhizosphere microbial communities from Kellogg Biological Station, Michigan, USA - KBS C7-3B metaG | ecosystem: Host-associated > Plants > Roots > Rhizosphere | place: USA: Michigan...
TCCGGCGCGTTCCACATCACCCGGGCGGCAAGCCCGGTGACCCGAAAACCAAGCTCTTCCAGCACATCACGCAGCAACAGATTCTGCTCGAAGCACCAGCCGCCGCGACCGGCGTGAAGCAGCTTGCTCTCGAGGTCCTCGCGAAGGAGGCTGATCGGTCGGTTCAGCAGAGGATCGAGTGTTTCAAAGGCGATCGCCTGCGGATGGCGCAGGTGAATACCGGCCAACGTTTCGAGTGTCGGTGCACGCGAGCCGGTGTAATAGATACGCCCGAAATAGGCGTCGATGTCGACGCCGTCAGCCATTAAGCCAGCCGGGCGTGCAGGTCATAGGCATCCGCCGATTCGATCTCAACGTCGGCCCAGTCTCCGGGCTTGAGCCCGGGACGGGCCAGCCCCTTGCCACGCGTGATGCGTACGACACCGTCGATCTCCGGCGCATCCGCCTCGCTGCGAGCGATGGCGGTACCGTTTTCAACGGCATCCACCAGTACACGCATGCGTCGCCCAACCTTCGCCTTCAATCGCCTGGTGCTGATTTCGGCGGCGCGCTCCATGAAACGGACCCGCCGCTCTTCCTGCACTTCCCCGGGGACATGATCCGCGAGCGAATTGGCCGTGGCGCCCTCGACCGGCGAGTACTTGAAGCAGCCCACGCGGTCGAGCCGGGCCTCGTCCATCCAGTCGAGCAACTCCTGGAATTCGGCTTCTGTCTCGCCAGGGAATCCGACGATGAAAGTACTGCGGATCACCAGGTCGGGACAGGTCCGGCGCCAGGCTTCGATGCGCGCGAGTGTGTTGACCGCATGTGCGGGACGGCGCATACGCTTCAGCACGGAGGGGCTGCCGTGTTGGAAAGGGATGTCGAGATACGGGAGGATTTTCCTTTCCGCCATCAGCGGAATGACTTCGTCGACGTGCGGATACGGGTAGACGTAATGCAGCCGCACCCATGCGCCCAGTGAGCCCAGGCCGCGAGCCAGATCGATGAAGCGTGTCTCGTAGGTCTTTTCGCGCCACGCCGCAGGCGCATAGCGGATGTCAGCTCCGTATGCACTCGTATCTTGCGAAATGACGAGCAGCTCCTTCACGCCCGCCTTCACGAGGCGTTCGCCTTCGCGCAACACATCGTCGATGCGGCGGCTGTCGAGCTTTCCGCGCATGCTGGGAATGATGCAGAAGCTGCACTTGTTGTTGCACCCTTCCGAGATCTTCAGGTAAGCGTAGTGTCGCGGGGTCAGGCGTATGCCCTGCGGAGGCACCAGGTCGAAGAATGGATCGTGTTGGGGCGGCAAGTGCTCGTGAACCGCATTCAACACGTCCTCGTACGCGTGCGGGCCAGTAACTTTCAACACGCGAGGGTGGCGCTCCAGGATCCGCTCGGGCCTGGCCCCGAGGCAACCCGTCACGATCACACGACCGTTCTGCTCCAGAGCCTCGCCGATCGCATCGAGGGATTCATCGACCGCCGCGTCGATGAAGCCGCAGGTGTTGACGACCACGACGTCGGCCGCGTCATAGGTCGGGGAAACTTCGTAACCTTCGGCGCGCAGGTGCGTCAGGATGCGTTCAGAATCGACGAGCGCCTTTGGGCAGCCGAGGCTGACGAAGCCGACCTTGGCGGCACGTCTGGCCGCTGCCGGCGCACGGGACTGGGATTTGGGGGCCGCGCTACGCTTTGGCGCTGCCGTTTTGGGGGTCGGAGGGGTCATGGCGGTCCGCCATGATACCACGGCGCCGTCAGACCGGCCTTACGGCTCCCCTGTATCGCTCGACGTCTGCGCTTGCGACTGGGGGGCTGCGCCGCGAGTCGCTTCGTTCCGGAAACTTTGCAGAGTGTAAAAGACGAGCAGCACGACCAACGGCATCAGCAACCACGGCCAGATCGCCTGCCGGCGCTCGTTGGTATCGTGCGTAGTGGACATCGTTGTTTCCGGGCTGTGTGCGACCACGGCGTCGGAGACTACCTCCGACCCAACGTCGCGGCAATAGCGGAGCGGCGCGCGTATGCCGGGACCGCAGAGCGGCTCACAAAAGCGGTCTGATCTCCGCCCTCGCCCTGCCGTTTCCGACCGTCAGATAACCGATTGTGACAGGCAGGCTGAAGCGTCTCGGCCCGGCGCTGCCGGGATTCACAAACAGTACACCATCACGCTCCACGACCTGCGGCTTGTGCGAGTGACCGGCGACGACTACGCGAAAGCCCGCCGCGGCCGGGTCGATGTCGAGCTCATTCAGATCGTGCAAAACGTGAATTCCGACACCGCCAAACTCGAAGGCGAGCGATGGGGGAAACTCCTTCGCCCACGGACCCTTGTCGTTGTTGCCGCGCACAGCATCCACGGGCGCGATGCTGCGCAATGATCCAATCACTTCCGCCGCCCCGATATCGCCCGCGTGGATGATGTGCTCGACGCCCGCCAACGCCTGCAGCGCCTCGGGTCGCAGCAGGCCGTGGGTGTCGGAAATCAGTCCTATTCTCACCGTCCGTACAGTCCCACGAGGTCGGCCTCCGCGAGCTTGTTGGCATTGACGTTGAAACCGATCATGGCGGCGGTGGCATCGGCCGGCACTTCCAGCTTGGGAACTTTCAATGCGAACAGCCTGAAGTGATAGTGGTGTGGCTTACCCGGCGGAGGGCAGGGGCCGCCGTAACCCACTGTGCCGAAGTCGGTACGCCCCTGGACGGCTCCCTTGGGCAGACCGGGCTTCTTCGGATCCCCGGCCTCGGCTGGGAGGTGGTCCACGTCTGCCGGAATGTTGTAGACGATCCAATGCCAGAAGCCGCTCCCCGTGGGGGCGTCGGGATCGTGAACCATGAGGGCGAAGCTCTTCGTCCCCTCAGGCGCGCCGCTCCAGTGGAGCTCAGGCGAGAGGTTCTTGCCCTTGCAGCCGAAGCTGTTGAAGACCTGGTCCTCGGACAGGGTCTTGCCTTGGCCGATATCCGGGCTCACCAGGGCGAATTTCGATGCCTTGGACTTCTTGGCCGCAGGAGCCGCAGCTTTGGCGTCCGGCGTATCGGCGGCCGCGGCTGCAGCCGCGTTTCCCCATGCCAGGGTCGCCGTAACCGTTACTGCCGCCGCTGCGATGGCCACCAGGCGAGCCGTCCGGGCTCGCCGGGCCTTCCTGTCAGTTCGTTTGCCTGCCATTCTTGTTCTCCGGTTGTGACTCAGCTTTCGTCTAGCATGCCTCGTACCCGGGCCGGGTCTGCTGGCATGATGGCACCTCCGGCGACAGTGGAGGGACGCTCACCGTGACAGCTCCAACACCCGAGGTGACGAACCAGTCGAGCGACCTGGTCGACTACAACCTGTTTACGACCAACCCGGCATTGGTGGATGCGCTGGCGCGGGAGGGCTCGGCGTCCGACCACGACCGGATGGCGGCGCTGGGCGAGCGCCTCGGCCGCGCCGAGATGTTTGCGCTGGGGGATGCGGCGAATCGCAACCCGCCGGTTCTCAAATTATTCGACCGGTTTGGCGCGCGTCGTGACGAGGTGGAGTTTCATCCCGCGTGGCACGAGCTCATGCGGCGCCTGGTGGGTGAAGGGCTGCATACGGGTCCCTGGTCGGAGCCGGCGTCCGCGGCGCATGTGGCGCGCGCGGCAGGCTACATGCTCTGGGCCGAGATAGAAAACGGCACCCAATGTCCGGCTACCATGACGTACGGGGTGGTACCTACTCTGGCCCGCCAGCCCGAGGATTTCGGCGAGTGGTTACCTCGCCTGCTGTCACGCGAATACGACCCACGGTTCACGCCGGCCGCGGATAAGACGGGCGCCCTCATGGGAATGGGTATGACGGAGAAGCAGGGAGGCTCCGACGTCCGTTCCAACACGACGCGCGCGGTGCCGGTCGCTGCACGCGGTCCAGGACTCGAGTACCGGCTCACCGGCCACAAGTGGTTCTTTTCCGCACCGATGTGCGACGCATTTCTGGTGCTGGCGCAGGCTCCGGGGGGCCTGTCCTGCTTCTTCGTACCGCGATTCCTGCCTGACCGGACAGTCAACACACTGCTGTTACAACGCCTGAAGGACAAGCTCGGCAACCATTCCAACGCTTCCAGCGAGGTGGTATTCGAGAATACCTATGGCCTGCTGGTCGGAGAGGAGGGCCGCGGCGTCCAGACGATCCTGGAGATGGGCGTCTACACGCGTTTCGATAATGCAACAGCCACGGCAGGTCTGATGCGCCAGTGCGTGGCGCAGGCGATCCACCATGCGAGCCAACGGAAAGCCTTCGGGCGGCTGTTGATCGATCAGCCCTTGATGCGCAATGTGCTGGCGGACCTGGCGCTGGAGTGTGAGTCGCACATTGCGCTCGTCATGCGGCTCGCGCGAGCGTTCGATGCGCAGGAGGATGAGGCCGAGACGTTGTTGCGCCGTGTGCTCACGCCCGTCGCGAAGTATTGGGTCTGCAAGCGGGCTCCCACGGTCATAGCGGAGACCATGGAGGTACTCGGTGGAAACGGTTATATCGAGGAGGGACCGATTGCGCGTCGCTTTCGCGAGGCGCCGCTGAATTCAATATGGGAAGGCTCCGGCAACATCATGTGTCTGGATGTGTTGCGAGCGTTGGCTCGGGAGCCGCGTACGCGGGAGGTGCTGGGCGAGTTGTTGTCGGGCGGCAAAGGCCGCGATGCGCGTTACGACCGGTTCGTGGATGAATTGTTGGGCGAATTGGGAGATCCGGCGGACGGCGAGCTGCGGGCGCGGTACCTGACACAGAAGATTGCGCTTGCCGTGCAGGCAGCCGTGCTCGTCGCGCACGGGCCTGACACTTCTTCCAAGGCGTTCCTGGCGTCCCGACTGAGCGCAGGTGCGCCGGCAGCATTTGGAACGTTGGCAGCGGGCGTGGACTTAGGGGCAATGATCGAGCGCATTCTGCGCTTCTAGAATCTTTGGCGGTTGCCGCCTTTCGTCGCGCTTTGATCGGCCGATAGTCCATTCGAGGGGGGCGCGGCATCCGGTTCTCCTGATATTCTGTTAACTCAGAATCCTATGATTCTGTTGATGTTTTTGAGTTCGAATCGACAAAACCGATATAAACGATTGACTCACTGTCTGCCGCTGCAGCTGAAGGGGGTTGCGAACAGTGGAACCTGGCAACGGCGAGGACAGGTCAAGGAGCTTCGGCGCTGGGGAAGGCGCCGGACGGGGACGCACGGAAAACAGGAACATGAAAAAACCAAAGCAGAAGACCCACCTGACTCCCAATGAAGTCGCGGAGTTGTTGATGGTCAATCCGGTGACGGTGCGCCAGTGGGCGGCGCGCGGTCTCCTTCGATCGCTGACGACGCCTGGGGGGCACCGTCGCTTTCTATTGAGCGATGTGGAGGAGTTCGCCCGCAGTCGCGGTGCAACACCCGTTGCCCGCCATTCGGGGCGGCCGGACCGGATTCTCATCGTGGATGATGATTTGAATCTGAGCCGGCTCATTCAGGGGCTGATCCAGGAGCGGGATGCTCACGTCGAGACCGAGATCGCGCACGATGGCTTCGAGGCCGGAGTCAAAGTGGAGGCCTTCCGGCCGCACGCCCTGGTGCTCGACCTGATGATGCCCGGCATCGACGGGTTCGAGGTCTGCCGGCGGCTGCGCGCCCGCCCCACTCTCAACCACATCCGGATCGTCGCGGTGACGGGCTTTGCCAGCCCCGAGAACATCGATCGCATCCTGGCAGCGGGCGCCGATGCCTGCCTGGAGAAGCCGATCGACTCCGAGCGGCTGCTGGCGGAGCTGGGGTTGGTCGCGCAGACCACTGGGTCGTAGCGACGGCGGGCCGGGGCGCCTCCTCACCTGCGGGCGGAGGCCGCGGATCTGATTCGACGCATAGAGCGTCCGCAGTCGGCCGCCCGTATCTTGCTGCGTAGCAGTGCTACGCTTGAAGGCTGGAACGAGCCTAGCGAGTATTAACCGACGATGCCTTTCGACCGCGACTACTACCAACGTTTCTACTACGACCCACGGACAGCGGTCACAACCAGGCGCGAGATGCAGGGACGAGCGCATCTCATAGCTGCCTTTGCGGAACACACAGGGTTGCCTGTACGGCGCATCCTCGACGCCGGGTGCGGCACCGGTATGCTGCGTGTGCCGCTGCTAAGGCGGTTACCGGGTGCGCACTATACGGGGCTCGAGACGAGCGAGTACCTCTGCGAGCGCTACGGGTGGGAGCACGGCCAGATCGACGAGTACCGCTCTGCTTCGCCCTTCGATCTCGTCATCTGTTATGACGTGCTGCAATATCTCGACGCGGAAGCCGCAGGTCGCGCGATCGACAATTTCGCCCGACTCTGCCGTGGCATCCTCTACTTCAGCGCGCTGACCAAGCTCGACTGGGAGTACAACTGCGATACCCAGCGTACCGACTCGGAGGTGCACCTGCGCACCGGTAACTGGTACCGCAGCCGCCTGCGGCGCTATTTTTCCGAGGCAGGCGTGGGATTCTGGTTGCGCAAGGGAGCGCCGCTCACTCTCTGGGAGCTGGAATCCACCTGAGTGATGCCCTTGCCGCGGAAGAGCGGATACAGAGGAATGCCCAACAGAATGAGCGCCAGCGTGGCCACCGATTCCACGGTGTTGGTCAGGAATGCATTGACCACTATCCAACACATGACCAGCACGAACAGCAGCGGCACGAACGGGTAGCCCAACACCCGGTATGGGCGGGGCGCTTCCGGCATCTTGCGTCGTAGGACGATGACCGAGAACACTACGGGGGCCCAGAAGATCGCGTACGACAACACGGCCATGTTGGTGAGCTGATCGAAGGTGCCGGTGACAGCGAGCAGCGCTGCCCAGCCGCTCACCAACACGATGGACGTCAACGGCACGCGGGAATGGGGGCTCAGCTTTCCGAACCTTGCGAAGAACAATCCATCGCGCGCGGCGGCGTACGGAACACGTGCGCGTGCGAGGATGGTTCCATTGAGAGCGCCGACCGAGGAGACGAGGAATATCAGGGCGGCAATCGGCGCGGCTTTTGTACCGAGAAAGGTTTGCACGGCCCGGGCCGCGACCGAAGGCGCCTCTGGATAGGCGGTTGAGTTCGCCGTGGCTACCTGCCCGATAGGGAGCGCGTAGAGGTAGGCGACGTTGATCAGCATGTAGATCGTCAGCACGATCAGCGTTCCGCCGATAATGGCGCGCGGCAGATTTCGATCCGGCTGTTGCACCTCGCTCGCTGCCATGGGCAGGAACTGCCAACCGCTATAGGCCCACAGGGCGGCGAACATAGCGGCCCCGAAGCCGCTCACCCCGCCGCTCACCGTGCCCGGGGGAGTAGCCAGGTTCGACCAGTCGTGCGTGGTGCCGAACAGAAAGACACCCGCCGCCACGCCCAGAATGGAGACAACTTTGGCCGCGGTGAGCAGCGTCTGCACCCGGCCGCCAAAGATGACCCCGGCGCAGTTGATCAGGCCAAACACTGCAATGACCGAGACCGCAATGAGCTGTCGCAGGCCGAGCTGCAACGTGTAGCTCGCTCCGAACACGTGCATGGTGCGCTCGAACCAGACGCCGCCGAAGGGGTAGATGTCCGAGAGAAACACCGCCACGGCCGCGCCGTACGCCGAGATGCTGGCGCCGCCGACCAGAAAGCTGTTGAATACGTACAGAAATCCCGGCATCTCCCCAAATGCGGCTCGCAGGTAAACGTATTCGCCACCGGCGTTGGGTAGCAGCGCACCGAGCTCCGCGAAGCTCAGAGCGCCGAACATCGCGACGATGCCTGCCACGACCCATGCCGCGAGAACCAGCAGGGGTGTCCCGACGGCTTGGGCCATCACGGCGGATTTCAGAAAGATGCCCGTGCCGATCGTGATCCCGATGACCAACGAGGTGGCATGCAGCAGCGTCAGGTCGCGCCGAGGTTGGGTGTGAAAGGGGTCCATGGAATCTAAGCGTACAATATCCACTCGTCAGCGATCCGGAAATAGACTATGCCCGCACATTCCCACAAGGTTCAGGTTCATTGGTCGCGCGGTGAGGCCGCGTTCACGGACAACCGCTACAGCCGGGGACACACCTGGCGTTTCGACGGTGGCATCGAAGTGCCCGCATCGTCGTCGCCGCATGTCGTTCGAGCGCCGCTTTCGGTGGAAGCGGCCGTCGACCCCGAAGAGGCTTTCGTCGCCGCGATCTCGAGCTGCCACATGCTGTGGTTTCTCTCGATCGCCGCCGAGAGAGGCTTTCGCGTCGATGACTACTTCGACGAGGCGGAAGGCGTCATGGGAAAGAACGCTGCCGGCAAAACCGCCGTGACGCGTGTGACGTTACGGCCGCGTGTTACATTCTCGGGCGACACGAAGCCGTCACGCACGCAGCTCGATGAGCTGCATCACAAAGCGCACGAAGAATGTTTTATTGCGAACTCGGTGACGACCGACATAATTTGCGAGCCCGTCCACGTTGCATGAGCATCTAATCGTCAGGTTTCGTGGCGGGGTGAGTTGCCGCCGCGATTCCAACGGGCCGCTGGGCCTGACACTCGTCGGGTGGACGTCGGATCATCCCGACGAGCGTGTGTCGCTCGCTTTCAGTGGGCGCTCACCCGACGCGCTGCCCGACGTCCTGGAGGATCCGATCGTGGATCGTCTCGATGAGATGCGGTATCGGATCTCGAGCCCGCCACGGGAGTGGATCGTGGAGGCGACAGCCATCCACCTGCATCGGGAAATGGCCGCAACATTTTATCGGGCCATTCCGCCTCGCGCGGCGCCATGGAGCAAACGCTTCTTCTGGCGGATTGTGCTCGCCCTGGCGGCGAGCGCCTGGGGAAGGAAGTTGTTGTTGGCGTTGCGGCGTTAGAAGTTGCCGCTGTCGGGGAGCTCGCGGGCCTGCTGCTCGAGCGTGGCGAGCCTGCCGGTGCCGACGAGCGAGGCATAAACCATCATCTGCGCCTGAAACGCCCTGTGCCACGTGAAGCGTCGTAGCACATGCTCCCGAGCCGTTTTACCGATGGCATCGAGGTCCCGCTCGTACAGCGCAGCGATCGCATCGGCCATGCTCGCTGCGTCACAGGGCTCAGCGAGCATACCCACGCTTTCGTCAACGAACTCCGGAATAGCGCTCGCGCGCGCGGCAACGACGGGGCGGCCGCACGCCATCGCCTCGAGGAGGACCAGGCCGAAAGTTTCCTTTGTGCCGGCGTGCACCAGTGCGTCCGCTGACGCAATCCAGCCCGCCAGCTCCAGGCTATCGCGCCTGTAGGGTAGCATCGTCACGTTTGGAGTAGGCCGCACGCGCCGGGCCCCGCCGATCATCAGAAGATGATACGGAGAGCCCAACCGCGCGAACGCTTGTAGCAACACCGGCAGATTCTTCTCACCGGCAAAACGTCCGGCATACACGAGTAATCGCACATTCGCCGGCAGCCCGAGCTTCTTCCGCAAGTCGTGGGCGCGTCGCTTCGGGTGGAAGATCTCAACGTCCACACCGAGTGGTTGATATACCGTGTGCGGAACTCCCATATTGTTCAGGAACTCGCACATCAGCCGGCTCGGCGCAAACACAACATCGAACCGCTCATACAGCCAGCGCAGATAACGGCAGAGAATGCGCTCTGTGAGCTTTCCGCCGAAACGCCAGCCGAGAATCTGCGGAAGATTGGAATGATAAAAAGCCGTTATCGGAATTCCGCGCCGCTCTGCCAGGCGCCAGGCAGCCCAGGCGGGATGAAAGGCGTCACCGGCTTCGATGAGACTCGGCTGCAGGGCGTCCAGTACCCGCGTCCAGCGCTTCGGGTTCAGGGGAAGCCGGTAGTTGAAGGCGCCCGGAACCGGAATGCCGGAAAGCGTACACAGCTCGCCCCGTTCGAAGTGATCCTCCTTGGCCGGCACCACGATCGTATGCTGCCAGGAGGTGTTCGCGCGGAGCCAGGCGTGCTTGGCGGATAAGTATCGTTTTACACCGCCACTGGTGGGTGAGTAGAAAAGGGTCGTATCGACGAGATGCATAGGTTTCATAGCGTCTTGGGACGCAACCCCTTGCCCACCAGCAAGCGCCGCTCCTGCATGCTGTCACGCTCTCGTATAAAAAACGAGCCACTCTGACGTCCTAATGTGCAACGTTGATGGCCGATAGCCGCACTGGCCCGGTGGACCGACGCGAACCGCCACAACCGGCAAGCGGACAGCATTAAAATAGGCCTCTTCGTTGGGTGGCCGAACGGTGTCGCGAAACGCAGCCTTGCGTGAGAATGCGCGGCCCCCAGCGCCGATTAATCGAATTTCTAATAGAGAGAATCCAATGCAGTCCAGCGACGATCGATCGAAGCCTGGTGAGAAGAGCGCCGCGCTATCGCCGCTTGCACGTCTGCTCGGCCGGACCACCCAGATCGATCGCAAGGAAATGCCCGCGGTCATCGCTTCCTTTCTGCTCATCTTCTGCGTGATGTGCGGATATTTCGCGGTGCGCTCCGTGCGCGAGACCGCGGGAACAGTCCTGGGCAAGGACCGGGTTGCGAATCTCTTCCTGGTGACCTGGCTCGCATCCATTGCGATTGTCCCCGCCTACGGTTGGGTCGTGGCTCGTTTCCGGCGCTCGAAATTTCTCCCCATCATCTACGGGGCCGTGGCCTTATCCCTTGCCGCCGTTGGCTTTGCGTTGGGCGCGGATCCGCACAACGTGTTCGTGATGGAATTTTTCTACGTCATGATCAGCGTGCTGAACCTCTTCATGCTCTCGGTTTTCTGGGGTTTTCTGCTCGAGATCTTCGCCCGGGAGCAGACGAAGCGGCTGTTTGGTGTCATCGCCGCGGGTGGCTCCGCTGGAGCACTGGTGGGCCCCTGGCTGACGACCGCGACGGTGAGAGTGATCGGCAATTCGGGAATCTTGTACGTAGGCGCCTCGCTCTTCGTTGTCGCCATTTTGTGCCAGCGCGCGTTACTGACCGTCTGGCATCGCTCGCAGCAGACTCACGAGGTCGTGGGGGCCCACGATGAACCGGTCGGCGGCAATCCGCTGGTCGACGGCGCCCGGTTGTTATTTACTTCGCCCTATCTGCTGGGGATAGCCGTGTTTGTGATTCTGCTGTCCTCGGTGACCACCTTCCTCTACTTCGAGCAGCTGCGCATCGTCTCGGAGACGTTCAAGGACACCGCCCAACGCACCCAGGTATTCGCAATAATGGATGCGATCGTCCAGACCGCGACGCTGCTGTTGCAGCTGTTCGTCACCGGCCGCATCGCTACCCGGCTCGGCATCACGACCCTGCTCGTAATCGTGCCCTTCGCCATGATCTTTGGTTTCCTGGGCCTCGCCGCCGTCGGTACTTTCGGCATGCTCGCGTTCGTTTTCTGTGCGCGGCGCATCGGCGAGTACGCATTCGTGCGCCCGGGTCGCGAGATGCTGTTCTCCACCCTGACCACGCAAGACCGCTA
>Ga0070680_100003732_pt1 | contig 11378 bp, 10 predicted proteins | sample KBSC73BmetaG_FD_64672 | JGI IMG/M metagenome (GOLD analysis project Ga0070680, IMG submission 64672) | Corn rhizosphere microbial communities from Kellogg Biological Station, Michigan, USA - KBS C7-3B metaG | ecosystem: Host-associated > Plants > Roots > Rhizosphere | place: USA: Michigan...
AGCACCGGCTGAAACGCCCACCACTTCCGGCCGATATCGATCGGCATTCCCTTTTTGGGCGCGGGCGCCGGAGCGCTGGCCGCCGTATCTTCACGGGGATCCGGCGCGCCTGCCGTAATCCACTTTTCAAACGCCGCGATCTTTTCTTCCGGCAGCTTGCCGGTCGGAGGCATTCGAAGATCGGTTTCGTTGTAGCTCAGAGCCTTCAGCAGCCGGCTCGCGCCCGGATTGCCCGGCACGATCACAGCCCCGCCGTTGCCTCCGTTTCTCAATCCGGCTTTGGTATCGAGCGTGAGACCGCCCATCGGAGACTTCAGCTTCGATGAGTGGCAACCATAGCATCTTTCGACAAGGACGGGTCGGATCTCCTTTTCGAACAGCTCCGTTCCCGGTGATTGCGCCCATGCGGTGACGGCAAAAACGCCGAAAAGCACACTCCGCCCTGCTAAACGGACCGGCTGGACCATCGCGCTCATGATATCAGGCGGAATCGGGCCCCGGAGCGCGGATGTGGTGCGATATATTGCGCTCAGACATGCGCAAAACCGCATTCATCTCGCTGTGTGGGATTTTCCTGCTCTCGGTTCACGCCGTCACGGCCGAAAAGCTCAACGCGGTACAGCTTGTTGACCTGGCGAAAGAGTCATCGGCCAGGTTGCCCCAGGAGATTCGCGATACTTTTAGCGAGGCGCAGCTGAAACAGGGCGCCGCATGGGCCGGCCAGGGAAATGATTTCTTTTTTGCCGTCGAAAGCGCGACGCTGCCAATGCTCTACATCGACGATGCCCCAGGGCCACAGATGCGGAGTATCCCCGGAACGAACCTGTGGTTCACCACTGCCCTGATCACCGAACTTGGACGCCTGCACTCGTTCTATTACCTGGTCAACAGCGTACGTTTTGGCGGTCGCCTCGATATGCCGGCCTTTGGACCCCTTTCCTACCTTTTGCCCGGCGTGAAGGAAGGCAAGCTCTCCGACAAGATCACGCATACCAGCAAACTCTACGACGGCATGAAGAGCGATTATTGGATCTACGTTCCGAACGATTACAACCCGAATACCCCGGCGGCGCTCATGGTATTCCAGGATGGCTCAGGCTACGCTACCCGGAATCCGGACCACGGCGTGTTGAATGTTGTCGATAACCTGATCCACCAGAAAAAAATCCCGGTCATGATCTGCGTTTTCATCAACCCGGGAAAGATCGGCGATTCGCCCGGAACCCCAACTTATAACTTCGTAAAGGCCTATTCGGATAAATGGCATCGCACGCTGGATGACTCGATGCGCAGCACGCTTTACGACACCGTGAGCGACCGTTATGCGCGCTTCCTGCGGGATGAGATCCTGGCGGATGTTGCGGCGAAATACAACATTCGCAAGGATGCTTACAGCCGGGCCATCGCCGGATTGTCGTCGGGGGGTATTTGCTCCTTCAATGCCGCGTGGTTTATGCCGGATCAATTCAGCCGCGTGCTTTCGTGGATCGGCAGCTTTACCGCCATCCAGTGGAGAGAGGACCCCAAAAATCCCGATGGCGGCCAGGATTATCCCGAAAAGGTCCTGCGGGAACCGCATCACAACATCCGCGTATGGCTGCAGGACGGCGCGAATGACCAGGAAAATCCCAACTATGGGAGCTGGCCCATGGCGAATATCCGCCTCGCCAACGCTCTCAAGCTGAAAAACTATGATTTTCACTTCAGCTTTGGAAAAGGGACGCACAATCCCGGACAGGGCGCGGCGGAACTTCCCGAAGAGATGATCTGGCTCTGGCGGGATTACGATCCGGCAAAAACCGAGCAAACCTACGTACTCGAAGACGCCGAGAAATCAAGACCCCTTTTCCGCGTCAATTCGCTCGCTCGTGAAAGCCAATAGGCTAAATCTCGCCTTGTTGATGGACTGAGGTATCGGCGGGAGGACGCCTCGTAATGTACTCTGTATCACGAGTCTTCAGAACACTGGAGCTGGCCGTCCGTGTTCGGGCATGGCGAGTTGCCGTGATCGGGGACATTATCAGATAGCGGCGTTCTCAATGACCCCGAACCGCATCATTCGTAACTTTCCCCGCAGCAGTATCCGGTTTCAGATCCTCCTTGCCGCCGTCTGCCTGCTCGTGCCCCTCGCGCTCGGATGGCTGCTGAGGGGCTCGCCACAGGCTCTGGGGCTTTTTGCTGGTTTCGCCTGGCTGGCTGGAGTTCTGATAGCGGCGTGGTGGGGCGGATATGTTCCGGGCGTCGCGGTCGTCGTTCTCTTCTATCTGCTGCTGCCGCCGCTCATTTCACATAAGCTGCTGACAAACTACAGCGCCGTGATGCGGACGATTCTGCTTGCCGGAATCTCGCTCCTTGTCAGCTGGATCGCATCGATACGCCGCCGTTCTGAAACCGTTCTGAGGACCGCAAACGAGGATCTGGAAAGCCGGGTCGCCGTCCGCACCGCCGAGCTCGCCGCCACCCGCGACTGGCTGGAAACCACCCTTGCCAGCATCGGCGATGCCGTCATCGCCACCAATGCGGATGCAAAGGTGACATTCATGAACCCGGTCGCCGCCAATCTTACGGGCTGGAGTGAACGCGACGCTATCGGCAAACCGCTCAGCGAAATATTCAACATCATCAATGAGCAGACAAGGAAGCCCGTCTTCAACCCCGTGGCCAAAGCCCTCGAAACCGGGCGCGCTCAGGGACTGGCAAATCACACCGTTCTCATCTCGCGCAGCGGCAGGGAATACGCGATCGACGATTCGGCTTCGCCTATCCGGGACAATTCGGCGCGAATCACCGGCGTGGTGCTGGTTTTTCGCGACATTTCCTCCCGTCGCGCCGCCGAAAAACGACGCGAAAAGCTTCTGGAGGAAGCGCACGCGGCGAGCGCCGAAGCCGAGCGGCGACGGTCGCAAATTCACTCCTTATTTATGCAATCCCCGGTCATCATCAACATCCACCGGGGGCCCGATCACGTTTTCGAACTTGTGCATCCACGGATGGCGGCATTTCTCGATTGCGCTTTCGCGCTCGGCCGGCCGGCGCGGGAGGCGATCCCGGAACGGCACCGCGCGCTTTTTCTGGATTCGCTGGATGCCTCATTCAGGAGCGGCCAGCCGCGTCTTGTAGAGGAAATGAAAATCTCGCTGCCCCATCGCGGCGAAGCATTCTATTCGTTTATTCATCACCCCTGGCGCGATCTCGATGGCTCGACCGCCGGGATCATGACGCTGGCGATCGATGTCACCGAGCAGGTACGCTCGCGAATGGAAGCGCAGAGCGCGCAGGAGCGGCTGCAGGAAACGGCGAAGCTCGAAAGTCTCGGCGTTCTCGCCGGCGGCATCGCGCACGATTTCAATAACCTGCTGGTCGGCATCCTGGGCAATGCGAGCCTCGTGCTGGAAATGCTCGAAAGCGACCATGCGGCCCGGGAAGTCGTTGAAAATCTGATGAAAGCCGCCGAGCGCGCGGCCCAGCTCACTCATCAGATGCTCGCGTATTCGGGTAAGGGCCGATTCTTAATCGAGCCGCTCGATCTGCCGCGCGCAGTCGAAGGGCTTCTTCCGCTCATTACGCCCTCAATCTCGCGCAGCGTCCGGCTTTCGCTCGATTTGCCTTCCAATCTGCCGCCCATCGATGCTGACAGGGCTCAGATGCAGCAGCTTCTCATGAATCTTGTAATCAATGCTGCGGAGGCTTACGAAGGCCGCCCGGGCGTCGTCGCCGTCTCAGCCTGCGTCCGCTACCTGGCTGAGGGCGCGGTCCAACCGCTTTTTGGCCTCCCGCAACTCGCTCCTGGTCTGTACGTTTGTCTCGAAGTGTCCGACAAGGGCACGGGCATGAGTGACGAGACGAAATCGAAGATATTCGACCCGTTCTTCACCACCAAATTCGCCGGACGCGGCCTCGGGCTCTCTGCCGTGCTGGGCATTATTCGCGCGCACGGCGGCGGGATCGATGTCGAGACCGAACGCGGCAAGGGAACGGCTTTCCGCGTATTTTTCCCGCCATCGGCCGGCGTCGCGCGGCCGGATGACAACGAAGTCTCGGCGGCTGATCTCCGGGGCGCCGGTACGATTCTTCTGGTCGACGACGAGGAAACCGTGAGAAGCACCGCGACCAGCGCTCTCGAAAGCTACGGTTACAAAGTCGTGATTGCGTACGACGGAGAATCCGCTCTGAACATCTTTCGCAGGGACCGTAAAAGCGTCTCCCTGATCGTTCTCGATCTGACGATGCCGGTGCTCGACGGTGAAGCGGTCCTCGAGCGCCTGCGCGAGATCGATCCCAACGTCCGCATTATCCTTTCGAGCGGCTTCAGCGAAAGCGAAGCGACGCGCCGTTTCGAAGGCAAACATCTTTCCGGATTTCTGCAAAAGCCATATACGGCGCAATCTCTGGGGCTGTGCGTCAAGAAAGCGCTCGGAACCAGCACGTCGGCCCAAACCGCGTGATTGCCTCGGTAAGCGCACAGGCCGCCACGAAAACTCCGCCCCGAGCAGGGCGGCGCGTTGTGCGCGTCCGGAAAAAGCGCACAGGCCGCCGCGAACTCCGCCGGGAGCAGGGCGGCCGTTGTGCGCGCCGACAAAGAAGGCCCCGCCCCGAAGATGGTACAGTGAAGTCAATTTTCGACGGCCATGCGATTTCGATTCGCGCTTACCGCCGCTCTCTTTCTCCTTCTGCTCGGGACGGCGCTCGCCTGGCAGCGGCCCTTCCGTGAATACCCGGGCCGCGAATACGAACAATTTCCCCTTCCGTCGGACTACGCCGAAAAAACTGAATGGGTTTTCGCCCGTCTCATGTATCCGCCCGCTTACGGCGGTTTTCGCGGATGGCGCAGATTCGGCGCTAACTGGAAAGCCGGTTATTCAAGCTGGACCACCGATTATCCTCGCGCCGACCGCCACCTCGCGACCGCGCTTCGCCGGCTGACCAGGATTCACGTCCGGTCCGTTGAGCAGCCGGTCGACCTGGATGATGGCGATGACGTTTACAACTACCCCTGGCTTTACGCCGTGGAAGTCGGTCATTGGGCTCTCACGGATGAACAGGCGAAGAAAATGCGCGAGTATCTCGATCGCGGCGGCTTCTTCATGTGCGACGATTTTCACGGCACGCGCGAATGGGAAGTGTTTATCACCAGTATGCAGAAGGTATATCCGGATCGTCCCATTGTCGACATCGAAAACTCCGACCCGATTTTCCATACCCTCTACGATCTGGAGCACCGTTACCAGGTACCGGGCGCGCAGTACCTTCGCTCCGGCCGCACCTATGAATGGGACGGCTTCGTTCCGCAGTGGAAAGGCATCTACGATGATCGCGGGCGCCTGGTGGTCGCGATCTGCCACAACATGGATCTCGGCGATTCCTGGGAATGGGCCGATGTTCCGGAATATGACGAGAAGTTTTCCTCCCTCGGCATCAAAATCGCCGCAAACTATCTTGTCTATTCCATGACTCACTAAGCCGCGCAAGCCCTCGGCCTGCCCGGCCGGGTCGCCAGGGTATCCTTGCCGGGAATGAAACTGACATTCGAAGGCGCCGCGGGCGAAGTTACCGGCTCTCTGCACCGGCTCTCGGCCGGAGGCAGGGAGTTTCTTCTCGATTGCGGCATGTTTCAGGGTCGAAGAAAAGAGGCCGAGCGCAGGAATCGCGATTTCGACTTCGATCCCCGGTCGATCGACGCCGTACTCCTCTCGCACGCCCATATCGATCACAGCGGACGGCTGCCCCTGCTGGTGAAAAACGGATTTCGCGGACCGGTCTATGCCACGCCGGCAACAATTGATCTCTGCAAAGCCATGCTGCTCGATACCGCGCACATTGCCGAGAGCGACGCCGAGTTCGTCAACCGCAAGCATCCCGACGACCTTCCCGTCGAGCCGCTTTACACCCAGCAGGACGTTGCGGCGACGCTGCCGCTGTTTCAGCCGCTCCCGTATCACAAGGTCACAACCATCGCTGAAGGCATAACCGTCGAGGCGTACGACGCGGGTCACATCCTTGGCTCGGCATCGCTTGTGATCCGAAGCCGCGTCACGGGAGTGACAGGAACCGAAGTCACGCTCGGGTTTTCCGGCGATGTCGGCCGCCCCGGGCTCCCCATCATTCGCGATCCTGAACCCCTGCCGGCCCTCGATTACCTCATCATGGAAAGCACCTATGGCGGCCGAACGCATCCACAGCAGGGCGCGGCGCTCGAAAAGCTCGAGAGCATCGTCAAACGGACCATAGGCCGTGGCGGACGACTCGTTGTTCCCGCGTTCGCCGTCGGCCGTACCCAGCAACTGGTACTACTCCTGCATCAGCTCTTCAACGAGCGGCGTATCCCGGAGGTCCCGATCTACGTGGATAGCCCACTTGCCGTCAACGTGACGGACGCCTTCCGCGCGCATCCGGAATGCTTCGATGATGAGGCGAAGCAGTATGTCGCAAATGGAGGCGATGCGTTCGGTTTCAGGCGCCTCACCTACATCCGGGACGCAAACGAATCGAAAAAGCTGAACGGCATCGAACAACCGTTCATCGTCATTTCGCCTTCAGGTATGTGCGAGGCCGGGCGCATTCTCCATCATCTCCGGCATAATATCGGTGATCCGAAAAATACCGTACTCCTCACCGGCTATCAGGCGGTGAACACGCTCGGACGCAAGCTGAAAGAGGGTATGAAGACGGTTCGGATCTTCGGGATTCCCGAGCAGGTTCGCGCCGAAATTCTGTCGCTTGACGAATTGAGCGGGCACGCGGATTCCGGCGAACTGATCACGTGGATGAAGCCATCCTGCTCGTCGCTCCGCCAGGTATTTCTGGTCCATGGTGAAGATACGGAGCGTTCCGCCCTCACGGCCGAGATCGTGAAAAGTTGCGGAAAAGAGGTCGCCAGCCCCGCCCCGGGCGAGTCATTCGCGTTGTAAACTGAAACGCAGCCGTCGCGCCACGCTGTCTATATACTTGGTTGAAACAATGAGTTCCCCTCAATATCACTACTCTGTTCCGCCGCCCGCCCCCAATTCGAATCTGAAGACTGCGCTCGCAGCCGGAGCCATCATCGCGTCACTCGCTGCGAATGGCTTTCTGCTTTTCCAGGTCCACGACCTCCGCTCGGACACCGTCCGCATTCAGCAGACGATGCAGATGGAAATCGACTCCCTGAAAGAGACCGGTAACCAGATGACAGCCGAACAGCGGAAACATGTGGAGGACCTCCGCGAAGAGTTGGAAAACAAATCGCGGCAGCTCAACATGGCGGCAAGCCAGGCCAAACGCGAAGCGCTAAGCTACGCGGATGAACAGGCGAAGCGGCTCGAGAGCCAGCAACAGAAAAACGCCCAGGAGGTGAACACCGCACTCACCGATGTCAAGCAGCGCGCTGATAGCGCCAACCAGGCGGTGCAGGCTGTCAACACCGACGTCGGCAATGTGAAGACCGATCTGGCGAGCACCAAAACCGACCTTAATCAGACCAAGATGAGTCTGCAGAAGGTGGCCGGCGATCTTGGCGTCACCAGCGGTTACGTTGCTACCAACGGGAAGGAACTGGAAGAGCTCAAGCGGCGTGGCGAGAGGAACTATATAGAGTTCACGCTGCGCAAGCAGAAACAGATGCAGCGCGTGGGCGACATCAGCATGAAGCTGGATAAGGCCGACCCCAAACACAACAAATTCACTCTCAACGTTCTGGCAGACGACAAGAACACTCAGAAGAAGGACCGCAACATTAACGAGCCGCTTCAGTTCTATGTTGCGAAGAGCCTGTATGAGATCGTCGTGAACTCGGTCGGAAAAGATCAGATCGCCGGCTATCTCTCCACGCCGAAATATCAGGCGCGAAATCAGTAGGCGGAAAGCCCAATCGTTCCTCGAGGCATGCGAATCGCCGCATGCCTTTTTTGTTTTTCCTCGCGCTCGTCGGCGGCATGCGCTGCCCGGTAGGATGCTGAATTACTCACTTGCAAATCGCAAGCGACTGCAATACCATCGAACTTGCCTGGACCGCGAAAAGTCGCCCGCCGGTCGGGTTGTCCGGTGAGCGTTTCGCTTGACATTCTGGGGGATCGCTGGTCCCTGCTGATCGTTCGTGACCTTATGGTTCGCGGGTATCGCTCATTCCGGGAATTTCAGCAGTCAGGCGAAGGCATCGCCACCAACGTCCTGGCGGATCGCCTCAACCGGCTCGAAGCGGCGAAGATCATCGTCGCGGAAGCGGAGGCTTCCGACGGCCGGCGAATCAATTATCGTCTTACGGAAAAAGGAATCGACCTCGCGCCCGTGTTGCTCGAGTTGCTGATCTGGGCAGGCCGGTACGAAGAGACACTGGCGCCGTGCGCCGTTATCCACAATATGGCGGCCGGTCGCGAATACGTGCTGGCGGAGGTCAGGCGGCGTTGGCAGGAGCGGGATTTGACGCCTTTCCTGCCGAAATTTGAAAATAACAGGGGCGCAAAGTCCAAAAAGGAGCGAGGGTGAGCAGAGTACGGGTACTGGTTGGAACACGCAAGGGCGCGTTCATTCTGGAGTCTGACGGAAAACGCGAGTCCTGGGACATCAAAGGGCCTTTCTTCGCAGGCTGGGAAATCTATCACATGAAAGCCTCGCCGGCCGATCCGGATCGCATTTACGCATCGCAATCCACCGGCTGGTATGGGCAGCTCACGCAGCGTTCGAACGACGGGGGAAAAACCTGGGAAGCAGTCGGCAACAAATTCGAATACGATGGCGTCCCCGGCACACACCAGTGGTACGACGGAACCCCGCATCCCTGGGAGTTCAAGCGCGTCTGGCATGTCGAGCCATCACTCGACGATCCCGATACGGTGTATGCGGGCGTGGAAGACGCGGCGCTCTTCCGTACCACCGATGGCGGCAAGTCCTGGGAGGAAATATCCGGCCTCCGCAAACACGGCACCGGTTCGCGCTGGGCGCCCGGCGCTGGCGGCATGGGCCTGCACACGATCATCCTTGACCCTTCCGACCCCAAACGCATGTACATCGCGATTTCCTCCGCCGGCGCTTTCCGCACCGATGATGGCGGCGAATCATGGAAGCCCATCAATAGCGGCCTTATTTCCGGCTTCCTTCCCGATCCCAAAGCGGAAGTCGGCCACTGCGTCCACCATGTTGCGATGCATCGCCAGCGCCCCGGCGTGCTCTTCATGCAGAAGCACTGGGACGTGATGCGCAGCGACGATGCGGGCGACAACTGGCATGAAATCAGCGGCAATCTCCCCAGTGATTTCGGCTTCCCCATCGATATTCACGCCCACGAGCCCGAAACCGTATACGTGGTTCCCATCAAAAGCGATGGCGAGCACTTCCCGCCCGAAGGAAAGCTCCGGGTGTACCGGAGCCGGACCGGCGGTAATGAATGGGAGCCGCTTGAAAAAGGTCTTCCCCAGAGCAACTGCTACGTGAACGTTCTGCGCGACGCAATGTCCGTCGATTCGCTTGACGATTGCGGCATCTATTTCGGCACCACCGGCGGCCAGGTCTACGCCTCACGCAACGCGGGCGATTCATGGGAGCCCATCGTCCGCGACCTTCCTGCCGTGCTCTCGATCGAAACCCAGACGCTCTCGTGATACACGTCGTTCTGCCCGCGCATTTGCGGAACGTTGCCCGTATCCCGGCCGATATCGCGCTGGAGATTGAAGGCCCGGTCACGCAGCGGTCCATCATCGATGCTCTGGAGGCTGCGTATCCTCCTCTTCGCGGCACATTGCGGGATTACGCGACGCAGCAGCGCCGTCCCTTCATTCGCTTCTTCGCGGGTATGGAAGACCTCTCGCATGAATCGCCGGACACTCCCCTGCCCGACGCCGTCGCGTCCGGCAGGGAGCCCTTCGTGGTTGTGGGCGCGGTAGCTGGCGGCTAAGAGCAAAGCGGGTGGCTAAAATACCAGTCGCGTGCTCTCCAACCACTCTGTCCCCGTCGGCGCCGTGCTGCCTCACGTGGTCTACGACGATGTTGCCCAGGCCATCCAATGGCTGGCATCTACTTTTGGCTTCCGCGAACACTTCCGCTATGGGGATCCGGCAGCGCCAGGCGGGGCGCAAATCCATCTGGGCGAAGCATGGATCATGCTCAGCCAGTCGCGCGCCGGCACGGCGACTCCGGCGAACTCCGGCTACCGCACTCAAACCCTCACCGTGTTCGTCGAAGATGTCGATGCTCACTATGAACGATCGAAACTCTCAGGCGCGCGCATCATCGAAGAGCTGCATGAGACCGAATACGGCGAACGCCAGTACGCCGTACTTGATCTAGCCGGTCACCACTGGCTTTTCTCGCGCCATGCCCGTGATGTAAAGCCGCAAGAGTGGGGCGCTATCGTCGCCGAACCCGCAGTGCTCGCGCCGCAGATATCTGTTATGCTCGCCGTACCCGATGGCAGCGCCGCCATCGAGTTCTACAAGGCCGCTTTCGACGCGACGCTCCTGTGGTCTCTCGGAACCGGCGCAGCCGTCGTCGCCGGCCTCGCAATTCACGGCGCGCCCTTCTTCCTTGCCCACGAAGCGCCGCCCTACGGGACGCGTGCGCCGTCTTCCGCCGGTTTCACCACCGTCCGGATCGAATTGTTCGTTGATGATCCTGTAGCCGTCCACACCCTTGCTATCGCGGCCGGCGCAGTCGAGCACAGTCCCGTCCGCGAACACACCCACCCAACGGTCGGACCGCGCCCGATCCGCAGAATGCTGCAAGGCAGCGTCACTGATCCCTTCGGTCACATTTGGCTGATCGGAAAATTCCTCGAGTAACCATGCAAACCGCAACACGGCCCCTGGAGGTGACGCTGATCGCCTGCCTCTATATCGTCACGGGCCTCGTTGGGTCAGCCGCGCATCTCATCGGCCTGCATGGCTTCGAATCGGACGTCCTCTGGGCCGTGCTTGTGAACTTAATAGCCCTCATCGGCGGCGTCTGGATGCTGCGCCGGCAAAACTGGGCGCGCTGGCTCGCGATAGCCTGGATGGCCTTCCACGTGATCCTCAGTGTCTTCCACTCGCCGCGCGAGTTGTTCGTCCACGCGCTGTTTCTTGTGGCTATCGCTTACTTCCTCTTCCGCCCCCGCGTCAACGTCTGGTTCGCCTAACGGCTCATGAAGTAGACGAGCATCACGAACAACCCGAACACCACCAGCACGAGCCCGACCGCCAGTCCCGAATGTAGCGGCGAAAGTTCTCCGAATGGGCGCCCGCATCGCCGATGCGGACCGCTCATTTTCGGCGTGTCACTCCATTTCGGCATCTCCTGCCAGTCCATACCGATCGACTTTTCGTGATGCACGCATTCGGCCAACTGTTGGAAAGCGCCGCGACTTCTGTGAAATGATGCTGATTTGATGGTGCGTTCCTCTCTTGTAGCCGCCCTTCTTGTCGCCCCCGCCC
>Ga0070680_100003733_pt1 | contig 11378 bp, 6 predicted proteins | sample KBSC73BmetaG_FD_64672 | JGI IMG/M metagenome (GOLD analysis project Ga0070680, IMG submission 64672) | Corn rhizosphere microbial communities from Kellogg Biological Station, Michigan, USA - KBS C7-3B metaG | ecosystem: Host-associated > Plants > Roots > Rhizosphere | place: USA: Michigan...
CTGCTGCACAACAACCGCAACGGAACATTTACGGATGTTTCCGAAAAAGCCGGAATCCTTGCGCCGGGAGGGCGTTTCGGGCTGGGCGTGGCGGCGATGGATTTCGATAATGACGGGTGGCCGGACATCTATGTAGCGTGCGATCAGACGCCCAGCCTGCTTTACCGAAACCGGCATGACGGGACGTTCGAGGAGATCGGAGACCGGGCGGGTGTGGCGTACAACGCCGATGGCCGGCTGCAGGCAGGAATGGGGATCGCGGTGGGCGATTACGACGGGAACGGCCTGCTGGACATCGCGAAGACGAACTTTTCGGGTGACCGGCCGTCGCTTTACCGGAATGAGGACGGGCGCTATTTCAGCGACGTATCCGAGGAAGCGGGGCTGGGCAGGAATCAGCTGCTCGGGTGGGGGATTGCGTTTCTGGATGTGGATGAGGACGGCTGGCCGGATCTGGTAATGGCGAACGGACACGTCTATCCCGAAGTGGACGGTTCGCCGCTGGGAGAGACCTACCGACAGAAGACGCTGCTGTACCGGAATCTCGGCAACGGGCGTTTCGCTGACGTGACCGCTGAGGCCGGGCCGGCATTCCGGACGATGCGGCCTTCACGGGGTCTTGCGATCGGCGATCTGGATGGGGACGGCCGACCCGAGATTGTGATTGCGAATCGCAACGAGCCGCCCACGCTGCTGAAGAACTCGGCGCCTTACGGGAATGCAGTGGCGCTGACGCTTACGGGCCAGCGCTCGAACCGAAGCGCGATTGGGGCGCGATGCGAGATCGAGGCCGGAGGGCGGCGACAGGTGGCAGAGGTTCCGGGCGGCGGGAGTTACTATTCGCAGAACTCGTTCACGCTGTATTTCGGGCTGGGAGCGGCGCGGCGAATCGACCACCTGCGGATCCGCTGGCCTTCCGGGGCAGAGCAGAGGTGGGACGGCGTGGATGCGAATCGCGAGTTGAGGATTACGGAAGGCGAGGAGAAGATCGGTTTCGTGCGGTGGCGGGGGCGGTAGTGTAGTGTCCATGAAGTAGCTGGACAGTTCCACGTGCTCGGGCACGCGACTCAGCCGCGTCTCTTTCGGGAATATTTGAAATACTGGCGGTATGTAGAGAGGAATCCGGTCAAAGCCGGGCTGTGTAAATCCCCGGAGGACTGGGAATGGTTGAGTGCTCGCCAGAGACGCGACTGAAGTCGCGTGTCCGCTAGTAGCGCGCCGTCTTTTCAAGCGTACAATCAGGAAACAAGGGCGTGGCTCCGGTACCTTTCCCGAGCCCGGGGAGTCTCACATGACAGTGCGTTTCCAGTGTTTGTTTTCCGCGGCGGTTCTTATGGCCGGATGCATTGGGCCATCCATGGCGGCATCGAAGATTTTTTCCTATCCGTATGTGCAGGAAGATTTGCCGAATGGGCTTCGGCTCATCACGATTCCGACGGATTTTCCGAATATCGTGTCGCTGTTCATCGTGGTGGGAACCGGGTCGCGGAACGAGGTGGAACCCGGGAAGAGCGGCTTCGCGCATCTGTTCGAGCACCTGATGTTTCGCGGGACTCCGGAATTCTCACCGGAGAGATATCAGGCTGAGCTGAAGCGGGCCGGCGCGTATTCAAACGCATTCACGACGGACGATTACACGGCGTATCACACAACGTTTTCGGTGGAAGATCTGCCGCGCGTGCTTTCGATGGAAGCGGACCGGTTCCAGCATCTTTCGTATCCGCAGCCGGCGTTCAAGACGGAGTCGCTTGCGGTGCTGGGCGAATACAACAAGAACAGCGCGAACCCCACACAGAAGCTGTTCGAGACGCTGCGCGCGACGGCTTTTCACACGCACACGTACCGGCACACGACGATGGGCTTCATTCAGGACATCGAAGCGATGCCGGATGAATATGACTACAGCCGGCAGTTTTTCGCGCGTTATTACCGGCCGGAGTACACGACGATTATCGTGTCGGGGCCGGTGGATGCGAAGAAGGTCCGGGCGATGGTGGATGAGCGCTGGGGACAGTGGAAACGCGGCGATTACAAGCCCGAAATTCCGGCGGAGCCGGCGCAGGATGGGGCGCGCACGGCGCATGTGGACTGGCCTACCACGACGCTGCCCTGGGTAGCCGTGGCGTATCGCGGACCGGCGTATTCGGATTCGACGATCGAGACCGCGGCGCTGGATGCGATTGCGCAGCTCGGGTTCAGCAAGACGTCACCGCTGTATCAAAAGCTGACGATTCAGGATCAGGTGGTCGATTCGATGATGGCAGGACCTCCGAATAATCTTGATCCGGAGTTGTTCGGCGTGCTGGCGCGAGTGAAGAAACAGCAGGATGTGGAAAGCGTCGAGAAGCAGCTTGTCGAGACGGCGCAGGCCTTTGCGACCACTCCCGTAGATTCGAAGAAACTGGAGGGGCTTAAGGAGCACCTTCGTTATCAGTTCGCGCTGAGCCTCAATAACAGCGAGGCTATCGCACAGGTGGTGGCGCAGTTTGTGGCGCTGCGGCGGACGCCGGAGACGATCAATCGCTATTACGACCTTTATGCAAGGCTCACGCCGGAGGATATTCAGAAGGTGGCGGCGAAGTATCTGATTCCGAATAACCGTACGGTGGTGACGCTTACCTCGAAGCCGGCTTCGAAGGCAATTTCCGGCGGAGGCGCGCAATGAGGCGCGGATTACGGGTTGGGCTCGCGCGGGTTGGGATCGGGAGCGCTCTGATTATTCTCATGTCTCAGGTTTCCGGCGCGGCGGCGCCGCGCATGGTTCAGCTTTCGGATAAATCTCCGCTGGTGACGATCCGGCTGGTGTTTACGACCGGGGCAGCATCGGATCCCGCCGGCAAATATGGCGCGGCGCATCTGACGTCACTGATGCTGAGCCAGGGCGGGACGCGCGGCATGACGTACCGGCAGATCGTGGATGCGATGTATCCGATGGCGACTTCCGTTCACGCGTATTCCGATAAGGAAATGACGACATTTATCGGGGAAACGCATGTCGATAATCTCGATAAATTCTACGGCCTGATGCGCGACATGATTCTGAATCCGGGCTGGCGCGCGGACGATTTTTCGCGGCTGAAGGACGATGCGATCAACGAATTGCGCGTTTCGCTTCGGGGAAACAACGATGAAGAACTGGCGAAGGAAGAGATGTACAACCTGATCTACGCTGCCTCTCCGTCCGGGGCCGTCCATCCGTACGGACATGCGGATCTGGGGACGGCTTCCGCGCTCGATGCCATGACGATCGCGGATCTTCAGAGTTTCTACAAGAACCATTACACGCAGGCGAATCTGATTATCGGTCTGGCGGGAGGATACCCGGCCGCGTTCGCAGAGCGCGTGAAGCGCGATTTCAGCGCGCTGCCGGAAGGGGCGGCGGATCGTTTCGATTTACCGGCGCCCGCGCCGATAGAAAAAAATCGGGCAACTTTGATCGAGAAGGACACGCGATCGGTGGCGTGGTCGTTTGGTTTTCCGATTGACGTAAAGCGGGGCGATCCGGATTTCGCGGCGCTTTCGGTGATGCAGTCGTGGCTCGGCCAGCACCGCTCGGAGAACCGGCTGTACGACCGGATTCGAGAAATCCGGGGCATGAATTACGGGGATTACGCGTATATCGAGTATTTCCCGCGCGGCATGTTTCGCTTCGAGCCTGAGCCGAATCTGGCGAGGCATCAGCAGATTTTTCAGATCTGGATCAGGCCGGTAGAACCGCAGAACGCTGCATTCTCGCTGCGGCTCGCGCTGTATGAACTGGACCGGCTGGTGAAGAACGGGATGAGCCAGGAGGATTTCGAGCGGACGAGGTCGTTTCTCGGGAAGTATGTAAACGTTTTGACGAAGACGAAATCCGCGGAGCTGGGGTATGCAATCGACAGCGCATATTACGGGATACCGAATTACAACGCGTACATGAAAGCGGCGCTGGCGAAATTGACGCTCGAAGATGTGAACCGGGCGATTCGAAAGCATCTCAGGTCGGAGAATCTGCAGATTGTGGGGGTGGCGAAAGACACTGCGGCGCTCGAGGCGCAGCTCACGAATGGCGAGCCGACGCCGGTGCATTACAACTCAGCAAAGCCGCAGGACATTGTCGAGGAAGACAAGGTCGTGGAGAAATGGCCGCTGCGGCTCAAGCGCGAGGATGTGTCGGTTGTGCCGGTGGATCAGGTGTTCGAAAGGTAAGGCGCGCGCTACGCCAGCACGCAGGAGATCTTTTTCGAAGCGGTCGGGAATTTCCCGATGTTCGCGCCCAGTACGTCATCGGCGATGGTGAGGTAGAGATCGCCGGCGGTATCCATCACTCGGGAGTGCATACCCGTTGCCAGCCGTCCGGCGTGGCCGGCCACGATCATGGCCATGCCGCTGGCTTTGTGTGAGTTGGCTTCGGCATGCTCGTGCACGAAGAGGATGCAGGAGCGGTCGAGCACATTGCCGTCGCCCTCGGGAGTCGATTTCAACTTTGCAATCAGATAAGCGAACTCTTCCACGTGCCAGCGGCAGATATCGCGGAGAATTCGCTGGCCGTCTGCCCCTTCACTGCCGGGAGCTTTGCCACCGGCGTGGGTGTAATCGTGGTGGCGGGCAGCCGTTAATCCAAGCCAGGGGAAACGCGACAGGCCCTGCCCTTTGGTGAGCATGTAAGAGGCAACGCGGGTTTGCCTTGTGACCAGAGCGTGCGCGAGCAGATCGCTTTGCAGCTTCGCGATGCGAGGCCAGTCTTTCATATCGCCGTCATAGTCCGGGGGATCGATTTTGCGGTATTGGGGCGGCAGGCCGGCGATAGCGCGTTCCACGTCTCGGATGGCCGAGAGTTGCTCTTCGACGCGCAGATAGTCGTCCTGCGGCAATTCCTTTTTCAACGCCAGGCTATCGTCGCGAACGGCATCGAGGACGCTGCGTTTGCGATTTACCCAGCCCTCTTCGCGGGCTCCGAATACGCGGTCGAAGAGGTGGTTGGGCAACATTTCCGGCGGCAGCGGGCGATCGTAACCGGCCCAGCTCATATTGCGCTGGATGCTTTCACCGAAAGATTCCTGGGAGACGCCGATCTGGAGCGAGCGGAAGCGCGAATCGCCACCGATCTTCGAAGCGATGACCTGATCGATGGAGGGGCCGCCGGCGCCGTGGCCGGTGAACGGCGTGCAGGTGGTGATGCCGCTAATGGCTTTGTGATGGCCATTGCCGGGACCTGCGGCTGCCGCCATCGGGTTGTCAATGCCGGTGATGACGTGGATGTCATCGCGAAAGCGCGCGAGAGGCGCAAGGCAGGGCGACATGACGTAATCGCGTCCAACGCCCTGGGGTATCCAGTAACGCTCAGGGATACCGTTGCCGTTGAACCAGAAGACAAAGCGGGTTTCAATGGGCGATTCGGCGGCTTTCCCGGCGGCGGTTTCCGCGGCATAAGCGGTACCGGACGAATTGAACATCGTCACCAGCGGAGGCAGGCCGATGCGGATGGCGGCTCCGGCGAGCGTGGCGCCTTTCAGAAATCGCCGTCGGGATACACGGGACCGCTTAATGATTACGTGCGACATTCGCCTCCTTCGCGGGCCCCGACACAGTTGCCGCCGGGAATTCGCGGTTGATCGCCATGCTTATTATAAGATCCTGAAACCGGAACCCGGAAGCGCCAAAGTCCTTTAAAGCATGCGCCAGAACGGGCCGATCGCCGGGCGTTTCCAGCCTGCCCGCGACATATCGAAAGTACTGTTTGACGACGCATTCCTGACAGACCGGGCTCTTCGCCAGGATTGCGCCCAATTGCTTCGGGGATGAGAAGTTCGAGTCGGGAATGCCGGCGACTTTACCGGTGGTATCGAGATCCACTGAAACGGTCTTCGTGACTTTGGCGAACTGGCCAGTGCCGCGGAACAGGATGGTCAGTTTTTCCCGGCGAGCGCCGACGGCGTCGAATTTTTCGAAGCCGAAGCCGATGGGATCGATGAGGCTATGACACGTCGCGCAGGTGGGATTGGTGGTGTGCGCGGCCATGCGCTCGCGGTTGGTTTGGGGCTGGTCTTCGGAAACCGGCGGCAGGTTTGTATTGACTCCAGGCGGCGGATCGGGAACGTGCTGGCACAGGAACTGTTCCCGGACAAACAGGCCGCGCGCCGTGGGCGATGTCTCTTCGGGCTTCGCGGTGAGCGCGAGAAAAAGGCCCTGGCCGAGGATGCCGGCTCGCTCTGAATTCGCCGGGAACGCGGTGCGCTGGAACTCGGACTCCGGCGCCGGAACACCATAAAGCTTCGCGAGATCGGCATTCATGTAGCCGTAAGGCGCGGTGAAAAGCTCCATGAAATTCCTGTCGTTCCAGACAAGATCCGCGATGAATGCGCGCGCTTCTTCGGTCATCGCATAGAGCGTGTCCGGCGTGAATTCGCGGAAGGCGACGCGGTCTTTGGTGGCCGTGAGGGCGCGATCGAAGCGCAGCCATTCGGCGGCGAACTCGTCGATGGCCTGCCTGGCGCGAGGATCTTTCAGCATGCGACGCGCCTGATTTTCGATTCCGGCCGGGCTATTAAGATTACCGCGGGCCGCCGCGTCGAACAGTGCCTGATCCGGCATCGAATCCCAAAGCGCGTAGGAGAGGCGCGCGGCGGCCGCCCAGGGTTTCCATGCGGGGTTCTTCGTGTCTTCGATGTGGAAGAGGAAGTTCGGGGACTGGAGCATGGCCTCGACCACGATCCGGGCTCCGGCCGCGAAGTTCACCTGCTTTGCGAACAAGGCATCGTAGCGCGAGAGTTCGTCCGGCTTCAGCGGCCGCCGGAACGCACGCAGGCCGAAGCCGCGGATGAATTCGGCTCTACAGCGAACGGAGGGTTTACAGGGTACGAGCGCCGGGGGCATCCCGCTTTTGAATGCCGCGGCTGCGAGTTTCTCGGCTGCCGCGCCATAGGCGTCCATGAGGATGGGCGAGATGCTCTGCGACTGGTATTGGTCTTTGAAACCATTGACGAAATCTTCCGGGGGAAAGCCGTTCGCGGGCAGGGAGCGATCGCCGAGAAGATCCCGGACGGTGTTGTTGTATTGGGCGTGAGTGAGGCGGCGGAACTCGACAAACGGCGGCTTGAGCGAGGAGACCGGCGCACCGTCAGAGTTGGCCTGCGGGGCCAGGGTGGCGAGATGATTCACCCAAGCGATGAGCTTTGCTTCCTCCGGCGAGCCGGGCTTGATGCGCTGGCCACCGGAGTGGGGGATGCGGTTTGTGGGTTTGCGGATCAGAAGCGATTGCGCGGGATTGGCGCGATCGACGAGAATCCCGAGAGAATTGCCGAAAGCCTCGATTTCGGCCGGCGTGGCGTTCGCGTCGGGAAAATGCAGGCGAGTTCCGGAGGCGACGCCATCCGGGTTGTGACACATGGGGCAACCCGCGGCTTTGAATACCGGGTAGAGAGTCGCGCCGAAAGACGGGGCTGATTCGGCGGCCACAGCGTTCAAGCCGAACGCGAGAGTCAGGAAGCTGAGGAGAAACCGCACTCCGAGAGGATTGTATCAGCGGGATGTGGATCCAACGGACGTAAATCCCGGCTGGGTGCGATGGTTCCGTTGTTCGCGATCACCGTTACATTCACGACAGGGGAGGTGACGTACAGCGGGTCTACTACCGCCCGGAAATTCATTTGAAATATGCCCAGGGCCGCGCCTGCATACGTGACGGGAGGCATGACGCTCCCGATGGCGATTGCGCAACAGGAATAATTCTTCGCGGCCCTTGCGATTTGTCCTGAATAGCCGGGATAAGGAACAGGAGGATTCACTCCAGTGACCCAGATATTGACATACGAGCCGGCAGGCTCGGGATTGGAGCTCGAGTTCAAGGTCCCATCCTGATTGACCGCGACTGCGGTTCCATCTGGATTGCGAAAGACCTCAGAAATGGCGGGCACGATGGTCAAGTTGAAAGGCGTAGTATTTCCGCTGGCGTGCTTACAGACAGAGAGGTCCTTTGATAGACCTCGAACGGGACAACTGCGTTGATTTGGGAGTCGGAAAGTTTTGTGCGGCTACCTGGTAACCGGCGATGGAAGCCGGCAGGTTGCCGGAAGTATCGGGCGTGGCGTTGTGGAGAGGGAAATCGGACGAAGAAGTCGAGCCGCCGACATAGATGTTGCTGCAGCGTCGATTACTATACCGGCGACGGAATTCGAGCCGGTTCCGGAAATGACCCGGAAGAATACCGTGACGCCAGCAGAATCGAGCTTCATTACGAACGCTTCCGAGTTTTGACACTGGGTTCGCGTTCCGGCGAGGTAAGTGTTCCCCGAGGAGTCAGCTGCGATTCCAGAGATCTGGTATGGAACGCCGCCGCCTCCAATAAACGAATTGTGAAGTAACCCCGTACTTGCAGGAATCAGGTATGGTTCGGTACCTTCTGGTGGGCTCTTTGATTCCGCCGGGCGTGCGCGCTGCGACTGCAGACGGCTCAGGAATACTCCCCAAGCTATGCTTGTGTCCAGGACCGCCCATGATCCAACTTACAATCAATGGCAAAGCGCGTCGCTTCGATGGCGACCCGGAAATGCCTCTTCTGTGGTTCCTGCGGGATGAGCTTCAGCTCACCGGCACCAAGTTCGGTTGCGGCATGGGGCTGTGCGGCGCGTGCACGGTTCACGTGAACGGGGAAGCAGCCCGCAGCTGCCTTACTCCGATGAGCGCCGCGGCCGGCAAAACCGTCACGACCATTGAAGGCTTATCGGCAACCGGCTCTCATCCTCTGCAAAAGGCGTGGGAAGAGGCGAACGTCCCGCAGTGCGGGTACTGCCAGAGCGGCCAGATCATGCAGGCAGCGGCGATGCTGAAAGCGAAACCGCATCCGACGGATCAGGACATCGATTCGGCAATGTCCGGCAACATTTGCCGCTGCGGAACTTATCAGCGCATTCGGCAGGCAATCCGGATGGCGGCGAATGGAGGCAAAGCATGAGCGCGGTACAAACGCTTCCGGTTTCGCGCCGCGGGTTTCTCGGGGGTGTGTTCTCGGCGGGGGCGCTGGTGATCGCGGCTCCGGTACTCTCCCCGGCTCTGCGGGCACAGCAGGCTTCACGCACCGGCACGAACAACATCTGGCAGCCGAACGTGTATCTCGGGGTCGAGCCGGACGGAACGGTAAAGATCGTGGCGCACCGGTCTGAAATGGGTACCGGCTGCAAAACCGGCCTGCCTATGATCGTCGCGGACGAGCTCGAAGCCGACTGGAACAAAGTGACTATCGTCCAGGCCCCAGGCGACGTAAAGTATGGCTCGCAGAACACTGACGGCTCCTGCTCGGTGCGCGATTTCTATGACACCTTGCGTATGGCCGGAGCTTCCGCGCGGAACATGCTGGAGCATGCGGCGTCAGAGAAGTGGGGCGTTCCCGAAGAGGAATGCCAGGGACGCAACGGGTTCGTGGTGCACGCAAAGAGCGGTCGCAGACTTTCTTATGGCGAGCTGGTACCTCTGGCTTCTTCCGCGACGGCGCCCGTTCAGAATGCCGTTCGCCTGAAGAAGCCGGAGCAGTTCCGGTATATCGGGAAGGACATGCCGATCGCGGATTTACACGGCCTGGTGACCGGGAAATCGGTTTTTGGAATCGATGCGCGGATGCCGGGAATGGTGTACGCGGCGATCGCGCGACCGCCGGTGCTCGGTAACACCCTGAAGAGCTGCTATGACAGTGATGCGAAGCAGGTGCACGGGGTGGAGCAGGTGGTGATGCTCGATCTGGCAAGGCCCCCATACGGCTTCAAGGCGCTGGGCGGCCCTGCGGTGATTGCGAATAATACGTGGGCCGCGCTGCAGGGCCGGAAAAAGCTGAAAGTGGAATGGAACCCGAGCGAGCACGCCAGCTACGATTCGGCCACTTATAAGACTCAGCTGATCGCAACTTCGAAGAAGCCCGGGCGCGTGGTTCGCGAAACGGGTAACGTGGATGCCGAGTTCGGCAAAGGCGGAAAGATCCACGAGGCCTCTTATTACACGCCGATGCTGGCGCACGCATCGATGGAGCCGCCGGCCGCGGTGGCTTCTTATAAAGACGGCAAGGTTGAAACGTGGGCGGCCACGCAGAATCCGCAAGCCGTGCAGGACACAGTTGCCAAAGCGCTCGGCATCAAAAGCGAAGACGTGCTTTGCCACGTGACGCTGCTCGGCGGAGGGTTCGGCCGCAAATCAAAGCCGGATTATGTTGCCGAGGCCGCGCTGCTTTCGAAGCAGGTGGGCAAACCGGTGAAGATCGTCTGGAGCCGCGAAGACGACATTCAATTCGATTACTATCATTCGCCGGCCGCGATGTACATCAAAGCCGCTACGAATGATAAGGGAGTACCCACCGCGTGGCTGCAGCGCAGTGTTTTCCCACCGATCGCTTCGCAGAATAATCTCGCCGAGCAATATGGCGGATCACAGCTCGGGATGGGATGGTATGACATCCCGTACCCGATCCCGAACCTTCGGGTAGAGAATGGCCCGGCGCAGGCGCATGTGCGGATCGGGTGGTTGCGCTCGGTTTCGAATATTTACCACGCGTTCGCTGTTCAATCTTTTACGGATGAGCTTGCGGCTGCGGCCGGCCGGGACCGGGTGCAGTACCTGCTTGAAATTCTCGGCGAGCCGCGAACGCTGACACTGAGCAAGGAAGGGCTGAAGGGACCGGCGCGGGAAAATCCGAAATTTCCCTTCGACACGGGGCGGCTGCGCAATGTGATCGAAGTGGTAGCGAAAAACTCGGGATGGGCAAACCGGAAACCGGGGAGCGGACGAGCGCTCGGATTCGCGGCTCATCGCAGTTTTCTGACTTATGTGGCGGCGGTGGCCGATGTGGAAGTGAGCGATGGGAATATTCGCATTCACCGTGTGGATATCGCGCTCGATCCGGGCCGCGTGATCAATCCGGACCGCGTGAAATCGCAGTTTGAAGGCGCGGCGGTGTTCGGAACCAGCATCGCGCTCATGGGCGAAGTTACGGCGTCCGGTGGGCGCGTGCAGCAATCGAATTTCAACGGTTATCCGGTAACGCGCATGAACCAGGCGCCGCGTGAAACGCATGTGCATATCGTGCAGAGCGACGCGCCGCCCGCGGGTGTCGGCGAACCGGGCGTGCCGCCGATTGCGCCGGCGATCTGCAATGCCATCTTCGCGGCGACCGGGAAGCGGATTCGGGAATTGCCCATCGGCAAGCAACTCAGCACGTAACCGGCGAGGCCTACAGGCCGAAGGTCTGGTTGAGCAGAGCGGCCAGGCGGTAACCGGCTTTCGTAAGCTGCTGCTCGATAACCGGCTCGACTTCCTCGAAGTATTCGTTCGAAACCGAGATGTGCAGGGCAGCTATTTTTTCGCGTTCGAGAGCGCAATCCGCGCTGCTGTTCGGACTCTCGACCGGAATTTGCGGG
>Ga0070680_100003734_pt1 | contig 11376 bp, 10 predicted proteins | sample KBSC73BmetaG_FD_64672 | JGI IMG/M metagenome (GOLD analysis project Ga0070680, IMG submission 64672) | Corn rhizosphere microbial communities from Kellogg Biological Station, Michigan, USA - KBS C7-3B metaG | ecosystem: Host-associated > Plants > Roots > Rhizosphere | place: USA: Michigan...
GACTCACGTATCGGACCATCATCTCGAGCTTCTCGCCTGTCAGTTTGTGTCCGTTGGTGTCCGTTTGTGTCGCTTCACCACAGTTGTCGTGCCCTGATCCCGCACTCGGAAACGAACCGGATGCAGGCCGCAGTATCCTCGTCGCCTACCTGCCAATCAAGTGCGAGAAGGTGTAGATCGCCAGCCCGACGAGTCCACCGACGATCGTTCCGTTGATGCGGATGAACTGGAGATCCTTGCCGATCGCGAGCTCGATGCGATCCGAGGTCAGGGTCGGGTCCCATGCCGTGACCGTCTGCGCGATGAGGTCGGCCACGTCGCCCTGATAGCGATCCACCAGATGGCCCGCCACCTCCGCGATCAGCGCATCCATGCGCGCGAGCAGCGCCTCATCGCGCGACACCGCCTCCCCCAGCGACACGAGCCCTCGCTCGATCGCCGAGGGCGCGAACGCATTCGGAGCCTCCGCATACCGGAAGAGCGCCGCCTTCGCATCCTCCCAGATCGATACGGAGAAGTTGCGTACCGCCTCCGCATCGAGAATCTCCGCTTTGATCCGCTCGGCGCGGGCGCGCACCTCCGGGCTCTCCTTGAGCTTGCGCACGAACTCGGCGAGCGCTTCGTCGAAGCGGCGGCGGAGCGGATGGTTCGGATCGTCGCGCACGTCGGCGAGCGTGTTGTCGAGCCCCGCCACGATCTTCCGGTGGATCCTGTCGTCGACCACGCCCGGCACCCACCACGGACTTTCCTCTTCGATCTTGTCGCGAATCAGCTCCTGATTCTGATCTACCGCGCGCGCGAGCAGCGTGATGGCCTCGTCCAGCAGCTCCTGGTGCCTGTCGCCCGCCGTGATCAGCGTCAGCATCTGCCCGAGCAGCGGCGCCACCTCCGTCTTCCGGATGCGCTCGACGAGCACGCGGTCGATCATCTCCTGCACATCGTCGTCCGCCATCATGCGCGCTCCGCTCGCGAGCGCGCGCGCAGCGTGATGCGCGAGCGTGCGGCTGTTCTCGGACACGGCAAGCCACTTCGCGAGATGCTCCGAGATGTGCAGCGTCGCGAGCTTCGCCGCGAGCACGTCACGGCTCAGGAAATGCCGTGACACGAAGCTGCCCAGGCTGCGGCCGATCTGATTCTTGCGCGCGGCGACGATCGCCGTGTGAGGGATCGGAATGCCCAGCGGATGGCGGAACAGCGCGGTCACCGCGAACCAGTCCGCCACGCCGCCGATCATCGACGCTTCCGCCGTCGCACGCACGTACGCGAGCCACGGGTAGCGCCCGATCAGGAGAAGGCTCACCACCCACACCGCGGTGGCGAGCAGGAGGAGCCCGCTCGCGCGCCGCTTCATGCGCGCGAGGTTCTTTCGCTTCGTCTCCTCGTCCAGCGGCGGTAGCGGTGCGCTTACCGCGAGGGCGGGGCGAACCGCCAGGTCAGTCACCGGTCTCGATCGGTACCGACCGCTCCGCGTCGCTGGCGCGCCGTTCCTCGGACTCCGGCATCGCCACCGGCGGCATGTCCGCCGGCGAGGAGGCAATGGCCGGAAGCATCGCGAGGCGAAGCACCTCATCCATCGTCGCAACGAACGTGAAGACCATGTTCTTGCGCACTTCGGCCGGGATCTCGCGCAGATCCTTCTCGTTCATCTTCGGCATGATCACCTCGCGAAGCCCCGCCCGATAAGCGGCGAGCACCTTCTCCTTCACACCGCCGATCTCGAGCACCTTGCCGCGGAGCGTCACTTCGCCCGTCATCGCGACGTCGCGCCGCACCGGACGCTCGCTGAGCGTGCTCGCGATCGCAAGCGTGACCGTGATGCCCGCGCTCGGCCCGTCCTTCGGGATCGCGCCCGCCGGAAGATGAATGTGCAGGTCGAAATCGCGGAACATCCGATCATCGATTCCGATCTGACCCGCGCGCGAGCGCACGTAGGAATACGCCGCGTCCACCGACTCGCGCATCACGTCGCCGAGCTGCCCGGTCACGATCAGTCGTCCCGTGCCCGGCATCTTGAGCGCCTCGATGGTCATCAGCTCGCCGCCCGTCGCCGTCCAGGCGAGCCCCGTCGGCGCGCCGATCTCCGGCTCCTTCTCCGCCTCATCGCGCGAATAGCGGGCCACGCCCAGGATCTCCTCGACCATCTTCTGGTCGACGATCCACGCGCCCTCCTCGTCCTTCGCCTTGCGATGCGCGCGCTTGCGCATGATCGCCTCGATGTTGCGCGAGAATCCGCGCAGCCCGGCCTCGCGCGAGTAGCCGCTCGAGATCAGGCTCAGCATCTCGTCCGTGAACTGCAGATCGAGATCCGAGATCCCGGTCTCCTCGAACAGCTTCGGGAGCAGATAGCGCCACGCGATCTCGACCTTCTCCTCGATCGTGTAGCCGGCGATCCGGATCACTTCCATGCGGTCGCGCAGCGGCGCCGGAATGTCGAACAGATTGTTCGCGGTGCAGATGAAGAGCGCGCTCGAGAGATCGAACGGCAGATTCAGATAGTGATCGACGAACGTGTTGTTCTGCGAAGGATCGAGCACCTCGAGCATCGCAGCCGTCGGGTCGCCGCTCATGCCGCCGTGCGTCATCTTGTCGATCTCATCGATCATGAGCACCGGATCCTTCACGCCCACGCGACGCAGCGCCTGCAGCAGCAGCCCCGGCATCGCGCCCACGTACGTGCGCCGGTGCCCGCGAATCTCCGCCTCGTCGCGCACGCCGCCCACCGAGATGCGATAGAACTCGCGCCCGATCGAGATCGCGATCGCCTCGCCGAGCGAGGTCTTGCCGGTGCCCGGAGGGCCGACGAAACAGAGAATCGGGCCGTGCGTGCCCCCACCCTTGAGCTTGCGCACGGCGAGATACTCGAGAATGCGCTCCTTGGCCTCGCCGAGCCCGTAGTGCCGCACGTCGAGCGCCTCCTGCACCTTCTGCAGCTCGATCTGCTCCGTGCCCGACTTCTTGTTCCACGGCAGCGCGATGATCCAGTCGAGATACGTGCGGATCACCTGATACTCACTCATGGCCGGCGACAGCATGCGCATGCGCTCCGTCTCGCGCTTCGCCTCCTGCAGCACCTTCTCCGGGAGATTCGCCTCCTCGATCTTCTTCAGCAGATCGACCGCTTCCTTCTCGCTCGGCTCCGTCTCTCCGAGCTCCGCCTGGATCGCGCGCAGCTGCTGGCGGAGATAGAACTCGCGCTGATGCTGCTCGATCTTCTGCTCGGTCTGGCGCTTGATGTCCTCCATCACGCGCGCCCGCTGCACCTCACGCTCGAGGCGCGTGAGCACGAAGCGAATGCGCTCGCCAATGTCGAGGCGCTGGATCACCTCGTCCTTGTCGCTGATGCGGAAATTCATGTTCGTGGCCGCGAGGTCGGCGAAGCGACCCGGGTCGGACATGTTCATCTTGAGGATCGCCGGCACCTCGTCCGGAATGCGGTCCACGAGCTCCGCCAGCGTCTCGGCCGAATTCACCAGGCGCGCCATCAGCTCCTCGCCCTGGATCGGATCGAGCGGGGTCTCGGGTGCCGGACGGATGCGTGCGATCGGGTAGGGCTCGCGCTGCTCGACGCCCTCGATGATGATCCGCCGGAGCCCCTGCAGCGTGATCTGCACGGTGTCGCCGGGAAGGTTGATGCGCTCGTGCACCCGCGCCGCCACTCCCACGCGGCCGACGAATGCGGAGGGATCGATCGTCTCATCGTGATCGCCGCTGGCGACCACCAGGCCAACGATGAGTCCGGCTTCGTCGTGGGAACGGATGATCGAGAGATTCTCCGGCGCGCCCATCTGGACCGCGATCGTGCCGAGCGGGTAGACGATCGTCGACCGCAACGCCATGAGCGGCAGGGTCGGCGGGAGCTCGGACTTGAGGATCTCTTCCTTGCGCTGTGCTCGGGCCATGGAGGTCAGGTGGGGGCTCTTGGCGGGGGCTGGGACGTGCGCGGATTGCTCTAAATACTAATCACGCATATGTTTAAAGGCTATGTTCGATGAACTGAGCGAAAAGCTCGATGCCGTGTTCGCGCGCCTCAGAGGCCGCGGAGTCCTGACGGAAGCCGATATCAAGGAAGGGCTGCGCGAGGTTCGTCGCGTCCTCCTGGAGGCAGACGTCAATTTTCAGCTCACCCGCGAGTTCCTGGAGCGCGTCGAGCAGAAGGCCGCCGGAGTAGCGGCGCTTCGGAGCGTGTCCCCGGGCCAGCAGCTCGTCAAGATCGTCCACGACGAGCTCGCGAGCATGCTGGGCGAGCGGCGTGAGGGTCTTCGAATAGGCACCGTGCCTCCGGGCATCGTGCTCATGGTCGGCTTGCAGGGCTCGGGGAAGACGACCACCGCGGCGAAATTGGCACGCAAGCTCAAGGCGGAAGGAAAGCCGCCGCGCCTCGTGGCGGCGGACGTCTACCGCCCAGCCGCGATCGATCAGCTCGAGACGCTCGCGAAACAGGTGAGCGTGCCGATCTACCTCGAGCGCGACAACACGGACGTGGTCAAGATCGCGAAGCGCGGCATCGAGGAAGCGCGGCGCGGACGCGACCGGGTCGTGATCGTCGACACCGCGGGACGGCTGCAGATCGATGACGAGATGATGAACGAGCTTCGCCGCCTCAAGGATGCGGTGAAGCCGGATGAGATCCTGTTCGTCGCCGACGGCATGACCGGACAGGACGCCGTCAAGATCGCGAAGGGATTCGACGACGCGCTCGGCATCACCGGCGTCGTGCTGACGAAAATGGATGGCGACGCGCGAGGCGGCGCGGCGCTGTCGATCTACGGCGTCACGAAGAAGCCGATCAAGTACATCGGCGTGGGTGAGAAGATCGATGCGCTCGAGGAGTTCCATCCCGAGCGCATGGCGGGCCGGATTCTCCAGATGGGAGACATCGTCTCGCTGGTCGAGAAGGCGCAGGAATCGTTCGACGAGGAAGAGGCGCGCAAGCTCGAGAAGAAGGTCAAGAAGGAGGGGCTCGATCTCGAGGACTTCCTCACGAGCATGAAGCAGATGCAGAGGCTCGGCCCGCTCGAGGGTGTGCTCAAGCTGCTCCCGGGCGTAAACGCGAAGATGCTGAAGCAGGCGAATCTCGACCCGAAGCGCATGAAGCACATCGAGGCGATCGTGCTCTCGATGACGAAGGAGGAGCGGAAGAATCCCGGGATTCTCACGGGCTCCCGCCGCGCGCGCATCGCCAGGGGGTGCGGCCGTCCGGTGAGCGAAGTGAACCGGCTGCTCGAACAGTTCCGCGAGATGCAGAAGATGATGAAGAAGATGGGCAAGGGCGGCGGGGGACGAATGCAGTTCCCCGGAATGCCGCCGGGCATGATGCCGCCTCGCATGGGCGGCCGGTAACGGCACCACCGGGTGCGCACCGGACATTCCGGATCGCGCGATGAGCCCGCGTTTCAGGACACACTCTGCTGGGAGTTTTCGAATGGTCAAGATTCGCCTTCGCCGCGTTGGACGTAAGAAGCTGCCCGTCTATCGCATCGTGATCGCCGACGCCATGAGCCCGCGTGACGGCCGCTTCATCGAGCTCATTGGTCAGTACAATCCGCGGGTCGCAGAGGGTGGGCTGAAAGTGGACGCGGATCGTGCGAGCTACTGGCTGAGTGTCGGCGCGCAGCCCACGGACACGGTCCGCTCGCTGCTCAGGAAGGCGGGGGTGCTCAAGGCGCGTCACGAAGCGCGCGTCGCCGCCAAGCGCAGCGGGAGCGCGGTTCCCGTGAGCGAGAACACCTCGGCGTAACATGCCGTCGCCCGAATGGGTCATCGTCGGGCGTTTGCGGAAATCGCACGGGCTTCGCGGCGAGATCATCGTGGAGCCGATAACGGACGCGCCGGCCGAGGTGTTTTCGGCCGGCCGCGTGCTTTTCGCGGGTGACGCAGCCGGCGATCCGCTTCCCGATCCTCCCGAGCTCACCGTGCGGGAGACCCGCCCGCACATGAACGGTCTTCTCGCCGTTCGCTTCGAGGAGATGCGCGATCGCGATGAAGCATCGCGCTGGACCAACCGCTACCTCATGATGCCGGCGTCGGAGCTCGAGCCGCCCGCGGAGGGCGAGGTCTACCTCCACGAGCTGGAAGGGATGCAGGTGGTGCTCGATTCGGGGGCACACGTGGGCACCGTGTCGGCGGTGTTCGAGCTCCCGCAGGGGCTCGCCCTCGACGTGAGGCGCGAGTCGGGGACGGTGCTGATCCCGTTCAATCGGGAGTTCATCCAGGAGATCAGGCGCGCCGAGCGGATGGTGGTGATTGCGCCGCCGGCGGGGTTGCTCGACTGATGCTCCGCATCTCGATCGTCACGATCTTTCCGGACTTCTTCGCGACGCCGCTCTCGCTCAGCATCCCTGCACGCGCAGCTGCGGCGGGAAGCGTCAGCTACGACGTGATCGATCTGCGCGCCTTCACGCACGATCGTCACAGAACGGTGGATGACTATCCGTTCGGCGGCGGGGCGGGGATGGTGATGAAGCCGGAGCCGTTCTTCGAGGCGGTGGAATCGATCGGGGCGACCGCGCCGATCGTGCTGGTGTCCGCGCGCGGGCGCGCGCTCACGCAGGCGGACGCGGTGCGCTACGCGTCGGGTGAGGAGCTGACGATTCTCTGCGGGCATTACAAGGATGTCGACCAGCGCGTGGCGGACCACCTGGCCACGGAGGAGATCTCGCTGGGCGAGTTCGTGCTGAGCGGCGGGGAGACGGCCGCACTCGCGATCGTGGATGCGACGGCGCGACTGCTGCCGGGCGCCATGTCGGATCTGGAGAGTGCGCGCACGGATTCGTTCTGGGACGGCAGCGGGTTGAGCGCGCCGAGCTATACGAGGCCGGCGGAGTATCGCGGGCAGCGGGTGCCGGAGGTGCTCATGTCGGGCGACCACCGGCGCATTGCGGAGTGGCGTGCCGCGGAGGCGGAGCGGCTGTCGAAAGTACGGGCGAAACGCGGCGAATGAGCGGGCGGAGGGGCTGGCGGGAGGCGGCCAGCGGAGGCTCGCGCGTCGTTACCGGCGTGCGGCGAATGATGTTTTACTCATGCGTGTGGTCAGCCGTCTAGAAGGCGATTGCGGGCTGATCGGTGGAACAGTTGTTCTTGTCTGGCCGCTCAGTCAGCGACTGTCGTAAGGGCGTTTCGCACGCTGTTCCTGTGATCTGGATCGTGGTACCCTGGTGCCGGCGTCAAGACCGCCGGATTCCGGAGTCCTGAAGCACCGCAATCGCATTCTCAGTCATGCGAACGCGTCCGTCATCCGCTGTTCCAAACAAAACTCGTAGTCGCACGGTTACTGAGCCGCTGGTTTAGTGACGAGGGCAAAACCGTCGAAAGGCGGTGACGCAAAGCTACGAGGCTACAGCATCCGTTCCGGGTGCCATGCCAGTCGGGCTGTCGCGCGGACCCTTATCCAAAGGAGTCCCACGATGAAACGCCTCCTCGCCGTATGTGCAGGCAGCCTCTTCCTGGTTGCCTGCAACGATGCAACTGCGCCGACCATTCCAAAGTCGTCCGCCCCCGTCGCTCCGAGCAACGGGCCCAACGCGGACATCCGGGCCGGCCACTACATCGTTCTCCTGAAATCCGGGGCACCCTCGGCTGAGACCGTGGTGCATCGCCATGCGCTCAGCAAGGCGCTCACCGTGGATCAGCACTTCAAGACGGTCATGCATGGTTTTGCTGCAGCCGTCAATGACGAGGACCTCGACAGCCTGCGCAACGATCCCGACGTCGAGCGGATCGAGCCCGATCGCTACGTCCACCAGCTCGGTTCCGAAACGGGGATGGGATGGGCGCTCGACCGGATCGATCAGCACGACATGCCGCTCAACGGTGCCTTCTCCTACGGCGCCACGGGCTCGGGCGTCAACATCTACATCGTCGATGGCGGCATTCGCTACTCGCACACGGAGTTCGGCGGCCGCGCGCACTTCGCCTTCGACGCGCTGGGCGGCGACGGCTCCGATTGCAATGGTCACGGCACCGGCGTCGCCGGCGTCGCGGCGGGAAGCGTGCACGGCGTCGCGAAATCCGCCAACATCTACTCGGTCCGCGTCTTTCCGTGCAGCGGCACGAGCACTCTCTCGACGATTCTCGCGGGCGTCGACTGGGTCACCGCACACCACAAGTCGCCCGCGGTCGCCAACCTGAGCCTCGGCGCGGCTGCCGCACCGATTCTCGACACCGCGGTCGAGCGCTCCATTCGCTCCGGGGTCACGTACGTGGTGGCCGCGGGCAACAACGGAGGCGACGCCTGCGCCATGTCGCCGGGCAAGCTTCCGGACGTGATCAACGTCAGCGCGATCGACGCGTCCGATGCACGCCCATCGTGGTCCAACTATGGCTCCTGCGTCAGCGTCTTTGCACCGGGTGTCGCGGTTGGATCGGCCGACTACTACTCCGACGTCGCGCTCGCGAGCTGGAACGGCACCTCCGTGGCCGCTCCGATGGTGTCCGGCGCCGTCGCGCTCTATCTGCAGGAGCACCCCACGGCATCACCCTCCACCGTTCGCTCCGCCATTCTGGGTGGCACCACCGGTGGTGTCGTCAGCAACACATCGGGCTCCGCAAACAGGCTGCTCTACACCTCGTTCATCGGCTCGGTCAGCGCACCCGCGCCTGCACCGGCGCCGGCGCCCACCACGACCACCGCTCCGGCTCCCGCGCCCATCGCGCCGGTGGGCGGCGTCGGCGTGTCGTACCGCTGCGCCTCGCGCGCCTGCGCCTTCGATGCGGGCTCGTCGCAGCCCACGGGCGGCGTCACGTCGTACAAGTGGTACTTCGGCGACGGGAGCTCCGCCACCGGCCGCGCCGTGAGTCACACCTACGGCTCGAGCCCGAGCTACTCGTGGGTGCTCTACATCTCCACGGGCACCGGAAAGCGCTACGCGGTGGGCAAGTCGATCACGCCTGCCAGTGCCTCCGGCTCGGCGACGAGCACGTACCCGACGTACATCCCGCCGACCACCACGTCGCCCCCGCCTTCGACCAGCGGGTCGTTCAGCGCGAACTTCACCGTCAGCTGCAACTCGCGGCACCAGTGCACGTTCGACGCGAGCAGCTCGGTCGTCCCGAACGGCGTGTCCTCCTTCAACTGGTGGTTCGGGGACGGCTACGAAGGCACCACCGTGAAGCTGACGCACGACTATTCCGGGCCGAGGACGGTGAGCGTCCTGCTCAAGATCTACGACAAGACGCTGGCCTACAGGACGATCACGAAATCGGTGACGATTCCGTAGCGCCGACGCCGGCGCTCCGCGGTGGCGGAGCGCGCACCCGGTGAGCTTCGAGAGCGATCGGTGGCCTCTGCCGCCGGTCGCTCTCGTGCATTCCGAGGCGCCTCGAGCGCGTTGCGACGCCGATCTCTTGAGTTGACGCCCTCTGGCCGTTAGCTTGGAAGTCTTCCCACGACACTTTTCCGGGCCCCGCTCAATGGCCCCGAGCGCCCTATGCATGTATTCAGCGAAACCCAGAAGGAATTCCTCCGCACCGATATTCCGCCCTTTCGTGCGGGCGACACCCTGCGCGTGAACGTCCGCGTCAAGGAAGGCGAGAAGGAGCGGCTCCAGGCGTTCGAAGGCGTGTGCATCGCGAAGCGTGGAAGCGGCGTGAGCGAGACCTTCACCGTTCGCAAGATCTCGAACGGCGTCGGCGTCGAGCGCATCTTCCCGATCCACAGCCCCATGCTCGGCGACGTGCACGTCGTCCGTCGTGGCCGCGTGCGTCGCGCGAAGCTCTACTATCTGCGCGAAGCCACCGGCAAGGCCGCGCGCATCAAGGAGCGCAAGATCCAGATCGCCCGCCCCGTCTAACACGGCGCAGGGGAGCGCGTCCCGTGCATCGCACGCGCTGGACGACGATCGAACGGGATCTGCGCCGCGAGGGTGGTTCGCTCATCGCCGGCGTCGATGAGGTAGGACGGGGCTCCCTTGCGGGCCCCGTCGTCGCATGCGCCATCGTGATGCCTCCCGACACGCGCGCGCTGCGCGGCGTCGACGACTCGAAGGCGCTCACCGCGCAGGCGCGCGAGCGGCTGGTCTCGCAGATCATGCAGCGCGCGGTGAGCCTCGGCCTGGGCGCGGCGTCGGCCCGGGAGATCGATCGCGTCAACATCTACCACGCGAGCACGCTCGCGATGAAGCGCGCGCTCGCGCGGCTCAGAGTCTCGCCCGATCACGTGCTCATCGATGGCCGTCCGATTCGTTCGCTGGGGATCGCGCATCAGGGCATCATCGATGGCGACGACAAGTGCTTCAGCATCGCCTGCGCATCCATCGTGGCGAAGGTGACGCGCGATCGGTTGATGGCGAGTCTCGCGCGCCGGCACCCGCACTACGCGTGGGATCACAATTGCGGCTACGCCACACGTCGTCACATCGATGCGCTACAGTCGCACGGCAGCTGCGCGCATCATCGCCAATCGTTCGTCGTGAAAGCGCTCGTGTCCGGCGCCATGGTGCTCGAGGTCATCGAAAGTGCGGACGCGCATCACACTTCTCCCGATTTCCCCGATGCAGATGGCTCGATGTGATGATCGCGATGCGCAGCGCGTGAGGCGTGTCACAGCAACGCACTGAGGCACGCTTTTAGCTTGCTTCTAGGGGAGAAAAGGCAAAATCGGTCACTGCGTCTACAGGGAGAGAATCATGAATGGTCATTTGAAGGTGTTTGCGGCAATCGCGCTCGTGGCACCGGTCATGGCCGGCTGCGCCACCAAGGGATTCGTGCGCGAGCACGTCGCGGCCGAGCAGGTGCGCGCCGATGCCCATGCCGATTCCGCCGTGAGCGCCGAGCGCTCCGCGCGCATGTCCGCAGACAGCTCGCTGACGCAGGATGTCGCGTCGCTTCGCAAGGACCTCGACAGCCTTCGCACCGAGTACGGCGCAAAGATCACGGCGCTCGAGAACGGCATGCAGTTCGCCCTTCCCGTGCACTTCGCGTATAACGACGCCACGATTCGCGACGAGGACAAGGCGGCACTCGATCGCTTCGCCAAGGTCGTCACGAAGTACTATCCCAACTCGATCATCACGGTCGAAGGCTTCGCCGATCCCGCCGGCGGCGTGAAGTACAACCTCGATCTCTCGAAGCGTCGCGCAGGCTCCGTGCAGTCGTATCTCTCGTCCACGGGCGGCGTCACGGATGAGATTCGTGCGGTCGGCTACGGCAAGACGCGTCTCGTGGTTCCGAACGCCTCCAAGGATCAGCCGGGCGCGGACCAGAACCGTCGCGTGGTGTTCGTCGTCGAGAGTGCGCAGGCCGCGGCAACGGGCGTTGCGATGAGCGGACAGCAGTAACAGCGCTGGTACCATTGCAGCAGGCTGGCGGCGCACCTTCGGGTGCGCCGCTTTGCTTTGGTGCTCCCACTACGCCTCGTGCGCGCTGTCCGTCGCGCGCCGG
>Ga0070680_100003735_pt1 | contig 11374 bp, 9 predicted proteins | sample KBSC73BmetaG_FD_64672 | JGI IMG/M metagenome (GOLD analysis project Ga0070680, IMG submission 64672) | Corn rhizosphere microbial communities from Kellogg Biological Station, Michigan, USA - KBS C7-3B metaG | ecosystem: Host-associated > Plants > Roots > Rhizosphere | place: USA: Michigan...
AACTCCGCTCTCGACAACCCGAACAACTACTTCACCGCGCAGGGCCTCGATAACCGCGCGAACGACCTGACCAACCTGCTCGACTCGATGTCGACCGCCATCAACACCATTCAGGCAGCCAACAACGGCATCTCGGCGATCACCAAATTGGTGCAGTCGGCCCAGTCGCTGGCGAGCCAGGCCCAACAGACCTCGGACACGACGGTCCGCGCCAGCCTCGCCACCCAGTTCGACTCGATCCGCACCCAGATCGACAAGCTCGCCGGCGACTCGGGCTTCAACGGCATCAACCTGCTGAACGGCGACAACCTCACCGTCACGATGAACGAGACCGCGACGTCGACCGTGACCGTCACCGGCGTCACCGACACCAGCAATGGCGGGCTGTCGATCAACGGCTCGACCAACAACTGGGCCGCCGCCAGCGACATCACGGCAGCGTCGACGACCTTGACCGCCGCGCTGACCACCCTGCGCTCACAGGCTCAGACCCTCAGCTCCAGCCTGTCGACCGTGCAGATCCGGCAGGATTTCACCAAGGCGACGATTAATACCCTCCAGGCCGGTTCGGACGCACTCACGCTCGCCGACTCCAACCAGGAAGGCGCCAACCTGCTCGCCTTGCAGACCCGCCAGCAACTGTCCACGACGGCGCTGTCGCTGGCCTCGCAGGCCGACCAGAACGTGCTGCGCCTCTTCCAGTAAGAGCCGTACAACAAGACCGATCGGGAACGGCGGCCTTCGGGCCGCCGTTTTCGTTTGACGCCGGCCCCGCCGGCATTCTCGACAGCAGACCGCTGCAGGCAACGCAGCAGTGATGGCGGATCGGCGGATCGGCCCGCTCGGCTCCAGCGCGTTCTTCTCGAACGAGTGTGGTGCCGGGCGTGCTGGGCTCGATCCGCCCAAATTCAACGCCGGATCGTATGCAATCCCACCATTCTCCCGACCAGCGCGTTTGCCCCGATCGCGATCACGAACAACACGATCAGATTGGCGTACATGCGCGGCATATCGAAGGTGGAATAAGCGTTGATGATGAGGAAGCCGACGCCCTTGTTCGACAGCTTGGTCTCGGCGAGCAGTGTGCCGATAAGAGCGATGCCGAGGCCCAGTCGCACGCCGTTGAGGATCGGGTGGCGCATCGCCGGCAGATAGATCTTCGTGACCATTTGCCGCGCGTCGGCGCGGAAGCTCTTGCCAACGCGAATCAAAACGCGGTCGATCTGCCGCATGCCGGCAGCGACCGACAGCGCGACCGGAAAAAAGCAGGATAGCGCGCCAAGGGCTACCTTGGAGCCGGAGCCGACCCCGAACCACATGATCATGACCGGGAAGAAGATGATCTTCGGCGTAGGTCCAAGATAATAGAGATAGATCTCGAAGGCACGGGCCAGGAAGCGGTTGGCGCCGAGCACGATGCCGACCACGACGCCGCAGCCACCGCCGATCGCCAGTGCCGCCGCGACCTCTCCCGCGGTGACGCCGAGGTTGAAATAATAGTCGCCGCTCGAAAGCAGCGCCACCAGCGCCTTGGCGATGGCGATCAGCGAAGGCACGACGTCGCGGTAGAGCCAGCCAGAGCGCGCGAGCAGCTCCCAGATCGCCAGCACGCCGACGATCAGCCCGACGCGCACAAGCGTCACCGCGCTCACGGCCGGCGCGCGCGCCTTGCTCAGTTGGTCGGCCGCAGCCATCGCTCGATCCGTTCAAGGGTCATGAAGAAGACGACACTCACCAAGATCACGAAGCAGATCGCGGCATAGGTGCCGGGCAGGTCGTAGCGCTCGGCGAGATCGTTGATGAGCTGGCCGAGACCGCCGTAATTGATGAGAAACTCAACGCCGACAATGTTGATCAGGGCGAAGATCAGGCCAAGGCGGATGCCGGTGAAGATGGTCGGCAACGCCGCCGGCAGCATGATCTTGAAGAACTGCTGGCTGGCAGACAGGTTAAAGCTTCTGCCGACGTCGATCAGCACCTTCCGTGTGCCGGCCAGGCCCTCGACGGTCTTCAGAATCACCGGCGACAACGCGGCGACAAAGCCGATCATGATGATCGTCCAGGCGTTGCGGCCAAAAATGACCATGAACAGCGGATATGCGAGCACGACCGGCGCGGCGGCGAGCGCGGCGACCCAGGTTTCGACCGCCAGCCGCAATATCCTGTAGTGGTACAGCAGAACGCCGCCGACGACGCCGAATACCGTGATCATCACCCCGGTCGTCAGGCATTCGCCGATGGTGAGGAAGAAGCGGCGGATGATATGCTCCTCCATGACGACGCGGCCAAAACTCGCGACCACCTCCGATGGCGGCGGCACGATATATTCGCTGATGACCCCCGTGCGGATCAGCGTTTCCAGGACGATGAAGAACAGGACGACGCAGCCCAAACCGGTTGCCGCCGGCGCAAGATCGCCGGCGAGGAAGCGGCGCGCCGGCGTGGCTGCGGTCACGGCGCCGCCTCGTGCAGCATATGGTCTTCCTCGTCGCGCATGCCGCGGCTCGCTTCCTCACGCAGGTCGGCCCAGATCTGCGCGACGTAGCGGCCGAAGGCCTCGCTGCCGACGATGTCGGATGTGCGCGGGCGCGGCAGGTCGATATTGACAATGCGCTTAACGCGGCCGGGGCGATAGGTCATCACCAAAATGCGGTCCGACATCTGCACCGCCTCGGTGATATTGTGGGTGATGAGCAAGGTCGTCTGCTTAAGCTGCTGCTGAATCTGCAGCACCTTGTCGCCGAGCAGGAGTCGCGTCTGCTCGTCGAGCGCGGCGAAGGGCTCGTCCATCAGCAGGATCTTCGGCTCGGAGGCGAGCGTCCGCGCCAGCGAGACGCGCTGGCGCATGCCGCCCGACAACTCGCCGGGAAAGCGCTTCTCGAAGCCGTCCAGCCCGACCATCTTGATGAAATGGCGTGCGCGCTCGGCGCGATTCTGCTTCGGCATGCCGGTGAGTTCGAGCGGAAAAGCGACATTGTCGGTGACGTTGCGCCAGGGGAAGGTCGACTCCTCCTGAAACACCATACCGATCGATCGATGCGGCCCGTCGATCAGCTCGCCGGCGACGCGCACTGTGCCATCGTGCTGGCTGAGCAAGCCGCCTATCACATTGAACACGGTCGATTTGCCGCAACCGGACGGGCCGATAATCGACAGAAACTCACCCTGCCGCACGCTGAATGAGACGTCGTCGACGGCCGTGACCGGTCCCTCTGCCGTCTCGAAGCGGACGCCGAGCTTGTCGGCGACGAGAATGGGATTGTCCATCGCTACTCGCTCTTGGCGCGGGTCATCGCCACGGTGGCCGCGGCGGTGTAGCCGGGCTCAACGCGCACATCAACGACTGCGACGTGGCCGGCATCGACGGCGGCGACGGCCTTCTTAAGCACCGCCGGCAGATCGCCGAGGGCATCGACCGGACCGAAGCTCTGCGCCCCTTGCGCGCGCGCCATGGCGGCGATGTCGATGTCCGGCTCGGAGATGCGCTGACCAACCCAGCGGTTCTCCACCGGACGGCTTCGCATGCGCGCGACGCGCTCCTGATGCAATTCGTCGTTGAAGAATGAGCGATTGTTGGCGACGACGATCAGCAGCGGGATTCGATAGTGCACCGCGGTCCAGATCGCCGTGACGCCCATCAGGAAATCGCCGTCGCCGCAGACGCCGATCACCATTCGCCCCGAGCCTTTGAGCGCCAGCGCCGCGCCAACGGTGATGCCGGGGCCGCCGCCGACGCCGCCGCCGCCGTCGGAGCCGAGATAATCGAGCGGGTGGCGGAACGGGATGCTGGCGCCGTTCCACGACAGCGACACGTGGGCCAGCGACGTCTCGCGGCCCTTGATGGCGTCGTGCAGCGCGGTGGCCATGTGATCGACGGTGAGCTTGTCACCCGCCGGCGCCGGCAGGTCGTGCCTGTTGGCGGCGACCGGGCGCGATTTGCCGTCGCCGAGCGCGGCAAGCAAGGCGGTGACCGCCGCCTCCGGCTCGCAGGCAATAAAAACGTCGACCGGCGGCAGGCCCTGATAGTCCATGCTCCAGCCGTTGTGCAGGTGATGGTCGACGGAGACCTGGATCACCTTGGCCCCGACTCCGCCGGCAGCCTTGAAGGTGCCTGCGGGATCGAGCCAGTCGAGGCTGAGGATCACGTCGGCTTCGCGGATCGCCGCCGCGGCCTCCGCCGCCAGTGCGATCATGCTCGGCGCGCCGACATGCAAGCCATGGTCGGTGGGGAAAGCTGCCGCCACCTTCAGGTCGGTGACAACCTGAGCACCGAGCCGCTCGGCGAGCGTCACGCGCGCGTTCCAGCACTCCAGCGAGCGCGAGCAGCGGCCGGCCAGGATCAGCGGCCGCTTGGCGTCCCGCAGCAATGCCGCGGCCTGAGCGATGCGCCCGGCGTCGGCCGCGAAGGTCATCGCCGGCATCAGTCGCTGCGTGTCGACCGGTGACACCGGTTCGACGAGCTTCTCCTCCTGCATGCCGGCGTCGAGATTGACGTAGGTCGGCCCGCGCGGCGCGGTATTGGCGATCCAGTTGGCGCGCAGCACGGCTTCGCGTGCGGCCGCGGGCGAGGACGGCTGGTCGTCCCATTTGGTGTAGCCGCGCACCAGAGCGCCTTGGTCGCGCGCGGTGTGGATCCAGTCGATCCACGGCCGCCGCTTGACCGCGTCGACGGGACCGGTGGCGCCGAGGACGACGATCGGCATACGGTCGCACCACGCATTGAAGATCGCCATGGTGCCGTGCATCAAGCCGACATTGGAGTGCACCGCCGCCGCCATCGCCTTGCCGGTGACCTTGGCGTAGCCATGCGCGATGGCGATCGCCGCCTCCTCGTGCAGGCAGAGCAGCATCTGCGGCGCTTCATTACCGAGATAATTCACGAGACTGTCGTGCAGGCCGCGATAGCTCGCGCCCGGATTGAGCGCCACGTAGGGAATGTCGGTCGCGCGCAGCGCATCGGCGACGACATCGCTGCCGAAGCCGGGCGCGTTTACGCCGGCGGAGATCGGACGGTCGATATCGGAGTCGAGCGTGCTCGATATCTTGCTTTGGTCGGACATGGCGGTGGCCCGAACCGGCGCTGCATCGCTGATGCGCGCCGGCACGGACTTTTCTCCCTTAGAGCGCTACGAAAACGTCCTCAAGACCCGATCAGCGGCGCGGCGGAGCCGACATCCGCCTGTCCGGGCATGAGAGCGGCCGCCGGCTATTTCTTGACCGGCGGCGTGACGATCAGCTCGGACAATTGCTCTTTGGTCAGCGGCTTGTCGAGGAACTTCAGCTTGACCGCGTCGCGGACGGCGCCATCGAGATCGGCGAAGTGATCGGACTGCAACGCCGACTTCGGATGAAACTTCTCCATCGACTCCTTCAACAGCTCGACCGGCTTGTGCATCTTCTTGGAGTACATTTCGACCGCCTTCGGGTCGGAATACATCCAGTCGACCGACTCGCGATAAGCGTCCATGAAGCGAAGGATGACGTCGTGCTTCGCCTTCCAAGCATTGGCGTTGACGATCAGCGTGCGAACCGTCTGGCCGCGCAGCGACGGCACGTCGCTACCATGGGCGACGATACGGATCTTGCCCTCTTTCATCTCCTGCAGTCCGAAGGGCGGCGCAGCCCAACCGATATCCACCTGGCCGGACATCACGGCGGTCAGCGTCGCCGCGGGACCGCCGGTCGCCGTCGGCTTTGCCTTGGCACCCAGTTCGTCGATAAAGGCGACGACGATGTTGTTCGACGACGAGCCATTGGTCGAATAGGCGATGGTGGTCGACGGCGTCGCGTCCTTCAGGCTTTTGATCGGCGAGTCGGACTTGACGTACCAGTACAGGTCGCCCGTACCGGTGAACATCGGCGCAAGGATGCGCACCGGCGCGCCTTTCGCGAAAGCGCGCATGACGCCGGCCGCGCCGACGCCCGCGCCGATGTCGGCGGAGCCTGAGATGACCGCCTGGATCGTCTCGCCGGCGCCGTTGGTGCCGACGTTCTCGAGAACGATGCCATGCTTCTTGAAGATTCCGGCGTCCTGGCCGAGCGTCGGCGCCTGGTTCTCCCAATTGTTGATCTGGCCAATGGCGACCTTGAGTTGGTCGTCGGCCGCGGCCGGTTGCGACAGCGCCGACACAAGCGGTAGTGCGAGGCCGAGCACTGCAGCAGTCAGTGTGAGATGTTTCACGCGAGTCCTCCCTGGCAGTTTTTCTGATTCAGTGCCGTCGAGGCGGCCATTCAACACCGCCACCCACTCCGATGCAAAACGTCAGTTTCAACGCCGGCGGGCCTTCTTGCGCGATGGCGCCTTACGGGCGCCGCGCGAGGACGCCTTGACGGGGGCCCGCCCGCGATTCGGCACAGCCTTGGTTTCCGGGACCATCAAGCCGGCGCGCCCGAGCCGCCCCAACCAGTATTCCCAAGAGCGCGTCAGGCCGGTGGTGCTGGTATTGATCTTGGCCGCGAGCTCCGCCTCGCCGCGCGACAGCGATGTGACGGTGCCGATGACCGTGGCCCGCGCCTGGAATTCCGCGTTACGCGCCGAAAAGATGCTCCGAAACACGCAATCGCGCACACTCGTTCCCACGGCGGTGACGCCGTGGCGGCGCATCAATACCAGGTTGTGCGCGCCGAGCGCACGCGCCAGCGAGGCGCCCTCCTCCGGCTTGATCACCAGCATGTTGGTGTCGCCGAATTCGTCGTGCTGGTCCCAGTACGGCGGACGTATGCCACCAACCGCGCCGAGATGAAACACCGGCAGGTAGTCGGCGCCGGTCGCGATCAGCGGCATGAAGGCCGGCGCGTGGTGATGGCAAACCGACGTCACGTCGGGCCGCGCCTTGTAGATCTCGCCGTGGATCACGCGCTCGGAATACTGGGTGGCGCCTGGATCGCGGACCGGCCGCGAGTCGAGGTCGTATTCGATCAGATCGCCCGGCTCGACCAATTCCGGCGCGCGCGAGCGCGACAGGACATAGCGGTTCGGATTGTCGGGATGGCGCATGCTGACGTGCCCGAAGGCGTCGAGGATGCCTTCATTGGCGACGATACGGTTGGCAATCGCGAGCTCGCGGAAGGCTTCTGTCACTGAGGTCGGCACGGACATTGTTTCCCCTGCAGCCATACGCTGCTTATGGACCATTCTAGTAACGGGTGGGCCATGCGCAAGGCGTTGCTCGGCAGGCTCGAAATCGTTTTGATATCGTGAACATCGCCGCCTGTCGGCGCGCTCGATCAAGCGGCCAAGTCGTCACTACAATGCGCGCCAGAGGCGGCGGTGCCCCTGGCGCGCGTCGTCTAGCGCAATCGCTGCGCCGGTCCTTTACCGCGGCGGGATTTTGATCAGATCCGCCAGCTGTTCCTTGGTCAGTTCCTTGGCCGTGAACTTCAGCGCCACCGCGTCCTTCACGATGGTGTCGAGACCGACGATCTTGTCCGGTTCGATCGCCGGCGGCGGGAAGAAGCCGTCGCGGGTGCGCTTGGCTTTGGCCTCGCTGATCTTGAGCCATTCGGAGTAGATCTTGAGACCTTCGGGATTCTTGTACATGAAGTCGACCGTCTCGCGGTATGCCTTCATGTATCGGTTGACGATGTCCTCATGCGCCTTGAGGTAGTTGGCGTTGACGATGTTGAGCCGCACGGTCTGGCCCTTGAAGACGGCGGCGTCGTTGCCGGTGGCGATGACGCGGATCTGCTTGGCATCGATCTGGTCGAGTCCGAACGGCGGCGCCGCCCAGCCGACATCGATCTGCCCGGACATCACCGCCGTGATGTTGGCGGCAGGCCCGCCCATCGCGGTCGGCTTGGCCTTCAGGTCGTATTGCTTCATGAACGCCAATACGACGCCATTGGTCGACGAGCCGTTGGTCGAATAAGCGAGAGTCTTCCCGTCGGTGTCCTTCAGCGACTTGATCGGCGAATCCGATTTCACATACCAGTACAGGTCACCGGCGCCGGTGGTTTCGGCGCTGATGATGCGCACCGGCGCGCCCTTCGAATAGGCGCCAAGCACGCCCATGACACCCGCGGCGACGCCGATATCGACGCTGCCCGAAATCACCGCCTGCTGGGTTTCGCCGGCGCCGTTGGTGTAGACGATATCCAAGTTCAGGCCGTGCTTCTTGAAGATGCCGGCGCGCTGCCCGATCTCGGACACCGAGGTGTCCCAGTTGCCGCGCTGGCCGATGGCGAGTTTCAGCGTATCCTCGGCCGACGCCGTACTGACGGCGCCGACGAGTGCCGCGAGCGCGAGGGCGCCCGCTATCGCGTGGGTTTTCATCTGTATCCTCCCTGGTTGGCTTTTTTTGCCTAGTTTGCCGTTTCGTGCTTTGCGGCGGACGACGGCACCGCTTCGCTTCCTCCTCCGAGGCTACGCCAATTCGTCGTTTTGGGAACGACGCCCTCGAACGAACTGATCGTCGCGTGCGGAATATGCGGCTCCGTCGTGCCGATGGCCGCGCCGCCGTCGCGCATGGCGCGCGCCGCGTCGACCATCAGCCGCCGGAACGCCACCACGGCGACGTCGCTGGCGCCGACGCGCTCTTGCGTGCGGTCGCTGATCGGCCCCATCGATTCCCACATGGCGATGTCCTGATTGGGAATGCCGGGAATACCGGTGAAATTACCCGCCTGCATGGCCGCGCGGTCCTGCCGGTACATATTGCCCGCATTGCGGACACTGTTGAAATCCTTGTCGACGTCGACGCCCCATTGCAGCACGTTGAACTTGCGCCAGCTTTCGGCATCGATCCCCGGCTTGTCGGCGCCGTTCCAGGCAATGAAATAGAACATGGTGGTGCGGTCGTCTTCCGGCACCAGCAGCGTCGCGACGTTGTGGATATTGTTCGGCGGGATCAGCGCGGTGAACGGTGCGACATAGACCGTGGTGCGGATATAGTCGTGGGTCGCCTCGTTCAAGATCGGGCGGCGGATCGCAGCGTAGCGGAACCCGTAGCTGGTGCGCTCGATCTGGAAGCGCGGCGCCTTGTCGGTCGACGGCCTCAGCCAGTTCACGTCGGTGGCCTTGGCGCCGTCGACCTGCGCCGGCACCATGTCGGAGGAATGCAGAGTGGACGAATGTGCCGAGTCGATCTGCCCTTCCAGGATCTGCGCCCAGTTGCAATTGACCCGCACCTTGGTCGCGCTCACGCGCGTGTCCGCCGTCGGCGCGAAGGCAGGCGGTTCGAACGCGCGCATCTCCTCCGGCGGCCCCATATAGGTCCAGACGAACCCGCCGGCCTCGCGCGCCGGATAGGCCTTCTGCTTCACGCGGCTCGGATCGACGCTACCGACCGGCTCCGACGCCATGTCGACCACGTTGCCATCCACGTCGAATTTCCAGCCATGATAGAGGCAGCGCAGCCCGCATTCCTCGTTGCGGCCGAACACCAGCGAGGCGCGGCGGTGCGAGCAGAGTTCGTCGAGCACACCGATCCGGCCTTTGGTGTCGCGAAACACCACCAGATTTTCGCCCAGCAGGCGTACCCGCACCGGCGCTCCATCCGGCGCAGCCACTTCCTCCGACAGGCAGGCCGCAATCCAATGGCGGCGCATGATCTGGCCCATCGGGGCGTCGCCCTCGACACGACACAGCAGATCGTTTTCTTCCGGTGTCATGGCTGCGTTTCCCTCATTGCCGCGGCTGTTCAAGTGTCGCCGCGTGCTTTATCTTAGATATCTAAGGACAGGCTAGTGAAAGGCGGCGCCGTTGTCGAGCCCGGGCGAAGCGTGAACGCGAACCGCAAGCTCCGCCTGGGGGTTGCCGGCCTCGGTCGCGCCTTCAGCGTCATGCTGCCGACTTTTGCCGGCGACCCCCGTGTCGCTTTGGTCGCTGCCGCCGACCCGCGCGTCGAAGCGCTCGCCCGCTTCAGCGCCGACTTCGGCGGCAAAACTTTTGCGACAGTTGCAGAACTGTGCGCCGACCCGGACGTGGAAGTGGTCTACGTCGCGACACCGCATCAATTGCATGCCGAGTACGTGCGTCAGGCGGCCATGAACGGCAAGCACATACTCGTCGAGAAGCCGATCGCACTGACGCTTTCCGACGCCGCCGCGATGATCGACGCCGCCCGCGCCGCCGGCGTGCATCTCATCGTCGGCCACAGCCATTCTTTTGACGCGCCGATCCTGCGCACGCGCGCGCTGATCGACACCGGCGACTTCGGCGCCGTGCGCATGATCACGGCGTTGAACTTCACCGATTTTCTCTATCGTCCGCGCAGGCCGGAAGAGCTCGATACCACGCAGGGCGGCGGCGCCATGTTCAACCAGGCGCCGCATCAGGTAGACATCGTGCGCCTCCTCGGCGGCGGCCGCGTCAAAAACGTGCGCGCGATCACCGGCGCCTGGGACTTGGCCCGCCCGACCGAGGGCGCCTTCGCCGCGCTTCTGACGTTCGAGAGCGGCGCTTTCGCGTCGCTGGTCTATAACGGCTACGGGAATTTCGACTCGGACGAATTCCAGGGGTGGATTGGCGAGATGGGACAGGTGAAAGATCCGTCGGCGGCGAAACTGCCGCGCTCTTTCACCGATGCCGCCGCGGAGGCCGCCTTCAAGAACGCGCGCAATTATGGCGGTGTCGGCTACGCGCCGCTGTCGACGCAGGCGCTGCGGCACCAGCATTTCGGGCCGCTCATCGTGAGCTGCGACAAGGGCGACCTGCGGCCGCAATCCAATGGCGTCATGATCTATCAGCACGGCACGGCGCGGCTCGATCCCCTGCCGCCGCCGGCCGTCCCGCGCGCCGAGGTCATCGACGAGCTATACGACGCGGTCGTGCATGACCGCAGGCCTTTACATGACGGCGCCTGGGCCATGGCGACGCTGGAGGTCTGCCTCGCAATGTTGCAGTCGGCCCGCACCGGCGCAGACACCGTCCTTCAGCATCAGGTTGGACTGCCATGAACCGTGAACGTGGCCCGGGCACGGAGACGGTCCTCCGCCATTGGCGTGAGGCAGTGCCGAACGACCGCCTTGCCCATCTGATCAAAGACGCCACCCGCGCCCTGGTGCGCGCGCTGAGCATGCGACTCGCCGAGCACGGCGTCTCGTTCGGCCACTGGTCATTCTTGCGCATTTTATGGGAGGGCGACGGCCTCACGCAGCGCGAGCTCAGCGAACAGGCTGGCGTCATGGAGCCGACCACTTTTTCGGCGCTGAAGGCCATGGAACGCCTCGGCTATATCACGCGGCGTCAGCTCGGTACCGACCGCAAGAAAATCTATGTCTTCCTTACGCCGAAAGGCCGCGCATTGAAGGGCCATCTGGTGCCGGCCGCCGAAGCCGTCAACGCTATCGCCGTCAATGGCATCCGGCCCGCCGAAGTTGCTGCGACCCGGGCCGTTCTCCTCACCATCATCGAGAACATGACGCGGGACGAGCA
>Ga0070680_100003736_pt1 | contig 11374 bp, 9 predicted proteins | sample KBSC73BmetaG_FD_64672 | JGI IMG/M metagenome (GOLD analysis project Ga0070680, IMG submission 64672) | Corn rhizosphere microbial communities from Kellogg Biological Station, Michigan, USA - KBS C7-3B metaG | ecosystem: Host-associated > Plants > Roots > Rhizosphere | place: USA: Michigan...
CCCTGCACCGCCCAGCGCAGCAGCTGCGGCCGCTCGCGCACGGCGATGATGAGGACGGTCTTCTCCGGGGTGTAGTTCTGCGTGATCGCGACGTCGTCGAACTGGCCGCTGCCGTAGAGCGCCTGAATCGCGCGCTGGATGTCGCGGTAGTTGAGCGCGCGACCGGCGACGAGCCCGCTCAGCTGCACGATGCTGATCGCGCTGTTGCGCTTGTTGCCCGTGACCGCGATCGAATCGGCCACTGGTGACGCGCCCAACGCGCCCCCTACCTCGCCCTGGGCCTTGCACAGGCCCGGGGCGAGGACGGAGAAGCAGACGACAATTGGAAGGGTGAGCCGGCTAATCACGCCTTCGAGCCGGAGAGTGCCCTGAATGCGAGACGCTCCTTGTCGGGAGCGACGTCCACTTCGATCTCGTCGCCCTTGGCGAAATCTCCGACGAGGATCTTCTCCGAGAGCGGGTCCTCGACGTACTTCTGTATGGCGCGCTTCAGCGGCCGCGCCCCGAAGTGCTCATCATAGCCGTGATCGACCAGGAAGTCCGTCGCGCCCTGCGTGAGCCGCAGCGTCAGCTCTTCCTCGCCCAGGCGCTTCTGGACGTCGCGCGCCAGGATCGTGACGATCTGCGCGATGTGCTCCCGCGTGAGCGCGTGGAAGACGATCACGTCGTCGAGCCGGTTCAGGAACTCCGGATTGAAGACCTTGTTGATCTCTTCCTTGACCTTTTCCGACATCCGCTCGAATTCGCCGCGCACGTCCGGCTGGCCGAAGCCCAGCGTCTTGCCCTTGGCCACGTCCCGCGCGCCCACGTTCGAGGTCATGATCACGACGGTATTCTTGAAGTCGATGACGCGGCCGTAGTTGTCCGTGAGGTGCCCTTCATCGAGCACCTGCAGCAGGATGTTGAACACATCGGGGTGCGCCTTCTCGATTTCGTCGAGCAGCACCACCGAGTACGGTTTGCGTCGCACGGCCTTGGTCAACGTCCCCGAATCCTCGTAGCCGACGTATCCGGGCGGCGCGCCGATCAGCCGGCTCACGGAGAACTTCTCCATGTACTCCGACATGTCGACGCGAATCAGCGCGTTCGCATCGGCGAACAGGAACCGCGCCAGCGCGCGCGCCAGCTCGGTCTTCCCGACGCCGGTGGGCCCGCTGAAGATGAAGGAGCCGATCGGCCGCTTGGGATCCTTGAGTCCCGCGCGGCTGCGGCGGATGGCGCGCGAGATGACCTGGATCGCCTCGTTCTGGCCCACGACGCTCTCGTGCAGCTCGTCTTCCATGCGCAGCAGGCGCGCGGTCTCCGCTTCCTGGAGCCGCGTCACCGGAATGCCGGTCCAGCGCGACACGATGAACGCCACGCCTTCTTCACTGATCGTGGGCCGGCGGGTCTGCCGCTCGCGCTCCCACTCTTCCTGCTTGCGCCGGATCTCGGCCTGGAGCTCGCGCTCCGAGTCGCGCAGCGACGCGGCCTTCTCGAAGTTCTGATCGCGCACGGCTGCTTCCTTGTCGCCGTTGATCCCTTCGAGCTTGTCCTTCAGCTCGGCGACTTCGGGCGGCGGCACTTGCGCGGCGAGCCGGGCGCGCGCGCCGGCCTCGTCGATCACGTCGATCGCCTTGTCGGGCAGGAACCGGTCGGTGATGTAGCGCTCCGACAGCTTCGCCGCTTCGACCAGCGTCTCGTCGGGAATGATGACGCGGTGGTGATCCTCGTAGCGCTTCCGCAGACCCTTGAGGATCTCGATCGTCTCCTCGACGGTGGGCGGATCGACGATCACGGTCTGGAAGCGGCGCTCGAGCGCGCCGTCCTTCTCGATGTACTTGCGGTACTCGTTCAGCGTCGAGGCGCCGACGCACTGCAGCTCGCCGCGCGCGAGCGCGGGCTTCAGCATGTTGGACGCGTCGACGGCGCCTTCGGCGGCGCCCGCGCCGACGAGCGTGTGCAGCTCGTCGATGAACAGGATGATGTTCTTGTTCTGCGCGATCTCGTTGATGACGGCTTTCAGCCGCTCCTCGAACTGGCCGCGGTACTTCGTCCCCGCGATCACCGCCGCCATGTCGAGCGACAGGACGCGATGATCCTTGAGCGCGTCGGGGCACTGCCCGCCCGAGATGAGCTGCGCGAGACCTTCGACGATTGCCGTCTTGCCGACGCCCGGCTCACCGATGAGGACCGGGTTGTTCTTCTTGCGGCGCGACAGGATTTCCATCACGCGCTCGATTTCCTTCTGGCGCCCGATCGTGGGATCGAGCGCGCCTTCGGCGGCGAGCTGCGTGAGATCGCGGCAGAAATGATCGAGCGCCGGCGTCTTGGATTTCTTCTCGCTCTTGGGCGGCGTCGGCTGCGCGCCGGTCCCGCCGCCGGCGGGCGTCGAAGGCATCTCGCTCCCGAGCAGCCGCAGCGTTTCCGCGCGCGCCTGCTCGAGGTTCACGCCCGCGTCCGTGAGGACCTGGGCGGCGATGCCCTTCTCTTCGCGCAGCAGGCCGAGCAGCAGGTGCTCGGTGCCGACGTAGGAGTGGTTCAGCTCGCGCGCCTCGCTCATCGCCAGCTCGAGCACCTTCTTGGCGCGGGAGGTATACGGAAGGTCCGGCCCGGCCGCGGCCGCCGCTTTGCCCTTCTTGACCGTCTCCTCGATCTTCTGCTGAATCTCTTCGAGATCGACGTTGAGATTGGTCAGGACCGCGGCGGCAACGCCCTCGCCTTCGCGGATCAAGCCGAGCAGGATGTGCTCGGTGCCGACGTACTCGTGATGCAGGCGAGCCGCTTCTTCGCGGGCCATCTGCAGAACTTTCCGAACTCGATCCGTGAAATTGTAGCCGTTCATCGCGATTCCGAACTCACCTTTCGCCGTTCAACTAGGTTCTGCTTCGAGCAGACGGCGCACAAACGCAGCGCGCACCGTCGGCAGTTCGCGGTCGCCGGTAGACCGGCCGTCCATCGCTGCCAGGTGCGCGGGTTGGGTATAGATCAACAACTTGTTGAGCGTATATACCCCCGGTCCCGGGAGCAGATTCAGCCCAACGCCCAGCCGCACACCGCTCAACAGATTCATCGTCTCTTCAAACGACAACCGGCGCGCGTGTTTCAGCAAACCGTAAGCGCGCCAGGTCTTGTCCTCGACCTCTTCCGGCGCCGTCTTCAATAGCACGTCCCGTGCCTGCTCTTCGTATTCCACCACCTGGCGCACGATCTTCCCGAGGTGGTCGATCAGCTCGTCTTCTGTCTTCCCTAAAGTTGTTTGGTTGGACAGCTGGAAGAAGTTACCGACGACCTCACTGCCTTCCCCGTACAGGCCCCGAAAGGTTAACCCCACCTGCGAGAGCCCTTGGAGAACTTTGTTGATTTCCTTGGTCAAAACAAGGCCCGGCAAATGGATAAGGACGCTGGCCCGGAGCCCGGTTCCTGCATTCGTGGGACAGGACGTAAGATAGCCAAATTCCGGATGAAAGGCGAAAGGAACCAGCCTGCCTAACTCGGCATCTACCGATTCGACCGCAGCATACGCGTCTTCCAAATCGAATCCCGACCACATCCCGTGCAATCGCAGATGGTCCTCTTCATTCACCATCACCCCGACCTGGTCCTGGACCAGTAACGCGGCACCCGCGCGCGGGCGTGAGTCGCGCTCCAGTCCTGCCAATTCCTTACTGACGAGATGCCGTTCATGCAGGACCTGTCGCTCGGGGCGGTCCATCTGGTCGAGATGGAACGCCACCGCCGATCCGAGCTTCTCGGTCGAGGCGGCGGCCTCGCTCACGCGCTCCAGGACCGCGGTGCGATCGGAATCCTTGGCGCGCTGGCTGAACGGGATGCCACGGACATTGCGCGCCAGCCGGATCCGCGTCGACAGGACGATCGTCGATTTCGCGCCGGACGCGTCGAGCCAGCGCATTCCCCCATCCGGCAGGAGCGAGAGATCCATTATTCCAGCACCCGAATGCGGTCCCGCAGCTCGGCCGCGAGCTCGAAGTTTTCGCCTTCGACGGCCCGACGCAGCTGCGCCCTGAGCTCCAGCAGATGACTGCGCGGATCGGGTTCCGTCCCCGACTCGCCCGGCGCGTCGTAGCGCTCGCCGACATGCTGGCTCGAGCCGTGCAGCCGCCGCAGCAGATCGCGCAGATGCGCGTCGAACGCGACATAGCACTGATCGCACCCGAGCCGGCCCGTGTCGCGGAAGTCGCGGAGCGAGCTGCCGCACGCGGGGCAGCGCATGCCCTCGGCCCCGGCCGGCACCAGCGCCGCGCCTTTGCCCAGCGCGCCGAGGAAATTGCCGAGCGGGCTCTTCATGATCGCGACGCCGGTCTCGACGCCTTTTTGCTGGGCGCACTGCTCGCACAGGTGTAGCGTGACCTTGGAGTCATGCTCCACCTGCGTCAGGTTGATGATCGCTTCGCGCTCTTTGCAGTTATCGCACAGCATCAGGGAATCGCGTCGACGGAGCCCACCGTGGTGAGCCGGCCGTCCTCCAGTAGAAGCACTCGGTCCGCCCGCGCCGCCAGCTGGCGGTTGTGCGTGACGACGACCACTGCCGTTTCGTACTCGCGCGCCAGGCGGAAGAAGTTTTCATGGAGCCGCTCCGCATTGGCGTGATCCAGGTTCCCGGACGGCTCGTCGGCCAGCACGATACTCGGGTCGTGCACCAGCGCGCGCGCGACGGCGCAGCGCTGCTGCTCGCCCCCCGACAGCTCGGCGGGCCGGTGCGTCATCCGTCCCGCGAGACCGACGTCGGATAATACTTCCTCGGCCCTCGAGCGCGCTTTGCGCGGCGACACGCCGCCGATCAGCAGCGGCATCATGACGTTTTCCAGGGCCGAGAATTCCCGCAACAAGTGATGGAACTGGAAAACGAAGCCCAGTTTCCGGTTGCGCAGCTCGGCCGCGCTGCGGGCATCCATGTCCGCATATCGCGAGCCGTCGAGCCAGATGTCGCCGGTCGTCGGGCTGTCGAGCGCGCCGAGCAGATGCAGGAAGGTGCTCTTCCCCGCTCCCGACGAGCCCACGATCGCAACGAACTCGCCGCGGCGCACCTCGACGTCGATGCCGCGCAGAATCTCGAGCAACTGGCCGTCGCCGCCGGCGAACACCTTCCGGACCGCGCGCGCCATCAATAGCGCGTTCATTCGTACCGGATCGCGCTCACCGGCTCGAGTCCGCCGGCCTGCACGCTCGGGTAAAGGGGCGCCAGCGTGGCGATCACGATGCTCGCCGCGACGACGGCCAGGGCGTCGAGCGGATTCGTCATCACCGGCAGGTGGTCGATGAAGTAGATCGACGGGTCGATCGGGATGAGATGACCGCGATTCACACTCGCCCCCACGATCACGCCCAGCACCGACCCGAGCGCCGTGCCGACCAGCCCGATGAACACGCCCTGTATAAGGAATACTCTGCGGATCCGGCCGCGCTGCATCCCCATCGCCATGAGGATGCCGATCTCGCGGGTCTTGTCGCGCACCACCATGGTGAGCGTGCCGACGACGTTGAACGCGGCGACGACGCAGATCAGGAATACCACCAATCCCATCGCCAGCTTTTCGAGCTTGAGCGCCGAGAACAGGGAGCGGTTCTGCAGCTGCCAGTCGAGGGCGCGATACGGATAGCCCAGCTTGGTCTCGATGTGCTGCGCAAACTCGGTGGCGCGCTCCGGGTCGGCGAGCCGCACCTCGACTCCGGTCACCGCGCTGCCCAGGCCCGCGAACTCCTGCGCGCTCTCCCGCCGCATCACGACGTAGCTGTTGTCGTAGTCGTACATCCCCGTCTCGAACAGCCCCGTGACCTCGTAGCGACGATACTTCGGCACGAACGCGCCGAGACTGCGGTTGAACTGCGAGCCCGCCGGCGCGACCATCGTAATGACGTCCCCGGGATAGGCCGACAGCTTGTTCGCGAGCCGCACGCCGATCGCCACGCCGCCCTCGACGCCGGCCTGCGTGGTCTTGAAGCTCAAGTCGCCCTTCGTGAGATGCCGCGGCAAGCTGGTCACGGCCCGGGTGCCGGTATCCGACTCGACCCCGACGATGGCCACGCCTTCGGCATAGTCGTGACCGGCCGAGATCAGGCCCTGCGTGAGAACGAACGGCGCGGCGGCGACGACGCCCTTGGTCCGCTTGATCGTGTCCAGCACGCTGCGCCAGTCATCGAGCCGCAGGCCCTCGCCATACGTGAGCACGCGCAGATGCGGGTTGACGACCAGAATCTTCTCGCGCAGGTCGTTCTGCATGCCGTTCATGACCCCGAGCACGATGACGAGCGCCATCACGCCGACCGTCACGCCGCCGACGGCGATGACGGTGATGAGCGACAGCAGCCGCGACGAGCGGCGGCTGCGCAGGTAGCGCATCGCGATCCGCAGATCGAGCGGCGACGGCCAGTTCGTGGCCAGCACGACGAGCGCCGCGGCCGCGGCCCCGAACAGCAGCACCTTCAAGACGATGATGGCGAGCGACATTACTCGGGCCTCAGCATCGGGAACAGAATCACGTCCCGGATATTCGTCTGATCGGCGAGAATCATCGTCAGGCGATCCACGCCCATCCCGACGCCGCCGGCCGGCGGCATCCCGTATTCCAGCGCGCGGATGAAGTCCTCGTCCAGCTGCTGCGCCTCGGCATCGCCCGCGGCGCGCAGCCTGCCCTGCTGCTCGAACCGGCGCCGCTGCTCGTCCGGATCGTTCAGCTCGCTGAACGCGTTGGCGAGCTCACGCTGCTGCACGAACAGCTCCCAGCGCTCCACGCGCGCCGGATCACCGCGCTTCGGCTTCGCCAGCGGCGAGAGCGCGACCGGGTAGTCGAGCACAAACGTGGGCTGCACGAGCTTCGGCTCGACCGTCGTCTTGAACACTTCGTCCACCAGCTTGGCGCCGTTCAGTTTCTCGATCTCCGCGGGCGGCGTGTGGTGCCGCTTGAGCACGGCGCGCAGGTCCGCGTCGCTCGCCGACGTGAGATCCACCCCGGCGTGCTCGCGGATCAGCCCGTAGTAGTCCTTGCGCGCGAACGGCGGCTCGAACGACAGCGTGGCGCCGTGACGCTCGAGCACGGTCGTCCCGAACAGCTGCTGCACCAGGGTCGCGAGCATCGCTTCGGTGAGCGCGGCCATGTCGTTGTAATCGGCGTACGCCTCGTACCACTCGGCCATCGTGAATTCGGGATTGTGAAAGCGTGACAGCCCCTCGTTGCGAAAATCGTGGCCGATCTCGTAGACCTTCTCGAGGCCGCCCACGAGGCACCGCTTCAGGTACAGCTCGTCGGCGATGCGCAGGTAGAACGTGGCGTCCAGCGCCTCCCAATGCGTCTGGAACGGAACCGCGGCGGCGCCGCCATACAGCGGCTGCAGCACCGGCGTTTCCACTTCCAGATACCCCTTGGCGTCGAGGAAAGCCCGGATCCCTTGCACGATCCGCGTGCGGAGCCGGAACACGTCCCGCACCTCGGGATGCACGGCCAGGTCGGCGTAGCGTTGCCGATAGCGCAGCTCCGGATCGGACAGCTCGCCGTGCTTGACCCCACTCGCGTCCTGCTTGCCGAGCGGGAGCGGCCGGAGCGCTTTCGCGAGCAGCGTGACCCGCGCGACGCGCAGCGTGATCTCGCCGGTGCGCGTTTTCATCAAGCGACCATCGACGCCGACATGATCGCCGAGATCGAGCAGCTCGAGCAGCCCGTACGAGTCGCCGAGCTCGTCGCTCTTGAAGTAGAGCTGGATCTTGCCGCTCGCGTCCTCGAGATGCGCGAAGGTCGTCTTCCCGTGCGGCCGCAGCGCCACGAGCCGGCCGGCGAGCGTGTAGGTCGCGGGATCGTCGTCGCCGTGGTAGGCCGCGAGCGCCTGCTGTGCCGTCGCGCTGCGCTCGAACCGGTACGCGAACGGCACGACGCCGCGCTCGACCAGCGCCTGCAGCTTGTCGCGCCGCGCCGTCTCGACGAAGCTCCGCTCGGTTTCGGCCATTACGCCGCCCCCACGGGATTGCCGAAGCGCTTGAGGTAGGCTTCGATGAACTGATCGAGATCGCCGTCCATCACCTTGTGCACGTCACCCACTTTCAGCTCGGTCCGGTGATCGTTCACCATCGTATACGGCTGGAACACGTAGGAGCGAATCTGGTTGCCCCAGGCGATGTCGGTCTTCTGCTTGTCGACTTCCGCCTTTTTCGCTTCCTGCTCCGCCACGGCGCGCTCGTACAGCCGCGCCTTGAGCATTTTCATCGCGGTCGCCTTGTTCTTGCCCTGACTGCGCTCCTGCTGGCACGATACCACAATGCCGCTCGGCAGGTGCGTGATGCGCACGGCGGATGACGTCTTGTTGACGTGCTGCCCGCCCTTCCCGGACGCGCGGAACACATCGATGCGCAGGTCGTCGTCCTTGATCTCGATTTCGATTTCATCGTCGACTTCGGGATAGACGAAGACCGACGCGAACGACGTATGGCGCCGCGACTGCGAATCGAACGGCGAGATGCGCACCAGCCGGTGCACGCCCTTCTCCGCCCTGAGCAAGCCGAACGCGTAGCGGCCGCGGATTTCGATTTCCGCCGACTTGATGCCCGCTTCTTCGCCGGGCAGCATGTCGAGCACGTCGACCGCGAAGCCGTGGCGCTCCGCCCAGCGCGTATACATGCGGACGAGCATCTCGGCCCAGTCCTGCGACTCGGTGCCGCCCGCGCCGGGATGAATGGTGAGCAGCGCGTCGCGCGCATCGTCCGGCCCTTGCAGCATGTTCTGCATCTCGAGCGACTCGAGCCGCGCGGCGATGGCGTCCGCCTCCGCCTCGAGCTGGCGCTGCAGGGCGAGATCGATGTGGGATTCGGCTTCGAGCAGGTCGTTCAGCTCGCGGCCCTCATCGACGCGCTTGCGCAGCGCGTGATAGGGCTCGAGCCACCCCTTCAACGATTTGACTTCGGTTACGGTCTGGCGGGCGCGCTCTTGATCGGTCCAGAGGGATCCCTCGGCCATCTTCTGCTCGAGCTCCGCGAGCCGCGCGGCTTTCCCGTCGACGTCAAAGAAAGCCCCTGAGCTCAGTGAGGCGGCGATCGAAACCGGCAAAACGCTCTGTAAGACTCATTAGAACAGCTTATGCCCCCCAGCGAGGATTTCGTTCAACGCCTCGGTCCAGAACGGTGTGCTCTGGGCCATGTCTTTGCCCACCTGCTCCACGTACTCCTGCCAGCTCTTCTCGATCTCGTCCTTGAAGAGCTGCGGCAAGGTGCCGTCGCGGATACCCTGCTGCCGCTTCTCTGGATGATAAACCAGCATGTCCGAAATCAGTGCCCGCGCCAGGCGCCGGGCTTTCTGCTTCGGATCCTGGACCATGAACGGGTTCACCGGCCGGAGCGGCCCGGTACTCCGCTTTCCCGGCTCGCGCGCCCCAGTTGACGGCGCCGGCGCGGCCGGCGCCGGCGTCGGAGCAGGTGCCGCCGCAACCGGCGGCGGTGGAGGCGGTGGAGGGGGCGGTGGAGCCGGCGGCGCGGGGGCCGGTCGTGCCCTGGCGGCCGGGACTGCCGGCGCGGGTGGCGCCGCGGGCGCCGCCGGCTTCCCGGGCCAGGATGGCGACGGCGGCGTCGCCGGGCGCGAGAACGGATTCGGGGCGGCGGGACGGCTCACTGGCGGAGCAGCCGGCGGCGCGGGGGCGCGTGATGGCGCCGCAACCTGGGGTGCAGGTGCCCGAGGCGGCGGTGGTGGCGGCGGCGGTGGAGGAGCCGGCGGCGGCGGCGCGGGAGCCCTCGCCGGCGCGGCCGCCGCAACCGGTGCGGCAACCGGTGCCGCAACCGGAGCCTGGCTGCCTGCCCCGTCGGGACTCACGGCGAACACCTGGCTGCACACACTGCAGCGCGCGCGCAGTCCGCCCGCCGGGACTTTGGCCGGGTCCACGCGATACAAGGTCTCGCACGACGGACAGGTGACGTTCACGTCTTAGCGCTCTCTCTCCCCATGCTCGTCATCGATGGCGTCGCGATCGTGGCGGCGATCGACCACGAACACCGACCCCGCCTGCGTTTTCGCGTAGCTCTTCATTTCGGTGGCCAGCTCGCTGACCTGCGCCGGGTGCGCGAAGCGGCGGTGCTGATTCGTGACTACGCCGATCGACAGCGTCATCAGCGGGACGCGGTGCAGCTGCCCGCGGCGATCTTTTCCGAAATAGTATCCGGCCCGGCGGTCCTGCTCGTTGTACTGAAACGGCACCAGCGTGTCGAACACGTCGAGAACCTCGGAGCACACCGGGCTGATGCTCTCGATCGGCAGGATGAAGATGAAATCATCCCCGCCGATGTGACCGACAAAGCCCTGCTTCCCGATCATGCCCCGGACCACGTCGTGCAGGATCCGCGACAACAGATAGATCACGCGATCGCCGTCGTAATAGCTGTAGCGATCGTTGTATTCCTTGAAGTGATCCAGGTCGGCGTAGCAGACGGCGAAAAACTCGCCGAGCTCCATGCGCCGCTTGATCTCGCGCTCGATTTCGGTCGTGCCCGGGAGGCGCGTCGAAGGATTGACCGCGACGTCGCGCTCGGCGCGCGTCACGAGGGCGTCGAGCCGTCCCGCCTGCTCTCCCGGCTCGAACAGCGGCGTGATCACTTCGTCCGCGCCGGCCGCGAACCAGCGCCGCACGGTGTCGGTCGCGTGCCGGTTCGTCACGACCGCGAGCGGCACGATGGCGGTGTACGCGTCGCCCTTGAGCCGCGCGCACAGCTGCATCCCCTCTTCGCCGGCGCTGTCAGCATCGAGCACCACCAGCGTGGGCGGCAGCCGGAGCACCCGCTCCTCCACCCCGGACGCCTGAGCGATAGAGATCACGGGCATGGCCTTCCCGTTGACCCAGGCGGTCACGAAGTCGGGTACGGCACGTCCAGCCGGCGAAAAGAACAGTATGGCTTGGCGCGACCGCACCTTACTCCTCGCGTAAGGGTAGAAGCCGCCTAAACTTAGGCCTCGTCCCCTCCTCTGTCAAATTAACTGCTCGGGATCTTGGTTTCTGCCGTCACGGCATCTCGCAGCTCCACCGGCTTGCGCCGCGCGCGCACCCGCAGGTTCAGCGCCTCGACGAAGACCGAGAAGCCCATCGCGAAGTAGATGTATCCCTTGTGGATGTGCTGACCGAGACCGTCGGCCACGAGCGAGATGCCGATGATCAGGAGGAAGCTGAGCGCCAGCATCTTCACGGTCGGATGCCGGTGCACGAAGGCGCTGATCGGCGCGGCCGCGAACATCATGACGCCGACCGCGAGCACCACTGCCGCGATCATGACCGGCAGATGGCGTGCCATGCCCACAGCCGTGATCACCGAATCGAGCGAGAACACGATGTCGAGCACCATGATCTGACCGACGACGGCGGCGAAGGACGCGCGTCCTTTGAGATTGTCGCGCCCCAATTCGCCCTCGAG
>Ga0070680_100003738_pt1 | contig 11372 bp, 10 predicted proteins | sample KBSC73BmetaG_FD_64672 | JGI IMG/M metagenome (GOLD analysis project Ga0070680, IMG submission 64672) | Corn rhizosphere microbial communities from Kellogg Biological Station, Michigan, USA - KBS C7-3B metaG | ecosystem: Host-associated > Plants > Roots > Rhizosphere | place: USA: Michigan...
AAACCAAAGGTGATGGGCACGTAGCGGACGGACCTGTTGGTCACGTAGTGGTATCGCGCTTCGATGTACACTGAAAACCCGCTCAACGGATAGCGAAAGCCGCCGCCGAGGTTCCAGCCAAGATCGGTGTCGGATTCGTCGGAGAACGTGTCGTGGGTGTTGTAGAACCCGAGTCCGCCAATGCCGTAGAGGCTTCCGGCCATCGAGGTTGGCGGGTTGAAGTGGTAGAGGGCATTCGCGCCAAGGCTCCAGACGCGGACCTTTTCGTCTCCGCCCAGATTGAATTGGTCACTGACGTTGAACTCGTTGAATGTGCCCTCGGCCTGAAATTCGAGCGGGCTGGCAGGCGCCCGCATCGAGAGCGCGGCAGCGAGATGGTATCCCGCGTCTATACCATTGCCGAAATCGCCAGTGGGGAGGGCGACTCCTGCGCCGACGCTGAAGTGGATCGGTGTAGCCTGTGCGCGTGCAATGGTTGGGACCGACGCTGCAAGAGCCACGGTTGCGAACAGCCGGAACGGTTGGATCATGTATGGTCCTGAGAAGGTTCAGCCGCGGCACGTCGAATTCCGTGCCAAGCCGAGCCCGACGGACGTGGCGCTTCGCGGCGGTTGCCAAATATCCTTCACAACGAGATATATTCTGCCATTGAACCGGCCGAAAATTCATTCTCGCGAGTGAGGAAAATTTGGCGAGAACGTACCATACTGACGTCATTGCATTTGCGGCGGACGCAGACACAAAGTGGATAGACAATCTGCTCTCCAGATTTTCCATCCCAGGCGTTGTCGGCGGAAGACAGGGCGTATCGAGAAGAGCTTCGGCTGCGGCAGTGTACCACGTTGCTCTGGTCCGGCTGCTAACCCGTGAGGCGGGAATCCCTGTCGCTCTCGCGGTCGCGACCGCAACGAAGTTGCTCTCGTCGAATGACGCCCCAATCGTGTTCGGATCGGAGCTTCTTCAGCTCACGATCGACGCGCCGGCATTTCGCGCCCGCATCGACCACCGGCTCGGCGAAGCCGCGGAAACGCTGGCGCCAGCGCGGCGAGGCCGGCCCGCGCGCCGATCGGCGTGACCAAAAAAGCAGAGGGGACCACGTTTCGTGGTCCCCTCGCGTTCATACCGCGTGCGTCTGGTGCGTCGCCTTACCGAGCCACGACCTTGCTCACATTCTCCGCGGCGGGCCCTTTCTGGCCGTTGACGAGATCGAACTCCACCGGCTCGCCCTCCGCCAGCGTCTTGAAGCCACTGCCTTGAATGGAGCTGTAGTGGACGAAGCAGTCCTTGTCCCCGCCATCAGGCGTGATGAAACCAAATCCCTTGGCGTCGTTGAACCACTTCACCTTTCCGGTCGTACGCATGTCCCACTCCTGAAAGATCGATCCGGCACAACACCATGTTGCGCGGGCTGAAACCCGATCCGCCGGTTCCGGAACCCCCGGAATTCCTGGTTTCGGGCAGCGGCCAAGGTAGCGACGGGCTGTTGCACGGTCAAGCTGGGCGCCCAACTGCCATTCCGCGGCATACGAGAGGGGACCGGGTCCTGGAGCGAACCAGTATCTTTCGACGACACCAGAACCGTGGCGGTTGACGTGGCGTTCGCAGCACGACGAGAGACAGTGACGACGTGGGTCGGCGGTGTTCCCGTCGGCTCGGAGATGCCGGTGGTCGTCCAGTCGATGACGAATACCGACACCGCAGACGCGAGCGCAACGGCCGAACAGGTCGTTGCGCTCGCGCGCGCCGGCTCGCAGCTCGTGCGCGTCACGGTCAACAACGAGGAGGCGGCTGCCGCGGTTCCCGAGATCGCCCAACGCGTCGCGGACGCCGGCGTCATCGTCCCGATCGTCGGGGATTTCCACTACAACGGCCACCTGCTACTCGCAAAGTATCCGGAATGTGCGCGCACGCTCGCCAAGTATCGCATCAACCCTGGCAACGTCGGCGGCAAGCGACGCGATGAGAATTTTCGAACGATCGTCCAGATCGCGGTCGATAACGACCGGCCGGTTCGCATTGGCGTGAACTGGGGATCGCTCGATCAGGATCTGCTCACGCAGATGATGGACGCGAACGCGCGCGAGCCCGTGCAGCGCGACGCGAAGGACGTCTACATCGAAGCCATGCTCGCGAGCGCTCTCCGGTCCGCGGAGCTCGCGGAGGAAACGGGCCTCCCGCACGATCACATCATCATTTCGGCGAAGGTCTCAGGAGTCCAGGATCTCGTCGAAGTGTATCGGCGGCTTGCCGCGCGGTGCGATTACCCGCTGCATCTTGGTCTGACCGAGGCGGGCCTCGGCACCAAGGGTATCGTCGCCAGCACGGCAGGGCTCTCGATTCTTCTTGCGGAGGGGATCGGCGACACGATTCGCGTGTCACTCACGCCGAAGCCGGGCGGGGATCGCACGGAAGAAGTCTTCGTCGCACAGCAGATCCTCCAGTCCCTCGGCTTACGAAGCTTCGCTCCGCAGGTCACCGCGTGTCCCGGGTGCGGTCGAACGACGTCGACGTTCTTCCAGCACATGGCCGAAGACATCCAGAGCTATCTGCGCGAGCAGATGCCCGTGTGGCGCGAGCAGCGGCCCGGCGTCGAAGAGCTCAAGGTTGCGGTGATGGGCTGCGTGGTGAACGGTCCCGGCGAGTCGAAGCACGCGAACATCGGCATCTCCCTGCCAGGCACCTTCGAGGAGCCCAAGGCGCCGGTGTACGTCGACGGCAAGCTCGTCACCACGCTGCGCGGCGACACCATCGTTCAGGATTTTCTAAAGATTCTCGAGGACTACGTCGCGGTGAAGTACGCGCCCGCCCCGGCGGAACCCTCCGGGGTGTAGCGAAGTCAAACGCGGCCGGAGGTCGCGTCGGCGTCGGCGTCGGCCCACGACTCGAGCGACGTCACGGCGCGCTCGAGCTCTTCCATGATCGCGCCGGTGAAGCGCACCTCGCGCAAGCGATCGTACACTCGCCGGTGAAATGCGGTGGCGGCCGATCTGCCCCCCGACTGGCGCATCCAGACGCTGTTCGGGTCAATGGTTCGGCGCAGGTCCGCTACGATGCTACACGTATCGTGGACCTGGTCTGCCGCACACACCCAGCGAGCGCGTTCGCTCGCATGCTCGAGCCGCTCGAGACAGTCCTCGCGCCGTTCGTCGGCCGACAGCTCGATACCGTCGTCGTCCACGCGACGCTGGGTGACCGAGAGCACCGTATCCAATACCTCCGCCCCGAACTTGTCGCCGATGCGCTGCTCGAGCATCTCGCGGGTGAACGCCTCGCGGACGCAATCTTCGATCACGTCGTGCAGAATGCCGGCAACAACCGTCTGCTCATCCTGGCCGTACCGGGTCAGGATGATGGCGACATTCGCGGGATGCGTGAGGTATGGTAGCCGCGTCCCCTTTCGCACTTGCTGATCGTGGTGCTTGGCAGCGAAGGCAAGCGCGTGGTTGATGCGATCCGAATACCCGGTGATGGTCATGGGCAGCACACCAGCCTGTGGGTGAGTCGCGCGGAGCTCATCGGCGACCGACGCCGGAAAACCAACGCACGATCTGCTCGAGGCCGCGGGCGTCTTCCGCATCGAAGGCAGCAAGGCGGTCCGAATCGATATCGAGGACGGCCATCAGTGCGCCATCTCGATCGAACACGGGAACGACGATTTCCGACCTCGAGCGGGCATCACACGAAATATGTCCCGGAAACCGCGCGACATCGGGCACGACGATGGTCTTACGATCGGACGCCACAGTGCCGCAGACACCGCGCCCGACCGCGATCTCCATGCAGCCGAGTGTCCCCTGGTAAGGGCCTATGAGAAGCTGCGACGGGCTGACGAGTCGATAGAAGCCCGTCCACAGGTGGCCGAAGCCGTGGTGCAGGAGCGCACTGATCGTCGCCATTCCCGCGATGTCATCGTCAATTCCCGACAACACGGCGATGATGTGCGAATGCAGTTGAGCATACGCGCGATCTTTCGGAATCCGGCGAACATCGGGTGTGACTTCAGCCATCGCTCTACCTCGATACCGCCGCCGCGAATTGCAGTTCCAACACGAACAGCGCGAGTCCCTGGACGATGATCGCCATCCCGGCACCGACGGCGCCCAGCCGACGGCCCAGTCTCCATGCTGTCACGGCGAGGACTGCTCCGGCCACGGCATATCCCGCGTCCAGACCTACGTTCAACCACACGAGGTGCTCGAGCCGCGCAGCACCGGCGAGATCGCGGAGATGCAGAGAACGCCAGCCGACCGCGGCGACCGCCCCGACGACAACGCCCCACGCTGCTGTTTGATACGCGAAGTGGGCGAGCAGCGCTGACTCGATGCGCCGAACGGTGAGCAGCGTGACGATCGTGGTCGCCGCGACGATGGATAGTGCCGCCCACACGAGCAGGCGAAGGAGATGCTGCTGCTCGGCGGCGAGGATGATGTCAGCCCACACGCGACGCATCCTAGCGTGCGCAGCGGGCGCAAGGAAGGTTCGCTAGCGCACGGTCAACTGCTGCATCTCCGGCGTTCGCAGCGGCCGCGGTGCGCGCGCCACGCGAGACGGCGACGGCAGCGCCGGCGGAGTGGCATCCCACAAGACAATCCCCAGAGGATTCGCTCCGGCAGCCCGCGCTCCGTCGAGCGCGGCGCGAAGATCGTCGATGCGCGTATGTCCGATCCGCGCGCACAGGACGGTATCGGGAATCGGAAGCGCCGACGGAAGACCAGCGTTCACCTGGGTAGTCGTCGCGACGATGATGATGGCCTCGTAGTGACGCGATAGGCGCGGCGCTTCTTCCCGAAACACCGACGTGATGACTCGCGGATCTTGCGGGGCTTGCGAGACGCCGCTGGGAATCACGTCGATCACGCGATCGCGACCCACCGTCGCCTGCGATGTCACTTCGGCCCAATCACGCCGACGGCTGACGATGTCCGCGATGCCTGGCTCTGCGTGAATGCGAAGCGCGGCGGCAACGGGCGTCGCGCGCGAATCGGTGTCGATGAGGATGGTACTCCGTGCCTCATCCGCTGCGATGGCCGCGACATTCGTTGCCACCACAGCGGCGATTGCGGTGTCCTCACTCGCGATCGTGAGCATGAGCCGGCTCGCGCCGGCTCGCGCCACATGCAGATAGGTGAGCTGATATCCGTCCGCGCCGGGATCGAAAAACGCCGGCGCATCGCGATCCGTCGAACGTCGTCTCCGATCCGGGCTGCGAGGTTTTGGGCGAATCGTCGCGAGCACGCGCGCGCCGAGTATACGCTCGAGCTCGTGCTCGTCGCTCACCCGCGGATGACGAAGCTCGTTGAACAGCGAAGCTCCGAACCCGAGCGCGACCCCAAACACGAGCGCAGCGCCGAGCAACGCCACGAGTGGCGCATCGAGTCGCGCCTCCTCCTTCGCGGCCACGACCTGCCGGTCATAGTCCTTCGCCTTCGTGCGGGCTTCCCCAAGCGTCGCGTTTGCTTCGACGACGAGGGACTGCGCCGAATCCCGTTCCGCGATCCATGCGCCAGTGTCGGCGGCTGGGGTCTGAGCGACGGTTTGATGCGGTATTGGCGTCGCGAGCTTCGCGACTTGGTCTCGCAGCGAGTCTCGGTGCGCTTGAGCCGCGACCTGGATCTCACGTCCGATCTCGGCTGCACGCGACGTGAGGGCTAGATACACAGGATCGGCCGCGCCTGTCCCTCCGAAGCTTTCGCGATCACGCTCCACGTCGGTGAGCGAGTCGAGAAGAATCTTCACGCGAGCGCTCGAAGCGAGCTGCGGCGATTCGCCAAGCGCCCGGTATGACGCGGTCACGGGTGCCGTCTCGACCCGCGTGAGCAGCGCGTCCAGATCGTTTACCGCGCCGGCGAGGGTGTCCCGCCGCGCCGCGATCTTGGGACTGATCGTATCGGCCGGCGGCCGCGCTTCAGCGACGGCCTGTGAGCGCGCCGAGTTGAGTGATGCCTCGGCTGTCGCAAGCCGCCTTCGTGCCTGGTTCAGTGCCGCGAGAAGGGGCGCGGTGTCTGGTCGCGTCCCCACCGGCATCTCCGCCGACGACAGCTTCCCGACGCGCTTGATTTGTTGCGGAGCCAGCACCAAGGCGAGCAGAACGGCGATGAAGGTGCCAAGGCCCACGATCCCGATGAATACGGGTCGGTTGACGGCATTGCGTGCGCGCGCGGTGAGCCACGCTGGGCGCGGGATGGCCCGCGGATACTCACCGGTCATGTGTGCCATGCTGCGATTCTCTCAGCGACGGGAATACATCGCAAGCGACGATCTGCCCTACCGAGGACCACTAGGGCAGGCACCGGGCCACGACGTCGGCGGCCGGCATCAAAAGAAAACGAGGGCGGAGCAAACGCTCCGCCCTCGGAATCACATCAGCCGTACGCTTTCGATCACTGGACCGTGATCGTGCCTTTCATGTTCATGGCAAGGTGCGGCGTGCAATGGAACGGGTACGTGCCGGGCTTGATGCCTGCGAACGAGATCGTGTAGGTCTCGTTGGGATTCATGAGCATCGGGCTCGAAAGCTCGGAGATCTGGCCCGTCATGTTCGCGTTGAGCTGGTCCTTCGAGTCAGCGGGCACCGTCGCGGGATCGAACGCGACGTTGTGCGGGCCGCCAGAGACCATGACCCACTTGACCGCTTGGCCCGGCTTGATCGTGACGTTCGCGGGATCGAAGCGATAGCCCTTGTCGTCGCCAATCATCTTGATCGTGACCGTGTCACCCGTCGCGGGCATCGGTGCGACCGCGCCCGTTGCGCCCGCTGCTGGCGCCGCGCCCTGCGCCGGTGCGCCGGCTGCCGGAGCTGCTGCCGCCGTCGTATCCGTCTTCTTTTCGCCGCCGCCGCACGCGCCGAGAACCGCTGCGCCCGCCAGGAGCGCAAGTCCGTAGAACCGCATTGCTTGGAGCCTCCAGTATTGCCTAGCTAGATCGTTAGAGTGGTTCAGAGTCGTTTCGCCGCGAGACCGCGGAGAATGTGAAACTATTCACAAAGTCGGCGGAACGCAAACGCGGTCGCATCTGCGTGCAAGCGTCGCGCCGTTCACCGGTCCCGCCCGCGTGCCCGGGATGCCATGTTTCTCCCTCATGCCGCTTCTCGCCATTCCATCGATCGAAATCCGCGCCGGAGTCTGTGCCGACCCGCACGCGGGTGCAGCGCAGGGGTTGGGCATCAGCGATCCCATCGCGATGGCGCGGGCGTGGGCCTCTTCCGGCTTTCGCCGCGTGCACGTGAGGGACCTCGATGCGATATCCTGTCGCGGTTCGAACGCCGACCTGCTCGAGGACATGGCTCGCGACGGTGCCGTGGAGCTGCAGATCGATGCGTCGATTCAGAGCGGCGATCAAATCGAGCGGCTGCTCGACGCCGGCGCCGCGCAGGTTGTGCTCGGCCCGCGCGCCATCGAAGAGACTGAGTGGACGATCGGGGTCGCCGGGGCATATCCCGGGCTGCTCGTCGTCGAGACGGACGTGCGCGAGCGACGTGTCGCGACTCGGGGTTGGGTGCGCAATCTGCCACTCGACATCTCGGACCTCGCCGCGGAGTTGGCCGTTCTTCCACTCGGCGGACTGCTCATATCTCCGTCCACCGGCATCGCGGAGATCGCGCGCACTCCGTCAGACCTGAATCTGCTCGAGGATTTGGCGGAGACTTGCGACTTCGCGATCCTGGCGTGCGGCGGTGTAGCGACAATGAATGACGCTCGGGCGCTCGAACATCGCGGGGTGGCAGGCGTCGTCTTGGACGCCGCCGCGTTCGTCAGTCTCGATCCACGAATCGTCGCGGCGGAATTCGCCGGCTGACTAGAACATCGCGATCAGATCGCGGGACAGCGCCTCGGGCTTGCCAAGGTAGGCGAATCGAAAGTCGTGCATGTACTGGCGCGCCACCCGTCGAACGTCCTCCGGCTTGACGCGCCGCAGGTCGTCGACGAAATGCGACGCCGCGCGATAGTCGCCCTGGTAGATCTGAGCGCGCGCAAGGAAGCTGGCCTGATCGCCGTTCGTCTCGTTCTTCAGGAAGTAGTCGGTGAGAAATTGCTGAACGAGGCGTTCGAGTCCATCTGGATCGATCAATTCGGTCTGCAATCGATTCAGCTCGGAACGCATCAAGCGGAGTGTCGCGTTCGGATCGGTGGTCGTCACGTAGATGCCGCCACTCGACAACGCACGATCGATGAAGGGCGCGTCGACCTCGTATGAGAGATTCTGTCTCGAGCGAATCTCGGTGAAGAATCGCCCCGAGAGCACCGCCGTCGCGATCCGAAGCGCCTGGTAATCGGGGTCGCGTGCAGACGGGCCGGGATAGAAGCCGAGCAGATAGTTCGTCGGCAGCGCGGCGGAGCGCGTCGCGAGGACGCGCCCTAGTCTGGGCGGCGCGTGTGGCGGCGACCACGTGTAGGATCCGTGTGGGAGCTGCGCAAGGGTCTGCTGGACGAGCGGCTCCAGATGCGCGCGGTCGATGTTTCCGACGACGACGACCAGCATACGCGACGTCACCATCTGTGACGTCTCATAGCTCTGGAGCTGCGAGAGCGTCAACGACTGCAGCGTGTTCACGGTTCCTTCAGGCGAGAAACCGTACGGGTGTCCGCTGAACGACAGACTGTCGGCCATGTGATTCACGACCGAATCAGGATCGTTCTCCTCGCGGCGGAGATTCGCGATCATCTGCGCTCGGACGAGCTCCACCTGCATGGAGTCGAGCGTGGGCGCCGTCAGCCGATCGGTGAGAACTGCCCAGCTTGAATCGAACGTCGCACGCACGCCCGTGAATCCCACGAGCGTCCAATCGGCGGACGGCTCCGTGGTGTAGCGGGTGCCGAGTCGAGCGACCGCACGGCGCAGGGAGTCGCCGGGAAAATGCTTTGTTCCGCGCTCCGAAGCGTTGAGCAGCAACAACTCGATCCCTTGCGTTGCCGGAGTGAGCTGCTGGGCTCCGCCAAGGAGATAGACATTGGCCGCGACGACTTCGTTCGACGTATTCCGTCGCAGAATCACGTTTAGACCGTTCACGTTGAAGCTGGTGGTGGACGTGTCGGTCTGCGCGGAAATGACGTACGGTGCCGCGGTCAGAATCGCTGTCAGCAACAGCCGGCGCATCACGGATGGGCCCCCGCGTCGAGGAGGTCCGCGGCAGCGAGGTGCAACGCGTTGCGCGCGCCAGGCGACAGCAGCACGCCCGCCACGTGTGGCTTGCCGATGATGTATTTCGCGGCGTACGCCTGAAGGTCTGCCGGTGTTTGTTTCGCCATCGTGTCGACGTATCCGAAGAAATAGTCGAGCCCGGTCACCGCCCACCAGAATCCGAGTTGGTGCGCGAAGCCGGACGACCGCTCGAGCCCGAGCATCGTCCCTACGATACGATTGCGCTTGGTCGCCTCGAGCTCTTCCGCGGAGAAGTATCCGGGATCGTTCAGCTTCGCGATCTCCTCGCGAAGCGCCGCCAGCGCCGCCTTCAGCTTGCCGGGAGTGGTCTCTCCCTCGATGGTGATCGGCCCGACGTGATTCAACGTGTAGTAGTTGACACCGATCGATTGAAACAGGCCGCTGTCGACCAGGCGGCGTTGGAAGCGCGACCCCGGCTGGTTCAACACGTCGGAGAGCACGTCTGCCGCATATGTCGACGCGGGGTCCTCAACGGCGCTCGGCCCCTGCCACTGGAGCATGACCATGACTTCACCGATCTGTTGTTCGACGATGACGGCGGTATCGCGCGTCAGCGGCGGAATCGGTGGAATCGGATCTGTGGCGAACGGATCCGGGCCTCTCGCCCAGCCGCCGAATATCGATTGCGCGAGCGCGAATGCCTTGTCGGCGGTGACGGCTCCGGAGACGATGATCGCCGTGTTGTTCGGTATGTAGTAGCGTTTCTGAATGAAGCGCATCTTCTCCGGCGTCGTCGACTGAATGACGGCGCGCTCTCCGAGGGGATTCTTCCGGCTCCACTCGGTGGTCCAGAGCGCCTTGCTCATCGCGGTCGTGAATTGAAAGAACGGGCTGGATTCGTTGCGGTCGTACTCGCCGATGACGACCTCGCGTTCGCGGTCGAGCTCGTCCTTGCGAAACGACGGATTGATGAGCGCCGCCGCAAGAAATCGCATGCCTGGCTCGATGCTGTCCGCGGGCAACGTCAGGTAGTAGTTCACGCGCTCTTCGCTGGTGGTACCATTGAACTCGGCCCCGAGCGCCGATGCGCGCGCTACGAATTCGTCGGGATTGGGGTAGGCCGCGTTCGCCTTGAAGAACATGTGCTCGTACAGGTGCGACAGGCCTTCGTACGCTGGCCCCTGCGTGAACGAGCCGTTCTTCACGTCGGCTTCGATGGTCACGAGCGGCACGCCGGGATTCTCGACAGCAATGATCTCGAGCCCGTTCGGCAGCGTCGTACGTTGGATGTGTCGCTCGAGCTCCGCGCGTTGGGCGGAAAGAGCGAGCGGCAAGCAGAGCAGTGCGGCAACGACGCGCGCGCGAAACCTGCTAGGGGACAGGAGACGACCGGCGGTCGAGCGCGGTGGCGCCTGCATGACAGCCATGATTTCTTTCACCTCACAAATGACCAGCACCGAACCCGCGATGATCGACCAGCTTGCTGGTCGCTTGAATGCAGCCCATCTCCGACGGAACGAGCCGTTGGCGCCGTTCACCACCTTCCGGATCGGCGGGCCAGCGGATCTGTTGTTCGAGGCCACGTCTGCCGATGCGCTTGCGAATGCCGTGCTCGCGGCGCGTGAGCTCGACGTACCGTACTTCGTTCTGGGCCTTGGTGCCAACGTGCTCGTTGGCGATCGCGGCTTTCGGGGTCTGGTCATTCGAAACACCGCCTCAGCGCACGAGTTCCGCGAATCCGGAGACACGTGCCAGCTCCGGACGGAAAGCGGCGCAATCGTCAAGAACCTGATCCAGGAATCAGTGGCGCGCGGCTGGTCGGGGCTCGAGCACTACGTCGGTATTCCGAGCACAGTCGGCGGCGCGATCTGGCAGAATCTGCACTTCCTGTCGCCGGCGCCTGAACGCGAGCGGACGATGTTCATCGCCGAAGTGTTCGAATCGTGCGAGATCCTGTCGCAAGAGAACGAACGGAAGACGGTCGACGCGAGCTACGTGCACTTCGCGTACGATGACACTGTCTTCCATCATCGCCGCGACATCGTCCTCTCCGCCACGTTCAAGCTCACGCGCGCCGATCAGGCCGTGCTGCATCGCATCCTCCAGGAGAATCTCAGCTGGCGCGGCAGCCGGCATCCCTGGCTCGACTGGCATCCGAGCGCGGGTTCGATCTTCAAGAAGATCGAGGGCGTCGGTGCGGGACGGCTCGTCGACCAGTGTGGACTGAAAGGCTATCGCAATGGCGGCGCCCAGATCTCGCACATCCACGCCAA
>Ga0070680_100003740_pt1 | contig 11370 bp, 11 predicted proteins | sample KBSC73BmetaG_FD_64672 | JGI IMG/M metagenome (GOLD analysis project Ga0070680, IMG submission 64672) | Corn rhizosphere microbial communities from Kellogg Biological Station, Michigan, USA - KBS C7-3B metaG | ecosystem: Host-associated > Plants > Roots > Rhizosphere | place: USA: Michigan...
CGCTGGTGACCATCGCGTAGTAGTTGCGGTGGCGGATCATGCAGCCCTTCGGCGGACCGGTCGTGCCGGACGTGTAGATGAACGTGAAGAGGTCCTCCTCGTCGATCGCCGCGACCGCCTGGTCGAGGGCCTCCGGGTGCGCCTCGCGGTACGCCCGGCCTTCGTCCTCCAGCGCCGGCAGGTCGGCGAACGTCAGCACATGGCGGAGGGAGGGCAGCGTGGCGCCGCCCGTCTCGACCTTCTGTCGCTGAGCATCGTCCTCGCAGACGACCCCGACTGCCTCGGAGTGCTCGAGGACGTACTGCGTGTCGCGGGGCGAGGAGTTCGCGTAGATCGCGGCGCCGACGGCGCCGACGTGCGCGAGCGCGAAGTCGAGGAGCGCCCACTCGAGCGTGTTGCGGGCGAGGAGCCCGAACGCCTCGCCCTTCTGCACGCCGCGCGCGAGGAGGCCGTTCGCGAGCAGGTCGACGCGCTCGGCCGCCTCGTCCCACGACACCTCCCGCCAGCCGCCCGCCTCCTCCACGAGGTACGCGGTCCCGCTGTTGCGGGCAGCCGCCTCGCGCCAGAGGCGCGGAATCGTGCGCTCTGCGCCCATCCGAGACGGACTGTAGTCGGAGGGATCGGCCTCGTGACCGCGAACTCCCGACTTCCACCCGTAGACTGGAGGGCCATGCGCGTCACCTGGAACGGATCGCTGAGCTTCGGCCTCGTGAGCATCCCCGTCGGGCTTGCGCCGGCGACGAAGCCGGCCGCGCGCCAGTCGGACGTCTCGTTCCGGCTCCTCCATCGCGAGGACCTCACGCCGATCAAGCAGAAGCGCTGGTGCCCGGCGCACGACCGCGAGGTCGCGGGCGACGAGCTCGTGAAGGGCTGGGAGTTCGCCAAGGGGCAGTTCGTCGTCGTGGAGGACGCCGAGCTCGAGGCCCTGGAGCGGCGCGACGACTCGCGCACGATCGACATCGAGCGCTTCGTCCCGCTGAGCGAGGTCGATCCGGTCTGGATGGACCGCACCTACTTCCTCGTCCCCGGCGCCTCCCCGGCGCAGCGCAAGCCGTACAAGCTGCTGCTCGAGGTGATGGAGGAGGCGGGGGTCGCCGCGATCGGGCGTTTCGTCCGCTCCGGGCGCGAGTCCGTCTGCCTCGTGCGGCCGAGAGGGCAGGGGCTCGTGCTCGAGACGCTCTACCTCTCGGAGGACGTGTACTCGCAGGCCGAGATCGACGAGGCCATGGCCGAGACCGACGTGAAGAAGCCGGAGCTCGACCTCGCCCGCCAGATCGTGGAGGGCCTGGCGGCGGAGTTCGAGCCCGACGAGCTCTCGAGCGAGTACCGGAGCAACCTCCGCGCGCTGCTCGAGGCGAAGCTCCGCGGCGAGGAGATCGCCGAGCCGGAGCCGACTCCGGAGCCAGCTCCTGCCGTCGACCTGATCGAGGCGCTCAAGGCCAGCGTCGAGGCCGCGAAGGGGGCCTCTCGGGCCTCGCGCGCCGACGGGAAGCCGAAGGCGAAGAGCGGTCCCGCGAAGAAGCCGGCGCGCTCGCGCGCAGCACGGCGCTAGGGAGGCCCGGCAGCTGCCGGGCTCCCGAGCGCACGCGAGAGAGGGCTAGGCCGTGGCCGCCTGCGGGGTGGCTCCGGCCGCCTGGAGCTGTGCCTGGAAGAGGTACTTGTCGATCTTGCCCTGGTAGATCGGGACGCCTTCCGCGACGCAGATGCGGATGACCGACTCGCGGTCCATGTTGAGCTCCTTCGCGAGCTCGTCGGGCGTCAGGTGATTCGCCATCGGCCGTGTCCTCTCTCGGCGACGAAAAAAGCCCGTCGACGCTCTCGCGTTCGAACGGGCTCGATCGGCGCTCGTACGGTGGTGGCGGGGGTCAACGGGCCCGCCTCCCGGAAACACTCATGTGCCCCAACCATACTCCGACCTCCGGGCAGTCCGCAATCGCGCACCCCGAAGGGGGCGTTCAGATTGGGTTGTGAACCTCGACGTACTGCCAGGTGAGGCCGAAGCGTTCGGCGAGATGCTCTGTGAGTGCCTGCACACCGAGACGCTCGGTGGCGTGATGGCCCGCGGCGATCAGCGTGATCCCGAGCTCGCGCGCCGTCGCGGCGCTCGGTTCCTCCGCCTCGCCCGTCAGCAGTGCGTCGAATCCCTCGTGCGCGGCTTTCGCCAGGTCGTAGCCCGCTGCCCCGGTCGAGACGGCCAGGCGTCGAACGGTCTCCGGGCCGCCCGGGAGGACGAGCGGCGCCCGCTCCACTGCCTGCTCGACACGTCCGACGAGCGTCTCGACGGAGAGGTCGTCGAGATCGCAGCCGAGGCCTACGCCGCCGAAAGGCCCGTCCGGCGTCGCGCCGATCCGCGAGGCGAGCTGCGCGTTGTTCCCGAGCGTCGGGTGCGCGTCGAGCGCGAGGTGGTACGCGAGGAGCGACGCGTTCCCAGCGAAGAGCGCCTCGAGCCGCCCGCGCAACCGCCGGTCGACGACGAGCGGCTCGTTCCGCCAGAAGAGACCGTGGTGGACGAGCACGAGCTCGGCGCCGAGGCCGATCCCCCGCTCGAAGAGCTCCCGCGAGGAGGACACACCGCAGGCGATCGTCGTCACCTCGTCGGCGCCGACGACCTGGAGGCCCTGCGGTGCGAACTCCGGGAACCGCTCGACCTCGAGCAGCGCATCCGCGTAGCGCACGATCTCGTCCCGCGAGGCCATCGACGCGAGTCTACGAAGCCACGTCGAGTGAGTCGCTACGCTTCTGTTCGCCCGGGGTGTGGCGCAGCCTGGTAGCGCGCTCCGTTCGGGTCGGAGAGGCCCCCAGTTCAAATCTGGGCACCCCGATCGGCGCGGGGGAACCTCGGTTCCCCCGCGCGCTTCCCAAAGGCCCGCGCATATCCTCGCTCCCGTGCTCAAGGCCGTCCTGCTCGACGTCGACTTCACGCTGTTCCGGCCGGGGCCGGAGCTCGGGCCCGAGGGCTACGGCAGGATCGCGGCTCGACACGGTTTGACTCTCCACCCGGAGCGCTACGACGACGCGCGCTTGGCGGCGGTCGCGAACCTCCAGCGCCATCCCGACTTCGTCCACGACGAGGAGCTGTGGGTCGCGTTCACGGAGCAGATCGTCAAGGGCATGGGGGGCGTCGGCGACGGCGCGCGGGCCTGCGCGCTCGACGTCGTCCGGCAATGGGAGCGGCACGAGAACTTCTTCCTCTACGAAGACACGCTGCCGACGCTCGAGGCGCTGCGTGGCGCCCACCTGCGCATCGGGCTCGTCTCCAACGGCCAGCGCGACCTCGACGCGTTCGCCCGGCACCACCGCCTCGACGTCGACGTCTGCGTCGGCTCTGCGAGCCACGGCCGCGTGAAGCCACACCGCTCGATCTTCGACGCGGCGCTCGCGGCGCTCGAGGCGCAGCCCGGCGAGGCGGCGATGGTCGGCGACAGCTACGCGGACGACATCGAGGGCGCGCGTGCCCTAGGGATGCGGGCGATTCTCCTCGACCGCGACGGCCTGCACGTCGACGAGACCGACCGGATCGATACGTTGCTCGCCCTCCCGGCCGCCCTCGGGCTCAGCGCGGCGTAGGACACCTCAGCGAACGGCGAGAGCGGCGCGCCAGGCGTCGGTGTGGGCGCCGAGAGGGACGTCCGGGGGCGGGTCGGCCCAGGGACCGAGGTCGGCGTGGGCCTCCGCAAGCGTCGCGACCGGGCCGACGCAGACCTCCTCGTCGTCGAAGAGGGCGAGCCAGTCGGCGAGCGTGCGCCCGGCGAAGACCGCGGCGAGCTCTTCCCGCAAGACGCCCTGCCCGTCCCCGTACTGGCGATCGGCGAGCTCCGGCCTGCCGACGAGCTCGCAGACGCGGGCGAAGAAGACCGGCTCGAGCGCGCCGAGGGTCAGGTACCGGCCGTCGGCCGTCGCATAGGTCGCATAGCACGCCAGGCCGCCCGTGAGGAGTCGTGGGAGCGGGTCGCCGCCGAGGCGGTGCGAGGCGAGCTCGTGCGCGCCGTGCGTCATGGAGACGACGATCCGGGCGCCCTCGCCGGTTCGCTCCCGACGCACGAGCGCGGCGAGCACCTGCGCCACGGCCTGGAGCGCCCCGGCCGCCAGATCGGCCGCCTGGAGCGGGGGAGGCGACGGGGCGGTGTCCTCGAGCACGCCTGCCCAGCCGAGGTAGTTCAGGTCGTGGCCGACCCGGGCGGCGTGCCTGCCCTCCGTGCCGAAGCCCGTGATCGAGCAGTAGACGACAGAGGCAGGGACGTCTGCCGGGCCGATCCCGAGGCGCTCGGCGACACCCGGCCGGAAGCCCTCGAGGACCACGTCCGCCGTGCTGCAGAGGCTGCGGGCGAACGCCCCGTCGCGCTTCAGGTCGCAGACGACCGACTCCTTTCCGCGACGCAGTGCCTCGTCCCACGCCGGCGCCGTGCGGCGCATCGGGTCCCCGTCCGGTGCCTCGACGCGGACGACGCGCGCGCCGAGGCGAAGCAGCTCACGGCTCGCGAATGCACCGGGGAGATAGCGGGTGAGGTCGACGACGACCATCCCACCGAGGGGCTGTTGCGCGGCGTCTGTCACCACACCTATTCTGACCGCACGTTGACTGACCGTTCGATCGAGCGCGAGCGCGCGTCCGGGGACCGGCAGAGCGGAGCAGGGGAAACGCGCAGGCGGATCCTCGACGCCGCGGTGCGCGTGTTCGCGCGACGCGGCTTCCACACGTCCCGGGTCGGGGACATCGCCGAGGAGGCCGGAGTCGCCCACGGGCTGCTCTACCACTACTTCGCGTCGAAGGACGAGGTGCTCGAGACGGTCTTCCGGGAGAACTGGGGCGAGCTGCTCGAGCGCTTCGCCGCGGTGGAGGCGTCGGACGGGCCCGCCGACGAGAAGCTCCTCGGCCTCGTCAAGATCCTCCTGCGGACGTGGCGGAACGACCCCGACCTGGTCACGGTGATGGTGCGGGAGGTCGGACGGAGCGCTCACCTGTCGGCGCAGGTCGACGACATCGGCCGGGGGTTCGAGGTGATCCAGCGGGTGATCGAGCAGGGGCAGGCCGAGGGCGTCTTCCGGGCGGAGCTCGACCCGCGGCTCGCGAGCTGGGTCGTCTACGGCGGGCTCGAGGAGATCCTCACGGGCTGGGTGATGGGCAGGCTTCCCGACGGCGACGAGGAGGTCGCCCGTGCCGAACGGACGATCGTCGACGTCCTCCGCGGCGGTCTCGTCCGGGCGCCGGTCGTCGCCTGAGGCGCCACGGCGGGACACGCTCGTCCTCGGGGCGGGCGCGCTCGGGCTCGCCTGGTCGCTGACGACGACGTCGGCGTACCTGCCTCCGATCCTCGGTCGCTACACGGGCTCGACGACTCTCGTGGGTCTCGTGCTCGCGGCGGAGGGGTTCTTCGCGCTGACACTCCCGCTCGTGATCGGCCCCTGGAGCGACACGTTCCACACCCCGCTCGGGCGCAGGCGGCCGTTCATGCTCGCCGCCCTCGGGCCGATGGCGTTCACGCTTGCCCTGCTCGCGTTCATGCCGAACCTCTGGACGACCGCGCTGATGCTGTTCGGGCTGTTCTTCGCGTACTACGTCTACGAGCCGCCCTACCGGGGCCTCTACCCGGACGTCCTCCCGGAGGCCGTCTACGGCCGCGCGCAGGGAGTCCAGCATGTCTTTCGCGGGATCGCGATCGGCGGTGCGCTGATCGGCGGCGGCTACCTGTTCCACCTGTGGTCCCCCGCGCCGTTCCTCGTCGCTGCGGGAGTCGTCTCGGTCGCCTGCGCGATCCCGGTCGTGCTGGTGACGGAGGACGGCGGCCACGGGCGCGTGTTCGAAGGCGTGCGGACGTACGTCGCGCAATCCTGGCGGGTGCTCCGCGGGAACCGCGACGTCGCCACCTTCCTCGTCGCGAACACCGCGTGGGAGGGGACGTTCGCCGGGGCACGCACCTTCGTCGTCCTCTACGTCACCGTCGGCCTCGGCGAGCCGCTCGTCACCTCGACCTACATCCTCGGCGCGGTCGCGGCCGGCTACATCGTCGCGGCCCTGTTCGCGGGTCGGATCGGCGACCGCGTCGGGCTCGCGCCGCTGATCACCGGTGCGTCGGCCGTGTACGGCGTCGGCCTCCTCGCCGGTGGGCTCGGCACGACGTGGCATGCCTGGTACCTCGCTCTGATCTTCGTCGTCGCGATCGCCGGCGGCACCGTGATGACCCTCGCCTGGGGCCTGCTCTTCAAGCTGATGCCGCCCGGCGAGCGGGGTGCGATCTCGGGGCTCGCGACGACGACGAAGGGCATCGGCCTCGTGATCGGCCCGCTCGCCGCGGGGGCCGTGATCGACCTCCTCGGCCCGCACCTCGAGAAGACCGAGGGCTACCAGGCGCTCTGGCCCGTGCTCGCCGTGCCGATCCTGCTCGCGATCCCCTTCGTCGCGCGGCTCTCGCGCGCGGAGCGGGCGCTCGCGGGCGAGTGACCGCTCAGCCGCGCCCGAAGGCGTTCTCGCCGGTCAGTGCCTGGCCGACGACGAGGGTGTGCACCTCGTGCGTGCCCTCGTAGGTGAGCACGGACTCGAGATTGTTCATGTGGCGGATCACGGGGTACTCGAGGGTGATCCCGTTGCCGCCGAGGATGGTTCGCGCAGAGCGGCAGACCTCGAGCGCGCCGCGGACGTTCCCCATCTTCCCGAGGCTGACGTGCTCCGGCCGCAGGGTGCCCTGGTCCTTCATCCGGCCGATGTGGAGTGCGGTGAGGAACCCGCGGTTCACCTCGAGCGCCATCTCGGCGAGCTTCTGCTGCGTGAGCTGGTACCCCGCGATCGGCTTGCCGAAGACGATCCGCTCCTTCGCGTAGGAAAGCGCCTCCTCGAAGCAGGCCCGGGCAGCGCCGACCGCGCCGAACACGATCCCGAAGCGGGCCTCGTTGAGGCACGAGAGCGGGCCGCGCAGCGTCGAGGCGCCGGGGAGCATCGCATCCGCCGGGACGCGGACGTCCTGCAGCACCAGCTCCGAGGTGATCGAGGCACGGAGCGAGATCTTCTTGTGGATCTCCGGCGCGGAGAAGCCGGGCATGCCCTTCTCGACGAGGAACCCACGGATCTCGCCATCGTCGGTCCGGGCCCACACGACGGCGACGTCGGCGATCGTGCCGTTCGTGATCCACATCTTCGCGCCGTTCAGGATCCAGTCGTCGCCGTCGCGGCGCGCGTGCGTGCGCATCGTGCCGGGGTCCGAGCCCGCGTCCGGCTCGGTCAGCCCGAAGCAGCCGATCGCCTCGCCGCGGTGCATCGCCGGCAGCCAGCGCTCCTTCTGCTCCTCGGAGCCCCAGCGCCAGATCGCGAACATCGCGAGCGAGCCCTGCACGGAGACCGCGCTCCGGACGCCCGAGTCGCCGGCCTCCAGCTCGAGGCACGTGAGCCCGTAGGCCGTCGCGCTCGCGCCGGGCAGGCCATAGCCCTCGAGGTGCATCCCGAACAGCCCGAGCTTGGCGAGCTCCTGGATGACCTCCCGCGGCAGGATGCCCTGCTCGAACCAGTCGCCGACCTCGGGCAGGACGCGCTCGCGCACGAACTGCCGCACCGTGTCGCGGATCGCGCGTTCCTCGTCGTCGAGGAGCGCGTCGAGCGCGAGGAAGTCGAGCGGGTCGAGATCGGGTCGTGCTGCGGTTGTGGTCGCCACGGGAGGCCTCCGGCTTCGGTGGGTGGATTGTAGAGGCGCCGCCGTGCCGGAACCGGCTGACTACGCGGAGCGCAGCAGCGATCATGTGGCGGTGGCCGAGGTCGAGACACGCGGTGTCGAGCGCCTGCTCGCAGCGGCACGCGAGCGCATCGAGCGCTTCGCGCCGGAGGAGGCGTGCGCAGCCGCCGCAACCCGCGAGGCGCTGATCGTCGACCTCCGCTCGAGCGACGAGCGGCGCCGCCACGGGATCGTGCCGGGCTCGCTGCACGTCCCGCGGGGCGTCCTCGAATGGCGCGCCGACCCGGCGGGCGAGTGGCGGAACCCGCAGCTCCAGGGACGGGACGTCCTGATCCTGCTCTGCGCCGAGGGCTACTCGTCGAGCCTCGCGGCGGCGTCCCTCGTCGATCTCGGGCACGAGCGGGCAGCCGACGTCGTGGGTGGCTTCGACGCCTGGCGGAAAGCGGGCCTCCCGGTCGCGACAGCGACCGAGGGCGACGGCTCGCTGCCGGGCATGGGAACGCCCGCGCCACGGTCGGATATCCTTGACTGACCAGTCAATCGAGGGCGAGGAGCGAGGACGATGGCAACGGTGGAGACGGGGATCGCGAACGGTGTCTCGTTCGCCCTCACCGACGAGCAGAAGGAGTTGCGAGCGCTCGCGCGGGAGTTCGCGGAGAAGGAGATCCGCCCGCACGCGGCCGAGCACGACGAGCGGCAGACCCACCCGGCCGAGATCGTCGCGAAGGCGCACGAGCTCGGCCTGATGAACCTCCACCTGCCGGAGTCGCTCGGCGGGCCCGAGCTCTCCGCGTTCGACGGGATGCTCGTCGGCGAGGAGCTCAACTGGGGCTGCTCCGGCATCGGCACGTCGATCGGCGCGAACGGCCTCGCCGCGGGCCCGATCCTCGTCGCCGGGACGGAGGAGCAGAAGCGCGAGTGGCTCGCGCCGCTCCTCTCCGAGCCGATCCTCGGCTGCTTCGGGCTCTCCGAGCCCGGCGCCGGGTCGGACGTCTCCGGGATCCAGACGACGGCCGTGCTCGAGGGCGACGCGTACCGCGTCAACGGCTCGAAGATGTTCATCACGAACGCCGGCCAGGCCTCGTGGATCGTCTGCTTCGCCTCGACCGATCGCTCCAAGGGTCACCGCGGGCTCACCGCGCTCGTGATCCCGATGGACGCGGAGGGCGTCACGATCGAGAAGCACCTGGACAAGATGGGCCAGCGCGCGACCGACACCTCTGCGGTGGCGTTCCAGGACGTCGTCGTCGCCGCCGCGAACCGGCTCGGCGGCGAGGGGGACGGGTTCAAGATCGCGATGCAGACGCTCGACTTCACCCGTCCGGGCACCGCGATCGGCGCGGTCGGCGTCGCTCAGGCGGCGTACGAGCTCGCCGTCGACTACGCAAAGGAGCGCGTCCAGTTCGGGATGCCGATTGCGATGAACCAGGGCGTCTCGTTCCTCGTCGCCGACATGGCCGCGGAGATCGAGGCGGCGCGGCTCCTCACCTGGCAGGCCGCCTGGATGATCGACCAGGGCTACGGGCGCAAGGCGACGAAGTACTCGTCGTTCGCGAAGCGGTACGCGGCGGACACCGCGATGAAGGTGACGACGGACGCGGTGCAGGTCTTCGGCGGCTACGGCTACATCAAGGAGTACCCCGTCGAGAAGCTGATGCGCGACGCGAAGCTCTTCCAGATCTACGAGGGCACCTCCCAGATCCAGCGCCTCGTGATCGCGAAGGAGATCTTCCTCGAGGGCAACGCGTAGGACGTCGCTCAGCCGCGCGTGAGCACGCGACCGAGACAACCGACGGCCAGGACGGCGAGGCCCGCGACGACAGAGACGGGCGGCAGGGTGACGACGAGCGTCAGACACCCGGCCAGCCCGGCCGCCTGGAGCGCGCGCGGCCAGCGACGCGCCGGATCCTCCTGGGTCCAGGCGGACGCGTTCGCGACGGCGTAGTAGAGGAGCACGCCGAAGGACGAGAACCCGAGCATCCCGCGCAGGTCGATCGTCGCGACGAGCAGCATCACGACCGCGGCCACCGCGATCTGGGCGACGACGGGAACCGACCGTCCGGGATCGACGGCGGCGAGGCGGGACGGCAGGTCTCGGTTCCGACCCATCGCGAGCGCGGTCCGCGCGACGCCCGCGAGCAGCGCGAGCAGGGCGCCGAGGCTCGCGACGACGGCGCCGGCCGTGACCAGAGGCTTCGCCCAGTCCGCGCCGGCGAGCTCGACCGCGGTGCGGAGCGGCGCGCTGCTCACGGCGAGCGCGTCAGGTCCGGCGACGAGGAGCGCCGACACGGCGACCGCGAGGTAGAGCAGCAGCACCGCGGCCAGGGCTGTCACGATCGCCCGCGGGATCGTCCGCGCGGGGTCGCGCACCTCCTCTGCGAGCGTCGCGATGCGCGCGTACCCGGCGAACGCGAAGAACAGCAGGCCCGCCGCCTGGAGGACGCCGTACGCGTCCGGCTCGCCGACCGTCAGCCCGCCGGTGTCGGTCTCACCGCTCGTCGAGAGGATCGCGACGGTCAGCACGAGCACGCCGACGCTGAGCGCCACGAGCCAGCGGGTGAGCTGCGCCGTGCGCTCGATCCCCCGGAGCGCCACGGCCGTCAGCGCGACGACCGCGAGGATCCCGAGCAGCCGGCGGACGACCCCCGAGCCAGGCGCGACGTACGCACCGAACGTCAGGGCCATCGCGGCGCAGGAGGCGGTCTTGCCGGTGACGAAGCACCAGCCCGCCGCGAACCCCCACCACGGCCCCAGCTGCTCGCGCCCGTACACGTAGGTGCCACCCGACAGCGGGTACTGCGCCGCGAGCTGCGCGGAGGCGACCGCGTTGCAGAACGCGACGAACGCGGCGACCGCAAGGCCGAGCACCAGCCACGAGCCGGCGGACTCCGCTGCCGGGCCGATCGCGGAGAACACGCCTGCGCCGACCATCGACCCGACGCCGATCACGGCGGCATCGAAGGTGCCGAGCCGACGCTCGAGCGCCGACCCGGGCGCCCCGTCCGTGCTCACTCCGAGAGCTCTCGCTGGAGCGGCGTCCGGAAGCGCGGGGTCATGCGGGCGTCGCCGAGCCATGCCGCGAGGCGCTCGGCCTCGATCGCCACGGCGTGCCGCCCGTCTGCGCCGACGTCCTCGAGCATCCGATACGCGAGCTCTCCGTCCTGTCGCCGCGCCCACCCGCCGACGATCCTGCCGTCCCACCACACCGTTGGGCCCGCGTTGCCGCTCCGGTCGAAGAGCGACGCTGCATGGGGCCCCAGGTACCAGCCCCGTCCCTTCCAGCCCATCGTCGTCGGGTCGAGCGGGGGGAGCAGCGCCGCCGCCGGCTCGTCCGTCGGCCCTGGCTCGAGGTCGCCGGCGAGCACGTATCCCGTGGCGCCCTCCAGGTCGACCTCGGCGTGTGGCACCGCGGCGAGCGCGGCCCGCGCGTCGCGAGCCGTCCAGCCGGTCCACCAGCGGAGGTCGGCCTCGGTTGCGGGGCCGAAGGCCTCGAGCCAGAGCTCGAGCAGTCGCGCGCGTGCCTCGGACGGCTCGAGCGGCTCCAGCCGACCGAGCCGCTCGACCGGCACCCAGCGGTACTGGCTCGCGGTCCACCCGCCGCGCGGGCGGTCCCGCACGATCTTCCCCTCTGCGGCGAGCAGGAGGAGGACCCGGCTCGCCGCGCCGACCTCGGTCTCCCAGTTCGTCCCGACCCCGAGCCTCAGCCGCTCGG
>Ga0070680_100003744_pt1 | contig 11367 bp, 13 predicted proteins | sample KBSC73BmetaG_FD_64672 | JGI IMG/M metagenome (GOLD analysis project Ga0070680, IMG submission 64672) | Corn rhizosphere microbial communities from Kellogg Biological Station, Michigan, USA - KBS C7-3B metaG | ecosystem: Host-associated > Plants > Roots > Rhizosphere | place: USA: Michigan...
GGCTGTCCGACCATGGCCCAGCTGAGCAAGCTGCCCAGCCGCCACTTCCGCGCCTTCACGTCGTGGCTGAACGATCAGCTCGAACACCCAAAATTCAACTTCGCCGGGAGCGCCTGACAGCACTCTACGGGCCGGAGCGCGATCGGCGCGTGCTCTACATGGCCCGCAGGCACCTGGGGCTCAGCGTCAAGGCGTGGAGGGCCTTGCGGTGGGAAGAGCGAGAGATGCTCAGGCAGGGGTTGTTCGAGGAGTTCAACCCGGAGCGGTGGAAGGAGGAGCTGGCCCGGATGGGCGTGCGCGACGATGACGCGCCGCTCGACGATCTGGTGGACGAGCGCGAGGACAGCAGCTTGGCAGCCTTGGCGGACATCATGCCGGGCATCGGGTTCACGGTGAGGCAGGTGTAGCACAGGATGGCGACGTTCAACGCGGGCGACATCGAGGCCAGGGCGACACTCGACCGGACGCCGTTCCAGCGCAGCCTGGAAGCGGCCATCCGCGAGGGCAAGTCGTTCGACGGCCGCGTGTTCACCGCCGTCGCCGACCTGGACTACCGGCAGGTCGACCGGAAGCTCAGCCTCGCCCAGGCCAAGCTCGAACAGTTCGCGCGCAAGAAGTACACCGCGCGCATCGACGCCGACCGCTCCGCCGTCACCCGCGCCGTCGACGCGGCGGGCCGGGACCTCGACCGCGTAGGGGGCGGCCGGGGTGTCCGGCTGCGCGCCGACCTCGACAACGGCCCCGTGCTCCAGAAGCTGCAGGAGCTCGAGCGGGCAGCCAACCGGACCGCCGACTCCATCGGCAGCGGCTTCACGTCCCGCTTCCAGAAGATCAAGTTTACCGCGATCTTCAGCGGGATCACGCTCGGCGCGGCCGCGGCGGGCCCGCTCCTCACCGGCCTCGCCGGCGGCCTCGGCGCCGTCATCGTCTCCGCGCACGGGCTCGGCGATGCGCTGCAGGCCTACTCCCAGGAGCAGAAGAACGCCGACAAGGTCGCGGCCCAGGGCGCCGCCACGGCCCGCACCAACGCCATCTCCATCCGCAACGCGCAGGAGTCCATTCAGGACGCCCGCCGGGCAGCGGGCCGGGCCGCCGAAGACGCCGGCGAGCGCGTCCAGCAGGCCGCCAAGAACGAGGTCCGTGCGGCCCAGGACGTCGTCGACGCCCAGAAGGCGATCGCCGAGGCCCGCAAGGAAGCCACCCGGGCGCTCGAGGACGCCCAGGAGAAGGTCAACGACTTCGCGCTTGATTTGAATGGCGCCATCATCGCCGAAAAGCGTGCCGAAGAAGACCGCAAAAAGGTCTTTGAAGATGGCACGTCGACGGACCTCGATAAAGCTGAGGCGCAGCAAAGGCTAGCCGAATCGATCGAGCGTGTCAACGATTTGTCCGACCAGCACCGCCGGGATCTCGAAGATCTCAACGAGCTGCAGAGCAAGGGCGTCGAGGGCAGCGACCAGGTCGTCAACGCGACTCGCCAGCAGGCCGACGCCCAGGCGCGGCTCGTCGACGCGATGCACGAGTCCGAGCTGGCCCGCCGCGACGCACAGCGCAGCCAGGAGGACGCCGCACGTGCCATTGCCCGCGCGGTCCAGAACCTGAAGGACGTCCAGGACCAGCAGGCCGAAGCCGCGGCGGCGGCCGCCGCGAAGAACGACGCCTTCGCCGACGCGCTGAACAAGCTCTCGCCCGCCGGGCAGCGCATGGTCAAGGTCCTGCTCGCGCTGAAGGACAACTACGAGCGGCTCACCGGCGAGACGCAGGCCTCCGTCTTCCCGGGGCTCATGCGCGCCCTGGAAGCGCTGCCGAACATCGAGCCCGCGGTCACCGGCGGCTTCAAGGCGATCGGCGGCGCGATCTCCGACGTCGGCGACGACGCCGCGGACCTGTTCAAGAACCCGCTCTTCCAGGGCCAGCTTCAGCAGTCCATGGAGAACGCCGCACCCCTGGTGAAGAGCGTCGGTGACACCGTGCTCGACCTGGTCGATGACCTGGTCAAGTTCGGCTCGACCAGCCAGCCCATTGTCGAGGGCACCATCGACATGTTCGGCTCGCTCGAGGACGGCGTCGACCGCTTCTTCACCAACCTGCAGCCCGAGAGCCGCGCCGCCGGCCAGACGCTGTCGAGCTTCGGCCAGGTCGTCGAGGACGTCCTCGGAGGTGCCGGCAAGATCACCGGACAGTTCTTCAGCATGTGGGCCGACGCACGTAGCAGCATTGAGCCCGTCGTCCGCGAAGTCATCGACGTCCTCAGCGAATTCACCGGCGGGGCGTTCGACGCCTTCGGCGATGACATGAAGATCGTTCTCGACGTGTTCAACGGGGCGCTTCACGTCATCGAGCCCTTCGCCAAGGTCTTCGGCGGAATCGCCGGAGACATCATCGCCGCGCAGCTGGCGCTGAAGCTGTTCACCGGACCCTTCGGCAAACTCGTTGATCTGGTGGGAAAGTTCAGGCCGGCAAACATCGCCGGGGTCATTCTCGGCGCAGCGCCAGGGTTTGCCAAAGCTGGCGTTGAAATCGACAAGACCACTGGGAAGCTCAGCCAGAACACGAAAGGCTTGTCCAACAACCAGGTCCAGTGGGGCAAGGTCACATCCAAGGTCGCCGACGCAGGAAAGTACATCCCGATCATCGGCTTGGCGATCGCCGGCGTGTCCGAGGTCATCGACCAGGCTGTGCCCGACCTGGACGACGCGGCCCAGGCGTTCCTCGACGGCGGCCAGGCCGCGACGGACGCGTACGAGAAGATGCGCCCGTTCATGGACGGCACCGCGAACTTCTCCGACAGCCTGGCGTCATTCGGGCCGAACTACCGCGAGGTCACCGAAAAGGCCCGTCAGCTCTACGACGCCATGACCCCGCTGCAGCAGGCACAGCAGAACAACACCAAGGCGGCCAACGACTACCAGTACGCGCTCAAGCACTTTGGCGACCAGAGCATCGTCACCAAGGAAGCCGCCGAGAAGTACCGGCAGACCACATTGGACGTCAAGCAGGCGCAGTATGAGGCCGAGCAGGCGACCAAGAGCCACACCGAGAAGATCCGCGATCAGCAGGACGCGATGCTCAACTCGGCCGGTAGCCAGATCTCCTACGAGCGTGCCCAGATCCGGGTGAAAGAAGCCCAGGACGCGCTGTCCCAGGCGATCAAGGAACACGGCGCGAACAGCGCGGAAGCGAAGCAGGCCGAGCTCGACTACCGGCAAGCGCTCATCGACTCCGTCACCGCGGCACAGTCCCTTTCGGACGCCAACACCGCGCTGCTCTCCCCACAGGATCAGCTGAACGGTCGCGTCAAGGCGACCACCGACCAGTTGGTTCTCCTTGCTACGCAAGCAGGAACCGCACTGCCGCCCGAGTTGCAAAGCATGATCAACAAGATGAGCGACTCCGCTCTCGCGGCGTACGGTGTCAGTGTCAAGGTCGACGAGATGGGCAACAAGATCCTCACGCTTCCGCCGGGCAAGGAGCTGAAGTTCCCGACCGACGCCAAGCAGGCCACCGACGCCATGTACGGGCTCGGTGACGCGATCGCCTACGTCGACCGGTCCTACCAGGGCTGGATGAACAGCTACATCAACCTGATCACCACCATGATCAACAACCCGATCCCCGCCTCCTCCGACCCCTTCGGCGTGGGCACGGAAGCAGGCTTCGGGTTCATCGGCCACCGCGCCGGCGGCGGTCCCTTCGTCCCGAACCAGCCCACCGTCGTCGGCGAGATGGGCCCCGAGCTCGTGTTCCCCGACCGCGCCGCGTTCGTCGCCACCGCCGCGCAGAGCAAAGCCATCCTCAACGGTGTGGCGCTCGCCAGCAACGGCGCAACCCGGACCGACAACTCCGACGTCGTCGGTGCGGTCTACGCGCTCATGGGGATGTTCGCCAGCGGCATCCGCGCGGAGTTCGACTCGGCCAGCCTCGAGACCGGGCTCATCCGAGCCCAGCGGCGAAGGGACAGTCGCTGATGGCGATCAAGAAGTACCGCTACTACTTCGGGCCGCTCGGCGACGTCCAGCTGCTCCCCTCGGTTATGCGCGGTGCCGGCGTCACCCCGGGCCCGCAGTTCTTCGGCGCCGTCAGCCGCAGCCTCACCGGCAGCCCGTCCCTGCTCTACTACGGCGCCCGGCGGCAGTGGAACCTCACGTGGCCCGAGAACATGACCGAGGACACCGCACGCGCGATGCTCCGGCTCGAGGCCGCGCACCGGCAGCGCATCCTGCGCCCGTACTTGTTCCTCGACGCCAAGAACACCAACTACCTGCCGCCGGATGTCTCGGTGCTCTCCTCGGAGAACAACCCCGTCGACATTTTCGTCTGGGGCAACGGAGTCACCAGCCGCGTGAACACCGGCGTTTTCCACTCGGAGCTCGCCGGCATCACCGACGGGTACCTCACGCACACCGGCGTCACCGCGTCGAGCTTCGCCAGCCGGTTCCAGCTCCCCGTGCTCGCCGGATCCCAGTACCTGTTCTCCGGGTTCTTCGCGGGCTCCGGAACCATCAAGCTGGGGTACAACTTCTTCGATTCCTCCGGCGCCTACATCTCCTCGGTCATCGGCGGCAACATCGTGCTGTCCGGCACGACGACCGGCACGCTGCAGTCGATGAGCATGGCCGCCGCGAGCGTTCCCGGGGGCGCTACGCAGTTCACCGTCGGGTACTTCGAGCAGACCGCCGGGTGCGTCTGCAACACGAACGGATGGATGGTGCAGTACGACGAGCTTACCCGTCCTGTGAACGGATTCCTGCCCGGAGCAGGCGGTGCGCAGGTCATCGTCGAGAAGATCGGTTGGACGTACACCACGCATAAGCTCCGCCAGTACACCGCTCTGGTCAGCGAGGTGTGACGTGCAATTCGAAACCGACACCGACCTCGAAGCCGCCATCAACGGCCCGTCGCTCTCGATCCGTCCTCTGCTGGAATTCGACTTTGGCAGGGACAACACGTGGAACTGGGCCTACTCCAACCAGTCCGCGCTGATGGCCAATGTGGACATTGACTTCGCCTCCATCCACGGGGACCTTCCGAGCGAGATCAACTCCGTGGTCGGCAGCTCGTCGGGGGTCATGACCGTACGACTGGCCGGGTACAGCAATATCGCTCAGCTGGACGTGACGCAGCTCTGGTCCAAGTACTACACATCGTCCCCGCTGTTCACGATCAAGAAGGAGGGCACGCCGATCCGGTACTCCCGGATCGTCTCGACCAAAGCCGGCCCGAAGACCATCCGACAGTTCACCGGCTGGATCAGCGAGTACGTCATCGACGAAGCCGCCGGCGTCGTCACCCTCACCTGCTCCGACGTCTACGACCTGCAGACCTCCCTCGTGTCGCTGCCGGTCTGGGCCATCGGCCCCGATGCCAGCGACACCAACACGCCGGGCCCGTCGGGCAAGTGCTCCTCCATGGTGCCCATCGACGTCTCCTGGGTGTACAAGGAAGTTCTCCGTCAGTCCGGTCGCTCGCTCTGGCCCGTGATCCGCTCCGACGCTGTCGCCTCGATCTCCGGCGACGGCTCCATGCTCCCCAGCGTCGGCGAGATGGGGTGCGCGCTCAACATCCCCGGCATCCATTTCCTCTCCGCGATGTACCAGGACCTCAACCTCATCCCGTTCCAGGTCGGCAAGTACGGGCTGGCACCGATCTCCGTGAGCGGCACGCAGAACGACGACGTCACTGCGATCTTTGTGCGGGCCAACAAAGCGTGCTCCGTACCCGACCGCGGTAGCGGCAACCCGGACACCATCTACATCGGATTCTCCGGCTGGGTCCAGTCCAGTGGCTCTCCCGGCGCGACCGGTGGGCCGACACAGATGGTCTTCTACCTCGGCACCGCGGGCGCCGACGAAGGCTACCTGCAGCTGCTCCTCTACCCAGGCGGCAGTTTCTCCCTGGGCCTCTACGAGTCCAGCCTCTCGGGATCCAGCAACGCGGGCACCACGCGCACGTACAGCTACGTCAGCGCCGGCAACTCGCTGCCGTCGGGCTGGCACTACCTCGAAGTCTTCATGACTTTCACGCAAGCAGCGATCTCGATTCAGTCCAAAATAGACGGATCAGTTGTGGCTCCCACGGGAAGTCCGATCAGCACGGCGGCCTACAAGTACCACTCGAACTTCACCTTCGAAGAGCAGAGCAACCAGATCTGGATCCAGACCCACGACACCCAGTACCAGCACATCCAGTTCTCGCACGGATTCGGCACGCCGCCAGCCGGGCAGAAGGACCCGGCGTACGTCACCGCGGGCAAGCCTGTCCCGGCGCGCACGTCCTTCAGCACGAACTGGCTCACGCACATCCCGGACCGCTATAACAAGTACGGCTGGGACATCCTCAAGGAAGCCATCGACGGCGAGCTGGGCGTCATGATCACCCGCGAGGATGGTTCCGTGTGGCTCATGGGCCGTGACGACGCCTACATGTACGGCTGGCTGGCCACGATGGGCAACAACCTGAACGACGTGATCAACCAGGCAATCGAGGCAGGGCTCAGTCTCGCGTGGTTCGGAGCGAACCCGGACCTGCTGCCCAGCAAGGTCACCGACTTGTCGCGAACGAAGATCTCGGGCCTGCAGTACAACCCCTCGGCCGACACCTTCCGCAACGCGATCTCCTATCACGTCGACCAGACCAAGATGATCAACGCGATCGTCTGGTCCAGTAACGACCCGAAGCAGTTCTACGCCGCCTCCGGCAGCACGAACCTCGACCAGGTCATTGGCTTGCCCAGCGGCACCATCTCGATCTACAACCACACCGTCGACATCGGCATCACCCCGAACGCGAACAAGCCCCCGCTCGACCAGACCTCGATCTCCGCGATCCGCGCAGACTTCCAGACCACTGCGGCGTCCGCCGGCTGGCTCGCGACGGTCTTCTGGAAGCTGGGCCAGCGCAGTTTCGACTTCGGCTACGGCGCCGGCATCCTCTCGCCCAGCGCGGTCTACGTTGGTACGGCGTCCGGCGGCGACCAGGCGAACTTCCAGATCGGCGGCTGGAAGTACGACAACTCCGACCCGTTCGACGAGATCTGGTACCGCGCCGTCGGCCCCGACAGCGTCGCCGAACGTGGCTTCGTGCTGCTCGACCTCGGCACCAACGACTGGCGCCAGTATCCGCCGCGGCTGCGGAAGATCTTCGATGGGCTCCTGCGGGACACGATCGCCGCCGTGCCCGTCATGCGCAACCTCTCCGTGCCGACTGACCCTCGGCGCCAGCTCCTCGACGTTGTCAAGCTGCCCCCGTCCAAGATTGTCAGCGGGGACGTCTACGCGCAGGTGGTCGGCAAGCGGATCTCCGACACCCAGGATTCGGCGCAGGACTACATCGACGTCCGCGCGCTCTTCGGGCCGGTCGAGCCGGGATACTGGGATGTGTCCAATTGGGACCAGGCGTCGTGGACCCTGTGAAGGAGAGCTGACCGATGACTTACACCTCGCTGGCGACGCCGGTCCCCAACACCAAGATCCTGGTGTCCACGTTCGGCGCCCTCGTCAAGCAGGACCTCGACGACCACGAAGGCCGGATCCTGTCCGCGGAGTCCCGGCTGACCACGCTCGAGACGCCGTACCGCGCGGACTGCGCCTTCTACCTGTCCGGCGCCGCGGGCGCGAACCTCGGCAACACCAACGGCGCTACCCTCGTCACCGGCTGGACACCCATCCCGCCGAGCGTGTCCTACCCCGGCCTCATCTCCCACTCCGCCGGCGTCTTCACGCTGAACAAGACCGGGTTCTGGCAGTTCGGCCTGAACCTCCGCTGGAACTCCGCCACCATCGATCTCTACGCCATGATCTGCGGCGCCAGCTCGTCGGAGGTCTGGGCCAAGGACAGCACCAACAACTCGCTCAACGTCGGCATCTCCATGCCCGCGCGCCGGTACAACTCCGGCCAGACCCTCCGGGCGTACGCCTACTCCGGCGCGGCCCGCAACCTCACCCGAGAGTCCACCAACGACCTCGTGCCATCCTTCTTCGCGACCTACCTCGGGAGCTGACATGAGCGACCCGAAACTGTCGTACCCCGCGGGTAGAATCAGGCCTGACCAGCACACACGCATGATCGGCAGGCGCACATGAACCCGGGAAACTGGATCGCCCTCCTGGGCGTCGCGGTGGCGCTGCTGGCTATTTGCGTCCCGGTGCTGGTCACCCTCATCCTGAGGGGGAAGGATGCGCACAAGGCCGAGCTGGCTCAGCGTGACGCGGTGATCACCAAGCAGAACGAGATCATCGAGAGAAACCGTGAATCGATCACCGACTACAAGATCGCTTTGGGTCAGCTCACCGGGACCGCGGAGAGCGTAAACCGGCTCCTGCGGGCATTTCCGATTCCTCAGCAGGACAGGACCGGAACATGAACAAATTCGTCGCTTGGCTTCTGGGCCAGCAGCACGATTCCTGTGTCGATCCGCGCCTGGCTGATCTCGATCAGCAACGCGACGAAGCCGACGCCGAGCGGGACGAGGCCCGAAAGTTCCGTGCTCACGCGGAACGCATCGGGCCCGAGCAGCGACAGCGGCTCGCCCAGAACCACTTCGGCGAAGGCATGAAGGAAGCCCTGCACCAGAGAGGCTGGACCCAGAGATGAACATCGCCGCGACGATCGCTTTGGTGGTGGGCTGGATCGGCAGTGCCGCTTTCCTGTTCCCGTACATGAAGCTGGTGCCGAAGTGGTGGAAGGAACCGCACCGGGTCCACGTCGTCGCGTTCTCGAGCGACGTCTTTCTGTTCTTCACGCTGTACCTGCTGCGGCCGATCATCGAGCCGCACATCTTCCAATACATCCGGCTCGCGCTCTTGTGGGTCCTCGCACTGCTGGCCGCGTGGCGCGCTGTCATCTTCCTCGCCGGGCTGATCAAGGCGAAGCGAACACCACGAAAGCACGGAGACATTCTGCAGAGCCGGGGAGACGAGGAAAACCGATGAGCGGACTCGGGGTGGACATCCACCCGTACTACCAGCGTGGAACGAACGCGCTACCCGGCGTCGAGTACGGCTGGATCAAGATGGCCGACGGCGCCGCGGTCTATTCGAAGAAAGCCGACGGCAAGGTCTGGACCGCCGACGCACACGCCGCGTTGTTCCGCCGCCTGGGGATCCCCTTCGGCGGCTACGAATTCGCCCAGCTGGGCACCGACGGTGGCAAGGCGTTCGACGTGCTCTGGGGCGAATGCCAGCGGCTCGGCGGCACCGGCGTCACCCCGGGCGTGGACATCGAGGGCGAGGGCTGGAACAAGGCGAACGCCACCGACCGCGGCCGGTCCTTCTGCTCCCGGGCTCGAGCCCGGGGCGTGCGGCCCGCGGTCTACATGGACCTCACCCTGCTGCAGCAGTGCCGCGCCGACCTCTGGCCGGAGGACCCGGTGATCTGGGCCCCGCGGTACGGGGCCAAGCCGGAGGTGCTGCTGCACGGCGTGCAGTACACCGGCCATTACGACGTCCACCAGTACACCTCGTCCGGAAGCCTGCCCGGCTCCGCCGGCGCGGTCGACTGGAACCAGGCGTACACCAACGAGCACCTCATGGGAGACGACATGACACCGCAAGAATTCCTCGACACCAAGGTCACCTGGTGGGACGGGCACACCGTCGCCATCAAGGACATCCTGGCCGAGGTCTACATCGCCGGGCGCGGACTCAATGGCCGGCCCGCCTTCGGCGACCAGAAGGCCGTCGTGCAGCTGCCGCCCGTGCAGCAGCTGCTCGCGAACGACGCCGCGGAAGCCGCATCGCTCGCCGCGATCGAGGCCGCGACCAAGGACCCCGGCATCACCGTCGAGGCGATGCGGACGATCGTCAACGAGGCGGTCGCCCAGCGCATCAACATCACCGGCGAGCTCTACATCGGACCCGCCGGGGACTTCACCACCCCGACCGAACCCACCCCGGAGGCACCGCAGTGACGACCCCAACCTCGAGTCTCAAGACCTGGGCTTCGGCCCTGTTCACCGTGCTGGCCGCCATCGTGCCGATGGTCACCGTCGGCCCGCTCACCCCGACCGGGTGGACGAACGTCGGGCTGATGCTCCTCGGCACGCTGTCCGTGGCCGTCGTGCCGAACCTCGTCGGCTCCGTGGCGAAGTACGCCAAGTCGATCATCGCCGTGTTCACGACGATCGGCACCTTGCTGGTCAGCTTCTTCGCCGACGGCTCGTACGCGCTGTCGGTGCCCGAGATCATGCAGGTCGTCTCGGCGGCCCTGGCCATCCTCGGCGTCTACCGCCTCGACGGCCCGCTCTGGTCCGGCACGCTGATCTCCGGCGTGAAGCTGAGCCGCGTGGCCCGCGACGAGTCGTAGACTCCTGATCACCAGGAGCGAGCCCAGGAGGTCCGACACCATGATGCGCATCTCGCAAGGCGCCGACTGGGCTCGCTTCTGGCCGCTGGCCAACCCCGACGGCACCCCGATCACCGACTGGACCGGCTGGGCTGCGCTCGCCCAGGTCCGCGACACCCCCGCCGAGACGTCGCCCGTGCTCTGGAGCTGGGGCACTACCGGTGCCCCCGGCACGGCGTCGTTCGGCGACGGCGGCCTCACGCTCTCGCACACCGCCGCCGACACCCTCGACTGGCCCTGGCGCCTCGGCGTCTGGGACCTGCGCGTCACCAACCCCGCCGGCAAGACCGCGCTCGCCACGCGCGGCCGCGTCATGGTGATCCCCGTGGTCACCCGAGACTGAAGGAGCTGACCATGGCCGCACGAGGACCCTGCCCCGGGTGCGCGATGGACGACGACCACCCCCGGCACACGCTGGTGATGGAGGACGGCACCACGCGGTCCTGGCACACCGACTGCCACGCCCCGAAGGGCTGCCCCATCTGCGTGATCATGCGCGACGGAGCCGAAGGCCTCACCGGGCAGGAATACCGCGAGCACCTCGCGGACAACGCCGCCGAGATCGAGGCGGCCAAGGACGCCCTGCCGCAGGACGTCCACGACACCGTCTTCGGCGTGGGGGTCTGATCATGGTCGCGAGTGGATTCAAGACGTCGATCGCCGCCGCGCTGCTGAACCTCGTGTTCCGTGCGCAGGCCTTCACCACGCCGACCGGGCCGATCAAGGTGGAGCTCACCACGACCGCCCCGAGCGCCAGCGCGAACGGCACCGCGGTCACCGGCGGCTCGTACGCCGACCAGACGCTGACGATCGCCAGCAACACCTCGAGCGCGTCGATCTCGAACTCGAGCACGGTCTCCTTCACCGGGATGCCGGCCACGACCACCGTCGGCGCGAACATCAAGGACTCGGTGCCCACGTACCTGGCCTTCGGCAACTTCGCCAGCTCCATCACCACCCTCGCCGGCGACACGATCTCCTTCGCCGCCGGCGCGATCGCCGCGAGCATCACCAACGCGACGTAAC
>Ga0070680_100003745_pt1 | contig 11365 bp, 7 predicted proteins | sample KBSC73BmetaG_FD_64672 | JGI IMG/M metagenome (GOLD analysis project Ga0070680, IMG submission 64672) | Corn rhizosphere microbial communities from Kellogg Biological Station, Michigan, USA - KBS C7-3B metaG | ecosystem: Host-associated > Plants > Roots > Rhizosphere | place: USA: Michigan...
AGATCGACGCGATGTCCGCCGCGCCGCCGGCGCGATTGAGGAATTGCCAGGGCGGATTCACCTGTAGCGGCCGCATCGCGAGATACAGTGTCAGCTTTTTTGATCGCGTCGAGTTGTTGGTGACACGGTATCGTGCGTACAATACAGATGAGTCGACCGGCCCCGCCACGAACGGCGTGATGTTGAGGTCGAAATCCTTCGTGCTCCACGTCACCTGTGGGAGCGGCAGCGCCTCCGGATTCGCTGCGACCGACGTCTTCACGTCATTCCAGGTGAGCAGCTTCCCGTCGGCGTAGAGAAACGGCTCGATCGAAAACTTTCCGCGTCCAACCTCGAGCATCCCCTCTTCGTTGACGAGCGCTTCAGCGCTGTCGCGATCGACGCCGAGCACAGTCCAGTAGGACTGCTCACTCGAGAGATAACGCGGGTAGCTCCCGCGCGGCGCGTCCTTCGCCATCGCGAAGAAGAGATCGTTCTCCGTCGTCGCCCAATCGATCGGCTTGACGCCAATCTCGCGAACGCCGAATCCATCCGTGCCTTCGGGATTGGTGAGAACGATCCTGAGGAATCGGGCGTCGCCACCGTTCGGGATCTGGATGTAGTCGCGGAGCTGCGGAACGGGGGCGATCGGTGTCGCTCGCGAGCTCGCGCGGCTCGTTGAAGCAGAAGGAGGCAATGGAGGCGTGAACGACCGCTTGACGCTGTAGAGATCCGTCCACGCCGTTCCATCTTTGGATGAACGAAGCGTGTACGACATCGATCGCCGGCCGGGCTCCCAGTCGATCACGACCCCGCCGAACTCGCGCCGTTTGAGAAAATCCATGTCGATGCTGTCGGTCACCGGACCCGTGCGCGTAGCGCTCCGCCAAGCCGTGCCGAGGTCGCCGTCGACAGTGCGCATGGCGATCGCTTCTCCCTGCTGCGTGCTCGCGATAACGCGGGGCGTGAGATTGTAAGGCGCGTCCGGGTCGAGCGGCGACATCGCGAGATCATCCAGCCACACGCTTCCCTTTCCACCCGCGCCGGCGGTGATCGCGAACTCGATGGCAGCGAACTGCCGGAGATTCTTGTCGGCGGTAGGCCCCCAGGCAAAGGAGATCTGCCGTTTCCTGCGACTCACCACCTGCCAATTGCGCGGGAAGTTGAAGTCGGGATTGTTCGACCACCAGACGTTGTCACCGGTGGAGTCGATGAGCTTGAACTCGAGAGTATTCTTCGGCGCTTCCGTACGACTTCCATCGGGCGCGACACCTTCGCCACGAATCGCGAACGTGAACTCATAGTTCGACGGCAGCGCCAAATTGAACGCCCGGTGCACGACCGCGTACCCGCCGTGCCCATGAAAGTCGAAATCGAGCCGCATCGACCGCCCATGCGCCCCAGTCGAATCCGAATGCACGGTAAGCTCAACTCCCTCCGCCGGCGTGGCCGTCCACTGGCTCACCGAATCGAAGGAGTCCAATACTATAGTAGTGGGGGCGGCTACTTGAGCAGGGGCGGTCACTTGCGGAGGCGCGTTCACCGGCGCCGGAGCCGCGACAGGCGCCGGAGGGTTAGATGGTGGTGTCGTCGGCGTTTGCGCGGCGAGGCGCACTGCGAAGACGCTGACAACCAGTGCCACTGTCCGACTACGACTCATTCACCACCCCAAAGCTCGAGTCCACCAAACCGATCCATCCTACACCGCCTCAAGTACGCCAGTATGAAAGCTCTCAGGCTCCAGCTGCAACGCTGGCAGCTGCCTGCTTCAGTTTTGTGGATCCCCCCGAAGCCCAACAATCCATACGCCGAGGCCCTATCCTTTGACGCTCCCCGCCATAACCCCTTGGATGTAGTACCGCTGGAGAAACAGAAACACCGCGAGCACCGGTATTACGGTGAGGACGGATCCCGCCATCATCAGCTCGGTGTCCTGCACGTGCTCGCCGGACAGATTCGCCAGCGCGACGGGTAGCGTGTAGTGGACTTCGTCGCTGAGCACGATCAACGGCCACATGAAATCATTCCAGGTCGCGAGGAACGTCCAGATCGCGAGCGTCGCCAGAATTGGAAGAATTCCCGGCACCACGACGGACCAGTAGATCCTCAGCTCCGACGCGCCATCGATGCGCGCTGCGTCGAGCATGTCGTCCGGAATCGACAGCGCGTACTGTCGAATGAGGAATATTCCGAAGATGCTCGCCATGCCCGGGATGATGACGCCCCAGTAAGTGTTGATGAGATGCATGTTCTTCATCAACAGAAAGAGCGGCAGCATCGCGACCTGCACCGGCAGCACGAGCCCGAGCGACAGAATCCGGAACGCCCGATCGCGCCCGCGAAATCTCAGCTTCGCAAACGCGTACCCTGCCATGGAGTTGATGACGAGCGAGATCGCGGTAACAGAGAACGAGATCAGCGCGCTGTTGAACAGGTACCGCCCAAGATTCAAGCGTGTGAACAATTCCCCGTAGTGCGCAAACGTGACATGACTGGGGAAAAAGTGCGGAGGATAAGTACTGGCCTCCCCAGTGGGCATCAGCGACGCCGAGAGCATCCACAACATGGGCACCAGTGCAATGAGCGCCCCGATAATCAGGAGCGTATACAGCACTACCTGCGAAATCCGTCGTCGCGTCAGCGCAGAATCACCCCGCCCAAAGCCCGCGGCCGGCCCGCCGACAGCCCCCGGCCGGTAGTGTTCAGTTGCAGTTCCTGTAGAGACACGAGGATTGGTACGCGACATCTATGTCCGATCCTTCTGCAGTCGAAATTGTAAAAGCGTAGCAACCAGAATCACGACGAACAAAACGAACGCAATAGCCGCGGCGTACCCCATCCGCCACCACCTGAAGCCCTCCTCGTACATCATGAGCACCACGCTCGTGGTACTGCGCAGCGGCCCACCTTGAGTCATCACGTAAGGCTCGGAGAAGAGCTGGAAGTACCCGATCATCGTGATGACGCCGACGAAGAGAAGCGTCGGCCCGAGCAGCGGCAGCGTCACGTTGAAAAACCGTCCCATCGGTCCCGCGCCATCGATCTCGGCCGCATCGTACAGGTCCTGCGGAATCGCCTGCAGGCCGGCGATGAAGATCAGCATGTTGTAGCCGAAGTTCTTCCACACCGACATGAAGATGATAGCGGGCATCGCCCAGTGCGGATTGCCGAGCCAGTCGATGGGTCCAATACCGATATGGCCGAGGGCGTAGTTCAGGAGCCCGTAACGGGTGTGATAGAGGTAGCGCCAGACGATTGCAACCGCGACGAGCGTGGTGACGAACGGCGTGAAGTAGATCGTGCGGAAGAAGCTCTTGAAGCGAACGAGCCGGGCGTTGAGCAGGAGTGCGGCGCCGAGTGAGACGGCGATGGTGAGCGGCCCGCCGACGATCGCGAAGTAGAACGTGTTCTTGAGCGCCGTCCAGAACTCGGGATCGTGGAGGAGCTTGATGTAGTTTGCCAGTCCGACGAAGCGCGTCGTGGCAGGGCTGGCGATGGCGTAGATGTCGAAATCGGTGACGCTCAGGACGAGCGACGCGAGGACGGGCAGGAAGAAGAAGATGAAGATGAGCAGCAGCGCCGGCGCGAGGAAAAGCCACGCCGCCTTGCCGACGTCGGATGGCATGCGAGAGCGCATCGCGCCTCCGTCGCTCATTTCTTTTTGTCCAGCGCCAGGAGGTAACGTCGCTTTTCGAGCATGGCGTTCACATCCTGATCGAGCGACGCCAGCGTTTGATCGACCGTCTTTGCTTTGCGAATCGCCTGCTCGCCGTGCTCGAAGATGGTCGTAGCAATTTCCTCCCACTCCGGCACCTGGGGCAGAGGAACCACCCGCTCGAGCTGATCGCGAAAAGCCTTCGCGTATTTGTTGTTGGCGAGCGCGGTGTCCCTCCACGCGGTCATTCGCGGAGGAAGGTCGCCGGTGAGTCTATAGAATTCGAGCTGAATTGGCGGACGAGACAGGTACTCCATCACCTTCCACGCTTCTTTTTTGTGCTGAGATGCGGCGAATAGCGAGAGACTGGATCCGCCCGCCAGCGAGACTCCAGGACCATTGATCCCGGGCATCGCGGCGGTGGACCATTTTCCCTGCGTCGCTGAATCGAGACGCGCCTTGAACTCGCCGATGTACCACGGCCCCGAGATGTACATCGCGATATTGCCGCGGTCGAATTCCTGGAAGAGGTTCGATACCTGGGAGCTGCTGACGGGTGATGCGAGTCCCTGGCGATACAAGCTGAGATAGAAATCGAATCCCTTGCGGAATGCGGGCTGCTGGAACGCGCCGTAGCGCCCGCCATCGCGGAGAATCGGCGATCCGGCCTCGATCGCGAGGTAGACCGGCTGCGGCCACTCGTTGGTGGGCATCAGCAGCGGAAACTGAGCGGGCGACATCTGCGACTTCATCTTCTTCATCGCGGTGACCCAATCAGCCCACGTCGTCGGGAATGTGTTGTAGCCGGCCTTGGCGAGGAGATCCGTGCGATAGAAGATCAGGCGCGTATCGACGTACCACGGAATGCCGTACGTCTTGCCGTTGACGACGTTCGTCTTCCAGATGCCGGGAAAGAAATCGTCGCGCCGTACTTCCTTCGACTGCGTCGCGAATGAATCGAGCGGCGCGAGCGAGTTGAGCGCGACGAACTCCGGGACCCAGGTATTGCCGAGCATGGCGATATCGGGTGTCGACTCCCCGACGTAGGCGGTGAGGAGTTTTTCATGCGCCGCCGTCCACGGGATCTGCTGGACCTCGACGTGGATGTCGGGATTTTCTTTTTCGAAGCCCGGCATGAGCTGGGTGAGAACTTCGCCTTCGCGGCCCATGGCCCAGATGCGGAGAGTGGTCTTGTTGCCGGCCGAAGCAGACGAGCACGACAATAGCGCGAGGCTCGCAAAAGACCATGAGGCGAGTCGGCGAATCATGCCCACGAACGTCCTCCTAGTTGCCAAGCCATCCACCCGTGAAGCCGGCCTTCTTCAACCCCGCCACGATGTACGGATTTTTCCGCATCGTCTTCCAGATCAGATCGCTCCGATAGTTCTCGATCATCGCGATGATCGGGCCCTGATCGATTCCGAGATAGTCGGTGTCGAACCAGCCCACTCCGGGCACGACGTGCCCGTGATGCGGAGTGATCGGCAGCTGGAACGTTGGATTGTATGAATCCACAAAACCGTAGTTGGTAAAAAGATTGTCCCCGTACTTCTCGCGAATCGCGACGAGTGCGGGGACCGCGATCTCTGGGGCGAAGGGAACCGACCCGCCTGGAGCAGTCGCCGCGAGAGTGCCGTCGTCCATCACGTAGTCTGCGGCCGCGCCCCTCGCCGTGTACGTGTGAAATTCCCGCGTCACGCCGTCGATGACGACGGTCGTATCGTGCGGGCCATCATCCGCCGTCAGCCCCCAGACGTTCGCTCCGTAATCCCGCCAATGCCCCGGGTTGTCGATCGCATATGACCGCTGCGAGTTCGTCGCTCGGCGCGAATTCTCGAAGTAGTCGATCCCCTTGCCGCGCATGTACGCGTCCTGTATTCCGCGGAAGTCGATCCAGACGTGCGAATACTGGTGCCCGAACAACGGGGGAAAGCTGACGAACGGTAGTCCGTAATAGGGCAGCCACACGTAGCTCTGCGTCCAAGCTGTCCACGATGCGGCGTCGATCGAGTGAGTGGGGGAGCCGAGTGCGAGGATGTATACGATCATGCCCTCGTCGTAGCCTTTCCAATCGGAATTGATGAATCCACTCTCCGGGTGCCAGCCCATGCTGACGAGTGGCGCGTTGTGGACGGCCCACTGCCAATCCACTCGCAGGTAGATGGAATCGGCATAGGCGCGAATCGCGCTCTCCACGGGATCGTTGCCCGTGAAGTACGACTGGCAGAACAGGACTCCGCCGAGGAGCAGCGACGTATCGATGGTGGAGAGCTCGACCTGCTCGAAGCGACGGCCCGTCTGCATGTCGAGGAAGTGATAGAAGAATCCCTTGTAGCCGGTGACGTCAGCGGCTTGAGACCCCTGCGGCGCGGTGTACATGAAGCGCAGGGTGTTCAAAGTGCGCTGCGCCGCGTCGGCGCGAGGGACGTAGCCGCGTTCCGCGCCAACGGGATAAGCCGTCAGCGCGAACCCAATGGCAGCGACGCTCGAGAAGCTCTGCGTCGGCCAACGGTCGGGAGTGAGCCCCGTGTTGGGATCGCTCTTGTCCCAGAACCAGTTGAAAGTGCGGCGCTCTAGAGTGTCGAGAAACGCCGTCTGGCGCGGGGTGAGCGACGAGGGCGGAATCGGACCGTTGACCCCCGTGATCGACGTATTCGTCGCGCACGCCGATGCAACAAGAACGAGGGCAATCGCTGCTCGCCGTATTATCTGCCGGAGATCAGGCATTTAAATCCGGGTTCAATGTTCGTCTGAAATAACCTGCGCAAAACGGGCGCTGGCCGCGATCCTTCGCAACCAGCGCCCGCCTCGTAATTCGCCAATCGATCACCTGAAATCAGGCGCATCGAATGGGCTAGAAGTTCAACTCCGCGCCAACCTGATACCTGCGCGCGTCCGTCGCAACTGCATTTGGGGTCCCGAAGTTAGCCTGGGTCGGGTCGCCCAAATTGTAGTTCGTTCCGAAGTTGCTGTGATTGAACACATTGAAAACGTCCAGAGTCACTCCGATTGCTGTCATCGACCGCCCGAAGTGCGGGAAGTCCTTTCGAAGCCGCATGTCGACGTTTCGGTACGGGAAGGTACCGGGCACGGTGAACGCCGCGGCCTTGTAGTAGTTAGTACCGGTGTTACTGCAGGTTCTGCATCCCACATCCAGTGTGTATTTGCCACCCAAAGTCGCCAATCCGGACCATTGTATACCAAAGAAATACGGTATATCAGTCATCCAATTTGCAACTATACGCGTCTTTTCATCGTTCGACACGTGCTTCGGGATTTCGCTTGGAGTCGGGAAGGCAAACGTCTGCCCTTGTTCGTCGAGCCCACGGAGGTAGCGAGTCGCATACGTGAATGCTAGGCCTGCACCCCAGCCAAACTGATCGAGCGACGGCCTGCTGTAGGGTCGATCCAATGTTACGTTGACTGCACTGTACCATGTCTCGGCGTCGTTAGTCGAGAAAATGATGTTCTGGTAGCCGTGTTGCGACCAGTCGAACGGAACATTGCAGCAGCTCTTGTCCGGATTGAGCCTAACGTTAGCATCCTGGAGCGTGAACAAATCCATGCTGTGTTGGTTCGCGTAACTGACTGATGCCGAAAACCCAGCATCGAAGAGCTGCCTCAGACCTACGCTCCATTGTGTGGAGTGTGGCACCTTGAACTGATTGTCGATCAACCAAAGCTCCGGTTTTCCCGACGAGTGAGCTAGCGCATCAAGCTGCGCTTTGCTGGCGGTGAGATAGCTGTCGTTCCACGCAACCTGAGAGCCTACCGGCGTCACACCCCGCGGGGCGAAATTCACGGTATAAGTCGGGTTGGTGATTTTTAGCTGTTCGTCGATTGCGACGTCAAAAGGTATTCGATCGTAGTACAAACCCCACCCGCCGAACACTGTGGTTTTTGCGGCTTGGTCTACCGAGTAGGAGAAGCCTACCCGCGGCTGAATCGCTCCCTTGAATGGTGTCCGATTCTTGCCCGTGCCGATGTAGCGATTGAGATCGAGCGGAACGAGTAAGTTGGAAGCATACCGACGTACGGTGTCGGCGCCGAGCGGATCAGTCACGTGGTTCGTGTTGAGCATGTTGGACTCATAGTCCCAGCGAACGCCGAGATTGAGAGTCAACTGCTTCACTGGGCTCCAATCATCCTGAACGTAGGCACCGATTTCCTTATTGTTCGCTTTGACAAACGGATTACCGGTACCGTACTTCAAATCGAACGGGGTGGCGTAATTGTAGGCCTGGTTTCCGTTCCCGGTATTGCGTACATCCTGATATTCAAATGTGGGCGTTGCATCGTTGCCCTTGTTGACGTCGTATTTCGGGAAATCAAGGCTTAATCCGCCCTTGATGACGTGCTCGCCCGCGAGCCGAAAACCGGTGTAGGTTAAGTCATCCCGGAATCCGGGCCCTTTCTGAATGAATTCCTGGTTCGATATTCCGCTACCTATCTCGAAACAGCAACTGCTTGGGAAAATGAAGCGGCGGTGTGCGGTCCCCGGCGTATTTGGACTGAAGCCGCGGTCGAACTTCACGTAACTCAGCAACGCTTCGTTGAGCCAGGGCCCGCTAAAGTAGCTGTGTTTGAGCGATACCGTCGTGTTGTAGTTGTGTACATTGTTCGCCGCAGCGAACGATCCGGTTCCACCAAAATCCCGGACGTCGGTCTCATGCCGGTTGCTGAAGCTCAACTCGGCCGAAGATTTGTCATTGATTTCATCGCTCAGCTTTCCAAACAGCAGAGATTCCCGGAATGGGGAGCCGAAATTGCCGTTGTACTGAGCCAGGTTCACGGTGTCAAGAGAAGGGAAGCCTGCCGGATAGCCCGCGCCAGGGGTTGTTGGAATCGCGACACGGTTAGAGCGGTTCTGGAAATTTCCCTCGTATGAACCGAACACGTGAATCTTGTCCTTTACAATCGGACCACCAAAGCTCAAAGCGGAAAGGGTTCGGTTGTACGGCGGTCTCACGAATGTGTTGGGGTTCGCCTTCTTGTCAGCAAGCTGAAACGTGTCGAGTTGCACCATCGACGCATTCTGATAACCGACGAGTGCATTTCCGCTCCAGACGTTGCCGCCTGACTTCGTTGTGGCAGTGATCACGGCACTGGATGCCTTCTGGTACTCGGCTTTGAAGTTCTGCGCGATAACCCGGTACTGGTCAACTGCATTTCGCGGAAAAGGATTGCCGCGGCTGGCATCCTGTCCCGCGATACCGCCTTGAGTCAGATCGTTCTTGAAGCTCGTGCCATCGACGAAAAGATTCACGCTCGACGGAGCTTGTCCGCCTGCGGTAACTGTCCTGAATTGCCCGTTCGTACGGTCTTCCGTGACTGTAACGCCGGGGGCAAGCTGTGCGAGATCCAGGAAATTCCGACTAGGGGTCGGAAGTTTGGAGATCTGTGCCTGCGTGATGTTGGTCGCGGTTTCAGAGGTTCGGGTCTCGACGCCGGACGAGGCAGTTATGACCTGCGTCTCGAGCTGAGCAGCCTGCGTCGCGAGTGCGAAGTCTTGCTGCTGCGTCGCTCCGATCTGCACAACAATGGTACGGGACTGCGGAGCATTCCCAATCCTGCGAACATTGACCTCATACGTGCCGGGCACAAGACCGACGAGGGTATAGGCACCCGCGTCGTTCGATTGGGCGTTTCTCGTTACGCCGCTGTTCACGTTTCTGGCAACGATCTGCGCGCTTCCGATCGGCGCTCCACCCTCGCCAGTCACAGTTCCGCGAATCGTGCCCGTCGAGTTCTGCGCGTGAAGGTTTCCTGCCGCAAGGAACACGAGCGCTAATAGGCCCGCCGCCCCTCGAATAAATCGATGAAGATTGATGTTGCTGATGATCATTTACATCTCCTGTTGTTGTTGTACTCCAGAATTCGTTGCAGACCTGCCTTGCATCACGTTGGTATCAGCTCTCTGGTGAGGGTTCTCGGTGGAGGCCGCTCTGCCGGCACTCCGCCGGTCGAGCGCCTGATCACCAGCTCCGTCGACACACGCTCGCGCCGGCGCGGGTGATCGTTCTTGTGGGTAATTCCGTGCAACAGTATCTCGACCGCCCGCGCGCCCAGCTCCCTGATCGGCACATGGACGGATGACAGCGGTGGATCCATGAAACGAGCGAGCGGGATGTCGTCGAAGCCCGCGACCGACATCTCGTCCGGCACGCGAACCCCGGATTCACGCAGCGCGCTCAGCGCGCCAATCGCCATCGAGTCGTTCGCCGCGAAGATCGCCGTCGGACGCTCCTCGAGCGCGAGCAGCTCCATCGTCGCCGCGTAACCGCCCATCTCGGTAAAGCCGCCCTCCAGCTCGAGATCCGGGTCGGGAGCGATCCCCGCTTCGCGCAAGGCCATCTTGTAACCGCGCAGCCGCTCGGCCGCGTCGTAGTTCCGCGGCGACCCCTTGATGATTGCGATTCTTGTATGGCCACGGCCGACGAGGTCGCTCACCATCTCGCGCGCGCCACGACAGTTCTGAATCGTGAGCGAATCCACCTCGTTCCCCCTCGACACCGAGCACAGCAGCACGATCGGAATGGTGCTCGGCACATTCAGAAACGATTCGGCGTCCAGGTCGGGCGACATCGTGACCACGCCGTCGACACGCCCGCGCATCGCCCGCATGGCGGTCTCGATTCCATCCTTGTCGGCGTAAGATCTCGAGATCAGCAGATGATAGCCGTTCCGCTGCGCCGTCTCGTCCATGCCGCGAATGACTTCCGAGAAGAACTCGCCATAGAGGTCGGGTAGGAGGACGCCGATCGTATCGGTCCTGCTCGTGATGAGGCTGCGCGCGCCGCTGTGTGGGACGTAGCGCATTCTGCCGGCGACTTCGTGTATGAGGCGCCGAGTGTCTTCGCTTACCGGTCCACTGTCGTTGAGAACCCGCGATACAGTGGCAACGGAGACTTTTGCTTCACGTGCGACATCCTTGATCGTGACCATTCTCCTCGACGGGTAACTGGCCGATCTTCGGTCGAACGCAGTAAATATGTAATCGTTTACATAGAGGGCGCCAGAGACAGATTTCGACATCCCGAATTTGTGGGCTGCCCTTCCCCCGATCCGCCGAGCCCGTGAACTTTCGCGGGTGAAATACAGATCGGTCCGATTCCTTACGCTGGCCGCCATCGCCTGCTTCGGCGCATGCCGCGAAGCCGCGCCCGCGTTCGGCCCCAACATCCCGTTCGCGCGACAGAACGCGGACGAGCTCCTGTACGCCGTCGGCTCCCGCTTCACCAGCATCCAGCGCCCGCCGCGGATCATCCACGCGAGAGCGCAGTTCGGACACTACGCCCTCACCCCGTCCGGCATCTACAACGACACCACGATCTGGCTCTCGATCGGGCCCGACAGCGCGCGACTGTTCGGCGACGAGGGAATCTTCTCGGTCGATCACTACGTCGTAAACACGAAGCTCTCAACCACCCCTCCCGACGCGCTGACGGAATCGCGCGAGATCGTCCGGCTGAGAAAGCTCCGCGATGGCGAGTACGAATGGTTCACCAACGTCGACGTCGCGATTGGAAGAATCCAGGCAAAGAACTTCTCCGATGTGATCGCGGCCAGCCTCGCCGCCGGCGAGGGAAAGTCGCCGGCCGCCATCCGCGCCAACTACACCGCCAGCTTTCCCCGCACCGCCGCCGCACTCGGCAGACTCTTCACGATCGACACCCTGAAAGCGACGACCGACGCCGAGGGCGCGACTACGTACGAGCTCGCGATCAAGCT
>Ga0070680_100003746_pt1 | contig 11362 bp, 10 predicted proteins | sample KBSC73BmetaG_FD_64672 | JGI IMG/M metagenome (GOLD analysis project Ga0070680, IMG submission 64672) | Corn rhizosphere microbial communities from Kellogg Biological Station, Michigan, USA - KBS C7-3B metaG | ecosystem: Host-associated > Plants > Roots > Rhizosphere | place: USA: Michigan...
CGGCTGCTCAAGAAATGGTTGTTGCGGGCGCCTCCCAACGTCGGGCGGACGGTCAGCGCGATCCCCAAGCTGCTGAGTCTCGGGCGCGACATGGCCGGGTTGAGCCTCTCCGAGACCCGCATCGTCCACGACTTCGCGATGCGCAGCGCGGCCGACATTCTCGACCGGCATTTCGAAGGCGAGCTCGCCAAGGCGTTGTTCGGCTTCGACGGCGTGGTCGGCAATTTCGCGTCGCCGCAATCCCCCGGCACGGCGTACGTTCTGCTGCATCACGTGTTCGGCGAAGCGGCGGGCGTGCCCGGAGCCTGGGGACATGCGATCGGCGGGATGGGATCGATCACCCAGGCGATGGCGCGCGCGTGCCGCGAAGCCGGCGTCGACATTCTGCTAAACACGCCGGTCGACGAGGTGATCGTCGATCGCGGCCGAGCGGCGGGCGTGGTCGCAGGCGGCAAGGCGTGGCGGTCCGGCGCCCTCATCGCCGGCGTCAACCCGAAGCTGCTGTTCGACCGCCTGGTGCCCCAGGGCGCCGTGGAGACTGACATCGCTGCAAGGATGCACGGCTGGAAGTGCGAGAGCGCGACCTTTCGAATGAATGTCGCACTTTCGGAGCTTCCGGCGTTCACGGTGCTTCCCAGGAAGGGCAATCACCTGACCGCCGGGATCATCATGGCGCCGAGCCTCGATTATATGCATCGCGCCTATCTCGACGCGGCAGTGAACGGCTGGGCGAAGCAGCCGATCATCGAGATGCTCATCCCGACAACCCTCGACCCGAGCCTCGCGCCCAGGGGCAAGCATGTCGCGAGCCTGTTCTGCCAGCATTTCCGCTACGAGCTCGGAGCCGGCCGGAGCTGGGACAAGGAGCGCGAAAAGGCAGCGGATCAGATCATCGCTACGGTGGACGCGCACGCACCCGGCTTCGCCAAGTCGGTGATCGGGCGGCAGATCCATTCGCCGCTCGATCTGGAGCGGCGCTTCGGCCTCACCGGCGGCGACATTTTCCACGGCAAGATGAGCCCCGACCAGCTGTTCAGCGCGCGGCCGATGATCGGCGCCGCGGATTACCGCATGCCGCTCAAGGGCCTCTACCTGTGCGGCTCGGGCGCCCATCCAGGCGGCGGCGTGACCGGCGCTCCCGGGCACAATGCCGCGCAAGCGGTGCTGGCCGACCGGCGGCTCTGGAACCGGCGGCGCCATTGAACCCGCTCGAAGGTATCAAGGTGCTCGACCTCAGCCGCGTGCTCGCGGGCCCATGGTGCACGCAGTTGCTCGCCGACCTGGGCGCGGACGTGATCAAGGTCGAGCGGCCGGGGCACGGGGACGATACGCGGCACTGGGGACCCCCGTGGCACGGCGAGGGCGACCACCGCGTCGCCGCCTATTTCCTCAGCTGCAACCGCGGCAAGAGGTCGGCCGCGATCGACTTCGCCCGGCTCGAGGGCGCGGCGCTGGTTCGCAAGCTCGCCGAGAAGGCCGACATCGTCATCGAGAATTTCAAGGTCGGCGGTCTTCAGAAGTTCGGGCTGGACGCCGAGTCGCTGCGCAAGGCCAATCCACGGCTCGTCTATGCCTCGATCACGGGCTTCGGCCAGGACGGCCCCTACGCCGATCGCGCGGGTTACGACTACATCATCCAGGGGATGGGGGGACTGATGAGCATCACGGGCCTCCCGGATGGCGTCCCCGGAGGCGGGCCGATGCGCGTCGGCGTGGCGGTCGTCGACCTGTTCACCGGCCTTTACACCTGCGCCGCCATTCTCGCCGCGCTTTACCGGCGCGAGAAGAGCGGGGAAGGCGCTTATATCGACGCGGCGCTGTTCGACACCCAGCTGGCAATGCTCGCCAACCAGGCGTCGAATGCGCTCGTTTCCGGCAAGGACCCGCCGCGACAAGGGAACACGCATCCCAACCTCGTCCCGTATCAGCCGTTCGCCGCCGCCGATCAGCCGATCATCATCGCCATCGGCAACGAGCGGCAATTCGCCCGGCTGGCGACGATTTGCGGTCATCCCGAATGGGCACATGACCCGCGTTTCGCGTCCAACGAGGCCCGCGTCGCGAACCGGGACGAGATGGTCCGCCTGGTCTCAGACGCAATCGCGCAGAGACGCGCTGCAGAATGGCTCGACCAGCTCGAAAGCGCGGGAATCCCCGCGGGTCCGATCAACCGGATCAGTCAGGCTCTTGGCGACGTCCAGGCGCAGCATCGCCGGATGGTACGCGCCATCGCCGGAATGCCGCTGGTCGGTTCGCCCGTGCGGCTGGACGGCGAGCGCGCGGATTCGGATCGTCCGCCGCCCGCGCTCGGCGAACATACCGACCAGATATTGGCGGCGCTCGGTATTGAAGAGGCCGAAGCCGCCCGCCTCAGGGAAGCGGGCGTCATCGGCTGATCATTTCGGCGAGGACTTGCTCGCGCTCTCGACCAGCAGGTCGAGTTGCTTCTGGCAGCCGTTCTGGATCAGCACCTGTGCGGCGCCGACGAGATCGGTCGGAGGTGACTGAACGGTGACGATGGCGAGGCTGCTCTTCTCGCCCGTGTCCGGCCATTCTATGTCGTAGCTGGCCCCGTTCTTGATCGGCAAAGCAGTCGGCCACGCGGTGAGCGCGCTTCCCGCGGCCCAGCTCAGCTGCTGCGACTTGCCGTCCTCGGTACGGATCGTGACGGTCGACGCTGACTCACTGTCGGGCCGCCACAGCTTCACCTTCGCGGGATCGGCGACGCACACCTTGCCACCCTGACTGACATCCACGTCCCAGATGCTCGGGTTGTGCGCGACCTCCGAGGCACGGAGCGCGCCGAACCGGCCGCGCTGTCCTGCCGCGGAAGCCAGGCTAACCTGGCCTGCGTCGAAATTACCGGGCCCTCTCAACGTCTCGGCGGAGCTCGGCCCAAGGACCGTAACCACGTCGCCGCCCTGGAGCGTGATCTTGGCGCTCGGCGGGAGCGTCTTGCCCGGCGGATAGGCTTTGGCCGACGGTCCAAGCGACTTCACCACCACCACGTTCGCAAGCGCGGCGGTTGATCCGAGGGCAAACGCGATTGCTGCGCCCCACAGCATTGCCTTACCAGCCATGTTCAAGCTCCCCTGGTCCAGAATTCGCAATTTCATTGGCCCGCGCCTGGCGGCGGCGGCCGAGTCGAACCCATGTGCAGCTTTGAAGAGAGGTTATGCTCGCGTTTGCACGCGGTCAATGAATCCGCATCAAATTTCGCGGCAGTTCAAGCGCTTCGCGGGGCGCGCTTGCGGCTGGCCGCACCGATCAGCGTCTCGAGCGCTTCGATCCGGCGGGAGTTGTCGGCGATCATGTCCGCGATTCCGGCTTCGCGCGCCTCGCGTTTGATCACTGTCCGGATCGCCCGCGCGATGTCTTCCGAGACCTCCTTCAGCGCCTTCTGCTCCTCGCGGCTCGGAATGGACCCGTCCGGCCTGGGCCCCACCAGCAGGTAACCGATCGGCTCCTCCTTGTCCGAGCTGGGGACCAGCGGAACGCGGATCGGGAACAGGCGGTCCGAGGGTTCGCAGATGTCGTTCTTATAGTCCTGCGCGAATACCGAAGTGCGCCACGTCTCGACCTGCTCGATGCTGAGCCCGCGGGCGCTGAGCACGCAGCCGTTCACGATCATCCCGCCGCGTACCGAACGTACGCCGCGATCGACCTGGGCGAGGATTTCCTCGAGCATTTCGCCGAGCGACGCTGTCTCGCGCATGTCGCGGACGTTCCCCGGCAGGTCTTCGCGCAACAGAAACAGGTTCTTCTGGAACCGCCGCTCTGACCAGCGCTGAACGCGCTCCTGGATCGGGTTCACCATGATCGTCGCCAAAGCCGCGGCGAAGATTATCGGCCCCTCGTTGTTGGTGTTTCCCGAATAATTATAGACGATCTGCTTCAGCGCATCGCCCGCGCCGGCGAAGACGGCGGCTACTCCGACCGTGACCACCGCGACGTTGACGGAGCGGCCGATCACAACCTCGGCGTCGTACAGCCGGTAGCGCAGGAGGGCGATCAGCAACCCGATCTGGAGGACGAGCGCGGCAAGCGCGAAGCTGATTCCGGCCGACATTTCGACCAGCAGCTGGTGTCCGAAGCTGTCGGTGGACCATTTGAGATAATCGCAGACGATCGAGATACATCGGAGCACCGCGTAAGCGCTGATCCCGAACAGGGCCCAGCGGATCTGCTGGCGCTGCTCGCTCGAGTCCGTCTGGCGCAGGCGGCGGACCATCGCCAGCACGCCGATGATCATGAAACAGATGAAATAGCTCTGGTAGACCTGCCCATGGAGGAACATGAGCAGCGGGAGGCAGGCGATCAGGCCGACGACGCGCCACGACAAATTGCCGTGCGGGAACAGCAGGATGCCGGTGAGGAGCAGGACGTTCCCGAGATCGTACATCGCGACGTTGACCGGCCGCGGGATGCCCATGATCGCGAGGAATACCGACGAAGGCTGCTCGGCCGCGATGTTCAGGAGCACCGCGAGCGACAGTAGCGAGCTGACGACGTCGCGAGGATTGCGGCGGTGGAGGAGCCAGGCGGCCCACAGCAGGAACGGGTAGAAGAGCACCTGGAGCAGGTCGATGAAGCTCAGCCAGCGGGGCGAGATCCCGATCTTCTTGGCGCCTGCGTCGATATGATGTTCGCCGGTGGTGACGGTAACGTCCCTGACGTGACCATCAGGATCGCGGACGGTCAGGGGGACCTGCGACTGGTCGGTTCCGAACAGGACGTTGCCCATCGCAATATAGGCTGGATCGTTGGCGTGGGCCGCGAGCGCTTCCTCGTTGACCGGCATGACCTTGGGCAGAGGAAGCCCGTAGACTGCGATGATGTGGTCGCCGGCGACGATTCCGGCGGTCTCCGCCTCCGGGCCGACGGTGAAGCGGACCAAAGTCGCGTCGCGCGGTGACACGGCGAACCCGGCGCGGCTCCCGAGCAGCAGCTGCGAGTTATTCGCTGGTTCGGTGTAGCGGTGGTAGAATCCGACGACCGGACCGACGATCGCCAAGAGGAAGGCGAGCACCCACAACAGCGTGAAGAGCCGATGGTTGATGGTGTTGAACGGCGGGACGACCGGCGGCAGCTGAAAGCCCCCTTTCAGCGCCTGGTCCCTCCTGGGCAAGGCAAGCTGCATCCCCACCAGCTCCGACCGCATTAACTTCGCGTATCATGGGCGGCGTGAACGCGGCGCGCAATCGCTAAGTGCTTGAAGCGTCTTCGCTCTCGATGCCCTGCTCGCCGTAACGAGACTGGATGAAGCGGCCCTGGGTTTCGAACGCGGCCATGTCGCCGCGGGCTAGCTGCTCAGACACCTCGGTGAGAGCGCCGCGCGCGGCGGCGAGGCTTTCGACGAGCCGCTCGTCCACCGTCTTGCCTTCGCCGTCCTGCTCATTGCGATAGGCTTTTGGAACGTCGGCGTAGCGCTCGATCAGGCCGGGCAAATGGACGGACATGAGCCTCCGAGCATCCTGCGCGCTCGGGTCGAGCGGATCGATGCGCTCGAGGGTCTGCTTGAGCGGCGGAAGCACGGCGCTGATCGCATCGAGCTGCGCCTGCGCCGGCGCAGGGAGGGCAGGGCGGACCCGGTAGAGATAGGAGTCGAAGCGCTCGACCATCGGCCCGTTGGCCAAATCAGTCGAGGGCGCGGGCGGAGAGACGCCTTGCTTCACGGATCGCTCGATCATCAGCCCGACGGCTGCGACAGTGAGGAACAACGCTGCAGCGAAGCCCGGCATTCCGATCGGCCTGACGAAACCAATAACGGTCGCCACCAACCAGATCATCACGACAACAGCGGCGATCTTGGCGGCAGTACGCCCGACGCCGGCGTTCAGCCGCTGCCGCTCCCGCCGAGCGGCTTCCTTCGCCGGACCGCCGCGCTGGTCGAGCTGGCGCGTGACCCGGTCGAAGCGCGCGATCGCTCGTTCGACTTTGGTGTTGACGTCGGTCACTTCAACTCAAGCGGTTCGAGAGGGGATGGTGTGGGGGCCGCGAGCTTGGCCTGGTTCACGCCTTCAGCGCGCGCGATATAGCCTTTCGACTTCTCGACTTCCTTGCCCAGCGTATCGACGGTCTGCTTCATGTTGCCGAGCGCGTCGGCCTTGAAGCGGTCGATCTGGTCCATCGTGTCGTAGATGTTCTGGAAGGCGCGCTGGAGCGTTTCCAGCGGAATGGTCGAGCTCGCCGCCTGCTGGTGGATGGCGCCGGTCTGGCTTTTCAGCATCTCGCCGGTCGTGTCGATCATCCCCGCAGTGGTCGTGTTTAGGGCGCCGATCTGCTCGAGTACGAGCCGCTGGTTGGTCATCGCCTGAGCGACGGTCACCGCGGTGCGGAGGGCGGCAACGGTCGTCGTCGACGCGCGGTCGACGCCCTTCACCAGCTCGACATTGTTCTTCTTGACGAGGTCGAGGGCGAGATAGCCCTGCACCGTCACCGCCATCTGGGTCAGAAGGTCGGTGGTCCGCTGGCGCGTATAGAAGAGCGCCGTCTCGCGGATCGCCTTGGCTTTGGCCGGGTCGGTTGAGTCGAGCTCGTTCGCCTTGTCCTCGAGTTGCTGGTCGAGCGTCTTAGAAATGTGCACCATCTGCTCGAGCTTGTGCATCGTCTTCCACAGGTTCGCGCGCTCGGTGTCGATCGCCGCATTGTCCATCAGCAGCTCGTCCTTGCCGTCCGCGAGGCTGCCGAGGATCTTCTGAATGTGCGTTTGCGAGCTCCGGTACTTGTCGAAATAACGGTCGATGCGGTTGCCGAACGGGATGATCCCGAGCAGCTTCCTGGTCTTCGTCGCTTCCTTGGGGTCGAGGGATTCGACGGTTCGCCGAAGCTCGACCAGGTCCGCGCCGATGCCGGTATCCTTGTCAATCGCCTTGACCGGCCGGTCGAGGAACCGGTTCGAGGCGCCGGCGGCCTCGGCGATTTCCTTGCGGCCCATGGCGGTCAGCTGGTCGACCTTCTTGCCGAACTCGGGACTGTTCGAGTCGAGCTTCGACAGCTCATCGACGAATTGGGCGACGCGCTTGTCGAGCTCACTCGTCTCTTCGCTCTTGAGCGGTACGAGGCCGGCCGCCTCGGCCGGCGCGACGGGCTGAAGCGCCTCGGGCGGATCGAGCTTCAGCTTCGTCTTGGTCGCGGTTTCGGTCTCGGACGCCGGTTCGGTGGCCATGGCTCAAAATCCTTTCTCCGCCTTTGTGCGGCGCGGCGCAAAGCCGGTCAACGCTACGCAGGCCTCCGCTGTATTATAGATATAATACACGGCGATACAAGTTCGCTCCGGAATGGGGCTTATGGTGAAACCCCATTAACCACGGCCCTGAACGGTTCGCTTACCCTGTGGGCCGTAGAGCGCTGCGTATGCGCATTCATCGGCTGGGGTTGAGATGTTCAAATTCCTGAAGAAGCTGTGGCGTGATCGGCGAGGCAATGCCCTCGTCATCGCGGGCGCGGCCTTGCCAATGGTCGTGGGCGCGGCGGGCCTCGCCACCGACACCATCCAGTGGACCTTGTGGAAGCGCCAGCTGCAGCGCGCAGCGGACTCGGCGGCAATCGCCGGCGTTTACGAGCGGGAGAGCGCCAACGGGGCGACCACCACCGTGGACTCGACCGTCTCCCATGACCTCTCGCTCAACCTGCACACCTTTTATGGCCTGAAGACGGGCAATCCGAACTGCAGCGGCAAGTGCACGCTCGTTTTTCCCGCGGATTCGGGCGTCGAGACCGACCAGGTCACGGTGACCATCGCGATCCAGCAGCGGCTTCCGTTCAGCTCGTTCTTCCTGCACACTCCGCCGACCATCACCGCGACTGCCACCGCGGCGAGCATTCCAGCGGGCGGCGACGCCTGCATCGAGGCGCTGGACACCACCTCGACCACGGGTGTCACCTTCAGCGGAAACGCCGCGGTCGAGATGCCGGATTGCGACATCTTCAGCAACACGTCGGGCACGAACTCCGCCATCGGCCGGGGCAGCGCGGCGGTCACCGCCAATTCGGTCGGAGGGGTCGGCGGCATCCAGCAGTCGAACAACTTCACCGTGAACGCCTATCGGCCTTATTCGCCTGCGCTCAACGATCCCTATGCGAACGTGAACCCCGATCCGGACGACATGCATTGCACGGCCAGCGCGCTCACGCCGAGCACGAACTTCGGCTCCTTGGCCAGCGGGACGAATTGCTTCTCGTCACTTTCGGTGGGACCGAACCAGACGCTCAACATCCCGGCAAGCTACTCGGGGCCGATTTATATCAATGGCGGCGGAGTGGACTTCAAAGGGACGTTCAATTGCTCAAGCTGTACGATCGTGCTGACGAACTCCAGCGGCTCGTCGACCGCGACGATCGGCCAATTGACCACGAACGCCACGGCGAACGTGAACATCACGGCGCCGACGACCGGGACGTACAAGGGCATCGCGATCATGCAGGATCGCCGATCGACGACGTGCACGGGCAATTGCAACACGATCAACGGCAATTCGGCGTCGGTGATCACGGGCGCGGTCTACTTCCCCAACCAGGAGGTCTGGTACAACGGTACCGGGACGACGACCGCGACCTGCACCATGTTCGTCGCCAAGCGCATCACCTTCACCGGCAACAGCGGCACCAGCAACAAGTTCAAGAGCCTCGCGGACTGCAGCTCCGAAGGGCTTCCGAGCAACGCGAGCGTGCGCATGGTGAGGCTGGTCGGATGAGGCATTTGCGACTTCCCGGACTCGGCCGCGACGAGCGCGGCGCCGCGGTCATCGAGCTCGCGCTCGTGGCGCCGGTGTTCGCGCTGATGACCATCGGAATCGTCGACATGAGCAATGCGTTCAGCCGCAAGCTGGCGCTCGAGCAGGCGGCCCAGCGCGCGATCGAAAAGGTCATGCAGACGACCCAGCTATCGACGGTTGAGGATACGCTCAAGACCGAAGCCTGCGATCAGGTCGATGGCGTGAACGCCGACGGGACCTGCAAGAACACGCCGATCACGACCAACAACGTGACGGTGACCTTCCGCCAGGAGTGCACGGACGCGTCGGGCAATCTGACGACCAACACGGCGACCGATGCGACGACCTTCGACGCCTTCACCTGCGCTGCGGGATCGACCAGGGAGGCGAGGTACATCTCGGTCACCGTTACCGACAAATATTCGCCGCTCTTCCCGGTGCACTTCTTTGGCTTCAATTCGTCGGACGGCGGCTACGACCTTTCGGCGACGGCCGGAGTACGCACGAAATGATTCGCAGGCGTCTTGTCCGGGACCAGGACGGCGTCGCCGCCGTCGAGATGGCACTGGCGCTGCCGGTGCTCATCGTCATGCTGTACATGTTCATCCAGCTCGGCGAAGTTTACCGAGCCATGGCCGGCATCCAGCAGGCGCTTGGCCAGGGCGCGCGTTATGCCACCCTGTGCCTCAATCCGAGCACTTCGGGATGCACGATCCCGACCGGACAACAGGTGCACGACAAGGTTCTCGCGGCGGTGTACGGCGTCGGACCGGGCACGTTCAATGCCAATACGCCGACGCTCCAGACTGACGGCAGCACGGGCAGGTTTTACGACCTGACCGTCACCTATACGCAGGCGACGAGCCTCCTGTTTTTCCCCGGACCGACGATCAACGTCACCCGCTCGAAGCGCGTCTGGGTCGCCGGCAGCTAAGGCTGCGGCTTCTCCGCCCGTTTCGCGAAGAAGTCGTGGATCGCCTGCTTGACCTCGGGTGAGGCGAGGCGCCGCGCGAAAATCCCGCTTTCGAGCTTCATCCGCTCCATGGTCTCCTCGCTCGATCCGTGACGCAGCAGCCGCTGCGTTTCGCGGAGAGCGGCCGCGGGCTTGGAGAGGAGCCGGTCGACGACCTCTCCCACAAGCTGTTCGAGATTGCCTTCGGCAGCCATGTGACTGACGAGGCCGATCGACAGCGCTTCCTCGACCCCGAACGGCTCGCCGAGCAGCAGGGCCTTTGCCGCGATGCGCCTCCCGGCGAGGCGCGGCAGGAGTAACGAGCTCGCCGCTTCCGGCACGAGTCCAAGGTCGACGAAGGGAAGCGAGAAGCGCGTGCCTTTTTCGGCGATCACCAGGTCGCAATGGAGCAGCATGGTCGTCCCGATCCCGACGCAATTGCCGTGAACGGCGGCAATCAGCGGCACCTCGCAGGCGACGAGCGCGCGAAGGAAACGCCAGACCGCGATCTCCTCGCCGCCGCCGGGCCGAGCCTCGAGGAAGTCCGCGAGGTCATTGCCGGCGGCGAAGTCCATGCCCTCTCCGCGGAAGAGGATCGCGCGGGCGGTTTCGTCCGCGCCACCCTGCTCGACGGCATCGGCGAGCGCACCGTACATCCCGACGGTGATCGCGTTTCGCCGCTCCGGCCGCGCGAGCGTGATCGAAAGCAGCGGCCCCTGTTTCTCCACCCGCACATGCTCGCTCATCGGCTGCTCCTGAATCGGATGACGCGTCCGGTTTCACCGGCTATGGCCCGGCCCATCGACCAAAGCCGCACGTCAGGCAAACCCGCCATGAAATTCTTCGCTGACACTGCCGAAATCGCCGATATCCGCGAGCTCGCCGACACCGGCCTGCTTGACGGCGTGACCACAAATCCGTCGCTGGTCCAGAAGTCCGGCCGCAACTTCCTCGAAGTGGTGCGCGAGATCGCCTCCGTGGTCAGCGGTCCCGTATCGGCCGAAGTCGTCGCGCTCGATTATGAGGGGATGATGCGCGAGGCCGAGGTGCTCCGCAAAATCGGCGACAATATCGCGATCAAGGTCCCGCTGACGCCGGCCGGCCTCAAGGCATGCAAGGCCCTCACGTCCGACGGATCGATGGTCAACGTCACCTTGTGCTTCTCGGCGCCGCAAGCGCTGCTCGCTGCCAAGGCGGGAGCGACCTTCATATCGCCGTTCGTCGGCCGCCACGACGATGTCGGCTTCGACGGAATGGAGATGGTCGCCGACATCCGGCTGATCTACGACAATTACGACTTCGGGACGCAGATCCTGGTCGCATCGGTGCGTAGTCCCATCCACGTGCTCGAGGCGGCAAAGATTGGCGCCGACGTGATCACCGCCCCGCCCAAGATCATCTGGCAGCTGTTCAAGCATCCGCTGACCGACGCCGGAATCGCCAGCTTCCTTAAGGATTGGCAGGCGAGCGGACAGAAAATCGCCTGAGCTCAAAAGCTTGACGAGGTACAATTAACCTTTGAGCAACCCTCGGGGGTAAGACTTTCTCAACCGGTCGAGCGGTAATTCCATGGCATCCTGCGGAATGGACCTCGCAGGTCGGGGCGGCAACGCCTCACTTGGAACCAAGGAGCGAAGACCATGAGCAAGTTTCTCAAGCTGATCAAAAATAACAAGGGCGCGACGGCCATCGA
>Ga0070680_100003752_pt1 | contig 11351 bp, 8 predicted proteins | sample KBSC73BmetaG_FD_64672 | JGI IMG/M metagenome (GOLD analysis project Ga0070680, IMG submission 64672) | Corn rhizosphere microbial communities from Kellogg Biological Station, Michigan, USA - KBS C7-3B metaG | ecosystem: Host-associated > Plants > Roots > Rhizosphere | place: USA: Michigan...
CTACATGCTGTGGCTCTACTGGCGGATATGTTTCGGCGCTGCCCGGACGCCCGAAGCGGCGGCGATGCTCGATCTCAGCGCGCGCGAATGGTGGTGCCTCGCGCCGATCGCACTCGCGGTCTTGTGGATGGGCGTTTACCCGGAAAGCTTCATCCGGCCGATCCGCAACGACGTCGGGCGCATCGTCGCTCGGCTCGACAGTGTCGCGCCCGCCGGGGATTCTCAGCTGAAACTGCCGCCGATGCACATGAACATGGGAGCGAGGCACTGATGGGCCGCTTCGCACCGCTTCTTCCGGAGCTGATCCTGTCGATCGGCGGCACCATCATGATGATCGTCGCGGCCTTCGCGCCGCGGCGCGCATCCGGAGTCGTGAACTGGCTTTGCGTGCTCCTGCTGCTCGCAGCGACCGCCGCGCTGATCGGACCACCGTCGCATGCCGGACCGGTATTCGACGGCCTTGTCACCGAGGACCTGTTCGCGAGCTTCGGGCGAGCGATCATGTACCCGTCCGCCGCGATTGCGATCATCGCCGCACATGGCTGGTTCCAGCGCGGCGAAGAGCATGCGTCGGAATATGGCGTGCTGATCGTCTTCGCCGCTGTCGGAATGGGCGTGATGGTCTCCGCGACCAGCCTTGTCGCGCTTTATGTCGGGCTCGAGCTCAACAGTCTCGCCGGCTACGTGCTCGCCTCCTACCGCCGCACGGACGAGCGTTCGGCCGAGGCCGGCCTCAAATATTTCGTGCTCGGTGCGCTCGCGAGCGGCATCCTCCTCTACGGGATTTCGCTGCTTTACGGCTTCACCGGAACGACCAGCTTCACCGGCCTCGCCGCAGCCTTCGCGCGCGGAACGCCGTCGCTCGGGCTGCTGTTCGGACTCGTCTTCCTGCTCGCCGGCCTGGCCTTCAAGGCAAGCGTGGTGCCGTTCCACATGTGGACGCCCGACGTCTACGAAGGCGCACCGACGCCGGTCACCACCTTCTTCGCCTCCGCGCCCAAGGTCGCGTCCGTGCTTCTCGCAACACGCGTCTGCATCGTGGCGCTCGCGCCTGCGACCGACGCATGGCGGCAGATCGTGATCTTCGCCGCGCTCGCCTCGATCTTCCTCGGCGCGGTCGCCGGTTACGGCCAGACCAATATCAAGCGGCTGCTCGCTTATTCATCGATCAACAATGTCGGCTTCGCGCTGGTCGGCCTGGCCGCCGCCGGACCGCGCGGGACGTCGGCCGTGCTCTTCTACATGGCTGTCTATGTCGTGATGACCGTGGGCGCCTTCCTCTGCGTGCTGTGGATGCGCGATGCCGACGGCCAGCCGGTCGAGGATATCGCCAGCCTTTCGGGCCTGTCGCAGACTCGTCCGGGCCTCGCCGCGGCCTTTGCGATCTTCATGTTCAGCCTTGCCGGAATCCCGCCCTTGTTCGGCTTCTGGCCCAAGCTGCTGGTGTTCACGGCCGCGGTGCACGCCGGCTATGTCGCGCTCGCAGTCGCGGCGATCCTCGGCACGGTGATCGGCGCTTATTATTATCTGAAGGTCGTGAAGGTCATGTACATGGACGAGCCGGCGCCCGCCTACGCGCGCGTCAGGCAGCCAGCCCAGGGCCTTCTGATTCTTGTCGCGGCGATCGCCGTCTCGCCGCTCGGTTATCTCCTGATCGCTCCGCTGAGCTCGCTCACCGACCGCGCCGCGGGATCGCTCTTCTGAGCCGCATCCGGATCGTCGAGCGCACCGGCTCGACCAACGCCGACCTGATTGCCGACACGAAGGCTTCCGAAGGCGACTGGTTGGTTGCGCTCGATCAACAGGCAGGCAGGGGACGTCAGGGCCGCACCTGGGTCTCTCAACCGGGCAATTTCTACGGCAGCACTTTGGTCGAGCTGCGCCCCGGCGATCCGCCTGCGCAGACGCTGTCGCTCATCGCCGGCCTCGCCCTGATCGAAGCGCTCGACTCCGCGGTTCCGGGCGAGGCGCTGATGCTCAAATGGCCCAACGACCTGCTTCTGCTCGGGCGCAAGCTCTCCGGAATCCTGCTAGAGCGCAGCGGGGACCGGGTAGTGATCGGTTTCGGCGTAAACCTCGCTTCGGCGCCCGAGCTCGCGGAACGCGAATGCGCATCGCTCTCGGGCCGGATCGGGGCCGACGCCTTCGCGCCTTTGCTCGCAGCGTCGTTCGAGCGCCTGCTCAAGCTGTGGCGCGACAGCAATCCGCGGCTCATCGCGCAGGCCTGGCTCGCCCGGGCGCACCCGGTCGGCACTCCTCTCAGCGTTCATTCGAGCAGCGACGAGCTGGTTAGCGGGCGTTTCGACGGCATTGAACCCGACGGCGCGCTTCGGCTCAGGACCGAGGATGGCCAGCTGGAGATCGTCCGGGCGGGCGACGTCGAGTTGTGAACGCCGCCGAGCACCGGTAGGAGCGCGGCCATGCTCCTTGCCATCGACGCCGGCAACACGAACCTGGTCTTCGCGCTGGTCGAAGACGGCGGGATCAAGGCGCGCTGGCGCATCGCGAGCGACCCGCGGCGCACCGCCGACCAATATGCGGTCTGGCTCCACCAGCTGCTCGAACTAGAGGGCTTCTCGAAGGACTCGGTCGACGCGGTGATCATCGGCACGGTCGTTCCGCGCGCCCTCCACAATCTCGAAGTGCTGGCCAACAAATATTTCCACCGCGAACCGCTGGTCGCCGGGACGGGCAGGGCGGCCTGGCCGATCGCGCTCGATGTCGACGAGCCGCAGAATGTGGGCGCGGACCGCGCTCTCAACGCAATCGCCGCGCATGCCAAATATCCGGGCGATCTGATCATCATCGATTTCGGGACCGCGACCACCTTCGACTTCGTCGACGCAAACGGCGCTTACAAAGGCGGGATCATCGCACCGGGGATCAACCTCTCCCTCGATGCGCTGGTCAGCGCCGCCGCCAAGCTTCCTCGGATCGCGATCGAAGCGCCGCGCGAGGATCTATCGGTGATCGGCCGCACGACCCAGGACCAGATGCTGATCGGCATCTACTGGGGCTATGTCGCCATGCTCGAGGGGCTCACCGCGCGCATGAAGAAAGAGCTCGGGCGCCCCGCCACTGTGATTGCGACCGGCGGTCTCGCCGACCTGTTCGACAAGCACACGCAAGTGTTCGACGCGATTGAACCCGACCTCACCATCCAGGGGTTGAACCTGTTGTACGGAATTGCAGTGCGCGGCTCGAAATGATCCCCGGAGAAGAGCTTCTGTTCGTCGCCCTGGGCGGATCGGGCGAGATCGGCATGAACGTCAATCTCTACGGCTGCCGCGGCCAGTGGATCATGGTCGACCTCGGCCTGAATTTCGCGGGGCCCGACTATCCCGGGATCGAGCTGATCCTGCCCGATCTCGAATTCATCGAGAATCAGCAGGAGCGGCTTTCCGGAATCATCCTGACACACGGCCACGAAGACCATATCGGCGCGCTGCCCTATCTCGCCGAGGAGCTGAAGGTGCCGCTGTTCGCGACGCCGTTCACCGCAGGCCTGATCGCGGGCAAGCTCGAGGAAGAGGGGCTTACCGGCCAGGTGCGGTTAAACGTGGTCGAGCGCGGCGGCACCGTGGAGCTGGGCCCGTTCCGCGTCAGCTTCGTCGCGCTCTCGCACTCCATTCCGGAAGGCAACGGGCTGCTTATCGAAACGCCGTTCGGCAACATCTTCCACACCGGCGACTGGAAGATCGACGAGACTCCCGTGATCGGCACCGCGCCCGACACCGACATCCTGACGAAGATCGGCGACAAGGGCGTGCTCGCCCTGGTCTGCGATTCGACCAACGTCTTCCAGGACAAGCCGTCGGGATCGGAAGAGAGCGTCCACGAAGGCCTGCTCGCCCAGGTGATGATGGCCAACGGCCGCGTGCTGGTGACGACCTTCGCCTCCAACGCGGCGCGGCTTCAGACCATCGGCCGCGTGGCGCGCGAGGCGGGGCGACAGGTGTGCATCGCCGGTCGCTCGCTCGAGCGAATCCTGCGCGTCGCCCAGGCCACCGGCTACCTCAAGGACTTCCCGCCGCCGATCAGCTTCGACGAAGCAATGCGGCTGCCCAAAGGCGACGTGCTGATCATCGCGACGGGCGGCCAGGGCGAACCGCGCGCCGCGCTCGGACGGATCGCCGGAGGAACACACGAGCTGAAACTCGGCGAAGACGACACGGTGATCTTCTCGTCGCGGATCATCCCGGGCAACGAGATCGCGATCGGTCGGATCATGAACCAGCTGTCGGATCTCGGCGTCCAGATCGTGACCGAGAAGCAGGCGCATGTGCACGTCTCCGGCCATCCCGGCCGCCCCGAGCTCGTGCAGATGTACAAATGGGTGCGCTCGCAGATCGTCGTCCCGGTCCACGGCGAGCCGCGGCACCTCGCCGAGCATGCCCGCCTCGCGCTCGATCACGGCGTGCGCCACGCCATTGTCCAGAAGAACGGCGACGTGATCCGCCTTGCGCCGGGCGAGCCGAAGAAGATTGACGAAGTCCGCGTCGGCCGCCTCGTGCTCGATGGCGACGTGATCCTTCCCGCCGACGGTTCGACGGTGAACGAGCGGCGCAAGATCGGCTACGGGGGGCTGATTACCGTCGCCTTGCCGGTCGGCAGCGACGGCCGGCTCGCAGGGACGCCGATGATCCGCCCGTTCGGTGTCCCGGTGGAAGAGGATCGCGACGACTTCATCGCCGATGCGACCGATGCCGCCACTCGCGCTTACACCGCGGACGGGGACGAGGAACGCGTGCGCGAAGCGGTTCGGCTCGCGGTCCGCCGCTGCGCAACGCTGTGGACCGGCAAGAAGCCGCTCGTGGAAGTCATGCGTCTCCAGCTCGCCGAATGAAATTCACGTCGATCATCGCGATCTATTTCCTGTGCTTCGTCGCGAGCGCGTTCGTGCTGCTCCCGTTCGGGGTGAAGACCACCGAAGAGGTCGGTGGCGAGAAAGTGCCCGGCCAGGCGGAAAGTGCTCCGCACAGCTTCAACCTCAAGCGGCACTTCCTCAAGGCGGCGATCGTCGCGGCAATATTCTTCGCGATCTTTTATGCGAACTGGAGCTTCGGGTGGGTGACGCCCGACGATCTCGATTTCTATAACCCGCCGGCGACGCCGCAGAACAGCTAGCGGCGTCGCTCGATCGCCTGGTTGAGCGCGGCGTAGAGCTTGCCCATGTCCGACGACATCAACGTAACGGCAATGAGCCCGCCGTCGCGCTCGGCCATGACCCGCCGCAGCATCGCCTCGAAATCGTGGACATAGCGGTTGACCGAGCGCTGGAACTCGAGGTCGCTCTCGTAATGGGCGCGGATTGCGCGCGTCTCGCTTCCGCCGATCAGGCGCACCGCGCGGCTCGTGAACACGCCGCGATTGCCCTTGAGATAGGCACCCCAGGCCTTGTCGTCGATTTCGTCGGAAAGGATCTTGCCGACGTCGATCGCCGCTGAATGCATCGAATCGATGAGCAGCGACACGCGCCGGGCGAAGGCTTCGCTGTCCTTCTCGCGCTGCTCTTTGCCGGTTTCCTCAATATGCTGCTCAAGCGCGGCCGCGCTCTGGCCGAGTGTGACCATCTGCTGGGTCAGGCGCTCCGACGCGCTGCGCGCCGCTTCGACAGCGCGCGCCGCGACCGTTTCGACCTCGCGCAGCCGGTCCTCGACGCTTTCGCGGATCACCCGCTCCAGCGCTGACCGGGTCTGCTCTGACAGCTTGCCGGCACTCGCCGGGATCACCGCTTCGATGGCCTCGCGCGCGCGTTCGGCGGCATGGCCGGCGGCGTCCTTCACCTGCACCAGCGCCGAAACCAGCGCAGGACCTGTCTCGGCGCTGAGGTCCGCGGCCTCGCGTTCGACCTGGGCGAGCATCGAGGCGAGCTCGGTTAGCTTCGACTGCGCCTCGCCGACGCCCGAGTCGACTTGTCCGACCAGCGCGGCGAAACGGTCCTGCTGCTCGGCGATGCTCGCTCCGGTCGCAGTGAGGCGCTGCTCGGTCTCGATCGCGGCGTCGCGGATCCAGCCGATGTCGGGCCGCATCGTGGCCGCCGTCTCGACCAGCCGGTCAGCGCCGCCCTGCGCCTCGCCGACCGCGGCGCCGAGCTTGTCGCGAATGTCGTCGGTCAGCCGGTCGATGCTGTCATGGAGCGCGGCCGTGCGCTCGGCAATCGAGCCGATCGCCATGTCCTGCGAGCCCGCCTGGGCCGCAAGGCTGTCGAGCTCGGTCCGGGCGCGGGTCAGCGATTCGAGGAAGCGGTTGGCGCGTTCGTCTCCGTGCGTCGCAAGCTCCGCGAATCGCTCGTCGATCATGGCCAGGCCGCGGTCGATCTCGGCGATCATGCGCTGCGACGAGCGATCCTGCTCGGCGACACGCTGGGAGAGCGTTTCGAGCGCGCCGTTCGCATGGTCGACGTTGGCCGCGAGCGATTCCGACGCCTCGGCGCCGGCCTTGCCGATACCGGCGGAAGCCTGCTCCACGAGCGCGGCGACAGCGGCCGACTGAACGTCGATCCCACCGCGTATCTCGGACAGGGTCGCCGACGTGCGCTCGAGCAAGGCATCGAGGGCGCCGCCGAAGCTCGCCTCGGCTTCGCCGACGCGGCCGGCAGCACTCGTTCCCGCGGTATCGATCTCGGCAAGGCGCGCGGCTAGCCGGTCAGTCGCTTCGGTGATCAGCCGGTCGGCGTTGCGGGTGCGCTCGGCAAGCTCGCCAACCTGACGCGTCAATGCGGCGGCATTCTCCGCCGATTGGCTGCCGATCGAACGCAGCTGCTCCGCAACCGCGCGGGTCATCTCCTCGGCGCGCGGCAGATCGTCGAGCAGGACGCCGATGTCGTTGCGCGCCGACTCTGCGGCGCGGTCGAGCGCTTCGCCATGGCGCTTGAGCTTCTCGCTGCTGCTGTCGAACTGCTGGGTGATCCCACCGAGCTTGCCCGTTGCCTCGTCGCCGAGCTGCATCAGGTGCTGCGCCATCATCGTCAGCTCGGTCCGGCTGTCGCTGATCCGCTGCGACAGGACTTCGAGCAGCGCTTCCAGGGATTGCGCTTCGCCGCGCATCGCGATGACCGACCGGGTGAAGCGCTCGGCTTCCTTGCGGCGGGTCCGTCCGAAGATCAGCCAGGCGAGGCCGAGCAACACGAGCGGGCCGACCGAGATCGCAAGCCATTGCGCGACGAGCGGAGAAGAGAGCGGCTGCCCGGCGAGCGTTCGGCCGGCCGACCATGCGGAGTAACCGATCCACAGCGCGGCAAGGAGGGCGAGGGCGATTCCCAGCACCTGCCGCCCGCCTGCACCCGGCACGCGAATCGGCGATTCGGTCGGCTGCAGCCACTGTTCTTCCTCGGCTCGATTGTCGAACGCGATGTCCGCGGTCGTCAGCTCGAGGGGTTCGGCCGCATCGGTCGCCGGCGGCAGGGCTTCGGCGCGCTTGGGTGTGGGTGTCATCGTGAATGGCAGTTTACCATCTTTGAAGGCATGAGAAAGCGATTAGAGAGGGCGGGGGCATTCCGCGGGGAGGGAGCAACAAGGCCATGGCGGTCGGCGCGCTTATCGGCGCCTATCAGGAGGACGACAGCGGCGGGCTGCGCGCCTTGCTCCCGCTCGCCGGAAGGACCTTGCTCGAATATCAGGTGCGCTGCGCCACGGCCGCCGGCGCCGCTCCGATCGTCGTCGTGGTGCAGCACGTGCCGCAGGCGCTGCAGGACGCCTTCGAACGGCTTCGGCTCGACGCCGTGGCGGTCTTCCCGGTCAGCGACATCAACGAAGCGGTGAGCCGGTTCGAGGCGGGTTCGGCGATCCTTCTCATTGGCGACGGAGTCGCTCCTCCCGCCGAGCTGGTAGCGAGCATGGCCGAGGAGCCGGAACCCGCGGTGGCCACGGTTCCCGACGACGAAGCACATGAGATGTTCGAGCGAATCGACGCCGAGTCGCGGTGGGCCGGCGTCGCCGTCGTCGATGCACATTTGCTCGGATCGACCGCCGCGATGCTCGGCGATTGGGACCTTCAGTCGACCTTGCTGCGCCGCACATTGCAGGAGGGCGCGGTGCGCCTCCCCGTCGACGGTCTCGGCGGCGATCCCTTGCTCGCCGAAAGCGCTTCGGACCTTCAGGATTTCCAGCGCCGGCTGCTCATCGGATCGCGCGGGCTTCGTCCTGACTGGGTGAGCCGCTTCCTGCTTCCGCCGGTCGAGGAGTTCGCGACCGAGCAGCTGATGGAGACCGGTGTTCGGCCGCCCTGGCTGATGTGGGGCGCGCTCGCCCTCACGCTCGGGGGCGCCTTGTGCTTCACCCGCGGCTGGCTCGCGGCAGGGCTGGTGATGCTGTTGCTGTCGATGCCGCTCGACCTCATCGCGAGCCGGCTTGCCAGCCTTCGCCTGCGTCCGCTCGCCGTGCGGATGTTGAGCCGCCTTGCGCTGTGGCCCGCGGCAGGCGTCGCGCTGCTTGCGCTCGGCTGGTGGGAAGCGCGCGAGGTCAGCGGCTGGGGCGCGTTCGTCAGCGCCGTTGCCGCAGCGGCCTTTGCCGAAGCGGCGCGGGTCGAACGTTCCGCCATGCAGGATGGCGAGTTATGGCTCTTCTCACGCCGAAGCGCGATCGTCCTCGGCATACCGTTCGCGCTCGCCGGGGCGTGGACCAGCTATCTCGTCGCGATTCTGGTCTACGCAGCGCTGTCCTTCTTCATCGTTCAGCACGTGCGGCATCAACCCTCCAGTTGACGCGAAGTTAACGGAAATCGGATAATCCCCGGCGACTATGATGCCGGAAGAGTGGCCGATCGCCCCCGTCGAGGGGGAGCGGAATGCGCCAGCACGCGCTGCGGGCCGCGGCCGGCTGGCCACCGTCCGGGCTGATTTTTTCCTCGATCCGACCGAGCGCCTGACCGAGCAGGAGCGTGCGCTGATGACGGCGATGCTCCATTGCCTCGTCGGCGACATTGCCGCGGAGATGCGTGCATCGCTACCCGCCGGATGGACGGGCGCCAATGACGACGATGCTGCGCTTGTTGAGGCGCTGACGCGTGCCGGCCTTTTGGACGACGCCGACCTGATGGCGCTCCTGCTCCGCCGGGCGGACGAGGAGCGCATCGGCATCGCGGCGCGCGCCCGCAGCGGACGCCGCGACCCCCGCGTCCTCCAGGGGCTGGTCAGTCACGAGAGTGGGCCGGTCTCGGCCGCGGCGATGGCGCTGATCCTCGCGCGCGGTCGGCGCCGCGACCGCTTCGGCCAATGCCTCCTCGGCTTCGACGATCTTCCGCAGGCGACCGCCGACCGACTGGTACACGCAGTCGCAGGTGCGCTGCGACCCGACATTGCCGCGGGGCATGGCCCGGCGGCCGCGGACAGCGAGCTTTCCGGGAGCGCGGGCCGTTTGCTCGCGAGACACGATCCTTCGCGGAGCGTCGAGGCACTGACCGCTGCCCTGGTCGGTTTGCTCGACGGCAGCGGCGCGCTCACCGACGAGCTTCTGCTGGCCAGCGCCCACGAGGGCGAAGTCGGCTTTCTTGCCGAAGTGATCGGCCGCCGCGGCGGGATGCGCGGCAGCATCGCATTCGACGAACTCCTCTCGGGCAAGCCGCGGCGAGTAATGGCGCTGCTCCGGGTGGCGGGTTTTTCACGCGATTTGGGCGCCGGGTTGCTCGCAGGCATCGGCGACTTGCTCGGCATTGCCGACCCTGGCGCCGCAATCGGCGTTTTCGACACGATGAGCCCCGACGAAATCCAGGCCGCCGCGATCTGGCTCACGGCCTCACCCGCCTATCGCGCGGCGCTTCACGCAATTGGGAGCCGCAATGGCTAGCGCCCCCTCCGAACCGCGGCCGGTGCTCGGTCGGCTGGATTCTTCCGGCCGCCTGGTCGCCGCCGATCCGGAGCTGGAGATGCTCCAGCGTGAGGCGGGGGCTGCGCTCGGCCAGATTCTGGCTCTTCCACAGGTCGCGGCGGTCGCCCAGCTTGCCCGGAAGCTTGGGACCGCTGTCGGGCGGCCGGCGGTCGCGGCATCGGCCGACCAGGACATCCAGATGTGGGTGAACGCGACGCCCGAAGGCGACGAGGTCGCCTTATCGCTCGAAGGCTGGACGGCACGCCCAGCGGCGGCGCCGCGACTGAGCGCGATTCTCGGCGGCGCCGGCGAATCCACGAACGCGAGCGCTAAGAACGAATGGACGACCGACGAGGAGCTTCGGATCATCTCGCTCTCCTCCGACCTGGCCGATCTGCTGGGAGTGGACGTCGCCGAGGCTTCGGGCGCACCGCTCACGCGCATCGTCCGTCTGGAGGAAGATTCGAACGGCGAAATGCCGTTGATCAGCGCGCTTGCGGGCCGCCGCGAATTTTCGGGACAGCGCGCGCGCAGCCGCGCCGATGAGAACTGCGTCATCCTGCTCAAGGGAGACGTGGTGACCGGCGCCGACGGCAGCTTTGCCGGCTTCCGCGGCACTGCCGAGATGGAGAAGGATGTGGCCGCGGCGATCGCGCGGCGGTCCAGCGGCTTCGATCAGGCGTTCGACCGCTTGCTGCGGCTGCCGATCGACCGCATCATCGAGAGCGCCGAGCAGATCGTCGCCCGCTCGGACGGGCCGCTGCGCAGCGACTATGCGAGCTACGGGAACGACATCGCGTCCGCCGCCCGCCATCTGCTGTCGGTGCTTCGCGGAATGAGCGAGGATTCCGCCGCCGCCCATGGCTTCGTCGATCTCGCGGCGCTTGCCGCGGAAGCCGTGATCATGCTCGAATCCTCGGCCGAGGAACGCGGCGTCAGGATCGAGCTCGACCGGCCCCAGCCCCTGCGTGCGCGCGGCGAAGAGCGCGCCGTAATCCAGATCCTCGTCAACCTGATCGTCAATGCCGTCCGCTATTCGCCCGAAGGCGGCAGGGTCCGGCTGAGCTTCGGAAGGACAGAGGGCACGGCGTCGGCGACGATTTCCGACGAGGGCCCCGGGATCAAGGCGGGCGACGAAACCCGGATTTTCGAGCGGTTCGAGCGCGCGCACACGGAGGAGGGCGGCACCGGCCTCGGCCTCGCGATCTCGCGGCGGCTTGCCCGGTCGATGGGCGGCGACGTCACTCTGGACAGCGCGCCCGGCGAAGGCGCGCGCTTCACGTTGACCCTGCCCGCGGCCTAGCGCCGCTTGTCGACCGGCACGTAATCGCGCTGCGTTGCGCCGACGTAGAGCTGGCGAGGGCGGCCGATCTTCTGTTCGGGATCGCCGATCATCTCGTTCCACTGCGCGACCCAGCCGACCGTTCGAGCGATCGCGAAAAGCACAGTGAACATGTCGGTCGGAAAGCCAATCGCGTTGAGGATCACGCCCGAATAGAAATCGACGTTGGGATAGAGCTTCTTCTCGATGAAATAATCGTCGTG
>Ga0070680_100003753_pt1 | contig 11351 bp, 3 predicted proteins | sample KBSC73BmetaG_FD_64672 | JGI IMG/M metagenome (GOLD analysis project Ga0070680, IMG submission 64672) | Corn rhizosphere microbial communities from Kellogg Biological Station, Michigan, USA - KBS C7-3B metaG | ecosystem: Host-associated > Plants > Roots > Rhizosphere | place: USA: Michigan...
GCGATCGCCACCTTCAAGATCTATCGAGAGAACTATCAGGCCCCGACTAGTCAACTGGTGACACCCGAAGCAGCCGTTCGAATCGATTCCGCCCTCAAATAACGCTGAGCTGGCCGTCCTGCCACCACACCGCTACCGGTTACGAATCATACATGAGGCTAACGGAAGGCGATGGAGCCGGCGGCTGGAATCGAACCAGCGACCTGCGGTGACTACCTTTCCCTTCCATCATCCAAGTACGATGCGAATGTGGTGCTCGCCGGCGGCAACGAGCGGAATATTGTCGCGACCTATCAACGGCGCGCCATCCAGCTCGGTCACCGTCACGCCACGAGTCGCATGGCGCGGATTCTCAACTGTAATGTCATAGAGCGCCGAATGATACCGGAAACGAATAGAATACCCCGGCCAGTCGCGCGGAATGCAAGGATCGATGGAGAGGGTGGAACCGCGCAAGCGGAAGCCGAGCATCCATTCGACACCGGCTCGATAGAGCCAGCCCGCCGAACCGCTATACCAGGTCCATCCCCCGCAGCCGGCATGCGGAGAGTCGCTATACACATCACCTGCTATGACGTATGGCTCGACCTTGTACCGTTGGACCTTCGATCGCGAGGAGACGCGATGAATAGGATTGAGCATGCGAAACAACTCGCCGGCCTTGTCGCCATCACCCATTGCCACGAATGCCAGCACGGTCCAGACGGCCGCGTGGGTATATTGGCCGCCGTTTTCACGAATGCCCGGCACGTATCCTTTGATATAGCCAGGATCCCGAGGCATACGGTCGAACGGTGGGGTCAGGAGGAGAATGAGCCCGTCCCGTCGGTTCACAAGATGCTGTTCCACCGCCGCCATGGCGCGCGCTCCGCGGCCCGGGTCTGCAGCGCCGCTGATTATTCCCCAGGATTGCGCAATGGAATCGATGCGGCACTCCGGGTCTGCAGCGGAACCGAGTGGCGTACCGTCATCAAAGTACGCGCGGCGGTACCATTCTCCATCCCAGCCGTCCCGCTCGATCGCAGCCTTCAACGCACTCACGTGGAGCCGCCACGTTTCTGCACGAACATGTTCGCCGCGCTGGGCCGCCACCTTGGCGAACTCCCAGAGCACCGTATGTAGAAACCAGGCGAGCCAGACGCTTTCGCCTCTGCCCTGCTGACCGACACGATTCATCCCGTCATTCCAATCTCCGGTGCCCATGAGTGGAAGGCCGTGACTCCCAACGGCAAGGCTTCGGTCCAACGCGCGCGCGCAATGCTCAAAGAGGGTTGCGCGCATCTCGGACACTCGCGGCTCAAAATACAATTCATGTTGGCCCTCCGCCAAAGCCGGGCCCTCAAGAAAGGGCACCATTTCATCCAGCAGGGCCGTATCGCCAGTGACTTCAAGGAACTGGATGACTGCATACGGCAGCCAGAGCAGATCGTCGGAGATGCGGGTCCGCACACCGCGCCCGGATGGAGGATGCCACCAGTGCTGAACATCACCCTCCGTGAACTGGCGCGCAGCGGCCCGCAACAGATGCTCGCGTGTGACATCGCGGGCCGAGACGCTGAGGGCCATCACGTCCTGGAGTTGGTCACGAAACCCATAGGCCCCGCTCAACTGATAAAACGCCGCGCGTGCCCAAACCCGGCAAACCAGCGTCTGATAGAGCACCCAGCGATTCAGCAATACGTCCATCGCCCGCTCCGGCGTCCGGACCTCTACGGCGCCCAGCACGTCGTCCCAACGGCGAATGACTTCGTGCAAGAGCGCGTTCACGTCGGCGCCACGGTACCGGTTGAGCAACCGACGCGCCTGTTCCCTCCCCTCGGCCTGTCCAAGAAACCAGACAATCTCCGCACGTTCGCCTGCCTGCAACTCAATAGACAGCTGCAACGCGGAACAGGGGTCGAGGCCGGCGCCCACCTTCCTGGACAACTCACCTCCAAGTTGAAGCGCCAGAGGACGCTCGGGAGTCCGATTGCGACCCAGGAATTCTGTGCGATCAGCTGTCCACGAGGTTTGCTTTCCAGCAAGATCAACAAAGGCGATGCGCCCACGAAACTCGCCGCCCAGCACACTACGCGCGAAGAGCGCCCCGGTCTCCGCATCGATCTCCGTAATGATGTACGGCGTGGAGTCACCACGCGAGTTCCCCAGGACCCACTCGGCGTAGGCCGTGACAGTAAGGCGACGCGAGCGGCCGGACGCATTCTGTAGCGTGAGCCGAGAGATCTTGATCGGGTCTTCAAGCGGCACAAACTGCAGCAACTCGACCAGGATCCCATGTGAACCATGATGGAACCGGCTATAGCCCTGTCCATGGCAAGCCACATAGGGCGCTGGGTCGCGAATCGGCAGCGCCGTGGGACTCCAGATTTCCTCGGAATCGTCGTCTCGGATATAGAACATTTCTCCGGACGGATCGGTCACTGGATCGTTCGACCAAGGCGTCAGTTGATTTTCGTGGCTGTTCAGTGACCAGGTGAACCCGGACCCGGATTCCGATACGAGAAACCCGAACGATGGATTCGCAATGACGTTAACCCAGGGCTGCGGGGTCCGGAGACCTTCGCTGAGGATCGTGACATATTCGCGGCCATCGTCCGCGAAACCGCCTAGGCCGTTAAAGAATTCGAGTTCTCGTTCAGGCAATGGCACATCCAGGCGTCTGCTCCTGCTCGGTGACGGCAGATTCGGCGGCGGCGTACTGGGCCTGCGCTGTAATCGAGTGACCTGCTCCGCCAAAGTGCCCCGCCGGCTCAGCAGGACGACCCTGGCGATCTGCTGCAGCAGCATCCGATCTTGGGCGGAGAGCAGGTCGGCCCGCAGGAGATAGATACTGCCACGCGCGCCGGCGATATTGGGCAAAAGTCGCAACCGGCTGCCGCGCACGAGCGCCTCCAGGGAGCCTTGCAGATCCTGCTCGTAGGACGCCGGCTTTTCGTTCAGGATGATCACGTCGGCGGACAATTGTTTGATTCGCCAATATTCATGTGCCCGCAACAATTGCCGGGCCGTGTCGACGTCCTCTGCTTTATCGATGCACGCCAGCACGATGGGAAGATCGCCCGAGATTCCATGTCCCCACAATGCCGTACGTTCCACTGTGCTGTGACCGAGCGTCTCGGAAGAGGGACGCAGCGATGCATCGGGGTACAGCACCGCATTGGCCAGTCGTTGGAACAGCTGGGCTTCCTCAGTCCCGATTCCAAGGTGATGGAGTTGGACTTGTGTCTGCGTCCAGGCCAGCGACAAGGCACGTTCAAACACTCGCGGGTCGCTGTACTTGTCGGCCAGATCCAACACCTGATCGCGGGTCTGGCCGACGATGGTCGAAAACACAACGCGCACAGTCTCGCCGGCGAGTACTCGCACCGTGCGGCGCAAGCTCATCACTGGGTCGAGCACGGACCCGACGGTATTCGAGAGCGGCCGCCCATCGATCATTGAGACGGCGGTACGGACATGGCGCCCGCGTCCGAGAAAGCGGGCGCGATCCGTTTCATATTGCAACTCACCCACGGTGTCACCTTCGACGACCACCACCTGGGCCACCCACACCGTCGCTTCGGCGTCCGACCGTCTGCGGCGCGTGGCGAGCAGCGCGCCAGTCTCCGGTACGAATTCCGTCTGGACAAACAGATTCGCAAAGGCCGGATGGGCCACATCCGCAGCTTGTGGAGTCAGGGACAACTCAGCATAGGAGGTGATGGCGACGTCTCGCGCCTCTGCGCCCGTATTGGTCAGGGAGATGCGCCGTACTTCGGCATCATCTTCGGACGACACCACAACCTCGAGCGTCGTGCTCCATTCGCCATCCCGCCGGATAATTTCCGCTCGTTCTTCAGAAAAGGACACCTCATAGTCATCGGCTTCGACGCCGCTGGGCTGATACCCCGCTGACCACACGGACCCGGAGTGTGTATCGCGAAGAAAAATATAGGAACCCCAGCAGTCCCGTGTGGCATCCTCACGCCAACGCGTGACCGCGATATCCCGCCAGCGGCTGTACCCCGACCCGGCCACGGTCAGCATAACGGCATACCGACCGTTGGACAGCAAATGTGTCCGCGGGGTCGCCTCATGTGGAGAGGTGAATCGCCGCAACACCGGCGGAATGAGGTCGCGGATTTGCGCTGCGGCAGAGACTTCCTCCGCACGTGGCCGCGCCACCGGCACGTCGCGCGGCGTACGTTCCTGGAGCAGGAGTTCGGTGGCCCTCACCATCGGCTCAGCGTGGAAACGGCTCCTCATCACCCCATCGTTCAGGACATTTGCGATCGCGACCAACGACATGCCCTGGTGATGTGACATATAGGCCTTCACAATGGCGACGTCTTTTCCTTCGGGCACCCGTGTGCCGGTGTAATCCAGCGCCTCATAAAACCCATAGGATCCCCTGCCGCCGACCTCGGCGAGGCTGGCAAAGTCTTGCGTCGCGGCCGCGGGATCGATCATGGCCGCGAGTGCAGCGGCATATGGCGCGACGACGACATCGTCGATGAGGCCGCGCTTGAGTCCTAGCCCCGGCACACCAAAGCTGGAGTATTGGTATGTCAGGTCGAGGTCGCGCGCGTTATAGGCCGACTCCGAGACGCCCCAGGGCACTCGGCGTTCTGCACCGTATTGAATCTGCCGACGGACGATCAGCTCATACGTCCGGCTCAGCAAACTGCCTGCCGGAAAGCGCATCACCAAGGCCGGCATGAGGTATTCGAAGATGGAACCGGACCATGAAATCAAGGCCGAACCATTTTCCACGGGCGTCAGCGCACGGCCCAGGTGAAACCAGTGCGATGACGGCACGTCGCCCTTGGCGATGGCCATGAAGCTTGCCAGCCGGGCTTCCGACGCAAGCAAATCGTAGCAGTTGGCTTCCAAGCTGTTCTCGGTTACGCGGTAGCCGATGGACAATAGCTTACGCGTCGGATCGAAGAGAAACGTGAAATCCATGGCGCGAACCATCCGCTCTGCGGTCTGCGTGATGGCTGTGAGACGGCGGATGAGTGCGGCGGCATCCGCAACTGATTGCCGTATGGCATCAGCCAGCAGGGCGATCCTTGTCAAACTGGGACGATTCTGTGACGGATGGCTGAGCGAGTCTTCTCGCAAACGATCGAGCGCACGAAGCGCGGCCGCGCAACGTTCAGGGACCGTCGCCAGCGTGGGAACGGGATGGAAGAACGGCGCGATGGTCGCCCACTCAGGCACCGGCCCGCCCGGACGGTCGAACATGGCAGCAAGGTCTTTCCTACTCAATCGGACCCATGGAAGCGACAGCTCCATGTCTCGGAGATGGCTCTCGACACACGATCGAACCGCATCGGCCCAGATGCGCAACTCGCTATCGGGCCCATCTGCGCGCTCTTGAGCCAGCGCCTGCGCCATGTCTGCGATGGTATGGGACGACGCGGTCAGATGGGCAAAGCGGGTGGTCCAGCCGGCGGCATCGACCGGCCGCGACAGCAGGGACGTGCCCAGCACATCGACCGCCTGACTGAGCTGTTTCCGCGTGACAGTATGCGTCTCTTGCTGGTCCGGAATATCGGCAAGAGCTTCGCGTAGCAACACAATAGCATCGTCGATTCCAGCAAACAGGTCGCCATCGACGTGGGATTGTTGAATCAATTCACGGCATCCGTTCCCCAGAGCCACCAAATGTCCCGCGAGATTGCCGCTGTCCACGGAGGACACATACTTTGGATCCAGCGGATGGAGAGTGCGCGTGTCGTACCAGTTATAGAAGTGCCCGCGAAACAGCACGAGTCGGTCCATGGTTTTCAGCGTCGCTTCCAACCGTTCGCTTGCCTCCAGCGTGCCCAGCCAACCAAGGTCACGGGCAACCAAGGTAGACAGCAGATAGAGCCCCAGATTGGTCGGCGACGTTCGATGGGCCACGACGGCTTTGGGATCTTCTTGAAAGTTATCGGGTGGCAGCGCATGGTCCTCCGGTGACACGAACGTCTCGAAGAATCGCCAGGTCCGGCGTGCAATCAATCGCAGCGTCCGGGCATCGCCTGGCGAGACCGGTCCGGCCCCGGTGAGCCGTAAAGGCAAGCTGACCCAGCGTGCAACGGCCGGAGAGGCCAGCCAAAGCAGGATGAACGGAGCCGCGGCTGTCCAGGACTCGTACGACCCGAACACCGCAACTCCACAAGCAGCTGCGACCGCGAGAATGATGCCGCCTCCCATGCGTCGATACATCCCCGCCAGTTTGTGGGTGTAGGCATCCTCGGCCTGTGCCGCGGTCACCCACTCTAACAAGTGAGCCCGCGTGATGAGGAGACGACCGAGGGTACGAAGAATCGCGTCCGACATGAGCCAGGTCTGGTATGCGAGGAAGGTCACCGTTAAGGCGATCTGAGTCGCGGCCAACTTCAGATCGGCGATGACTCCACGAGTATGGCTGCGCAAGGCAATGCCGCGCCGGCGTGGATAGAGTCCAAGGACGAAAGACAAAAGCGACGGAATCGCAATCGTGGCAAGAATAAACCCGGACCAGACCCAGGCCGATCCCTCCGGTAATAGCCACCCGACGATCAAGGTCAAAAACGCGGCGGGGGCCGACAGGGTGCGGCGGAGGTTGTCGAGGATCTTCCAACGGCCGATCGCGGGAATGACCACCGCGCGACGCGGCTCAGATCGGGCATGTCCGCGTCCGAAAATCCAGGGCAGCAGCTGCCAATCACCGCGTGCCCATCGATGGTGCCTGGCTGCCGCGGCCTCATAATGGGAGGGAAAGGCTTCGAACAGTTCGATATCGGTGGCTAGAGCTGCGCGAGCAAAGAGCCCTTCAAAGAGATCGTGACTGAGCATCGAATTGTCCGGCACTTTGTCCGCCAACGCCGCCTCGAAGGCATCGATCTCGTAAATGCCTTTGCCGGTGTAGGACCCTTCCCGAAACAAATCCTGGTACACATCCGACACGGCCGAGGCGTAGGGATCGATCCCGCTGGGACCGGAGAAGGTCTCTTGAAAACCTGAGCCCTCACCATTGGTCGGTAGTGACGGCGTAATCCGTGGCTGCACCACTCCATACCCTTCAACCACGCGTCCGGTAAGACGGTCAAACCGAGGCCGGTTTAGAGGATGGGCCATGGTGCCGATCAACCGGCGCGCGGCTCCACGCGGCAACCGCGTGTCTGCATCAAGCGTAAGGACGTACCGGACTGAAGGAATAGACTCGAGCAGATGCTCGCCGACAGATAGAAACGTCGTGCTTGTCGAGCCGCGAAGCAGTTGATTCAACTCATGCAGCTTCCCTCGCTTACGTTCCCACCCCATCCATGTATGCTCGGACGCGTTCCAGACACGTTTGCGATGAAACAGCACGAACCGCGACCCACCGCCGGATGGGGGGCCGTACCGCTTATTCAGGCGCGCGATACCTTCCACTGCAGCGTTCAACAGTTCGGCGTCACCCGGCATGCTTTCGCTCGAGGCGTCTCTCCAGTCTGAGAGCAGGGCAAAGCGCAGGTCATCATCCGAATTCGCCAGATAATGAACTTCCAGTCGTTCGACTTGCTCGTCGATGCCCTGGAGGTTCGTGAGTAATGTGGGCACCACCACGATCGTTCGTAATTCTTTGGGAATGCCGTCCCGTAGTTCCATCCGCGGCAATGGTCGCGGTTTGAGGATTGCCATCACCGTACGATTGATGAGCGCCATGGCGAGATCGGACGCCGGTACAAGTGCGAGAAGGGAGAGCACCGCGAGGCTCGCGGTTGAGGCGTTGACTGAAATGGCATGCCACAGCGGCAAGGCCGTGACGATAGCGGTCCCCACTGCGAGCGATCCCAGATACCCCGGTGCCGAAGCCCGGACATACCAACGCAGGAGCCGGCGTTTCCACGACACTCTGTACCCGAGTTCGCGTTCAAACGCTCGGCGACCTTGAGAAATCAGGTAATAGCCAGGATCCATGTGCCGCTCCCGCTCCGGCTGTCCACTCGCATGCGGCTCCCCCGCAGCCCGTCTGGCGCGGTCCACGACTCGTTCGGTCACGTCGATTTCAGAGAAGCCCGTACCGCGAGAGAGATCCTCGATAGCATGGCGATACGTGTCCCGGGTGACAAAATCCATCTCGGCATAGCGGGGGTTGCGCTGCAGAATCGTATCGACCGGGCTGACATTCTCGACAAACACCGCCCAGTCAAACGCAGACGTTAACCGCATGCTGGTGATAATATTGCGCACGGTGACGCTCATGGCGGCTTGTTGCTGATGCTCGGCATGCACGATCTCATCGGCGTTGGTGCCCTGGGCGGCAAGACGTTGGTCGAGCCACAGCAAGATGGGACGCACCTTCGGGTCCAGATCACGCAATCGCTGACTCAACTGCACGGCAAACGCCGTTGCCAACGGCCTGTGCTCGAAGCGGCGGAGGGCCGTGGCCGAAGGCTCCAGAGCCAATGCCCCCGTGCCCAGCAGACCGTCCGCGAGTTCGTCGGCTTCCAGTCGGGCAACGCGGCTGTGAACGATCCGTTCGGACAGTCTGCGAAGGTTCTCGACCAGGACGATGCGCAGCGAAATGGCTACCGCCCACAATTCCCCGATCGTCAGCGGCTGCACGCGCTGATAGGCCATAACAAAGCGGCGCAGCATGTCAGGGTCGAATCGACTATCCGTGTGCGCGACGAATGCCCAAGCGACTCCGAACACCCGTGGATAATTCTGCAGGTGGCCCGATGCAAGTTTGGGCAATTGTCTGTAGTAGCCGGGAGGCAGGTCGTCGATGATCTCACGAAGCTGTTCATCCACGATGTGAAAGTTGTCGACCAACCATTCGGCCGCAGGGGTAATCGTCTTCTCTTCCCGAATCGCGCGGGCGATGGTCCGGTAGGACTCCACCAATACCCGTCCGTTCTCGAGGACCCGGGGCGTGAGCAAGCGGCCCCGCCGTAAGTCGTCGGTAATGATCTGGGCAGCCGCGAGACTCTCCGCGTGCTGCTCGAGCCGCTCGATGCCGAAAAGCTCTGCCCGAATCGGTTCTTCCAATTCTGGATCAAGGGTCGTAGATGAACGGACCATCTGCTGGGCTCCGGATTAACCTCGGATTCGGCTCAACTGCAAAGAAGCGTCTGACTAGGAAGCCGTTGCAGGAGACGGCGTGAACGCCGATCTGCTGAAGCGAGACCACTAGAGCTCACCGCCGGTCGACCATGGCCACCGCTCAGACAGCACAGGAATTCCGGTCCCACGGCATGCCAGGACAACGTACCGGCGAGGTCTGATCCCACTTGCACAGTGAAGGGCGAGGGAAGGCAAGAGAAGGCGCGAAGAAAGGCAGTCAGCGCGGCTGAAACATCGCGACTATCCTTAAAGATCCGGAAGAAAACGTCCAAGGTGTAGCTTCCAACCTAGCGAGAAGATGGCACCGCCTCGATCTCATCAGCTCTCCCTGACAGTGAGCCCTCGACGATTCACCACGAGGCGCACTTGACGGTTCCTGCTCAAACGACCGAGCTCACGGAAAATCTGATTCCACGTGAAGTCCGGGAAATTGCCGACTACGTCCTCAATTCGACAGCCAGGCGCCTCAGATACCGCTTCCAGGATTCGATCAGTAAGAGTGGGTTCGAGTTTCACGGCATTGTGTCTCCTTCGTCGGCCTGCGATAAAGCGCTTCGTCAGATTCGAGCTTTTTCGATGTATGATTTTCCCCGGCATCGGGGGCCTCTCGACGGTCGGTGAAGGCTCTGCCGTATCAATTACGCAGGGGATCGTGACGCCAACCGTTGTCTTCCCATTCCCAGTTCAGCGAATCCAATAGCCTCAGCATGCGCCCGCACATGAGTCAGGAGCGCCTTCGTCACCGCTTCCTCATCCAGATTCTTGGCCCCCTGTTCAATCGTGTAGGGCAGCTCCGTCTTCCATATCAATGTCCCTGAGCCGGTCGCCAGATGCAGATAGAGTCTCCTGGAGGAACTCTCCTTCATCCCCACAAACGTCTTCGTCGGTTCTTGACCGGCGACGTTCCCGTTCAGTACGCAGTCCACCTGTGCCGCCTCGGCCGGGCTCACGATACGAAGATCGGTCATTTCTCGAAGCACAACGGTCCATCGCTCGGCCATTGCCGGATCACCGACGAACGGCATCACGGCGATGCTCTTCACCACTCCCAGCTGCTGCCGCTCTTGCGGTTCGACCACCCACGTATTCTCGAAGGGTTGGAACTCAATCTCGCTGGTCCGGCTCATATCAACTCCGACTGCACCCAGCCACACCATGGCCAAGCAACCTTGCAGGGCTAGGGCTGCGAGCAATAGAAGCCCTAAGACGAAGGCATGGTGGACGCGTGTCATACGGAACGGCATGGATGACCAATTGTGCGGAGTTTGAATCAACATGTACCAAACAAGACAGAACCTCGTCTGATCAAAATTGCTCACTTTTTGAGGAACTCAGAACAGGAAAGGCATCGAGATACCCGTTGTTCATTCCCAGCCCAGCGGAAGTCAGTCCGCCGGAAGTGAAACCCCTCCATCGGAGATATCTTCGCCCACGAGACTAAGCCGGTGAATCGAGAGGCCATCGAGCGATGCCTCGAACGCCGCCTTGAACTTCCGGTAGTGTATCTTGGCGTAGGGCACGACGGTTTGCCATAACTCACTATCGGCCAATGCCCGCAGAGCCTCCGGTGTAGCGTTCTTCAAATGCTCGAAATTGATGATGATGTCGAGTCTTGCACGCTTTGCCGCCTCTTTGATTCGCTTGACCAGTTCTTGCGTATTCGCATGATCCAGAGTCCCCTCGAGATCCACGAACAGGGCCGCGAATTGGTCATGCCGTTTTGTCTTTATGCTCAGCCAGCGAGCCTCGGCCGGGGTGGTGTGCTGGTCCTGTTTCTCTTTCACCGCGTGCAAGGCATTCGGAATCAGGGAGGCGACTTGTAAGGTCGGCAATTTTGCTTGCAGTGTCTTGAGTGCCGTCGCGACCAGCGACAAGGACCCTGGAGGACATGATCGTTTCACCAGATTGCGAAACTCTCGATTCATGATCAGTCGGGGAACGAACCGCTGGCTGGTGCCGGAGAGCCGTTTCCAGATGGAGGAAAGTGAATAGAACTCATGGTTGGCCCAATAGAATCCCTCCTGTAGTTGCTCGGGGGTCATGCGACTGGGACGATAGACGACATGCTTCCCGTCATATTTGGCCCAGTCGCGATCAAAAATTCGGCCGGCTGAATTATAGCGATCGAAGAGTGCCGTCCCTGGCAAGGGCGTAAGGACGTTGAAATAGGCCAATTCCACCTGATTCTTGGTGAGAAACTCCACGGCTCGTTCGAACACCGATTCGTCGTCGTGATCGAACCCAAAGACAATCCCCGGATTCACCATAATGCCGTGATCATGAAACAT
>Ga0070680_100003757_pt1 | contig 11344 bp, 8 predicted proteins | sample KBSC73BmetaG_FD_64672 | JGI IMG/M metagenome (GOLD analysis project Ga0070680, IMG submission 64672) | Corn rhizosphere microbial communities from Kellogg Biological Station, Michigan, USA - KBS C7-3B metaG | ecosystem: Host-associated > Plants > Roots > Rhizosphere | place: USA: Michigan...
GGACCAGGAGCAGCGCGATGTAGCGGAGGCCGTTCGTGACGCGCTCATGCACATGAACGTGCGCTGCCTGATCGTCTACAACGCCGTTCGCGACCAAATGATGAGCATCGAGGACACGGCGACGGTGTTCGGCATGTCACGCAACTCCGTCGTGGCGCGCTTGCGGCGCGCCGACTGCGCCATTCGGGCGGAGTTGCTGGCGTGCGGGCTGTTGCCGGAAGGAACGCGAGCGACGCCGCGGATGCTGGCGGATGCGCAGGCGCTCGTGCCGGCGGTGCTGGTGCGGCGGGCGCGGGAGCGGAAGTGGCGCGAGAGGAACGACCTGGAGCGGCGCCCTCGGAAGCAGCTCGCTGGCGTCAAAGCCGTCCCGTCAGCGCCCGTTGCGGCCGGTGAGTCAGCGGTCGAGGACAGCCAATGAAGTGCCAGCGATCCAGCGCAGGTCGGCAAAGCGTTCATCGCGGCGCAGCTCGTGCAGCGCCTCGGACACACCGCGCCATCCGTTGTAGTCGTGCCAGACGATCGTTCCGTGGCCGCCGCGCAGCATTGCCATCGCATTCAGAGAATCGGATCGAGCGTACTCGTATACGTGCGACCCGTCGACGAAAACGAAATCGACGCCCTGGTCGATGTACGGGCGGAAATCATAGTTTCCTGAATCGCCGAACAACTGCGTGACGCGGGACGCCAGGTCGGATTCGTGGACCCGGTGCCCCGACGCCGCCTTGCGCACGTACTGCCGCTCCGCATCGTGCAGCGCGAACGTAGTCGTCCGCTCACCCGCGGCCGGCAGGTCGAGCGTGTACACCCGCGCGTCCTCCGGCGCGTTTGCCGCCAGATTCAGCGTCGTGCGACCATCGAACGTGCCGATCTCGAACAACGTCCGCGGCCGGCGCGAGCGAACCAGCCGCGCCAGCGCGAGCAGCTCGAGCAGTGTGACGTTTCCGCTCACTTCATCGATCTCCCGGAGCACCACCGGGAGTGTTGCGTCGGTCAGCTCGTCGATCAACACCTCGGGCAGCTCGGCCGGTGGCACATCCACGTGGCCGAACAGGCGTGAGAGCTGGCCGATGCGCTCGCGGCCTTCGGCTCGAAAAGCGCCCGTGGTGAACAGGGCGGCGCAGGAGCCCGCGGTACGGAGATAGCGGGTGGCGAGTTCGAGGACACGTGTGGCAGTCGACATGCGACGGTGCAATGTATACTGGAGCGGCAGATGATGGATGACTCGATCAGCACCAGCCGGCGCAGCTTCATCGCCGCGCTGCTTGCCGCGGCGGCAATGCCGCGTCACTCGCTCTTCAGCTCCACCTTCTCGGAGCCAGCCAGCCGCCCGATCATCGGCGTGGATGGAAACGCCAGCCCTGTGGGACTCGCCGCCATGCGCTCGCTCGGCATTCGGTACGTGCGCGACACGCTGTATTGGGGCAACTACCTCGACCCGCGGCAGTCGGCTGCCGACCGCCGGACAATCGTAGCGAGCGGCGGCCGCACCAACGCCCAATGGTTCGCGGTGGACATGGCCGCATACAAGGCGGCCGGTCTCGACGTGGTGCTCGCCATCCACTCCCCGCCGCCGGGCATGACGCTCCAGCAGGGAATCGCCGCGCTGCCGCCATTCGCCGCGGCGCGGGCGAAGGAGTTTCCCGGAACGAGCTGGCAGATCATGAACGAGATGGACGGCGAGCCGGCATTCAATGGCGGCGATCAGGACTGGTTCCACGCCCATGATGCGCGCGCCTTTCAGCAGGACCGCGGTGCCTTGTACGGATCGCTGCTCGGGCCCGTGCACGACGCGATCAAGGCAGCGGACCCTTCGGCCAAGGTCGTGTGCGGCGGCATCTCTCTCGAGCCGACCGCGTTCTGGCGCGGCATGATGACGCGCATGAGCCCTCGGCAGGTGGACGCTGCCGCCGTACACTGCTACGGCATCATGCCCGACATCATGGTGACCAAGTCCACGGCCATGCGCCGGATAGTGGGAGGCAAGCAGCTCTGGTGCACCGAGTTCGGCGATCTTTCACCGAACGAGGCCACGCAGGCGGCACACATCAAGGCCGCGCTGCGCGATGACTTGGCGCACGACCGTTTCGACCGCGCCTACCTCTACTCTCTCATCGAGGGCGGCGATCATTATGGTATCTTAAACTCCGACGGCACGCTGCGCGCCGCCGCGCGAGTGGTGCGGTCCATGGAGCCGTGAGTTGGCGCACTGGCGGAATGCCACGCAAATCATAGTTTGGGATTTGTAGGCTCCCTATCATCGCCAACATGCCAAAGCGCGAACGAAAGACAACGCTCGTTCGATTCTCGATCGCGGCAGCCATTCTCGGAGCGACTGCCTGCGGGTCGGACGACGGCGGCATCACCCCGCCGCCGCCCCCACCGCCGCCGGCCGAAATCTCGATCCAGGGAGTGCCGGCGAAGGACTCGGTGCTGCACCAGTTCGGCCTCGACCTGTTCGTGGACGTCGTGGGCTCGCTCCCATTTGCCGGATGCAGTCTGAGCGTTGATGGGACGGTGGCGAGCACGTGCGGCTCCGGGGAACGTCCATACTTCCTCACCACACAAGTACTCGCGGCGGGAACGCATTCCGCGGTGCTCACCTACAGCGTGGTCGACTCGACCGGTACGAAGAGCATCGACTCGGCCTTCACGTTCGTCACCGCGGCCCCGGCGAGTCAGCCGTACGCGACCCTGATGTTCGATCCGCTGCCCGGGGACGTCAGTGCCGTCGCCAACTATATGAATGACAGCGGGGTCGTCGTCGGCGAATCGGTCGCATCTGACGGTTCGACGAGGCCGGTGCGTTGGGTCGATGGCCAGGTGGAGCAGCTGGCGATGTCGACTTCCGGCAGCGCGACGGCGACTGCGGTGAACGCCCGCGGCGACATTGTGGGAAGCCTCTACTCCGGGAGCGACACGCTCGCTGTGATCTGGCCGGTTGGAGATACAGCCCAGAACCTCGGCGCGATCGGGCGGCCATACCGGATCAACAACGCACGGCAGATCCTGCTGAACGACCGATATGATGTAGCGATCTACGATTTCAGCGCGAAGACGCGCACTGTGCTCGAGACGGGCGACGTGCCTTACGAAGCCGCTGGCACGGACATGAACGAGGCTGGGCAGGTGATCGGGATCCGGAACCCCGCGCCGTTCGACTCGTGGCTTGCATTTCAGCACGGAAGCGTTGCGCTCCCTGAAATGCACACCGGACCGGTCACGCATTCGCGGGACATGCCGTGGGCTCTCAACGACAGCGGCGAGGTCGTCGAGGCGTTGAATGACTGGGGCACGTTCGGAGCCGGCAGCTCCTATGTCAGCCTGAATCAGTATTTTGGAAACATCAACGACTCGAGAGCGAACACCGTCAGTGTGAACAACCACGTCGAGATCGCCGCTGTCGGTGTCGATTCCTCGCTGCTCGTCTGGCGCAAGGGCAGCGCTGGCACTAAACGCGCCGGCGTTGATCCCGTGTGGAAATTCATCGAAGTCATGCGACTCACCGATCGTGGAGCGATTCTCGTCCACGCACTGAACTCCGTAACGGGCGAGACCCGCTCGATGCTGTTGACGCCGCAGTCGTGATGCGCCGAACCGAATCCCACGCGAGGCAGCACGCCCAATTATTAAGATTCTGAAGGTTTCTGACGACTGGCGAAATCGTCACTGAGTCGTAGTTTGAAATCTGTAGGGCCCCATCATCGCCTGCGGCCGTGAGTACCCCGGCCGCGACGCTGTGCGGTGGACGCAACCCGCCTCGAGGAAGGGACGGTCGTCGCACCCGCAGCGCCGCTCGAGACTGAATCCATCATGTCCGAACGCGAACTACACACTCGGCTCATTCAGTTGGCGCTCGTTGCATCGGTCGCCGCCACTGCCGCCTGCGGCTCCGACGGCGCCATCACCCCGCCACCACCTCCGCCGCCAGTTCCGCTCGTCACGATCAGCGGTGTGCCGGCAAAGGGCGCCAGCCTCCAACAGCTCGGCATCGCGATCGACGTGCATCTCGATTCGGCCCTGATCGGTCGAGGCACCTGCCGCTTCGAGATCGACGGCACGGCGAGCTGGGACAGCTACTGTGTCGGTCCGGATTTCATCGTCGGAGGGCCGATCCCTTCTGTCGGCGCGCACACGGCTCATTTCACCTACATGTTGTCGGCGGATTCGGTCCTGCTCGATACGACGTTCACGTTCGCCACGGTTGCACCGAAGATCGACGCGTATACCGTCGCCGAGCTTGCGCCCCTGAGTGGTGACGTGCGTGCCGTCGCCAACGACATGAATGAAACCGGCGTTGTCGTCGGCAGCTCGTTCGCCTCGGATGGAACATCGCGGCCGGTGCGCTGGGTTGCGGGTCAGCCATCGGAGCTGGCGAATCCTGACAACGCGCACGGCACCGCGGTGTCGGTGAATGCCGACGGCACGATCGTCGGGACGCTGGACTCGGCGACCGTCGTGTGGACGACCAGTGGTTCCATCGTCACCGTGACGTACAACGATCCTCCCGTGCGTATCAACGATGCCGGCCAGGTGCTCACGCAGGTGTGGAGTCATGCGACAGACCCGCACTACGGATTTCTCATCTACGACGTAGCCGCCGGCACGGCGAAGCAGGTTGCGACATCGCCCGACGCACCGCAGCTCCGTGATCTCAACCGCACCGGCCAGGTGATCGGCGCTGATCCTCTCTCAGCGCAGGACGGAATTCCCGGTGTGTATCAGTATGGTGGGGTGTCGATCCCGGTGATTCATGCCGCGTACGCCCCGCACTCGAGCTCGAACCCGTTGGACCTCACCGACTCGGGCGAGATCCTCGCCGGCATTGACGGCTGGCTGGTGTTCGGGACGACGACGTCGAGCGTCGCGCTCAATCCATTCTTCGGCGGAGCCGGAGCCGCGCGAGCGAACAACAACGACGTCGTCGCCGGCACGGGTCCGGATTCGGAGTTCTATCTCTGGCACAAGAGCGCGAACATCTCCGAGCGCGTCGATGTCGGCGCCGGCTGGACGTTCGATTCCGTCGTGAAATTGAACGACAACGGGGCGATTCTGGCGCACGGCGCCAACAGCAGCACCGGCCAGTCGGGATCGGTCGTGCTCACGCCGATGGGATGAGATTCGAGATGTCGAAAGCCCGACCACGCACCGTATTGGTGCGCTGCTCGCTCGTCGCATGCATCCTGGCCCTCACCGCCTGCGGCTCTGACGATGGCTCAGGAATCACGGGAACCATCTCCGGCAACGGCATCACACTTTCGGGCGTCCCCCCGAAGGATTCCGCGCTGCAACAACTTGGAATCGTGTTCACCGTATCCACGGGTTCGACATCGTTCGGATCATGCGGATTGCAAATCGATGGAGGTGCCGACCATGGCGGCTCATGCTTCGGCGACGGCTTCATCATGGGTGGTCCAGCGCTGACGCTGGGGAAGCACACCGCGCATTTCACGTACGTGCCGTACGGGTCCGACAAGGCCACCTTCCAGGCCTCGTTCTCGTTCACGACCGTCGCACCGAAGATCGATCGGTACTCCGCCGTCCTGCTCCCGCCGTTGCCAGGTGACTCGTTAGCTGGCGCGTACGATATGAATGAAAGCGGCGTCGTCGTTGGGCAATCTACCGCGTCCGACGGAACGACCCGGGCGGTGAAATGGATGGCCGGAGTGCCCTCCGCGCTACCGCACCAGGCGGTCGAGTACGGCGCCGCGTTGCAAATCAATGCCGCGGGGACCATCGCCGGACTCCTCGGCCCGTCAGATTCAGCCACGGTCGTGTGGACGACAGGCGACTCGATCGTCACCGTAACCGACACCGACCCGCCGGTGCGTATCAACGACGCCGGCCAGGTGCTGACGCAGGTGTGGAGTCGTGCGACGGAACCACATTACGGGTACCTGATCTATGACGTCGCCTCCGGCACGGCGACGCAAGTGGCGGCGCCCAGCGCGCCGACGCTCGTCGATTTTAACAACAAGGCGCAGATGGTTGGAGTTGTCTCCGGGCCTTACAGTGGGTACGGGCTACCCCAGGTCTGGCAGTCCGGCGGAGTCACCCTGCCTGGGGTCCAGGCCGCGTACGCACCGCACGGCACCACCTCCATCCCGCTCGACCTCACCGACTCGAGCAAGGTCCTGATGAGCGCCAACGGCTGGACCGTGTTCGGCGATGGGACTTCGAGCACGGTCCTCCAGCCCTTCTTCGGCGGCGCGGGGGCCCAACGAGCGAACAACAACGACGTCGTCGTTGCTGTTGGACCCGATGCAGCGCTCTACCTCTGGCGTAGGAGCGCGAACGTCACCGAGCGGATCGATGCCGGAGCAGAATGGACGTTCAGCTCCGTGCAGAAGCTGAACGACAACGGCGCAATCCTGGCGCACGGCGCCAACAGCAGCACCGGCCAGTCGGGATCGGTCGTGCTCACACCGATCAGCTAAACGGTCCGGGCCTTTGGAAACTGCTATTCCGGATCTCTGCAGGAGACATATGGTGTTGCAACGTCAGGAACGCACGCTCCTGTACAAAACATGCGTGCTCTTCGCACTCCTTGGCATTGTCGCCTGCAGTGATACTGGCTCGGGCCCGACGCCACCGCCCCCACCCGGCAACGGCATCGTCCTCTCGGGCATCCCTGCCCCTGATTCCGCACTGCAGCAGCTCGGGATCGTCATCAAAGTACACATCGATACGACCTCCTTCGGAACGTGCGCGTTGCAGATCGACGGGGCTGGCGTCGCTGGCGACCTGTGCTTCGGCACGGATTTCATCATAGGCGGTGCGGTGCCGACGCAAGGAGCGCACACCGCGCGGTTCACGTTCGCGAAGTACCCGTCGGATCCGGTCACGTTCGACAGCAGCTTCACCTTCACGACCGTGGCGCCGAAGATCGATCGATACTCCGCCGTGCTGCTCCCACCGCTGCCCGGTGACTCGCTGGCCGGCGGAAGCGACATGAACGAGAGTGGGGTGGTCGTCGGGCAATCCGTTGCACCTGACGGTACATCACGGCCGGTGAGATGGATCGCCGGTCAGCCGGCCGCACTGCCGCACGAGAATGCGAACTACGGCGTTGCGAGCTCGATAAACGCCGCCGGCGCGATCGCCGGGCTGCTCGGGCCGCCGGGTTCGGTCACGGTGATCTGGACGCCGACCGACTCGATCATCACCGTAACCGACAGCGACCCGCCGGTGCGAATCAACGATGCGGGCCAGGTGCTCACCCAGGAGTGGAGTCGTCCGACCGAGCCGCATGAAGGGTTCCTGATCTACGACATGACCACTGGTACCTCGACGCAAGTTGAGATCCCGTATCCTCATGAGCCGCGGCTCACCGATTTCAACAACAAGGGCCAGGCGATTGGCAGTGATTTCGGGGACTTTTCTGATGGGTTGCCCGTCGTCTGGCAGTACGGCGGCGTCTCGTTCCCCGGCGTACAAGTCATGTACGCACCGCACGGAGGATCCTCCGATGCACTCGACCTCACCGACTCGAGCGAGGTGCTGATGGCGACCAACGGCTGGGTCGTATTCGGAACATCCGCATCGAGCGTCGTACTCACCCCGTTCTTCGGAACTGGTTCTCCCCAACGAGCAAACAATAACGACGTCGTCGTTGGTGTCGGCCGCGACTCGGCGCTCTACCTCTGGCGGCGGAGCGCGAATATCACGGAGCGAATCGATGCCGGCACGGGATGGACGTTCAGTTCCGTTCAGAAGTTGAACGATAATGGAGCGATCCTCGCGCGCGGGCAGAACTCCGCGACTGGGCAATCGGGGTCGGTTGTCCTCACGCCGATCGGCTGAGGAGGCGCACAGTTCCAGGCTTTGCTATTCCAGATCTGGCATTAGCGCCCTTTGCAGTACCGCAACCGTCCTTCTATCAGCTTCTCTCGAGATGAAACGATACGCACTGGCCCTCGCAGTTCTCGGACTCGGCGCCTGCAGTGACAGTGGTCCAACTCCGCCGCCACCGCCGCCGCCCCCTGCGCCGATCACTCTGACCGGCCTTCCCGCTTCCGGTGCCACGCTGCACCAGCTCGAGCTGACGTTCACCGTCGTGCCGAATGCAGCCAGCACTCCGGGCACCTTCACGATCACGATCGACGGAACGCCGGCCGCTACATTTGGAAATCAGTACTTCGGCACATTCATTGTTTCGTCCGTCCCGCTGGCAAACGGCGTACACACTGCGCATGTGGTGATCTCGCCAGGCAGTGGCGGCAGTGGGCTCGACACGACTTTCTCGTTCACGACCGAGATCGACACGAAAGCCTACCTGAGCACCCCGCTTCCGCCGCTCGCCGGCTATACGGCGGCTGTCGCCAACGACATGAATTCTGCCGGCGTGATCGTCGGGGCATCGACGGCCGGCAACACGCAGAGCCAGGCGGTCACGTGGACCAACGGCGTCGTCGCAGCGCTGCCGACGACGGGTGGGCTTCAGACGACGGCGAATGCCATCAACACCCAGGGCGACATCGCTGGCAGCGTGAATACCGACCCGCCCAGTGCCGCCCTGTGGCGTCCCGGAGACACGCTGCGGGTGATCGGAACCGTACAATACGGCGAACGCATCAACGATGCGGGCCAGGTGCTGCTCGACATCGGAAGGAGCTACGCTCCGGTCGCGCTGTACGACATTGGCACCGGCTCGACGACCGATGTCTGGGCCAACGACAGTACCAATGTCGGCACCAGCATGGCGATCGACATGAACTCGAGTGGCCAGGTCCTCGGATACGATCAAAACCTGGAAGGCACATCCAAACCCGTCGTGACGAGCGGTCTTGCCCTTCCCACGAAATTGCCGCAACCAAACGTGGTCGAACCCGATAGCTACCTAAACCGGCCCGTCGATCTGAACGACCACGGCGACATCCTGCTCGACTACAACGGCTGGTGGGTACTTGGCAGCGGCAGTGCGACGACGTTCTTGAATGCATACCTCGGCGGAGCGCCGGGCTTTCCGAATTACGGCGCCCGAATCAACAACGAGGGCCAGGTCGTCGCCTTGTTGAACGGCAAGCTCTATCTGTGGGACAAGACCACGCAGATGACGCAGCGCATCGATGCCGGTGCGAGCTGGACGTTCGATCAGATCACGTACTTTGGGGACGACGGCAAGATTCTCGTGCACGGCACGGATTCGGAGAGCGGCACTACGGCCGCGCTGCTGCTCACCCCACAGTGACGACCATGTTCGATCGAGCGCGATTCCCAATTCTCAGCCGCGGCGCACTCGCGGCGTGCATCCTGGCCGCAACGGCGTGCGGCTCCGACGGGGCGCTCGGACCGGGCGGACACGTCATCGTGTCGAAGACCGATGCGTATTCGATCGTCGTGCTGCCGCCTCTTGCGGGAGATGCGAGCGCCCTCGCGAGTGACATGAACGAGAGCGGCGTGATCGTCGGTCGTTCCTTCGCGACTGACGGAGGCGGCCGTCCCGTGCAATGGGTTGCTGGCCACGCGACGGCACTCGCGGACCCCAGTAACTCGGCGGGCGGCGCGGTGTCCGTCAACGCCCACGGCACCATCCTTGGAACGATCGACTCGACGGCGGTCCTATGGATCAACGGCTCGATCGACACTGTGATGCACAACGGATCGCCGCAGTGGATCAACGACTCCACCGAACCGCCTTCGAAGATCAACGACCGCGGACAGATTCTCTTTCCGTTGTGGCTGCACGAGACCGAGCCGCACTACGGTTTCATGATCTACGATCTGCCGGCCGACGCGTGGACGCTGGTTCCACTTCCCAACCCGCCACCGGGCATCGTCGATTTCAATAACAAGGGCCAAGCGATCGGCGTGTACCACGTGTTGGCGATCGGCGGCGGCCATGGGCCGCAACAGGACACGATGGAATATGGCGGGGTCTCGCTTCCATCTTCGTCAATCGGCGGTTTGCATTGGAATCCGCTCGACCTCACCGATTCGAGTGAAGTCCTGATCGGCGATGGTGGATCGGTGTTGTTCGGGACGGCAGCATCGAGCGTGGCGCTCAATCAATTCTTCGGCGGTCCGGGCGCGGCACGCGCCAATAACAACGACGTCGTCGTCGGTACCGGCCCGGATTCGTCGCTCTATCTCTGGCGCAAAAGCGCGAACGTCACCGAGCTCGTGAACGCGGGCAAGGGGTGGAAGTTTGACGACGTGCTCAAGCTGAACGACAACGGGGCGATCCTGGCGCATGGGCAGAACGTAAACACCGGGCAGTCGGGATCGGTTGTCCTCACGCCGATCGGCTGAGATTCGAGATGTCAAAAGACAAACGATGCACCGCCTTCGTTCGCTGCTTGCTCGTCGCGTGGCTCCTGGTCGTCACCGCCTGCGGCTCGTCAGATGATCTTGCAAACTTCACGGGAACGGTGAGCCACAATGGCGTCACCGTGTCGGGCATCCCAGCGCCGGATTCGGCGCTCCAGCAACTCGGAATCGTGCTCACGGTACACACCGATGGAAACATCGGATCGTGCGTCTTGCACATTGACGGAGGGCTCGGCGCCGGCGGCTATTGTATCGGCACGACGTTCATCATTGGCGGCCTGGCGCTCACGCCCGGTGTGCACACGGCCGAGTTCTCGTTCTCGCGCCTCAGCCCCGACTCGGCGCTGCTCTTCCAGACGACGTTCACATTCAAGACCGTCGCACCGAAGATCGATCGATACGCCGCCGTCCTGCTCCCGCCGTTGCCTGGTGACTCGCTGGCCGGCGGAAGCGACATGAACGAGAGTGGGGTGGTCGTCGGGCAATCCATTGCGCCCGACCGAACGTCACGAGCTGTCAAATGGATTGCAGGCGTGCCCTCCGCGCTCCCGCACGAAGCTGTGAAGTATGGCGCCGCGTTGCGAATCAACGCCGCGGGTACCATCGCGGGCCTTCTCGGGCCGTCGGATTCGGCCACCATCGTGTGGACAATGACCGACTCGATCATCACCGTGACGGACACCGATCCGCCGGTGGCTATCAACGACGAAGGCCAGGTGCTCACGCAGGTGTGGAGTCGTGCGACGGAACCGCACTACGGGTACCTGATCTATGACGTGGCCGCCGGCACCACGACACAAGTGGCGGCGCCCAACGCGCCGACGCTCGTCGATTTCAACAACAAGGGGCAGATGGTTGGAATTACGTCCGGGCCATACAGCTCCTACGGATTGCCCGAGGTGTGGGCGTCCGGCGGCGTCACCCTGCCTGGGGTCCACGCCGCGTACGCGCATCACGGCACCTCCACCCCGCTCGACCTCACCGACTCGAGCAAGGTCCTGATGAGCACCAACGGCTGGACCGTGTTCGGCGATGCGAGTTCGAGCACGGTCCTCCAGCCCTTCTTCGGCGGCGCGGG
>Ga0070680_100003767_pt1 | contig 11330 bp, 5 predicted proteins | sample KBSC73BmetaG_FD_64672 | JGI IMG/M metagenome (GOLD analysis project Ga0070680, IMG submission 64672) | Corn rhizosphere microbial communities from Kellogg Biological Station, Michigan, USA - KBS C7-3B metaG | ecosystem: Host-associated > Plants > Roots > Rhizosphere | place: USA: Michigan...
CGATGTCCGCGTCGGGCGTCTCGATCTTCAGCTCCTTGGCCTTCTGCAGCAGGAGCTCGTCCTGGATCATCTCGTCGAGCGTCGCGCTGTCGAGCTTGAACGCCGAGATGCTGTCGGTGGGCTCCTTGGCCGCCTTCGCCTGAATCTTCGTGAGGACGGCCTCGCGCAGATCATAGCGCGTGATCGGCTGATCGCCGACGACGGCCACGATCGCGTCGAGCTGAATCGGCGCCGTTGCCGCGGCCGGCTTGACGGGTTCCTGCGCGCCGAGCGCACCGGCCGCGGCGAGAGCGAGTGACGAGACGAGGATTCGATTCATACGACGGAGTACCCACGGACGAGGGCCAGGGGTCCGCCCCTGGCCCTCTCGGTTGATTCCTTATGGCTTCTTCTTCCCAGGGGCCGGTGCCGGCTGCGGCTGCGCAGGCGGCTGGCCAGCGGGCGGCTCAGCACCCGGAGGTTGAGCACCCGGCGGGCCACCCATTCCCGGAAGCGGGACCTGCGACTTTGGCTGATTCGCGGCGCGCGCCGAGTCCGCCGTTGCACGGACCTTCTGCGCACGCTCGAACGCGCGATCGATCCCGGCCGCGTTGATCGACGACTCGTACTTCGACTCGAGAATCTTGCGGATCGGCGACGGCGGCGACACCGGCTGCACCTGGCCCGCCATGAAGCGGTCGAGATACGAATCCGCGCGCGACGCAGCGAGCCGCTCCTTCTCCGCCGTGCTCTTCGCGCTGTCGGCGAGCTGCTTCGGATCGACGCCGAGCGCCTGCCACAGATTCGTCACGATCTGCTGGAGCTCGGTGTACATGCTCTGCTTCTCAGTCTCCGGAACCGTGATGTGGGCGCTGTCCGCCTTCTTCACGAGGAGCTGATTGACCGCGATCTGCTTCACGAACGGCTTGAGGAGCGAATCCGGCGCCTGCGGGATGCGCTGCATGATCTGCTGCTGCGGCGGGAACGTCTCGAGCCAACCCAGGAAGTCGGCAACGGTGAGGTCGCCACCCTTCGACGTCGCGAGCGTGCTTCTGTCGGTGCGGTGCTTCGCGAGGTCCTTGACCGCGTCCTTGATGGTTGCCGGCGCGTTGTCCTTCACCTCGAGGTTCGCGCTCGACGCGACGCTCGCGAGGTACGTGCTGTCGGCGATGCGGACAGCCGACTGCGAGTAGCGCGCGGCGAAGTCCTTCTGCGCGTCCGCGTAGGGCAGACGCTGGATGATGTGCCACCCGTAGCTCGTTTCGACGGGCTGCGAGATCTCGCCCGGCTTGAGCGTGAGCACCGCGTTGTAGAACGGGTCGATCATCTCACCCTTGCCGAACACGCCGAGGCTGCCGCCCGACTGCTGCGCGGCGGGCTCGGAGCTGTACTTCTTGGCCATGTCGGCGAAGTTCGCCGCGGTGACCTGTGCGCGAACCTGATCGGCCTTCTTCTTGAGCGAATCCTTCTCGGCCGCGGAGCCGGGCACGCCCGGATTCTTGTAGCCGATGAGGATGTGGCGCGCGGCGACGAGGCCGCCCGACGCCTGGTTGTACGCGGCTTCGCTGCCCGAGTCGACCTTGAAGGTCTTGGACACGGAGTCCATGAACTTCTGCAGCTTCTGCGCGTTCAGGATCGGCGCGATCGCCTGGTCGACGACCTTCTTGTCGTTGAGCGAATCGCCGTGCGCGGCCGCGTAGGCGACCTGCTGATAGCCCGTCCAGATGTCGGCGAGGATCGCCGCGTTTTCACGAGTCACGGGCACCGGGATCTTCGCATTGCCGAGCAGGTCGCCCAGACGCGTGACGGACAGCTCTTGCGAGCCCGCGCGGGCAACGACGTCGACGTGCGCCGTGAGGGCGTCCTTCAAGCCGCCACATGCGGCCAACGCCGAACACGCCGCAACGCCGATGAGGAAACGAGAGCGCATAGACCAGGGGAAGAGGGCTGAGAATGAACTAGGCGACCAGGCTGCGAAGCGCGCGGACGAGGCCGTCGAGCATCGGAGCACCGCCAAGGCGGGTGAGCTTGAGTGACAGAGGCACCGCTCGGCGGACCTCCGCTTGGAACTGCACGTCGTGAAACGCCGCTTGCAGGCCTTTCACCCTGGGCGCGGCAGAATCTCTAAAGGTAATACGAGCCTCGTCGCCACGCACCAGGATTCCTTCTATCCCCATTGCGCCGCCGATGATCCGCAGTTGCGCCAGCGCGAGCATCGCATCCGCCGGCGGCGGCAGCGGGCCGAACCGATCACGAAGCTCCGTCCGCAGCGCCTCGATCTCTCTCGGATCCGCGAAGCGCGCGAGCCGCTTGTAGACGTCGATCTTCGCGTCCTGTGAGACGACGTAGTCGTCGGGCAGGTAATTCGGCGTGTCGATGGTCACGTCGGCGGGCACGAGCTTGGGCGCCGCATCGCCCGACATGAGCCGGCGCACCGTCTCCTCGAGCATGCGGAGATACATGTCGAACCCGACCGCATGCACGAACCCCGACTGCTCGGCGCCGAGCAGATTCCCTGCTCCGCGCAGCTCGAGATCCTTGAGCGCGATCCGATAGCCCGCGCCCAACTCGGTGTGGTGCTCGAGCACGCCCAATCGGCGCTCGGCGTCGGCGTCGACGGAATCGGGAACGATGAGGTAGCAATAAGCGCGTCGATGCGAGCGTCCGACGCGTCCGCGCAATTGATAGAGCTGCGCGAGGCCGAACGTGTCGGCACGATTCACGAACATCGTGTTCGCGTTCGCGACGTCGAGGCCCGATTCCACGATCATCGTCGACACGAGCACGTCGACGTCGCCGCTCACGAACCTGTGCATCACGTCTTCGAGCTCTTTCTCGCGCATCTGGCCGTGCGCGACCGCGATGCGCGCGCGCGGCACGATTCGCTTGATGTGGTCCGCATGCGCCTGGATGGTCTCGATCCGGTTGTGGACGAAGAACACCTGCCCCCCTCGATCCAACTCCCGCGAGATGCCTTCGTCGATGAGACCATCGTCCCACGGCTCGACGTACGTGAGCACCGGCGAACGATCGCGCGGCGGCGTCTGCATCAACGTCATGTCGCGCAGCCCCGCGAGCGACAGATGCAGTGTGCGCGGAATCGGCGTGGCCGTGAGCGTGAGCACGTCCGTCTGCAGCTTGAGCTGCTTCAGGCGCTCCTTGTGCTTCACCCCGAAGCGATGCTCTTCGTCGACGACGATGAGTCCCAGATCGCCGAATGTGACATCGGGGCTCAACAACCGATGCGTGCCGATCACGATGTCGACTTTCTTCTCCGCGAGCTCGGCGAGCACCGCCGATTGTTCCTTGGCGGTCTGAAACCGGCTCATCGCCGCCACACGAATCGGAAAGTCCGCAAGACGCTCGCTGAACGTGCGAAGATGTTGATCGGCGAGAATCGTCGTGGGGACGAGCACTGCCACCTGTCGTCCGGACTGCACGGCCTTGAACGCGGCGCGTACGGCGATCTCCGTCTTGCCGTAGCCCACGTCGCCGACGAGCAGGCGATCCATCGGCCGCGTGCTCTCCATGTCGGTCTTCACCTGCGTGGTCGCCGTGCGCTGATCCGGCGTATCCTCGAAGAGAAATGCCGACTCGAGCTGTCGCTGCCACGGCGTGTCGGGCACGTGCGGCGGACGGTTGGCGATCTTCCGGCGCGCGTACAGATCGAGCAGCTCGACCGTCATCTCCTCGATGGCGAGACGCGTCTTCTCCCGCTGCTGGCCCCAGCGCTTGCCGCCGAGGTGATGGAGACGCGGCGGCGGCGAGTCCTCGGAGACGTCGTCCGCGGAGCGATAGCGCTCGAGCTGGTCTATGCGGTACAGCGGTACGTTCAGACGGTCGCCGCCCTCGTACTCGACGACCGCGACTTCGATCGTGCTCTGTCCCACGAAGATCGTCTCGATGCCGCGATAGATCCCCACGCCATGCTCGAGATGCACCACGTAGTCGCCGTTCTTGAGCGACATGGTGTCGAGCGCGGTACTCGTGATGTAGCGGCGCGCACGGCGGATGCGTCGCTCGCGCCGGAAGATCTCGTGATCCGTGAGAATCCGGAGTCCGGCGCGCTCGCCGCCCGACGGCGGGATGACGAAGCCGCCGTGGAGCACGCCGATGGACAAGGCAGCCGGCGACCCGCGGCCCCCATAGCGATCGTCGTCGCTCAACAGCTCGTCGAGACGCTCGCACTGCCCTTCGTTGTCGCAGAGGATCACCGTCGGCGTCCCGTCGCGAACGATGCGCTTGAGCTGCTTGATGTCGCGATCGATCTCTTCGGGCGGACGCAGCGGGAAGACGACGTCCGGCTCCGTCTCGCCCGGCTCGACGATCGACAGAGCACCGAGCCGCCGCAGCGTGGCGAGCGCCATCTCCGGCGGATCGAAGAGCTCGTCGCGCTTGGCGACGTCCTCGCCGCGCCGGCGCGCCAGGTCGATGTGATGCTGCGCGTCTTCCCACGTGCGCCGCACTTCCGGCTCGACGTGCGAGCCGCGCGGCATCACGAGCAGCGTGTCGGGCGGAAAGAGCGTGGCGATCGAGCCACGCTCCGAGTCGCCGACGTCCTCGCTCACATGGCCGTCCACCGGCAGCACGAGCGCGAAGTCCACCGCCCGGCTCGAGCGCTGCGTGGCGAGATCGAAGTGCCGCAGGTCGACGATCTCGTCGCCCCAGAACTCGGCACGCACGGGCTCGGCCATTCCAAAACTGTAAACATCGAAGATGCCGCCGCGAATGCTGAACTGCGCGACGTCTTCGACCATGGGCACGCGCTCGAAGCCGATGGACTCGAGATGCTGCGCGAGCTCGCTCAGGCGATGCGTGTCGCCCTTGCGCAGCTCCACGCGCAGGTCCTGGAGCGCGCGCGGCATGCGCGTCTTCTCGAGAATCGCGCGCGCGGTCGTGACGAGCACGCGGAGATCGCCGCGCGTGAGTCGCTCCAGCGTCTCCACGCGCTCGCCCGCGACCTCCATGTGCGGCTCTGCTTCACCGAAGCCTTCGCGCGCCGGATACAACGCGAACGGCACCTCGTCGAGCAGCGTCTCGAGATCGGCGAGCCAGCGCTCGGCATCGCTCACGCCTTCGGCGACGACGACGAAGAAACGGGTCGCGAGCCGGCGGACCAGCGCCGCGACGAGTGTCGCGTCCGCGGACCCGGGCAGACCGCCCACGACCACGCGTGCGCCTGGCGCAGGGAGGGTGTTTAGAACTCTATTAAACGCCGGAAGCCGCTCGACGGAGTCGAGCACAGAGTCGAGGGCCATCAGGCCGCTCGACGACGTTCACGGACGCCGATGACGAGCGCCTCGGTAATCAACATCAGCAACGCGATCAACAGTGCAGGTTCGATCAGGGAGCGGCGCGCCGCGCCGCCAAATGCCATCACCGGCCACGACGAGGCATTCTCCGCCACGAGCGTGCGCTCGGCATGTATGCGCGATCCCAGCTCGTTCGCGGTGAAACGATCGAGGACGGATTCATCCGGCGACGCGTTCACGACGACCGCGCCGACGCGGCGCGCGCCGAGAGTGAGAAAGTAAACGCCGGCGCGCGTGGGCACGTCGAGTGCGTCGCCGAGCGCGGTGCGCTGCCCCTCGGCACTCTCGATCCCGTCGGCCCAACGCGGGCGCGGGAGGTGCGCCCCTGGCTCCGCGGCAACCACCTGGCCCGGCTCACCGACGAGCCGCTCGCTGATGATGGTGCCGAGCCACGGCACGAATGCCGCGCGCACCGGCAGCGTGCTGGCATCCGGCGTCAGCGGCGATCCGACGATCACGTAGCGTGGTCCCGCGACGATCCATGCATCCCGTCCGACGACCGCAAGCGTCTCCGCGGGCGCGCCCGCCTGTGCCACGAGATCATAGCGCTGGCTGACCGTCACTCCATCGAGTCCCGGCCCGCGAACGGTCGCGTCGCCGGAACGGCGTGCGCCAAAGCGCCACGGAACGCTCGCGCGCTCGAGCGCGCGATTCGCGGCGCCGAGCTTCACGGGATCGGTCGGCGCGATGATCAGTGCGGGCAGTGACGACAACTCGTCGGCCGGAACGACGGCGATGTCGCGGCCGTCGACGATGCGCTCGGTCGAGCGGAGGACGTCGATCGCATTCTTCACGAACGGCCCGGCCGACGCGGACGCACCGACCGCCGGCGCCGCGCCGACCCAGAGCGCGAAGTATCGCGCGTTGTCCGCCGCGAGCTCGTCCGGCTCGAGCTCGACGGTGCCCGAGAGCCACCCACGCTCGGGCGGCGCGGCGTGCACCGTGACTTCCTCGTTGGGCGCCGCGGTGCCTCGCGCGAACGTGCGCCCGGCGAGCGTCATGCGATACGTCGTCGAATCATGCGAGAGGAAGCGCGCCGCGAGCTCTCCGCGCGGCGTCCACCGGACGGGCCGCGCCTCGGCGAAGGTGACGGCGCGATTCACCGGCGGGGCTCCCTGCGGCACGTAGAGCAGCAGTTGCACGTCGGCCATCGACGGCGGCCGCTGCCATTCGGTGCGCTGGCCATCGGTGAGGAGCGCGATCTGCCGCGCGGTAAAGCCGGACGCCCGCACCAGTCCCGCGGCGCGCGACACCGCGCCGGCCGCGTCGCCGGCGCCGGCGATCGGCTCGATGCGTGCGACCTCCTCGCGCAGCAGCGACGGACTGCCGCCGCGTACCTTGCCGTCGAAGGTCACGATCCACATGCGGTCGGTGGCCGTCGCGTTGGAGAGCACGTCGTTCGCCATCGCCTTGAAGCGGTCGAGCTGCGAGCGTCCGTTCTCGACGACCGACGTGCTGAGCGAGTTGTCGATGACGATCGCGAGCGCCGTTGGAGCGTGTCCCGCGCCGACCCACCGCGCCACCGGCCGCGCGGCCGCGATCACGATCGCGAGCAGCGCGAGCACGCGCAGGAGCATCAATAAGAGATTTCGAATGCGCAGCGTGCGGCTGTGCTCCTTCTCCGCGCGGGCGAGGTAGCGCGCCGCGGGAAACTCCACTCGCGCGCCGATCCGTCGGCGCATGAGGTGGATGAGGAGCGGCACGGCGACCGCGCCGGTCAGCAGGAGATAGAGCGGAGCGAGAAAGCTCATGCGATCACGGCAGCGACTGTCTCGCCGCGAATGCGCGCCGCAATGGAACGCCGAACGGTGCGTCGGTCGAGATCACCTCGTACCCGATGCCGAGCGATCCGAACATCGCGCGCCATTCGTCGATGACTTCGTCGACGGTGTTGCGATAGGCGGCTCGCACGTCGGCGAGGCTGGCCGGGATGGCGAGCTCGGATTCCGGATCGATGAACAGCGCCTCGCCGCTGGATGGAAGCTCGCGCTCGGCGGGATCCATCACGTGAAGGACGGTGACGTCGTGTCCCGCTGCGCGAAGGGCGCGCATCGCGCGCTCGACCTCCGGCATGTCCATGAGCAGGTCCGAGATGAGGACGATGAGCCCGCGGCGGTTGATGAGGCGGGCCGCCTGGTTGAGCGCCTCGGGCGCGCTCGACGCCTTGCCGGTCCCGCTCTCTTCGAGCGCCGCGACCACGCGCCGCCACTGGCCGTTGCGCGCGCGCGGCGGCACCGCGCTGCGGATCCGGTCGTCGAACCGGACGAGTCCGACAGCGTCGCGCTGGCGAAGGAGCAGCAGGGCCAGCGCCGCGGTCAGACGCTCGGCGTAGGCGAGCTTGGTGAGCGGAGGGAGCGCGCCCGGCTCCGAGGATTGTTGCCACCCCAGGCCGCGCATGTCGGCCCGGCTCCAGGCCATGGATCGGCTCACGTCGAGGACGATGCTCGCGCGGAGATTCGTCTCCTCCTCATACTGGCGGACGACCCAGCGGTCGGAGCGGGCCGCGATCTTCCAGTCGATGTAGCGCAGGTCGTCGCCGGGCTGGTATGGGCGATACTCGGCGAATTCGACGGAGAAGCCTTTGCGCGGAGAGCGATGCAGGCCGGACATGAAGCCGTCGACGATCCATCGGGCGACGATCTCGATGCGTCCGAGGGCCGCGAGGCTGGCGGGGTCGAAGAGATCGGCGCGGGGGGCGCGTGCAGACTCCATAGAGAGGCCGAAACTTAATCTGGCCTGAACGGTGCGGTGGAATCCTGCGTTGATTCAGTGGGAGCCGGGCGGCAGCCGGACCGTCAGCGGCCGATCAGATGTAAGGATTGGTTGCTGGGTAAGTGGTGTTCTGGCATTTGGGTCTGGCCGGCTGCAGGTTTCAGTACATACTGAAAACTGGGTCTTGCGCGCTCGGCGCCATGTATGCTTATTTGTATACACCAATCCTTGCGGAGACACGTGCCATGCGGTCACGGATTGTAGGCTGTGTCGGTGTCCTCGTCGTCGCCAGCGCCTGCGCGTCGAGCACGGGCGGCCCCCGCGCCTCGCGCACGTCTCCCGTGCGCCAGCAGGTACAGTCCGAGCTTGCGGCGTCGCGCTCGGACAATGACTCGATGTACGCGCAGGCAATCGCGGATCGTGAAGGACCGCGCGTCAGCATTCGAGCCACGATCGCTCCCGCAGCGGGTTCGCAGCGCGTCCGCGCGAACTTCCAGGCCGAGGACGATGCCTACGTCCTGGTGGGTCACATCGACGCCGATGGCGTGCTTCGCATCACGTTCCCCGAGCAGCCAGGCGACGACGGCTTCGTGAAGGGAAATCACAGCTATCAGACCCCCGAGTTCTTCGCGGGCTTCGCCGATCAGTACAACTACCGTCTTCGCAGCGGGCTGCTCTATCGCTCCGCCGCGGCGGAGAGCGACTCGTACGATCGCGGGGTCGGCTACGTGTTCATCATCGCGACGTGGCGGCCGATGCGATTCGACCGCTTCGCGACGGACGGGGATTGGGACAGTTTCGAGATCGCTGATCAGGATTATCTGAAAGACCCGCGGCCCGCCGTGTACGAGCTGGCCTCGCTGCTCTCGGGTGACAATCGCGAAGCCTACACCGTGCAGTTCGCGCGCTACTACAACACGCAATCGCTGTACGGCGGCTACAACGGCTTCTCGTCGGCGTTCGGCTACGGCGGCGGCTACTGCTCTGGCTACGAGCCGATCGGCTTCGCGTCGAGCCCGTTCGACTTCACCGGCTCGTACCTGAATCGGTGGAACATCATCAGCGGATCCAACTTCTGGTATCGCGGCTCGTACTATCAGTACGATTCGTTCGGCGACTGCTATCGGACCGGCGGCTTCTACAGCCCATACGGGTTCAACCCCTTCGGCCAGATCGCGCAAACGCCGGTACTGCCGCCAGGCAGTCGTCCGCGCGGGTTCAATCCAGCGAATCGTGGTGGCCCGATCGAACCGCAGCCATCGAACAAGGTGCACGCTGTCGCGGAGACGCCGGCGGCCGGAAGCACCCCCGCGACGGCGCGGTCGAAGTTCTCGCCGGCGTATCGTCAGCGCGGCCTGATCACGGAGGAAACGGAACCGACGGTGCCACGCGGCAATGGCATGCGTGCAGTCGGACAGGCACCTGAAGGACGCTCGCGCCCCGGATTCACCGAGATGGTGAACCGTCGCGGCGTCGAGGGAAATGAAGGCGTGCCGGCCTACCGGACGCGTGCTCGCGCGGAGAACGGTTCCTCGAACGGCGGGTCGAGCGGTTGGACGACGCAGCCATCGCGTCCACGCTACGAGCCGTCGAACGGAAGCTCCGCCGGTGAGACCCGTTCGCGCTTCAATCCATCGGACAACCCGCGCAGCGCTCCGGCGCCGCGTGAGTCGGCCCCGCGTTATGAAGCCCCCACCCGGGTTTCATCGCCGCCACCCGCTGCTCCGCCGCCGCGCATGGAAGCTCCGCGCGTCGAGAGCCGGCCGGTGTCGGCGCCCCCGTCCGCACCTCCGGCGTCCGCACCGCCGGCAAGCTCGTCGACCACACCGATCAAGCCGCCGGGCAGATAGTCATCGCTGTTTTTCACGCCAAGCACATTCCCGAAGGCCGTGCACCGCTCAAGCGCGTGCACGGCCTTCGGTTTGATGCTCCATGCACGACCGCTAGATTTTGATGGCTCGACCAATTTGTCCGTCGTCCCCGCCTCGCTGAGTTCGCCTTGAAGCTCGATCACATTCGGAATTTCTGCATCGTCGCCCACATCGACCACGGCAAGTCGACGCTGGCCGATCGACTGATCGAGGCCACCGGCACCCTCCAGAAGCGGGAGATGAAGGAACAGGTGCTCGACACGCTCGACCTCGAGCGCGAACGCGGCATCACGATCAAGCTCAACGCCGTCCGCATGAGCCATCGTGCGCAGAATGGTCAGTTCTACGAGCTGAACCTGATCGACACGCCGGGGCACGTTGACTTTACCTACGAAGTGTCGCGCTCGCTCGCCGCGTGCGAAGGTGCGATCCTGGTCGTCGACGCATCGCAGGGCATCCAGGCGCAGACGCTGTCGAACCTGTTCCTCGCGCTCGACGCCGGCCTGGAGATCATCCCGGTCTTGAACAAGATCGATCTGCCCGGCGCGGAGCCCGACCGACGGAAGCAGGAAGTGCACGATCTCATCGGCGCCGACCCTGACGACATTCTGCTCGTGAGCGCCAAGGCGGGCATCGGCATCGACGAGCTGCTCGAGGCGATCGTTCAGCGCGTCCCCGCGCCGAAGGGCGACCCGGATGGACCGCTGCGCGCGCTCATCTTCGATTCGTTCTACGACAAGTATCGCGGCGCCATTCCGAGCATTCGCGTGGTGGACGGAACGCTGAAGCCGGGGATGCAGATCAAGTTCGCGGCTGGGTCGGGCTCGGCATATGAAGTCTCTGAAGTCGGCTATCGGACCCCGACGCCAGTGCAGACCGAGGAATTGGGGCCAGGTGAAGTGGGCTACGTCGTCGCGAGCCTTCGCACCGTCAAGGAAACGCGCGCCGGGGACACGATCTTCGACGCCGCGAACCCTGCGACGGAGCCGCTGCCGGGTTATCAGGACGTCCACTCGATGGTGTTCGCGGGCCTCTATCCCACGGACACGCAGCAGTACGAGACGCTCCGCGATGCGCTCGAGAAGCTCCAGCTCAACGACGCGTCGCTGCACTACGAGCCCGAGACATCCACTGCCCTCGGCTTCGGCTTTCGCTGCGGATTCCTCGGCCTGCTGCACATGGAAGTCGTGCAGGAGCGACTCGAGCGCGAGTTCGATCTCGATCTCGTCACGACCGTGCCGAACGTGGAATACCACGTGTATCACACGGACGGCACGATGGAGTTGCTCGAGAGTCCGGCCAAGCTGCCGGATCCGGGCACCATCGCGCGGATCGAGGAACCGTACGTCAAGGCGCGCATCATGTCGCCGGCCGACTACATCGGGCCGATCATGACACTCGCGACCGAGCGCCGCGGCATCTATAAGAACATGACGTACCTCGACACCGCGCGCGT
>Ga0070680_100003773_pt1 | contig 11323 bp, 10 predicted proteins | sample KBSC73BmetaG_FD_64672 | JGI IMG/M metagenome (GOLD analysis project Ga0070680, IMG submission 64672) | Corn rhizosphere microbial communities from Kellogg Biological Station, Michigan, USA - KBS C7-3B metaG | ecosystem: Host-associated > Plants > Roots > Rhizosphere | place: USA: Michigan...
AGCGCATCGAAGAACACGTCGGTGGTGAGGCCGGCCAGGGTGTCGGCGCTCATGGTGGCCCGCGCCGGCATCTGGAACACGCCGTGCCGCAGCTCCTGCGCGCCGTAGAGGAAGGCGTTGCGCCACGTCGCCGACTCCGCCTGGTAGCCCATCTGCTCCAGCGCATCGGCACAGAGCGCGCGCGCCTCGGCGTTGGCGGGCTCGGCGAAGATGACCTCCTTCATCACCTGCGCCACCCAGCGGTACTCGCCCCTGGCGAAGTCGGCCTTTGCACGCGCGATCACCGCCGCGGGACCGCCCATGTACTCGACGAACTTTCGCGCCGCCGGTGCCGGCGGCAGCGGATGGAGATTGCACGGGTTGCCGTCGTACCAGCTGAGATAGCGCTGGTAGACCGCCTTCACGTTGTGGCTGACCGTGCCGTAGTAGCCGCGCGCCGACCAGCGCTCGGCCAGGCCCGGCGGCAGGTCGATCGCCTCGGCGATCTCGGCCGGCCGCCAGCCCTTGTTCATGTAGCGCAAGGTCTGGTCGTGGATGTGCTTGTAGAGGTCGCGCTGCGCCTCGAGATAGTCGACGATCGCGTCCTTGCCCCAGGTCGGCCAATGGTGCTGGCCGATAAGGATGTCGGTGTGCGGTGCATACATCCTGATGGCATCGCCGATGTACTTCGCCCACACGCGCGGATCGCGCGCGACGGCGCCGCGCAACGGGATGAAGTTGTGGAGCAGCGGACAGGCGTTCTCCGCCATGTTGAGCACACCGAGGCCGGGATAGAACATGTGCATCTCGGCCGGCGCCTCGGTCTCGGGCGCCAGCTGGAACACGATCTTCACGCCATCGATCACATGCTCCTCGACCGCCTGCACGATCAGTTGCGTGGGCGCGATCAAGCCGGGCGTGCCGCGCGCGACGCCCTTGCCGAGGCCGGCGTCGACCTGGCCCCGGGGCCCGCGCGGCAGCAGCGCGCCGAACTGGAACTGCGCGCGCCGGATCATCGGCAGGCCGGCCAGGATGTTCTCGCCCGACACCGCTTCCATGAAGCCGTTGGGCGCGATGACGACGGCCCTGCCCGCCTTCACCTCGGCCTCGTCGACGATGCCGCGCACGCCGCCGTAGTGGTCGACGTGGCTGTGCGTGTAGATCACCGCCACCACCGGCTTCTTCGGCCGGTGCGCGAAGTAGAGATCGAGCGCGGCGCGGGAAACCTCCGCCGTGGTCAGCGGATCGATCAGGATCAGGCCGTTGTCGCCTTCGATCACCGTCATGTTGGCGATGTCGAAGCCGCGCAGTTGGTAAAGCCGCTCCGTCACCTTGAACAGGCCGTTGGCCATGTTGAGCCGCGCCAGCCGCCACAGGCTGGGGTTCACCGTCGCGGGCGCCAGCTCGCCGTCGATGAACGCGTACTCGCCCAGGTTCCACAAGGTCGTGCCGCTGGCCGTGCGCACCACCCCGTCGGGCACCGGCGCGATCAGCCCGCGCTTGGCCGCCTCGAAGTCGCGGACGTCGGCGAACGGCAGGACCGCGGCCATCGCGGCGTTGGCCGCGCGTGTCGCGGCTTCGGCATCGCGCGCCACGTCGAGATGGGACGCCGGCACGGGGACGGCGGATACGTTGGCCATTCTACTTTTCCTCGATCGTCAGACGCGACATTGTGCGGACCTATCATGGCCCGCCGCAAGCTGTCGCTCGCCACCATCCGCAGGGTCGCTACGGCGCTTCCCGGAGTCGAGGAAGGCACGTCCTATGGAACGCCGGCCTTCAGGCTCAACAAGAAGAAGCTGCTCGCGCGGCTGCACCAGGACGGCAAGTCCCTGGTCCTCAAGGTCGGCGACGCCACGCGCGATCATCTACTGCAGGCCGACCCCGACACCTTCTTCGTCACCGACCACTACCGCGGCTATCCCTACGTCCTTGCACACCTCGACCGCCTGAACGTCGACGATCTGCGCAAGCTGATCGAGAGGGCGATCGCGTTCCACGGCCAGGGCGGCTCTCACGCTTCTCGCGCCCACGCCAAGTCATCGGGCTTCACGAAAAAGGATTTGAGGTCCGCGGGTTTGTATCGAATAAATGCACCGTTAGTGGAAGGGAAACGATGAAGCTCTATATGAGCAATGGCTCGCCATTCGCTCGCAAGGTGCGCGTGGTCCTCGCCGAACTGGGGCTCGCCTACGACGCCGACATTGTCGACGGATTGCGGCCGACGTCCAATCCGCCCGGGCCGACCATCGCGGTTCCCGTGCTGGAAGACGGGCCGGTGCGGCTCTGGGAGTCCGACCTGATCGTCGATTATCTGCTGCGCACCTATCCGGCCGCCGTGCCGACCGGCCAGCCGCCGCTGTCGCCGTGGATGGCACGGCCGGAGCGGCATTGGCAGGACATGACCGTGCTGGCGACGATCGCGACCTGCGCCGCCAGCATCGTCAACATTCGCCTGATGCAGCCGGAGGGCATCACGCCCGACAGCTCGGCCTACATGGCGCGGCAGAAGGCGCGCGCCGAGCACTGTCTCGACTGGCTCGAGACCGAGGTCACCGCCGAGGGTTTCGCGCCCGGCTGGTTCTCGATCATGGACATCGCTTTCGTCTGCCCGATCGCCTTCTGCGAGGCGCGTGGCGTCATGGCCTGGCGCGGCCGGCCGAAGCTCGACGCGCTCTACGACCGCTGCAGCACGCGCCCGTCGATGCTTGGGACGCCGGTCGGGGTGTTGCGGCCGGCTTAGACCGTTTCTCGCCGGACCGCGGGCATCGAGGCCCGCGGTCCGGCGAGACTACCCCTCGACCTTGACGTCGTTGTCCTTGACCACCTTGGTCCAGCGCGCGGTCTCGAACTTCAGCTTGTCGAGATAGGCTTCGGGCGTGCTGCCGGTCGTGACGAAGCCCAGCTCGGCGAACCTCTTCTTCACCGCGGGATCCTTGATCGTCTCGAGGATCAGCGCGTTCAGCTTCTCGACCACCGGCCGCGGCATGCCGATCGGGCCGGCGACGCCGTAGAACACCGCGCTCTCGAGGTCCTTCATGCCGAGCTCGCCCACGGTCGGGACATCGGGGCAGATCGGGCAGCGCTCGGGCGAGGCCACGACGATGCCGGTCAGGCGGCCGGCGGCGGCGTGCACGCCGGTCGGCAGGACGACGTCGCAGACCACCGGCACATGGCCGCCCATCGTGTCGCGCAGCGCGTCGGCCGAGCCCTTGTAGCCCACCACTTCCATGTTGAGCTTGTTGCGCGACTTGAAGAGCTCGCCCCACAGGTGCGGCTGGTTGCCGATGCCCGAGCAGGCGAAACGCACCTTCTGCGGCTGCCTGCCCACCCACTCGGCGAACTCCTTGTAGTTCCGAACCGGCAGATCCTTGTTGATCGCGATCATGTCGGGGATGTCGGCGACCGTGGAGATCGTCTGGAAATCCTTCAGCGGATCGAACGGCTGCTTGAGGCCAAGCGCGGCGTTGGTCGCCAGCGTCGTCGTGCCGAGCAGCAGCATGTAGCCGTCGGGCCTGGCCTTGGCGACCGCCTCCATGCCGATGATGGTGTTGCCACCGCCCTTGTTCTCGACGATGACCTGTTGGCCGAGCAGCGTGCTCATCTTCTCGGCGACGACGCGGCCGGCGGTGTCGGTGGCGCCGCCCGGAATGTAAGGGACCACGATCCTGATCTGCTGGCTGGGCCAGGCCTGCGCCCGCACCGCCCCCGCGGCCACGATCGTCCAGCCGGCGGCTCCCGCCAGCACTCCACGACGCCTGATCATTGAATCCTCCCCGAAAGGAGGCAGGCTACTCCGCCGGCTTGAGCGCCGTCGAGGTCACATCCTTTTCGTTGGGCAGAAACGAAATGGCGATCATCGTGCAGGCGGCGACTCCGGCGAGCGCCATCAGCATGGAGGGAAAGCCGGCCGCCTTCACGGAAGGGCCGATGCCGGCCACGACCAGCGAGGAGACGCCGAAGCCGATCGCCAGGCGCATGCCGGTGACGCGGCTCCTCAGGCGATCGTCGACATAGCGCACGATCATGGCGTCGGTGAACGGAATGGCGCCGAAGACGAAGACCATGAACAGCGCCGTCACCATCACCAGCACCCAGCCCTCGGCGTAGGCCGCGAGCAGGAACAGCGGGATCTGCGCCAGCAGGATCGGCAGATAGATCGTCTTCAGCGGATAGCGGTCGATCAGGTGGCCGACGATGAGCTGGGCAAGCGAAGCGAAGGTGAAGACGGAGAACAGCACGATGCTGAGCAGCCACGGATCGGCCGCCAGATCGGCGATGCGTGCCTTCAGCATCTCGCCGTTGGAATTGGTGGTGAAGTTGAACACGATCGAGCCGGTGACGGCCGCGCACGTCATGATGAAGAACACGCGCGCCATCACCCCCGGCGGCAGGTCGAGCATCTTGGGCTTGCGCTTGGAAGGTGCTGCGTCTTCCTGCGGCACGAACTTCACGAACAGCGCGGCGGCGGCGAGGCAGACGACGCCCGGCACGATGTAGGCCATCTGCCAGCCGTAGCGCGTGGCCAGCAGCACCGAGACGCTGGAGCCGATGGCGATGCCGAGGTTGCCGACCAGGCCGTTCACGCCGATCACGAAGCCCGGCTTCTCGGCATGCTGCACGATCATCGGGATGCCGACCGGATGATAGATCGAGGCGAAGGCGCCCATCAGCGTGAGCGCCGCGCCGATCTGCCATTTGTTCTGGCACAGCGCGATCACCAGGCACGACACGCCCATGCCGGCGAAGAAGATGATCATCATGGCGCGGCGGCCCCACTGGTCGCCGAGCTTGCCCGACACGATCGAGCCGGCGCCGAACATGAAGGACGCGCCAAAGGCATAAGGCGTCAGCTCCTTCCAGTCGGCGCCCCAGACACCGGCGATCACGCTCACGGTGTAGAGGAAGATGGCGATGACCCAGTGGTCCATCGCATGGCCGAGATTGAGCAGCAGGGAGGTCGGGCTCGAAAGCTTCATTGGCGTCTCCTGGGGCGCCAATAATAGCAGCGCGCCACTGGCGGTCTTGCGCTATATTGCCAACTTATGTCGAGAAACCGCCAAACACGATCGACCGATCCCGCCGACTACCAGCGCGTCGGGCGGGCCGTGGCCGCGATGCCCAAGGACTTCGCCGCGGGCTTCAGGATCGCGCCGCACAGCCACGAGCGCGCCCAGCTGATCTACGCAACGGCGGGCACCATGAGGGTCGCCACCCGCGATGACATGTGGGTGGTGCCGCCGCAGCGCGCCCTGTGGATGCCTGCCGGGGTCGGCCACGGCATCGCGATGGCCAGCGACGTCACCATGCGCACGCTCTACCTGCGCGACGACGCCGCCGCCTTCATGCCGGTGGCTTGCAAGGTGCTGTCGGTGTCGCCGCTGCTGCGCGAACTGGTCGTGCGCGCGACCGAGCTGCCGCTGCAGTATGACGAGAACGGACCGGCCGGCCACGTCGTGGCCCTGATCCTGTCGGAGTTGCGCGGCCTGCAATCCCTCCCGCTGCAGCTTCCGATGCCGCGCGACAAGCGTCTGCGCGCGATCTGCGAGGCGCTGCTGGCCGCGCCCGGCGACACGCGCCTGCTGGAGGACTGGGCGCGGACGGCCCACGCCAGCCCGCGCACCTTGGCCCGCCTGTTCGTCAGCGAGACCGGCCTCACCTTCGGCGCCTGGCGTCAGCAGGCGCGCGTGCTGGAGGCGATGGGGCGGCTGGGCAGCGGCGTGCCCGTGACCCAGGTGGCGCTCGATCTCGGCTACGACAGCGTCAGCGCTTTCAGCGCCATGTTCCGGCGCGCCTCGGGCACTTCGCCGAGCGATTACCGGAACCAGCCTGCGGCCGACTGACATATCCCCGTAAAATGTGGGGATTTGACTGTTATTCCAAGCCATTACGCGGAAGGCGCGCTTGACGCGGCGACGCTGAATATCCCCAATGCGGGTCCCGTTTGGGGTAGGATAAACCGTCGTTTAGTAAAGATCGGCGGCTGCACTCGGGCAGCCCTTGGAGTTCTGTTTTGCAGCCGACTGATATCAAGAATCCGGACTATTTTCATAAAGTGGTCGATTGCCAGTGGGCGTGCCCGGCGCACACCCCTGTTCCCGAGTACATCCGTCTGATCGCACACGGGCGTTACTCCGATGCCTACATGATCAACTGGAAGTCGAACGTCTTCCCGGGGATCCTCGGCCGTACCTGCGACCGTCCCTGCGAGCCCGCCTGCCGGCGCGGCCGCGTCGAGGACGAGAAGCTGGTGAAGGGCAAGAAGGAGCCGGTCGCGATCTGCCGCCTCAAGCGCGTCGCCGCCGACTTCAAGGACGACGACGGCATCGCGGCCGCCATGCCCAAGGCGCCGGAGAAGAACGGCAAGCGCGTCGCCTGCATCGGCGGCGGCCCGTCCTCGCTCACCGTGGCGCGCGATCTCGCCGTGATCGGCTACGAGATCGTGATCTACGACCAGGATCCCAAGCTCGGCGGCTTCATCCGCACGCAGATCCCGCACTTCCGCCTGCCCGAGCACGTGATCGACGAGGAAGTCGGCTACATCACCGGCATCGGCAACATCGAATTCCGCCACAAGAAGGTCGACTCGATGAACGCCCTCCTGGCCGAGGGCTACGACGCGGTGTTCGTGGGCTCGGGCGCACCGCGCGGCCGCGACCTCGACGTGCCCGGCCGCAAGGAAGCCGCGGCCAACATCCATATCGGCCTCGACTGGCTGTCGAGCGTCTCGTTCGGCCACATCACCAAGGTCGGCAAGCGCGTGATCGTGCTGGGCGGCGGCAACACCGCGATGGACTGCTGCCGCACCGCCCGCCGCCTGGGCGGCGACGACGTGAAGGTGATCGTGCGCTCCGGCTTCGACGAGATGAAGGCGTCGCCGTGGGAGAAGGAAGACGCGATCGGCGAGGACATCCCCATCCTCAACATGCTGGTGCCCAAGGAAGTCCGCCACGAGGGCGGCCAGATCAAGGGCGTGCTGTTCGAGAAGGTGAAGGCCGAGTACGACGACAAGGGCCGCCGCACGCTGAAGCCGTCGGGCGAGCCCGACGAGTTCCACGAGTGCGACGACGTGCTGGTCGCGATCGGCCAGGAGAACGCCTTCCCGTGGATCGAGAAGGACTCGGGCATCGAGTTCGACAAGTGGGGCCTGCCGAAGCTCAACGAGGCGACGTTGCAGAGCACGCAGAAGAAGGTGTTCTTCGGCGGCGACGCGGCGTTCGGACCCAAGAACATCATCTGGGCGGCCGCGCACGGCCACGACGCGGCGATCTCCATCCACAAGATGCTGATCGGCGAGAACGTCGAGGAGCGTCCGGGACCGGGCGTCACCGTGCTCAGCCAGAAGATGGGCATCCACGAGTGGAGCTACGACAACGCGCCGACCATCGACCACCGGTTCAAGGTGCCTCATCGCAAGAAGGAAGAGGCACTCAAGAACATCATGACCGAGGTCGAGCTCGGCTTCGATCCCAAGCTCGCCTTCGAGGAGGCCCAGCGCTGCCTGAACTGCGACGTGCAGACCGTCTTCACCGGCGCGCTGTGCATCGAGTGCGACGCCTGCGTCGACATCTGCCCGATGGATTGCATCACCTTCACGCCCGACGGCGAGGAGAAGGAGCTGCGCACGCGCCTGATGGCGCCGGCGATGAACCCAACGCAGGACCTCTACATCGGCAGCGACCTCAAGACCAAGCGAGTCATGGTCAAGGACGAGGACGTCTGCCTGCATTGCGGGCTGTGCGCCGAGCGCTGCCCGACCGGCGCATGGGACATGCGCAAGTACTACATGGAAATGACCCAAGCGGAGCACGCATGCCGCAAGCAATAGCCGCCGTTAACGACTTCGTCGTCAAGTTCGCGAACGTCAACGGCTCCGGATCGGCCTCCGCCAACGAGCTGTTCGCCCGCTCGATCCTGCGCATGGGCGTGCCCGTCAGCCCGCGCAACATCTTCCCGTCGAACATCCAGGGCCTGCCGACCTGGTACGAGGTCCGCGTCACCGAGAAGGGCTACCTCGGCCGTCGCGGCGGCGTCGACTTGATGGTGGCGATGAACCCGCAAACCTGGGCGGCCGACGTGAAGGAGATCACCCCGGGCGGCTACCTGTTCTACGATTCGACCAAGCCCATGCCGTCGTCGGCCTTCCGCGACGACATCAACGTGATCGGCGTGCCGCTGACGGCCATCACCAACGCCACCTACTCCGACGCCCGCCAGCGCCAGCTGTTCAAGAACATCATCTACGTCGGCGCACTGTCCATCCTGCTCGGCATCGACGAGAAGGAGATCCAGCGGCTGTTCGGCGAGCAGTTCAAGGGCAAGGAGAAGCTGATCGACTCCAACGTCAAGGCCCTGCAGCTCGGCCGCGACTGGGTCACCCAGCACATCGAGCCCGACGCGGTGAAGCTCAAGGTGCGCAAGTCCGACAACGTCGGCGACCGCATCTTCGTCGAGGGCAACAACGCCGCCGCACTGGGCGCCGTCTACGGCGGCGCCACGGTGTGCGCGTGGTACCCGATCACGCCCTCGTCCTCGCTCGCCGAGGCCTTCCAGGCGCACTGCAAGAAGCTCCGCCACGACAAGGAAACCGGCAAGGCCAAGTACGCCATCGTCCAGGCCGAGGACGAGCTCGCCTCGATCGGCATGGTGATCGGCGCGGCCTGGAACGGCGCACGGGCCTTCACCTCGACGTCGGGCCCCGGCATCTCGCTGATGACCGAGTTCATCGGCCTGGCCTCGTTCGCCGAAGTGCCGGCCGTGATCGTCAACGTCCAGCGCGGCGGTCCCTCGACCGGCATGCCGACGCGCACGCAGCAGTCCGACCTGCTGTCCTGCGCCTACGCCTCCAACGGCGACACCAAGCACGTGCTGCTGTTCCCCGAGGACCCGCGGGAGTGCTTCGACTTCACCGCCGACGCGTTCGACCTCGCCGACCGCCTGCAGACTCCGATCTTCGTCATGACCGACCTCGACATCGGCATGAACCATCGCCTGTGCAAGCCGTTCCAGTGGGACGAGAACCGCAACCTCGACCGCGGCAAGGTGATGACCGCCGAGGAGCTCGAGGCCGGCAAGACCTTCGGCCGCTACCTCGACGTCGACGGCGACGGCATTCCGTTCCGCACCTACCCCGGCACGCACCCGACCAAGGGCTCGTACTTCACGCGTGGCACGACCAAGGACGAGTACGCCAAGTACTCCGAGGAAGGCCCGGTCTATGTCCGCAACATGGAGCGGCTGCAGAAGAAGTTCCTGACCGCGGCCCGGATCGCGCCGCAGCCGGTGCGCTACTCCTCGCCCAAGCCCACCAAGTACGGCGTGATCTACCTCGGCTCGACCAGCCCGGCGATGGCCGAGGCGCTCGACCACCTCGAGGCCGACGGCAACCACGTCAATGCGCTGCGCGTGCGGGCCTTCCCGCTGGCGCAGGCCGTCGAGGACTTCATCCACGAGCACGACAAGGTGTTCATCGTCGAGCAGAACCGCGACGGACAGTTCCGGTCGATGGTGATGAACGAGTTCACGCTCGACGCCCGCAAGCTGGTGCCCGTCCTGCACTTCGACGGCACGCCGATCACGGCACGCTTCATCGCCGCCGACATCGCCAAGAAACTCGCCCAGCTCAAGGTCGTCCCGTTCGAGAAAGCCGCGTCATGACCTACATCGCCAAGCCGAAGCTCCATCATCCGTCGCTGGTCAAGAACAAGGCCGGCTTCACCCGCCGCGACTACGAGGGCGCGGTCTCCACCCTGTGCGCCGGCTGCGGCCACGATTCGATCAGCGCCGCCATCATCCAGGCCTGCTACGAACTCGACATCCTGCCGCACCAGGTGGCCAAGCTGTCGGGCATCGGCTGCTCGTCCAAGACGCCGACCTACTTCGTGGGCGCCAGCCACGGCTTCAACACCGTGCACGGCCGCATGCCGTCGGTGATGACCGGCGCCAATCTCGCCAACAAGGACCTGATGTACATGGGCGTGTCGGGCGACGGCGACTCCGCCTCGATCGGCATCGGGCAGTTCGCCCACATCATGCGCCGCGGCGTGAACATGACCTACATCGTCATGAACAACGGCGTGTACGGCCTGACCAAGGGCCAGTTCTCGGCCACCGCCGACAAGGGCTCGATCAGCAAGAAGGGCGTGTCCAACCCCGACTCGTCGATCGACATGGTGTCGATGGCGATGCTGATGGGCGCCACCTTCGTCGGCCGCTCGTTCTCGGGCGACAAGCACCAGCTGGTGCCGCTGATCAAGGCGGCGATGGCGCACAAGGGTGCGGCCTTCCTCGACGTCATCAGCCCGTGCGTGGCCTTCAACAACCACGCCGGCTCGACCAAGAGCTACGACTACGTGCGCGAGCACAACGAAGCGCTGAACCGCATCGATGTCATCGAGGGCCGCGAGGAGATCACGACGCAGTACGCCCCCGGCACGACGACGGTGGTCCAGCAGCACGACGGCTCCCTGCTGCGCCTCACCAAGCTCGGCGACGAGTACGATCCGTCCGACAAGATCGCGGCGATGAAGCGCGTCCAGGAAGGCCAGGCCGCGGGAGAGGTCGTCACCGGTCTCCTCTATGTCGATCCGACGCCGAAGGACCTGCACCACCATCTCAACACGGTCGACGTGCCGCTCAACGCGCTGAACACGCCCGACCTCTGCCCGGGCAACGCGGCGCTCGACCGGATCAACGCCAGCCTGCGCTGAGCCGATGCGGGGGCTCCTCGCCTTTGTCGCCGGCATCGTGGGAGCGGTGGCCGGCGCGGCGGGGCTGGGCTTCCTCCTTGCCTTCGTCTTCATCCAGATCTACGGCGCCTTCGAAGGCTCCGCCGCCATGGGCGGTTTCGCCATCGGCATGCCGCTCGGCGCCGTCATCGGCTTTGCCCTCGGGCTCTGGCTGGTCCTGCGCCGCAAGGCCTCGTCGCACCGCCCGACCCTGGCCTGGCTGGCGGCCTCCGTCGTCACCCTGGCCGCAATCGGCGCCTAGGTCTGGGAATACGCCTGACCATGAGGACGCGTTGATCCGGCTCCTCTTCGCCTTCCTGGGCGGGCTGGCGGGCGCGGTCATCCTGGGATCGGCCTTCGCCATGGCGGGCGCGCAGGCCAGCCGACTGCTGCTCGGCGCCGAGAACGTCGCCATCGGCGGCGAGGCCGGCATCGCGGGGCTGGCGCTGGGCTTCGGCGCCGGCGTCTGGCTGGTGCTGCGCCAGAACGGACATTGGGGCGGCACGGCCGTGACCAGCCTCGTCATCGGCGCCCTCTTCATGATCGGCTGCCTGGGCTTCGTCGCCTTCTCGTAGCGCATGTTCGTGCTGTGGACATGCTTTGGCATGATCGTCCAC
>Ga0070680_100003781_pt1 | contig 11315 bp, 5 predicted proteins | sample KBSC73BmetaG_FD_64672 | JGI IMG/M metagenome (GOLD analysis project Ga0070680, IMG submission 64672) | Corn rhizosphere microbial communities from Kellogg Biological Station, Michigan, USA - KBS C7-3B metaG | ecosystem: Host-associated > Plants > Roots > Rhizosphere | place: USA: Michigan...
TCGAATCCGCGCCGATAAAATCCAATCTCGTGCAACTCCTGCCTGGCAAGCGTTTTGCAGCCCGACCGCTCCAGAAGTTGTAGCATGGCGGCGTCCGGCCCGCGAACATGCAAACCTGCAGCCGATACGGCGTGGTACCCGCTGAAGTCGACCGCCTCGGTCAACGTGCGCCCCACCGCCCACTCCTGGGCGGTGCGATCCAGCAAGGCATTGCGATGCAGCTGCGGAGCTCCGGGCAAAGTGCCGCCGCAACCGCCTTCCCGCAGCACCCGCACCGCGAACAGAACATCCGCCCGGGTCGGCATTGCCGCAAAGGCGGCGCAGCACGCCAGCAGCACCGGCACCAGCCCGCGGATCTCACGTGTCATCAATACGGCTCCCGCTCTTTCGATGCTTGCTTTCCAGGAAAACGCGCGGCCATGGCGTCGGATGACGCTATAAGACGATACGTTTTACAGAATCGACGAACCGCCCCAAAATTTGTGCCGCGCCACGCCATCGCTTGCTAATGTCGCGCGAGGATGGAAGCGGCACCTTAGAACAATTCAAGGGAACGACATGTACCAACGCGGATTCCTGGCCAGGGCGCTCGCCCTCAGCCTCCTGCTCCATTGTCTCGGCGCGCTCGGCGCGGATGACCTGGGAACACGGCTGCTGAGCCAGCCGGCCGTCACCAGGGATCACCTGGCCTTCGTCTACGCAGGAGACATCTGGGTAAGCGACCGCAATGGCCAACATCCGACCCGGATCACAACTCACCCGGCGTCCGAATTCGCTCCCCACTTTTCGCCGGACGGAAACTGGATCGCATTCTCCGCAGGCTATGACAACAACATCGACGTGTACGTCGTGCCCGTCCAGGGAGGACAGCCGCGCCGGCTCACCTGGCACCCGGCCGCGGACCTCGTCACCGGTTGGAGCCCCGATGGCAAGCGAGTCCTGTTCGCCTCCGACCGCGAAGTTTCCAACAGCAGAAGTGGGCAACTCTACGAAGTCCCGATGGAAGGCGGCTATGAGCGCAAGATCATGAAAGCCGTCGCCGTCGAGGGCACGTGGTCCGCCGACGGGAGGCGTCTCGCCTATCGCCCCTACATCCAGGCGTACTCGGGTATCAGCGGCTGGCGCCAACATCGCGGCGGCGACACTCCGCCGCTGTGGATCATCGATCCGGCGAGCGGCGCGCTCGAAAAGATTCCACACGTCAACGCCTCCGACAAAAACCCGATGTGGATCGGTGACGATGTCGCCTTCATTTCGGATCGCAACGACGGCGCCGCCAACCTTTTTCTCTATGACGGCCGCTCGCACGCGCTCCGCCAGCTCACACACGAAACGCAGTGGGATATCAGAAGTGCGAGCGCATACGGTCGCACCATCGTGTTCGAATCGGGCGGCCTGTTGAAGTCGCTCGACCTCGACAGCGGCCAGACACAACCCGTCATCGTTCACGTGGCCGCGCAAGCCATCGAGGCGCGCCCGCAGTGGAAGGACGTAGTCAAGAACATCACCAACGTCGATCTTTCGCTGACGGGTAAGAGGGTCCTCGTCACGGCACGCGGTGATGTCTTCAGTGTCCCTGCAAAGGATGGTCCGGTTCGCAATCTGACTGCGACTTCCGGCGTGCGGGAAGCCGACGCGTATTGGAGTCGGGACGGACAGCGTGTCGCCTACCTGAGCGACGAAGGCGGAATTCAGACCCTGCTGATCCGCGACGCCCTCGCCTTACAGAAGCCGGCGCGGCACGCCCTGACCTCGGCGCGCGATGCAACGAATGCAAGCTACTACACCCTGTTGGGCTGGTCACCCGACGACCGGCGCATCGTGTTTCAGGACAATCATCTGCATCTCTATGCCATTGACCTGAAGAACGACGCCGTCACCCTGGTCGACACGAGCAAGCGCCGCGGTGCATTCGATCCCGCATTCTCGCCGGACGGCCAATGGCTCGCCTACACCGTCATCGGCGCCAACTACTTCACCCAGGTCAGGCTCTTCAGTTTCGCCTCCGGTCGCGCCATCGACCTGGCCGACCGCTTCATCCAGACTGACAACCCGACGTTCGGTGGCGACAACCTGTTGTATTTCACGGCCTCCATCGACTCCGGGCCGAGTCGTAACGGGCTCGATATGTCCACCCAGGAGCGCCCCCTGCGCAAGGCCATCTATGCGGCCGTACTCGCGGCCGACGGACACTCGCCACTGCCGCCGAAGAGTGGCGACGAGGAGCTCCCGCCCAAGAGCAAAGCACCCACATCAGCCGGCGCCAGGGACAAAATGGGCGATCACGGCGATGCGGCGGAGCGCGCTGCTCGCGCGACACGAGGAGCCGCCGATCATGAGCCGGGATCGAGCGAGACCCAGGCAGCCGCATCTCTCAAACCCACGCGCATCGACCTCGAAGGATTGTCAGACCGCCTCGTCCCGATCCCCGTCGCGGAACGCAACTACGACCGCCTGGCCGTGGCCTACGACGGCGCCCTGTTCTACCTCGCCCGCAAGCAGCCGGGCTCGAGTCTCGAGCCTCCGAGCCCCATTCATGGCGCCGATGCGGACCTCTACCGCTATAACTTCGAGGAGCGCAGCGAGAAGCAGTTGCGCTCCAGCGTCGTCGATATCCACCTGAGCGGCGATCGCAAGAAGCTGCTCGTGGGGCTCGGTGACAACAAGCTCGACATCGCCGATGCCAACGAGAGATTCGAGTCCAAGCCCGTCGATCTGGGCGGGCTGCGCATGCTCGTCGACCCCCGTCAGGAGTGGCGCCAGATTTTCGACGAGGTCTGGCGCATGGAGCGTGCCTACTTTTACGACCCCAACATGCATGGGCTCGACTGGCGCGCGGTGCGCGCCCGTTACGAGCCGCTACTCGAGTTCGTGCAGCGGCGCGAGGATCTGAGCGACCTGATGGTGCAGATGATTGCCGAGATGCAGGTCGGCCACAACCGCACCGGCGGTGGTGACACGTACCACGAGCGCCCGGAGGCAATAGGGCTCCTCGGCGCCGATTTCAGAATCGACAAGGGCCTGTATCGCATCCAGAAGATCTATCACGGCGACCGCTGGAATCCCTTCATCGTCTCACCGCTCACCGCCCCGGGCGTGAATGTGGAGGAAGGTGACTTCATCCTGGCCATCAACGGTCACCCGCTCGACGCCACGATCAACATCTTTGCGCTATTGCAAAATACGGCCGAAAAACAGGTCGCGCTCACGGTGAGCCACGACGGCGCCACCGCGTCTGCACGTACCGTGACCGTGATACCTATCGGCAGTGAAGTGGGGCTGCGCCAATGGGACTGGGTGGCGCGCAACCAGGAGTATGTCGAACGCAAGAGCGGCGGCAGGGTTGCTTACGTGTACCTTCCCGATACGGCTGAAAACGGCTACACCTACTTCAACCGGATGTTCTTTGCCCAGAGCGATCGCGACGCCGTGATCATCGACGACCGTCGCAACGGCGGCGGTCAGGCAGCCAACTACATCCTCGATGTGCTGGGCCGGAAATACATCTCAGGGTGGAAGGATCGCGACGGCCTGGTCTTCAACACACCGGCCGGCGCGATTTACGGCCCGAAGGTCATGCTGATCGACCAGGACGCAGGCTCGGGCGGAGACTATCTCCCTTACAACTTCCGCAGTGTGGGGCTCGGAAAGCTGGTCGGCACGCGCACCTGGGGCGGCCTCATCGGTATCTCCGCGAATCCGCCGCTGATCGATGGCGGCTTCCTGACGGTGCCCTTCTTCCGCATGTACACGCCCGCTGGCGAGTGGCACGTCGAGAACGAAGGGGTCGCGCCCGACGTGGACGTGCAATTGGATCCAGCAACCGTGAACGCCGGCAATGACAACCAACTCGACGCAGCCATCGCCGAAGTCATGGAGCAGTTGAAGGCGGTCCGATCGCTGCCGCTGAAAGCCGCGCCGGCCTATCCGACGCAGCTCGGCAAGTAACGAATGCCCGCACCGCGGCGGGATTTTGCCTGCGCGCCTTTACAATATGTAAAGTGGGCTCCGGCGTGCTGTTCTGCCGCAACAACAACTTACAAAAACCGCGGTAGGACTGTGAAATCCACAGGCGCTTGGAAGCGACAACCGCAGTAACTTCGGGCGGATCATGATCCGCCCTCGTCTCCTTGCCGGCCTCTTCCGATCGACACGCAAAGTGGCTGTTGCGCTGGCCCATAGGTCTGCCGGGCTGGCCCGTGGGTCTGCGGCGCTGACGCTGCTGGGGGTCGGGATGCTCCTCGGCGGCGTGGCCCGGGCGGGTTGCCTCGAGCTGTCTCCCCCCAGCACTCAGCCGCTCCAGGAGCTGAGTATCCGGGATCCGAAGAAGGCCATCGCGGCCGTCAAAGCAGCCCTCGAGGCAGCGAGTCGCCCGTCTGTGGTGGATGAGTCACGTATAGCCGCGCTCTACGCGATCGAGGCGCAGAGCTACAGCCTCCTGGAGTTGGATGCGGATGCGCGGTCCGCCGCATTGAAAGGACTGGAATTCGCTCCACTGCCGAACGACTCGACGCACCTGACGCTGCAGATGGTGTACGCGGAAAATGTATACGACGCCGATGGGATCAACGCGGCACTCACCGCACTCGACAAGGCACGCAGCCTACAACTGGCCGGCTCGCGCGCCGATCTGTGTCTGCAGATCACCATCGGGCGCGTACAGAATCGAAGCGGGCGGTCCGATCTTGCCTTATCGACCCTGACTCAAGCCTATCGGACCAGCTTGACATTCCCGGTTGCCGAGCCGCGCGTGGCTGCCGCAGCCGCTCTCTCACCCGTCATGCGGTCAGTGGGAGACTACAAACAGGCGTTGGCGCTCAGCCAGGAAGTCATCGCTTGGGAGACAAAGCACCATGCCACGCTGAGCCTGTCCGTAGAGCACTATCTGCGCGGACAGATCCTCAGTGAGATGCACAATTACAAGGACGCCGTCGTGGAAACCCAACTGGCCCGGGAGCTCAGCGTCGAGCTCTCCGACCAGCAGGGGGTGGGTTTCGCGGATCTCGCGACATGCCGGGTCCGGTTGGAATTGAAGGACCCGGAGGCGGCGCGCACGGATTGCGAAAACGCCCTGCGTATCTTTTCAGCCTCGCGGAGCGTCGACGTCGAGAAGGAGGCCCAGGCGCTGCTCGCGCGTATCGATCTTGCCGAAGGTCATGCGGACAAAGCCCTTGCGCAACTCAACGACGTACTGCGAGGCAACGCCGAACAAATGATGCCGCGCCTCGTCCCGTCGGTGTACGAGCTGCGAGCACGCGCAAACGCCTCGCTACAGAAGTACCCCGAGGCATACCGCGACCTCAGCGAGTACCTGGATCACTACATGGCCCGCACTGAGGCGGAGCGCGCACAACAGGTATCTTCCCTGCGCGCGCGGTTCGAGACGGACCGCGAGATCGAGCGGAACGCCTCATTACAACGGGAGCTTGCGCTCGCGGACGAGCGAGCGCAGCGGCAACGGGCGGAGTTGCGGTGGGCTGTGATCGGGGCCGGCATGAGCGTCATGGTGATCGCCCTACTCACCTACCTACTGGTGATCAACCGCCGCTATCGGCGCCAACTCGTCCGTCTCGCGACCGAGGACAGCCTGACAGGTCTGCCGAACAGAGGCCGCAGCGCCGCGCTCGCCACGCAGGCCCTGTTGACTGCCTTCGATCGCCGGCAACCGTTGAGTATCGCCCTGATCGACCTCGACCGCTTCAAAGCCATCAATGACCGGTATGGACATGCCGCCGGAGATCGTGTCCTCCAGGAGTTCGCGGCGCTGGCACGCAAGTCGATCCGGCCCTCCGACACCCTGGGACGCTGGGGAGGTGAGGAATTCCTGCTGGTCCTTCCCAACACGACACTCGATGTCGCCCTGGGCCTGCTCGATCACCTGAGACTGCAGGCAGGGCTGATCACGACGACGGACGAAGAGGCCGACCTGCATGTCAGTATCAGTGCAGGACTGGCGACGACCGGTGAGGAGCCTTGCTCGCTCGATGAGATCGTCGCAAGCGCCGACCTTGCCTTGTACGAGGCCAAGAACTCCGGTCGCGACCTGGTGCGCTATTGCTCGCTCAGTACGACGACTGCGCCAGCAACTCCTCAAAGTCGACCAGTGGCACGGGCGGGCTGAACAGATAGCCCTGGCATGCCTGGCAGCCGTAGCGCTCGAGAAACTGCCGCTGCGCTTCGGTCTCGACGCCTTCGGCAATCGCCGTGAGCCCCAGACTTCGCGCCATGGTGATGATGGTCTGAACCACGATGGCGTCATTGTGACTCTGCGGCAGGTTGCTGACAAAAGACCGGTCGATCTTGATCTGGTCGAGCGGCAGGCGGGTGAGGTAAGACAGCGACGAATAGCCGGTGCCGAAATCATCCATGCAGAACCCCACGCCGAGCCTCCTGAGCGCCTGCATCTTCCGGATCGTGTCCTCCATGTCATCGAGCACGAGCGTCTCGGTGAGCTCGATTTTCAGCCGCCCGGCGGGCGCGCCGGCGCGCTTGAGCGCGCGGTCCACCTGGTTGACGAAATCCGGTTGGCGGAACTGGCGCGCGCTGACATTGATGGCGAGATGCAACCCGTGTGAGCGCAGCGTTCCGTACCAGTCCTTGAGCTGGCTGCAGGCAGCCTCCAACACCCAATGCCCGATGTCGAGAATGAGCCCGGTCTCCTCGGCCAGCGGAATGAATTGGTCCGGGAGGATGGTACCGCGTTCGGGATGTTGCCAACGGATCAGCGCCTCGGCCCCGATGATGCCGCGCACACCGTGCACCTGCGGCTGATAGTGGAGCACGAACTCGTGGCGGTAGACGCCAAAGCGCAGCTCCGCCTCGAGACCTGCGCGGGCCGCGAGCGCCGCATGCATGTGCGGATCGAAGAATCTCAGTGTATTGCGGCCGGCAGCCTTCGCCTGGTACATCGCGATGTCGGCCTGCTTGATGAGCTCGTCAACCGAGCCGCCGGCGGCGCTGAACAACGCAACACCGATGCTCGGTGTGCTGTGCAGTACGCGCTTGCCGATCGTGTAGGGCCGATTCAGCACTTCCATGATGTGCTCGCCGATTCTGCGGGCCTCCATGATCGTCTCGTCCGCGCGCTGGCCCAGGTTTGTCAGAACCACGACGAACTCATCGCCGCCGAGACGCGCAATCGTGTCGCCTTCACGCGCGCTCGAAGTCAACCGCGCCGCTACACTGCACAGCAGGCGATCTCCGATCTCGTGCCCGATGGTGTCGTTCAAAATCTTGAAGTGATCGAGATCGATGCAGAGCAGCGCGCCGTTTGGGGGACCTTGTGTGATGTCGGTCAGCGCCTGGCTCAGGCGATCCATCAGCAGCCGCCTGTTCGGCAGTTGCGTGAGCGGGTCGTAATAGGCGAGCTGCCGCCGCTGCTCCTCGGCCTTGTGACGCTCCGTGATGTCACGCGCGATACCCACTACCCCGCTCGGCGCTCCCGTGTGATCCCGCATGGTCGTCTTGACGGTTTCAAACAGGCCGCGATAGCCGCCCTCGGCGAACGTGAGCCATTCTTCGTTGATACAAGGTTTGCCGGCGGCGAGCGCCTTGCGATCGTTGTCGCGGAAGAAGTCGGCCAGCTCGCGGGGGAAGAAGTCGTAATCCGTCCGGCCGACGATCTCGGCCTCATTGCTGCCGAAGAGGCGCTCGACCTGGCGATTGCAGGCCAGGTAGGTGCCGCCGAGGTCCTTCAGCCACACGAGGTCGGGAATCGTCTGCATGACGGTCCGCAGCCGGGTCTCGTTCTGCCACAGGTGCCGGTAAGCCAACAGGCTCGAAAGACCGTCCCCCAGGCGGCGGCCGATCTCCTGCACGAGCTTTACATCCTCCGGCGTCCAGGTCCGCGGACCGCGGCAGATGTGCATGCCGAACATGTACGGCTTGTCCCTTTTGGGATAAACAGCCATGCAAACCATCGACCTCACCCCGAAGTCGCGCGCGACTTTCGGAACGGGCCGCTCGGTGCCGGCGCCAAAGGTAACAGGGCCGGGGGAAGTCAGAACGGCACGGTAGACACCCAGAACCTCCGGATCCATGCGGATCTCCAGGCCCAACTTGAACGCCCCGGGATACTCCGGCCGGTTGCGCTCCATGGGCACCCGCCAGGTCAGCGCATCCATGGTGCAGGGATAGAGCAGAAACGTCCGATCGCAATCGAAAATCGACATGACCACATCGAGCACATCACCCAACATCAGCTCGAGGTCATCGTTCTCCTGGATCGCAACGTTGACCCGGTCCATGCTGGTGAAGAAGCGCAGCGCGCTCTGGTGCTCCTGCTCCAGGCGCTTGTTGACGATGCGGGCCCGCAGGCTCGTGATGCCGAAAGCCAGGTTGCCCGCCATATCCTCCAGCAGGCGTATCTCGTCACGGGTGAAGGAGTCCGGCTGCGTGGAATAGATGGCGAGAATGCCAAACGTCCGTTGGCCCTCATCCCGCAGCGGCAGGGCGATCCCCGAGCGATAGCCGCGCTCCAACGCCTTCTCGCGCCAGGGAGCCGCCTCGGGATCGCTCGCGAAATCCTGGATGCAGGTCGTTCTCCCACTGCGTGCGGCGGTGCCCGCGGGACCCCGGCCACGCTCGGTATCCGCCCAGGTAATCCCACTCTGGGTGAGATAACCCTCTTCCAGGCCTCCCCAGCCTACGGCGCGGATGCTCTTCTGCTCGTCATGCTCGCAGTAGCCCACCCAGGCCATGCGATAGCCGGCCTCCTCGCACACGATCTTACAGATATCGCTCAGGAGCGCCGGCTCATCCTCCGAGCGCAACAGGATCTGCAGACAGCGGCTGACGGCTCGCAGCTCGCGGTTCAGGCGGGTCACACTGATTTCGCCGGACATGCCCCTCCCAATCTTGTTGCATCGCACTAATCCGGCGTGCGCCCGACTGGCCCATGGGTCCTGCGGACCTGGTCTCGAACCAACAGTTTGAGCTGGGGCATGCAGCTCTTCAAGGCGGTCCAGGCGCCTGGCTGCGCAGCGCCTCCCGGATCCCTTTGATTGTCCCGCAATCCTTCGCTTTGTAGCCCGGCAGGTGGGCAATCGCCTCGAGAAACTCCTCTCCGCGCAGGATTTCCAGCACCCGCTTGACCGCCTGGTGTTCCAGAATGTGTTTGCGACACACGAAGAAGTAGTCCTCGGTGGCCAACCTCACGAAATCGAGGTCGAATTGCCGCGCGGCCGCCTCGACGCCGAAGCTCGCATCGGCCATATCACTTGCCACGTAGGCGGCCACGGCGGCATGGGTGAACTCGACGCGCTCGTAACCCGTGATGCGGGTCGTGTCGAGCTCCTCCCGAGCCAACAATTGATCGAACAGCAAACGGGTGCCCGACTCGGGATCGCGATTCACGAAGCGGACATCCGCATCGACCAGGCGTCGCAACGAGGTAATCCGCAGTGGATTGCCTCGCTTCACCATCAGGCCCATCTCTCGCGTCACCAGGCCGATGACACGATATTCACCCGGTGGCTGCAGCCATGCCGTGGAGGCGGCGACAGCCTTCTTGCGTAAGTCGCCTTGCGGGAGATGGACGCCGGCGATCTCACAAGCACCGTGGGCAAGCGCCACCAGGGAGTTCTGATTGCTCGCATAACGCAAGTCGATCCCGATGTTGGGTCCGCGGCTGAGGATCTCCCGGAGCTTGGAGACGGCGAAGCCGTGACTCGCATGGACCCGGACGATGTTCTCGCGTTGGGGCAACACATCGTTGAGCTCCGTCTCGAGCTCTTGCGCCAGGTTCTGCAGCTGCGGACGCAGCCGGGCCTGCAGGCGCTGCCCGGCCCAGACCAACTTCTCACCCAGCGGTGTCAGCCGGGTGCCGCGTCCCTGCTCCCGCTCCACGAGCGGGGCGCCGAAGAACTGCGCCCATTTCTCGATCAGATTCCAACAGTGTCGATACGACATCTGCGCCCGCCCGGCGGCGCGCGTGATTTTCCCGGTCGCACGGATCTCATTGAGAAAGTCGAGCATGACGAGCATCGACTGCCCGTCCTCCTCGCGCCGGAAGCGCCAGACCGGCTCGATGTCGATCCTGATCACCGCCGCGGGGATCCAGGCAGCGCCCTACATATGCATGAGTATTCATAACCCGGGCGGGCCCGTGGAACCTGGTCGCTCATGTCTCATGTGCCTCAGATCAGCTGTCTGCGGCAATATTCCCCGTAAACGCGCCCCCAGTCCAGCTTCCGAGGTTATGCACTTGTGTTCATATTGGACGCCCGGGCGCCCTCCAGCTCCGCGGCAAGCTCCCGAACCAGGTCCGCTGTCGGGATGGCACGCGCCAGTGGCGCTCCCTGTCCCGCCCACTGCGCCCCGTAACCAAATTCGGATTTCGCCTTCGCCGCGGCATGCAACGCTTTACCTGCGTCGTAAGCAATCGGATACGACGGAATTTCCCGCGGCGACACCGATTCACCCAACCGCGTGAATTGGTTTGACAGGCACCGCGCAGGGCGGCCCGAGATCGCCGGCGTAACAACCGTATGATGGGCGGCGTTACTCATGAGAGCCGCCCGATACCCCTCGTCGGCGGAAGATTCGGGACACCCGATAAACGCCGTCCCCAGTTGCGCCGCGACCGCCCCCAACTTCAGTACAGCGGCGATGCCGGCACCATCCATGATGCCTCCGGCAGCTATCACCGGCACGCCGAGCTTTCGAACCAACAGCCGTGTCAGCGCGAAAGTCCCCAAACGGTCATCATGCGCCTCGGGATCAAACACACCCCGGTGCCCACCTGCCTCATAACCTTGGGCAATGACGGCATCCACTCCAGCAGCAACCACTGCATTGCCCTCCTCGAGACTCGTCACCGAGGCGATGAGCACGCTGCCTGCTTTGCGGAGCGCCTGCATCCTGTGTGCTGACGGCAAGCCGAAGTGGAAGCTGACCACCTCCGGCCGGCACTCGATGAGTTGCTCCAGCATGGCGTCGTCATCCACAAAGCTCTTGTAGATTTCCGAGAGCACAGCCGGCGGTGTCGCTCCGACCCGTGCGAAATGCGGCCGCAATCTCTCGATCCACGCCGACTCGACCGCCCGATTGGGCGTAGCCGGACGGTGGCAGAACACGTTGATATTGAGCGCGCGGTTGGAAAAATCACGCGCCGCGCGGATCATCTTCGCCGCGCCGTCCGCATTTGTCGCACCAACGCCCATTGAGCCGAGAGCTCCGGCGTTTGAAGCGGCTGCGGCCATCGCTGGCGTCGAGACACCGGCCATGGGCGCCTGAATGATAGGAAGATCGAGCTGGAGACGCCGCAGCAGCTCGTCGCCGCGATTGACTGTCATGGCCGTCGATCATAGCGCCAC
>Ga0070680_100003783_pt1 | contig 11312 bp, 9 predicted proteins | sample KBSC73BmetaG_FD_64672 | JGI IMG/M metagenome (GOLD analysis project Ga0070680, IMG submission 64672) | Corn rhizosphere microbial communities from Kellogg Biological Station, Michigan, USA - KBS C7-3B metaG | ecosystem: Host-associated > Plants > Roots > Rhizosphere | place: USA: Michigan...
GTTGATCACCTGCTGCCGCGTCACCTGCAGCGACTCGGCAATTGTCATGTCCATCATCGGCAAACGGGAAATCAGCGGTTCGAGATCCGACTCGCGCACTTCCACCGCGAGGGCGAGCTCGCGCGCCGAGACGATCCCCTCCGCGATCAACAGCCGCAGCACGGAGTCGCCCGCGGCATCGCGCGCGTTCAGCAGCAGCGCGAGACGCTGACGCCGCGGCAGTTCGACGATCTCGCTCCACAACGCGCGCAACGACTGCGCCGACTCGAACGAAAGATCGGGATCGAGGGGGCGGGTCGCGGCAATGTGCTCGGCGTGCATGCGAACCGGATCGGCCGCTCCCGTCCGCGACGCGATCTCGTTCACCAGGTCGTCGACCGTCCGCTCTGGATCTCCCTCGCGCAACACGTCGATCATCGCCGCGGCGAGCGAATCGGCCGCACGCGTCTGCACGCGCCGGCGCCGCAGCGGCGATGCCGGCCGCAGCGAGCACACCAGACCGTCCTCCGATCCGGAGACGGCGAACCGATCGTCGTGACTCAGCACGTAACGCACGCGATGCTTGAGGCGCGCCCACTCCGGCGACGACGCGCGGATCAGATCGTCGATGACGCGCGAGGTGATGCCGGCGACGTACTCGTCGAAGCCGTGGATCGGATCGCTCTCCGGATCGCGCATTCGCTTGAGCAGACGCAGCAGCACCTCGCCGCGGACATCGGCGGGCACGTCGCCGGCGATCTTCCAGTTCCTGCAGCGCCGCCGCACGACCGTGTCGATGACAGAGATGGCTCGCGCCACGACGGCGTCGTCCACGCCATCCGTGGCCCGGTCAGCAGTGACGAGCTTTCGCATGCGCGCCACATCCTTTGACGTTGAAAGGAGCGCGAGATTACTACGCCCACTCCTCGCGTTTTTCATTCATAATAATAATACTGGGTCCTTCAAGATGAGTTGTCGTGCAGTCGTTTTCCTCGTTCTTTGTGGAATCTGTTCATCCGCTGCTGCGCAGTCCTCCCCGGAAACTGCCATTCGCGACCATTACCTGCGAGAGCTGGCCGGCCACGGCACGCGCTGCGTCGTGTTACACGGTGTGCGCATCCTCCAGTCGGTGACGGAAGGCGATTCCGTCAGCGTCGACGTCGAAGCCGTCGCGACGACGTGGACGACCATGCCGGGATCGCGCCCCGCGACCGAAAGTCACTTCGCAACCATGACGCTGCGCCGCGACGGGGACGATTGGCGCGTCACGTCGATGCGGAAGAGCGAAGAGTTGCTGGCCGACCGTCTTGCCGGCGCGACCAGCGACACGGAACGGATCTCGATTCTGGATGAGGCGCCGGATCAGCGGACGCCCGCTCTCGTCGCCGCTCTCTGCCGCCGCGCGGTGAAGAAGATCAACGAACGGGCGCCCGACGCCGCACAGACGCTGATCGAAGTCGCCGAGCGCGTCGCGGCGGAATGCAGGACCGCCGATACCCGCTCGGCCATTCTCGGCGTGCGAAGCGTCCTGGCACGCCGCCGCGGAGAACCGTTGCGCCGCGGCATCGAGCTCGTGACACAGTCGCTGGCGGCGGCCGAAGAGTCAGGGGACGCCGACGCGATCGCGCGCGCCCTGCTGCGCCTCGGACGCGCACAGACGGAGATGTCGGGCACCGGCACTCCGCCGCTCGAACCATACATGCGCATTCTCGCGCTCTCCGACTGGATCGAGGACCGCGCGACCGTGTCCCTCGCGGCGAGCGCTCTGTCCCAGCGCTTCAATAATCTCGTGGACACGCGCAACGGCCTGCGTTACGCGCTCCTCGCGGAGAAGGAGGCCGAGGCGAGCGGCGATCGGATGTCGCTTCTCTCGGCGCTCATGAACACCAGCGGCGTCTATGCCGGCCAGGGAGACGCCGAGCTTCAGCGACGGTATCTGGAGCGCTCGCTCGACCTGGCGCGGGAGCTCGATTTCCCCGCAACCGCCGCGTCGATCCTGGCCGCGCTGGGGTCTCTGTACTCCGGATCGGATGATCCGGAACAACGCGCTCGAGCAGATGCGCTTTACGCCCAGGGTCTGGCCATGATCGGTTGCAACGAGCCTGGCGTCGGGACTGATTTGCTGGTGAGCCGGGCATTGCTGGCCATGGACAGCGGGCGCTTGCAAAACGCCGAGGCGGATCTGCATGAGGCCATTCGTCGCGGTCTCGCCTCCAGCGAAGCGATCCTGAATCGTGTCCTGTTCGCGTTTGCGCGTCTGCGCCTGCTCCAGCAACGTCCCGAGGAAAGTCTTGCCTTCACGAACCAGGTGCGGCAGTTCATGGCCACCCGGGCCCCCGATAGTCGTTTGCACCTCGCGACCGCGAAGGCACTGCGGGCACTGCATCGTACGGACGAGGCGAAGCGGGAGTTGGAAGAGGGATGCCGGACGCTGGAAGCCAGCCGCTCGGACATCAGCAGCGATCCGCGTCAGCAGCAGTCCTTCCTTGTCGACCGCCTGGACATTTTCCGCGAGCTGATCGATCTGCTGCTGGAGCGGGGCGAGAAACGCGAGGCGCTGGCGGTTGCGGACCGAATGAAGGCGCGTTCGCTGCTCGACATGCGCTCTTCGGGCGGCAAGTCCTTCGAAGACGCATGGACCGAGTCCGAACGGCGGGAGAGGCTGACGCTCGAGCAGGCCATCGTGCAGCTCAACCGAGCCGCGAGATTGAAAGCGAACGACGAAGCGCTGCAGCGTGCGCGCATCGCGCTCGAGGAGTTCCAGGCCCGCGCCGCCGCGTTGCACGGATCCCCCGAGCCCGCGGCCGGCCTCCGCGATCCGGCAAACCTTCCCCCTTCCCTGGAAGGAGTGACCGTCGTCGACTTCGTCATCGGCGAGGAGAAAACCACTGTCTTCGCGCTCGAGCGGAGGCCGGACGGATCGACGGATCTGCAGACGGCCAGAATCGCCGTCTCGCAGCGCGCGCTGCGAAAGGAAGTCGACGATTTCGCGCGCCGCATCGCGCAACGCGACCTCGATTACGGCGCCGCGGCGCGCCGGCTGTACGACCTGCTCCTCCGGCCGGTGGAGGCGGGGTTGCTCCGCAACCGGATGCTTTGCATCATCCCCGACTCCATCCTCTGGAAGCTGCCGTTCGCGGCGCTGCTGCGTCCCAATGGCGAACATCTCGCCGCGCGCACGGCGATCTTCTATGCGCCTTCGCTCGCTGTTCTGACGGCGCCGGCGCCCCATCGCGATCCCGCGAACGAAAGCCAGGTCGTCGATCTGATCGCGTTCGCCAATCCATCGCTCGACGGCACGCGACGCAGATCGATTGGCGAGGTCTATCGTTCCGTGCCCCTCGATCCGCTGCCCGAGGCGGAGGAAGAAGTGCGGGAGCTGGCACGCCTTTATGGACCGCTGCGCAGCCGCGTGTACACTGGCAGCCTCGCGCGGGAAGCGACGTTGAAGGAAGAGGTGGCCCATGCCCGGGTCCTGCACGTCGCCACGCACGGCGTCCTGAACGACACGGCTCCGATGTTTTCCGCGCTGGTCCTCGTCGCCGCACCCGAGGATGCAACGGAAGACGGGCTGCTGGAAGCGCGCGAAGTCGTCCGCCTTCCGGTGCGAGCCGATCTGACGATCCTTTCCGCCTGCGACACCGCCTCGGGACGTCTGACGCCCGGCGAAGGGATCGTCGGAATGACCTGGGCGTTCCTCGCCGCCGGCAGTGCGACATCCGTCTCCAGCCAGTGGCGTGCGGAGTCAGCCTCCACTTCGCGATTGATGGTGGAACTGCACCAGCGGCTCCTGCGCGGGGCCTCGCCCGCGTCCGCACTGCGCGGCGCCCAGCTCGAACTGCAGCGCGACCGGCGCTGGTCGCACCCGTTCTACTGGGCGCCGTTCGTGGTCATCGGCGCGGGAAACAACTGACCATCACTTGAGAGCAAAGACCACGGCGTTTGCGATGGTATGGGCGGCGATGAGCGGCCATACATTCCGCCGGCGCCAGTACATCGCTCCGAAGAGAAGTCCGAGCGGGACCATGCTCAGAGACGCCAGCGGGCCTTGCCAGAGGTAATAGCTGAAGCGCAGCAGCGTGCTCGCGGTAATAGCCCGTCCCGCTCCGCCGCCGGCCATCGATTCGATGACGTATGCCGTGACGGTGAGCTCCTCGAAAACGGCATTGATCACGATGAAGAACAGCATGAGAACAAAGGGCGCAAGGGTTGTGAAGTTGAACGCCCCAATCGCACGTGCCTTCGGAAAAACGAGCAGCACGAGCGTCGCCGTGACCCAATACAGCAAGAGGTAGATGACAAACAACGGAATGCCCGCGGCGGCCGCCTTCCAGGAGAAGTCGAGGCCCAGGCGGTGCCGAATGTTCCAGCCGCGAGCCCGGAGAAACGACAGGACGACGCCGAGCGTGAACACTTCGATCAGGATCACGCCGAGGACGCCTCCGGTCGTGAATTCGACATAGCGCCCTCCGGAGAGAAGCAGCCCTAGCGACGACATCATGACGCACGAGAACGAGAGGACCGTGACGATGATGAATTCCGTGCGGTCGGACAGGTTCTTCACGAATTGGCGCATGGGTGTCGCTAGGGTAGCGCGGAAAAACGCAGGACGCGCCAGACAAGATTTTGAAGCTTGAACAGCCTACAGGAGGATATCAATGGCATGGATTCAAAAGGAGTTTGACTCCTACAAACTTTGGCATGCTCCGGGAAGCTCACCGGTTACCGTCGCCTCGATTGAGTGCTTCAAAACCGGCATCCGGGTTGGCGCCCTGTTCTTCTACAACGACAACATCGCACTCCCGCCGAACGAGAATCATCAAACCCTCGGAATTCGACTGTACTTGCACGCCAGCCGGTTCAAAGATGTCATTGACACCGTGCGACAAGAGAAGCCTCTTTACCTCATGTTAGAGACGGTTAGCTTAAATGGGTGGTTGACCACGAACGACACCGAGCCGGTCGGCGAAGAAGAGTAAGTTAATGCTCCGTCGCTAACGCCAAGGCCTTCTCCCACTGTTCTTCGAGCTCCAGCTCGAGCACCCATCGAGCGACGTAGGCGCGATCAAGAGCATTCCCCTGCCTTCGAATGATCCCTGCCGCATCCTCCAGCTGCCGCGCCGATTCGCCGATTTTATTCCACTCGAGCTTCATGATCAGAATATCTTCGGCACTCACCAGGTAGACCGTCGTGTCTCCAATTTTGTGAGGACTGCGCCGCGCAAACTCCGCATTGCTAAATTCACGATCCTTCTTGACGATCAGGTCGGCTTTCCAGCCGGTAGCAAAGTCGATGACATTGAATTGTGCACGTCTCGCGAGTGCGTCAAATGCGTCGTCTTCATCGGCATAATACCTGCTTGAAGGGAACTCGCGAAGCAGTTCCCATAACTGCGCCTCAGTGGGTGCAATAACGATATCAATATCATTCGTCGCGCGCGGCGTACCATGGGCGGAACTGGCATAGGAGCCGGTGACCATATACGGCACCTCAGCACGCTGTAAAGCGATGATGAGGCGGTCAAAGAAGTCATCCACTGTCATTGACTCGGATGCTACCGCCCGTAAAACGTACGCGTCAGCTCTCGCAGTAATTCGTCGCCCCCGAAAGACGGGTAACGGCTGCGCAGGCCGGCCTTGGCAAATTCACGCGCTAACTCACTCATGCGCATTGCTAGCTGGAAACGGCCCTCAACACCAAGTGCGGTGTGGATCTGTTCCTGGACGGCAGCAGCCTGCGGGGACGTGTCGCGAGAACGCACGGCTCCGACAATAACACAACATAAGAGTGCTGCAGCGATCCCACCATCACCCTTGCCCCCGCCCTCCCCCGGTGCGATCCTTGAATACTGTGGTTCGCGCTTCAGCCGCCATCACTCTCGTCTTCGCTTGCTTTGTGTCCGCCGCCAATGCGGCGGAGGCGGTGCAGTGGAGCGGGTTTCTGTTGCTGCGCGGGTCGAACGGGGTGGACAGCGGGCCGTTGCGCGAGGAGCGGGTGTCGGCGCAGGCGCAGGTCGGTATCGACTGGACGCCTTCGCCGCTGTACGGCGCGCATGTGCATCTGCTCGCGCGCGATGACGGGGCGGGGGCGCGGCGGGGGACGTTCGGGATCGCCGAGGCATACGTCGAGGGCAATCTTCGTCCGCGGGATGACCGGCTGCGATTGCGCGCGGGCGCGTTCTTTCTCCCGACCTCGCGCGAAAACGTCGACGCGCTTTGGGAGACCGCGTACACGATCACGCCGTCGGCGTTGAACAGCTGGCTCGGCGAAGAGTTCCGGCCGATCGGCGTCGACGCGGCGTACACGCATCGCAACGTCACCGCGGGCGCGACCGTCTTTCGCGGCAACGACACGTTCGGCGCGATTCCGCCGACGCGAGGCTGGGCCCTGCGCGATCACTGGATCACCCTCGGCGAATGGGTTCCTGTCCCCGAGGACGACTTCACTTCCGTCTCCGCCGAAAACGACGGGCGTGCGGGATGGGCCGCGCGCGCCATGTGGAACGGCGCGCACGCGCTCGCGCAGCTCACCTACATCGACAATCGCGCGGACGGCCTCCCCTACGGACGCCTCTACAACTGGGGCACGCAGTTCTACATCGCGAGCGGCGAATACACCACGGGCGACTGGACCTTCGCCGGGGAATATGGTTGGGGACCGACGTTCCTCGTCGTCGCGGGGACCGCGTACACGAGCGACCTTCGCGCAGGCTACGTGCTCGCATCACGGCGCTGGACGCACGGGCGCGCGACGTTGCGCGCGGATCGATTCGGCGTCAACGACATCGACCACCACGCGCTCACCGCCGCATTCCTGTGGACACCGCCGGGTCCGCTGCGCCCCGGCTTCGAGCTCTCGACCTCCGGCGGTGAACATCGCGTGATCATTGAGCTTCGGTACAGTTTCGCCGGGCGGTAAGGAATGACAGGACACCCTGCATGCTTGAACCTTGCAAGCATGTCCCGACTTTTCTCCCTGGTGCTCCTCCTCACGCTCGCCGCGTCTCTGCACGCGGCAACGATCCGCGTCGACGTCCGCGACGCGCGCGGAGCCGCCGTCGCGGATGCCGTCGTGTACGCGGTCCCCGAGGGGCGCGAACTGCCGCTGGCGAAAAAGACGGCGGTCATGGATCAGAAGAACCGCACGTTCATCCCGCACGTCCTGCCGGTCCAGACCGGCACGGCGGTCAAGTTCCCGAACAGCGACGACATCCGCCATCAGGTGTACTCGTTCTCGTCGGCGAAGATGTTCCAGCTGCCGCTGTACAAAGGCACGCCCGCGAATCCGGTCGTGTTCGATCGCGCCGGCGTCATCTCCCTCGGCTGCAACATTCACGATCGGATGAACGCGTACATCGTCGTCGTCGACACGCCGTACTTCGCCGCGACGGGCAAGAAAGGCCGCGCCGACCTCGCAAGCGTGAGCGCCGGAAAGTACGCGGTGCGCGTCTGGTATCCCGACATGACCGCCGAGCCGGCGCCGGTTGCGCTGACGCTGGCCGCGTCCGACACCAAAGAGTTGACGATCGTCGTTCGAAAATAGCCTTATGCGCAGCTTCCAGGCGAAGCTCGTTTATCTGACCGTCTCCGTGCTCGTCCTGCTGCTGGCAGCGACGCTGATCTCGGTACACACGGCCGGGCAGCGCACGATGCGCAACAGCGTCGGCAACGACCTGCGCGTCGGCGTCCGCGTCTTCGACCGCCAGCTCGTGGTGCGCGGACGGCAACTGCTGATCTCCGCGCGCGCGCTGTCGTCGGACTTCGCGTTCAAAGAAACCGTCGCACTCGGCGACGTCCCGACGATCACGTCCGCTCTCGAGAATCACGGCAGGCGCATCGACGCCAACGCCGTCTTTCTCATCTCGCTCGACGGCATCGTGCGGGCCGACACGCTCAACCACCAGTACGTCGGCCGGCCGTTCCCCCTCCCCTCGCTCGTGCAGGAAGCGCAACGGCGCGGAGAAGCCGCGGTGACGGTGACGTTCGACGAGCGTCCGTACCAGCTCGTGATCGTGCCGGTGCTCGCGCCGCGGCCGATCGCGTGGGTGTGCATGGGATTCGTGATCGATGAAGCGGTGCTCAGCGAGGTGCGCCGCCTGACGTCGCTCGACGTCTCTCTCTGGAATCCTGCCGCCGAAAATCCGCTGGTAGTCTCGACCCTGCGGCAGGACGAGCGCGGCGACCTCGTTCCGCTGATGCGCACGTCCGCGCCGCGCGCCGGCGACTTCGACGAGACGATCGAGCTCGGAGGCGATGAATATCAGCTGTTCCAGCATCCGCTGCTGACGGCGGACAAGTCGACCATCGACGTCCTGCTGCAACGCTCGATCGAAGAAGCACAGCGTCCGTATCGCAAGCTCGAGCTGACGATTTTCGCGGTGTCGATGGCGGCGCTGATCGCGGCGCTGATCGCCGCGGTCCTCTTCGCGCGCGGAGTGAGCCGCCCGCTGGAAGACCTCGCGCAGGACGCACAGCGCATCGAGCACGGCGACTACTCGCACGCGACGACGGGCCTCAAGCAGAAAGACGAGATCGGAAAACTCGCCCATTCGTTCGACAAGATGCGCACCGCGATCGCGGAGCGCGAGGAACAGATCCGCCTGCAGGCGACGCACGACAGCCTCACCGGATTGCCGAATCGCACGCTGTTCTTTGACCGCCTCTCGCACGCGATCACGCACACGCAGCGCGGCGGCGGGTTCGTCGGCATGATCATGATGGATCTCGATCGCTTCAAGGAGATCAACGACACGCTCGGACATCACTTCGGCGACGATCTGCTGATCGAGATCGGCCGCCGCCTGCGTCAAACGCTGCGCCAGAGTGACACGGTTGCGCGCCTCGGCGGCGACGAGTTCGCGGTGACGTTCCACGCCACCGATCCGAATCAGGCCAACGACGTCGCGCTGCGCATCGGCACCACGCTCGAGACTCCGTTCCTCCTCGGCGGCGTGTCGATCGAAGTGAGCGGCAGCATGGGCATCGCCATGTATCCGATGCACGCCGACGACGCGTCGACGCTGATGAAGCGCGCCGACATCGCGATGTACGACGCGAAGAAAAATCACGCGTCCTACGCGATCTACGAACCGGGACGCGACGAGCACTCGCTGCGGCGGCTGGCGATCCTGTCCGAGCTGCGCCACGCGATCGGCCGCGACGAGCTCGATCTGCACTTCCAGCCGAAGATCGACGTCGGCAGCGGCGGAGCGGTGCATGCCGAGGCGCTCGTGCGGTGGAAACATCCCGTGCATGGATTACTCCCGCCGGACGAATTCATCCCGCTCGCGGAACAGTCAGGCAATATCGGGATGATCACGAAGTGGGTGCTGCGCAAAGCGATCGCGCACTGCGGCGCGTGGAACGCCTCGGGTCTCGACATCACCGTCGCGGTGAACCTCTCCGCGCTCGATCTGTTCGACGCGGATCTCCCGACGTACATCAGCGGCTTGCTCAGCGAAGCCGGGCTCCCGCCGTCGAAGCTCGTGCTCGAGATCACGGAGAGCGCGGTGATGCGCGATCCGTCGTATGCGCTGCGGATCCTGCGCGATCTGAAGACGCGCGGCGTGACGCTCGCCATCGACGACTACGGCACGGGGTACTCCTCGCTCGCGCATCTCAAGCGGCTGCCGGTCGACGAGCTGAAGATCGACAAATCGTTCGTGATCAACCTGCGCAACGCGTCGACGGACGACATCGTGATCGTCCGCTCGACCATCGAGCTCGGACACAACATGGGCCTGCGCGTGATCGCGGAAGGAGTCGAGAGCGCCGAGGCGTGGCAGATCCTGGAGAACCTCGGCTGCGACATGGCACAGGGATACTTCGTGAGCCCGCCATTGCCCGCCAACGACTTCCGTGCTTGGATGGACGCGAGGAATGATCGAGTATCGGAACGTCTCGGTGATCCCCGCAGCGTAAAAAAACCACGATCACCTCTCTCTCCACATCACCAGGGGTGAGCGCGTCGCCTACCTCGGCCGCAGCGGCGCGGGCAAGACCACGGCGCTGAAAGTCATCAACGGACTCGTCGCGCCTTCGTCGGGCGAAGTGCTCGTCGACGGCACGAGCATCGCGCAACACGCGCTTCCGCAGTTGCGGCGCCGCATCGGCTACGTCATGCAGCAGCCGGCGCTCTTTCCGCATCGCACGGTGCTCGACAACATCGCGACGGTGCCGCGGCTGCTCGCATGGCCGGAAGAGCGCATTCGCGCGGAGTGCGAGCGCCTGCTCGAGCAACTCGAGCTGCCCGCGGCGACATTCGGCGCGCGATTTCCGCGCATGCTCTCCGGAGGACAACAGCAGCGCGTCGCAATCGCGCGCGCGCTCCTCGCCTCACCGGAGATCCTGCTGTGCGACGAGCCATTCTCCGCGCTCGATCCGCTGATCCGCGCGGAGCTGCAACATCTGTTGACTGCCGCCGCGCGCAACACGACGCTCGTCTTCGTCACGCACGACGTGCGCGAGGCGCTGCGCATCGCGGAGCGGGTGATCCTCTTCGACGACGGACGCGTCGTCGTCGACACGCCGGCGAGCGCGTTCCTGCAACACGAGCATCCACTCGTGAGACGATTCGTCGACGCATGAACGATCTGCTGCGGCTGACCGGACAGCACCTGCTGATCGTGGCGATCGCGGTGGCAATCGCGATCGCGGCCGGCGTGCCCCTCGGCACGTTCGCCCATCGCCGCCGCCGCGCGGGGGGAATTGCCATGCGCATCACCGACATCGTGCAGACGATTCCGTCGCTGGCGATGTTCGGCTTTCTCATCCCGCTGCCGTTCATCGGCGGCATCGGCGCGCGTCCGGCGGTCGTCGCGCTCGTGCTCTATTCGCTGCTGCCAATCGTGCGCAGCACGTTCGTGGGACTCGATCGCATCGACCCGCACGTGCGCGAAGCGGCGACGGCAATGGGGATGACCGACCGCCAGCTGCTGTGGAACGTCGAGCTGCCGCTCGCGACGCCGGCGATCGTCGCGGGCATTCGCATCGCGGCCGTGACCGCGATCGGCGTCGCGACGATCGCCGCGGCGGTGGGCGGCGGCGGACTCGGAACGCTGATCTTTCGCGGAGTGGCGATGGTGGACACACGGTTGATTCTCAGCGGCGCGCTGCCGGCCGCGCTGCTCGCAATCGGAGCGGATTTACTGCTAACCCAGGTGGAGCACTACTTCGCACGACGAAGGGGCGAGGCATGAAAAAATTCTTCCTTCTGCTTTTTGCCTTCTGCCTTCTGCCTTCCTGTCACGAAACGTCCCCTGTCGTCGTGGGCTCGAAGAACTTCACCGAGTCCGTCATCCTCGGCGAGCTGCTCGCTCAAAAACTCGAAGCCA
>Ga0070680_100003784_pt1 | contig 11309 bp, 9 predicted proteins | sample KBSC73BmetaG_FD_64672 | JGI IMG/M metagenome (GOLD analysis project Ga0070680, IMG submission 64672) | Corn rhizosphere microbial communities from Kellogg Biological Station, Michigan, USA - KBS C7-3B metaG | ecosystem: Host-associated > Plants > Roots > Rhizosphere | place: USA: Michigan...
GCCCGAAGGCTATGAAGTCTCGCGCATCGATGTCGTTGTTCGTCTGAAGCGCAAAGACAACAAGTAGTTCGTCACTCGACAACTTCGTTAGGATAAACGCCCCAGAGGCGTTCCTGCTCGATATAACCGGAAAAACCATCACCGAAAATCCGGCACCATTTGCCGTCGCAAGACTTCACCGAGGCGAGCACGCCGGGTTGTAGCTTGGCGGTGACTGTCGAGCTGCCGCGGCTGTCGTACAGCGGATAGTCCCGCACTTCTTTTTTTGCCCAAGGCGCGACGAGCACGGTGCGCCGGCTTGAAAGCAAGGTGTGAAAGACCCAGCCCTCGGTTCCTTCGGAGTCGCGAATCTTCCGCCAGTTTTCCGATTCCGCTGTGATCTCTACCGGCAGCCCCACTCGCGTGAATACCCAGTTCACGGCATTGTCGCGCGTCGGGCCGGAGCGGAGATTGACCTTGTCAGCCTTCAGGCTCACGAAGCGCGGGACGGGCAGGCTGGTCGAGGTACCCTTGATTTGCGCCGCCGCTGCAAACGGCAGCAGGACCAACGCAAGGGCTCCGGCGCCGGCAAGCATGCGGATAGCGGCTTTGCACTGCCCTCCCCGGATCATGCCGTTTTCCTTTCTGAGTTCGCCGATTCCGCGATCACTAGCCGCATTCCCTTCCTCGATGTCAATGCGGGAGACCGTCGCCACGGCGTTTTGAGTTTCAAAAACCGCTCTGCTAGACAGTTTATCAGAGGAAACAAACCGCGCGGGAAAAGGCCCGACCGATGCCCAAGAAGAAACCGCTCGTCGTCGTCACGAGACGCTTGCCGGAAAGCGTCGAGACGCGCATGCGCGAATTGTTCGACACAAGGTTGAACGACGAGGACCGGCCGCTTTCGCAAGCCGAGCTCGTCGTGGCGGTGAAAACCGCCGACGTTCTCGTCCCCACCGTCACCGATCGCATCGACTCGGCGGTGCTTTCGCAAGCGGGCGAAAATCTGAAGCTGATTGCGAATTTCGGGAACGGCGTCGATCATATCGACGTCGCGTCCGCGCTTGCGCGCGGAATCACCGTGACCAACACGCCGGGCGTCCTCACCGAGGACACCGCCGACATGACGATGGCGCTCATCCTCGCGGTACCGCGGCGGCTTGCTGAAGGCTCGACGACGCTCACCTCGGATCAGGAGTGGCAAGGCTGGTCGCCGACCTGGATGCTCGGCCACCGCATTTCGAATAAACGCCTCGGCATCATCGGCATGGGCCGGATCGGGACTGCGGTCGCGCGGCGCGCCAAAGCTTTCGGCTTGCAGATCCACTATCACAACCGACGGCGCGTCGCGCCGGAACTGGAAGAAGCGCTGGAAGCGACCTATTGGGACAGCCTCGACCAGATGCTCGCGCGCATGCACATCGTATCGGTGAATTGCCCGCATACGCCGGCGACCTATCATCTGCTCTCCGCGCGACGGCTGAAGCTTCTGAAGAAAGACGCCTATGTCGTGAACACCGCGCGCGGGGAAGTTGTCGATGAGAATGCGCTTGCGCGTATGATTGAGGCGGACGAGCTTGCCGGCGCAGGCCTTGATGTGTTCGAGCATGAACCCGCGGTGAATCCGAAACTCGTGAAGCTCGCGCGCGCGGGGAAGGTCGTGTTGCTGCCGCATATGGGCTCGGCCACGATCGAAGGCCGCAACGACATGGGCGACAAGGTGATCGTGAATATTCGCACCTTCATGGACGGCCACCGGCCGCCGGACCGCGTGCTGCCGTCGATGCTTTAACGAGTGTGCGCCGACAAATCCTTGATTACAGGTTTTTCGCCCGATAGCGGATTATCCGGATTCCAGGCGTAGCTCAGCGTCTCGAAACGCATCTCGCGCGCATCCATCATCAGGAGCTTGCCGACAAGCGGCGCGCCGAAACCAACGATGGCGCGGATCGCTTCAAGTGCCGCGAGCGAGCCGGCGACGCCCGCAAGCGCACCCAGAATACCTGCCTGCTCGCAGGTCGGGACCGTTCCCTCCGGCGGTGGCTCGGGAAAGAGGCAACGATAGGTCGGGTTCGGCTTTCCGTCGGCGCCATTTTCATGAGCACGGATTGTGGTGAGGGTGGCGTCGAAAGTGCCGAGTGCTGCCGTCACCAGCGGTCTCTTCGCGAAAAAGCAGGCGTCCGACACGAGATAGCGCGTTCTGAAATTGTCGGAGCCGTCGAGCACGACGTCATTTTCGGCGATCAAATCGAGGGCGTTTTTCGCGGTCAACCGTTCGTTGATCGCACGCACTTTTACGTGCGGGTTCAGGCGTGAGATCGCCGCCGCCGCGCTCTCGGTTTTCCTGCGACCGACATCCTCGGTGGTATGAATGATCTGGCGCTGCAGGTTCGAGAGCGAAACTTTGTCGTCGTCAATTACCGATACTTGTCCGACCCCCGCGGCGGCAAGATACAAGAGCGCCGGCGATCCGATTCCGCCCGCACCGACCACGAAAACGCGCGCGGCCTTCAGCCGCTGCTGGCCGGGGCCGCCGACTTCCTTCAGCACGATATGGCGGGCGTAGCGCTCGAGCTCGTCGGACGAAAGTGCCATGACGCTGTTATCGCCGATCCGGCGCAGCCGATAAAGCCGCGATCAAACGTCGAGATTGGCGACCGAAAGCGCGTTCTCCTGGATGAATTCGCGCCGCGGCTCGACGACGTCGCCCATGAGCTTGGTGAAGAGGTCGTCGGCCTCGTCCACTTCCTTGATTTTCACCTGCAACAGCGAGCGCGCATTCACGTCGAGCGTCGTTTCCCACAGCTGCTCCGGATTCATCTCGCCGAGGCCTTTGTAGCGCTGGAGCGAAATGCCTTTGCGGCCGGTGCCGGTCATCGCCTCGAACAGGCTTACCGGCCCGTGCACCGCGGTCTCCTCGCCCTTGCGCGTGAGCTTCGCGGATTTCGCGTAGATTTCCTGCAGGCGGGGCGCCATTTCATCGAGCTTGCGGGCATCGGCCGAGGCGAGAAACGCCTGATCGACGAGAAATTCTTCGCGCACGCCGCGCACTGTGCGAGAAAATTTGAAGCCGTTTTCGTCGCTCGCGCCTTCCCAGCCACGCTCGGTTTCATCCGCCACCGCATCAAGGCGCTTTGCGACATAGTTCGCGGCGGCTTGCGCCGACTTCGGATCGGCGAGAATTTTCGGCGAGATGGCTCCCGCGATCGCAACTTGCTCGATCACGGCGCGGTTATAGCGCGGGTGCAACCCTTTCAATATCGAACGAGCGGCGCGCGCTTCGTCAACGATCGAAGCCAGATCCTTGCCGCCGCGCTGCTCGCCGTTCGCGAGCCGTAGAACCGCGTCCTCAAGGCCGGCTTGCACGAGGTAATCCTCGAGCGCGCGCTCGTCTTTCAGATATTGCTCGGATTTTCCGCGCGCGATCTTATAGAGCGGTGGCTGCGCGATGTAGATATAGCCGCGTTCGATCAATTCCGGCATCTGGCGGAAGAAGAACGTCAACAGCAGCGTGCGGATGTGCGAGCCGTCAACGTCGGCGTCCGTCATGATGATGATCTTGTGATAACGGAGCTTATCGGCGTTGAAATCGTCGCGGCCGATGCCGGTGCCGAGCGCGGTAATGAGCGTGCCGACCTGCTCGGAGGAAAGCATCTTGTCGAAGCGCGCGCGCTCAACGTTCAAAATCTTGCCGCGGAGCGGCAACACTGCCTGAAACGCGCGGTCGCGCGCCTGTTTCGCCGAGCCGCCGGCGGAATCGCCCTCGACGATAAAGAGTTCGGACTTCGCGGGGTCGCGCTCCTGGCAGTCGGCGAGCTTGCCGGGCAGCGACGAAACATCAAGCGCGCCTTTCCTGCGCGTGAGTTCGCGCGCCTTGCGCGCGGCTTCGCGCGCGGCGGCGGCTTCCACGACCTTGCCGACCAGTGCCTTGGCTTCCGAAGGATGCTTTTCCAGCCACTGCTGCAGCGCGTCGGAGACAATCGTCTCGACCACCGGGCGAACTTCGGAAGAAACGAGCTTATCCTTGGTTTGCGAGGAGAATTTCGGATCGGGTACCTTGATCGAGAGCACCGCGGTCAACCCTTCGCGGCAATCTTCACCGGAAAGCTCAACTTTATCTTTTTTGCCGAGACCCGCGTTTTCGGCGTAGCGGATCACTTCGCGGGTGAGCGCTGCGGCGAAGCCCGTGAAGTGCGTGCCGCGGTCGCGCTGCGGAATGTTGTTCGTGAAGCAGAGAACATTCTCGTGATAGCTGTCGTTCCAAGAGAGTGCGGTCTCGACGACGACTTTTTCGCGCTCGCCGCGAATGAGAACCGGCGCCGGGATCAGCGATTGCTTGTTGCGATCGAGATAGCGCACGAAGGCTTCGACGCCGCCGTCGTACAGCATCTCCTCCACTTTCGGCACCGGGCCGCGCAGGTCGGAGAGCATGATTTTCACGCCTGAATTCAGAAAGGCGAGCTCACGCAAGCGATGCTCGAGCGTCGCGTAGTCGAATTCGGTCTTGGTGAAGACCTCCTTGCTCGGCAGGAACGTGATTTTTGTACCGCGCTTGCCTTCGGCCTTTCCGGTGACCTTGAGCGGCGCATCCGCTTCGCCGTCGGTAAAGCGCATGAAATGTTCTTTGCCGTCGCGCCAGATCGTGAGATCGAGCGTTGCGGATAGCGCGTTCACGACCGAAACGCCGACGCCATGCAGGCCGCCCGAAACCTTGTAGGAATCCTGATTGAATTTTCCGCCGGCGTGGAGCTGCGTCATGATCACTTCGGCAGCGGAAACGCCTTCTTCCTTGTGGATATCGGTCGGAATGCCGCGGCCGTCGTCGATGACGGTCACGGAGCCATCGGCGTTCAATTCCACCTGCACATGCTTGGCGTGGCCTGCGAGCGCCTCGTCAATCGAGTTGTCGACGACCTCATAGACCATGTGGTGGAGACCCGACCCGTCGTCGGTGTCGCCGATATACATGCCAGGGCGTTTGCGGACCGCTTCCAACCCCTTCAGAACCTGAATCGATTCGGCGTCATATTCGCCGGGGTGAGTCTTGGGAGCGCGTTCTTTAGGGGCTTTCGCCATGACAGATGGCCTCGAATCAGATCGCTTGCCGCGAAGAAAATGATGGCTGACTTTGCACGAAAAAAGCGGCGCTGAAAGGATATTCTGGAGCCGCTAACTAATTGATAGATAATACTGATTTGCAGATTTTCAAGTCCGCGGAGGATACGCTGCGGAAGCAGGAAAAAATCGCGAAATCTACATCGGCTCGACCTTGCCGGGCATCACAGAAAACCGCTCAGTTGACCCGCCGAGCGCCGCGAATGACGCGGTATCGACGCCTGTCATGAATACCTGCGCACCGAAGCGGGCGAGAAGCTCGAACAATGCGTCACGCCGGGCAGCGTCCAAAAAAGCCGAGACATCGTCGAGCAGCATCACCGGCGCAAGCCCATGCATCGCCGCGACCAGCCGCGCATGCGAGACGACGATCCCGACGAGGAGCGCCTTGCGCTCGCCCGTCGAGGCGCGCGCGGCGGGAATGTTTTTTTCGCGATGGACGAGGACGAGATCAGTTCGGTGCGGGCCGTCAAGCGTGCGGCCAGCGGCGCGGTCGCGCTCGCGAGACGCGTGCAGGATTCCGCGATAACGATCTTCGATTTCGATCGCGGGTTCGTTGCGGACGGCCGCTTCCATCCAGCCATCGAGCGAAAGATCGGCCGCCGGGAAAAGCGATTTCGGATCGTGTGCTGTCTCAATCTCGGCGCGCAATCTTTCGACGCATTCGGCGCGCGCGGCAGCGAGTGCAACGCCAAGCTCCGCTACTTCGTGTTCGGTCGCATCCAGCCAGCGTGCGTCAGTGACGCCTTCTTCGAGCAAACGATTGCGCGAGCGCAGCGCCCGCTCGAACGCAGAAACGCGAACGTTATGTTTGGCGTCGATTGCGAGCACCAAGCGGTCGAGAAAGCGCCGCCGTTCGCCTGCCGGCCCGAGAAACAATCCATCCATTTCCGGAACGAGCCAGACAACGCGCAGGTGTTCCGCGAACTGCGTCGCGGACGCAACATTCTCGCGCGCGATGCGCGAGCGGCGCGCAGGTTGCTCGCCCTCGAGCGGCGCGTCGATGCCGGTGCCGAGCTGCACCTCGCCTTCAGCGCCCTCGACCGTCGCTGCGACCGCCCAGGAGCCATCGCCATCACTTGCGGCGACGTCTTCCAGCGTCGCGCGCCGGAGGCCGCGGCCCGGCGCGAGAAATGAAACCGCTTCCAGGATATTTGTCTTGCCAGCGCCGTTCGCGCCGAGAAGCACGATTGGGGCGTCGCCGAACATGAGGTCGGCGCGCGAGTAGGAGCGGAAATTCGTGAGCTGGAGGCTGCGAATGCGTGCGGCAACTCGCGGCAAAGAACGCGGCGCGGGCTGCGGAACGGGTGAAGCGGATTTTTTCTTCTTCGCGCTCACACCCGCATCGGCATCAGAACGTAGAGCGCCCCGCCTGCGTCCTGGTCTTGCAGCAGGGTCGGCGAACCGGGATCGGCGAGTTTCAATTCGGCTTTCTCGCCTTCGAGCTGTGCCGCGATGTCGAGGAGATAGCGGCTGTTAAAACCGATATCGAGAGGATCGGAACTGTATTCGACCTCAAGCTCCTCGGTAGCGCTTCCGGAATCGGGATTCGTCACGGACAGCGTGAGCTTGCCGGAGGCGAGGGAGAGTTTCACGGCGCGGCCACGCTCGGAAGATACAGTCGAGACGCGGTCAACAGCGCTCTGGAAATCCGCTTTCTCCACCACGAGCGTCTTGTCATTGCCCGCGGGGATGACGCGGCCATAGTCGGGAAACGTGCCGTCGATCAGCTTGGAGGTAAGCGTCACCTTGCCGAGCGCGAAACGAATTTTCGCCGGCGAAAGCTCGATCTCGACCTCGTCGCCCGCGTCTTCGACGAGCTTCTGGATTTCGCTGACGGTCTTGCGCGGCACGATTACGCCCGGCATGCCGCTCGTACCTTTGGGCGCAGCGATTTCTACTTGCGCCAGCCGATGCCCGTCAGTCGCAACAGCTCGCAATTTCGCGGGTTTCGCATCCACATGATGCAGATAGATGCCGTTCAAGTAATAGCGCGTCTCCTCGGTCGAAATCGCAAATTGTGTCTTGTCGACGAGGCGCTTGAGATCGGAAGTTGCCAGCCGAAACTTATGCGGAAGTTCGCCGGCGGCGAGATCCGGAAAATCGCTTTCAGGGAGCGTCTGCAGCGAAAAGCGCGAACGCCCGGCTTTCACCGTCATCGAGCCCCGGTCGCCGCTCGCCGCGAGCTCCACTTGCGAGCCTTCGGGAAGTTTCCGCACGATATCGTAGATCATATGCGCGGGCACGGTGGTGGAGCCCGCGGTCTTTACTTCCGCCGGCAAGGTTTCGACGATTTCGAGGTCGAGATCGGTCGCCTTCAGCTCGAGCCCGCCTTTCCCGGCCTTGATCAGGACATTCGCGAGAATGGGAATCGTGTTCCTGCGCTCGACCACGCGGTGAACGTGGGAGAGCGATTTCAGGAGTTCGGCGCGCTCGACGGTAACCTTCATAGGCTCGCGATCCGGATGGTGGCCTCTGGCCCCGCGCGCAGGCGGGATGAACCGCGCGGGCCGAAAATTTTGGCGTTTCACGGCGCCGAAGGCAAGGGGCGCGGGCCAAAACCCACGCCTCTTAATTATTCTTATTGGGCCTTGCGGACGCTTACGCCTCCAGCAACAGCCTTTTCAGGACTTCGACTTCCTCGGCCAGCACCTTATCGGTCACAATAAGGGCGTCGATCTTGCGAACGGCATGCAGCACCGTGGTGTGGTCGCGGCCGCCGAATCGCCGGCCGATTTCGGGCAGCGAGCGAAGCGTCAGCGTTTTTGCGAGATACATCGCAATCTGCCGCGGCCGCACCACATTCGCCGTCCGGCGCGAGGACAGGAGATCCGAGCGCGTAACGCCATAATGCTTGGCGACGATGCGCAAGATGTCCTCGACCCGGATCCGGCGCGGATCGGATGGCCGCACGAGGTCGCGGATCACTTCATCGGCAAGTTCGATGGTGACCGGGCGATTGCTCAACTGGTTATGGGCAAGTAATCGCGTCATCGCGCCGTCGAGATCGCGGCCGCTCTGCGTCACCTGATGCGCAACGTGGTTCACGACCGATTGCGGCACATCAAAATCCGGATGTTGGGCTTTGATCGCGGCGATCCGCGCTTCCAGAATGCTCAAACGGAGCGCTTCCTCCAGCGGTCCGATTTCGACCACGAGCCCGCCCGCGAGCCGCGAGCGCACGCGCTCTTCCAGCGTCTCGAGTTCGGGTGGCGCGCGGTCGGCGGCGACAACGACCTGCCGGCCGGCATCGATCAGCGCATTCAATGTGTGGCAAAATTCCTGCTGCACGGTCTTGCCCTGCAAGAACTGCAGATCGTCGATGATCAGCACGTCGATCCCGCGCAGCGCTTCCTTGAAGGCGATCGCGGACTGGTTCTTGAGCGCGGCGACAAAGCCGTACATGAATTTTTCGGCGGTAAGATAGCTCACGCGGCGGCCGTTGGTTTCTCCCGCCCAAGCGATCGCCTGCAAAAGATGCGTCTTCCCGAGGCCGACCGACGCATAGACATAAAGCGGGTTGAAGCGCGCGACCGTGCCGGGCTCGGTCTCGACTACCTGGCGCGCGGCGGCATGAGCGAGCGCGTTCGAGCGGCCGACGAGAAAGGTGGAGAATGTAAGCCGCGCATCGAGCGGCGAGCTTCCAGTCTTGTCGGCTCGCGCCGAGAGCGGCCCCGACGGCGGCGAGGGGAGCCGCGCCGCGCCGTTCATGCGCATCATCACATTCGGCTTTGCCGGAGCATTCATCGCGATATTGGCAAAGCCTGCGCGCGACACCGAAGAACGTACGACGAGGTCGATTTTCTTCACCGCCGGCGCTTCGCCGCGCCAAAGCGTCACCAGGCGATCGGCGTAATGCGACTGAATCCAGTTCCGCAGAAACCGCGTGGGGACGGAAAGCCGCACGCTTTCCGCGCCGCAGTCTTCGACCTCCATGCGCGCAAACCAGCTCGAATAAACATCTTCGCCGACTTCCGCGCGCAAGCGGCGGCGAACGCGATCCCAGCGGCCCGCGTCGTTGTTGTCGGGAATTTCCTGCTTTTGAGGCGCCATCGCGAGACTCCAAATGCCTTGTCAGGCGCGAAATCGGATCCGGCTGGATCGTTCGACTTCAGGTTTCGAATTGAGCGGGAACGCAATTTTGAACGAAGGAAAGAGCTAGGATTGTCCGCGTATCGGCGGGGGCCCTTCGATGACCGGCGTGGCGCGGCGATCCGGTATTGGTGCGTTGCTGTACGGGAATGTGTCCGCGCAGTGTTTGCGACAGACGCTGTTTCGCAGCGATCGATTTTGCATCTCAAGCATGGCCGCCCCATCCGCCGCAGTTGACCCGCGGTCGCTCAACAATTCAGTTTTCGATTGGTCCCGATTACGACGCCGAACCTGACTGAAACTTTTACGCTTGCGAACCAACAACACGGCGTCCGGTCATATAACTCTTACACAATGAGCCGGTAATCCAACGAGACATCTTCATCATGCCGATCAGCTTCCCCGATTTAGTTTGTACGTTCCGCAATCTCTGAGCAGCAGAAGGAAGAAAACTTCCTTCGATGAAATGACGATTACATAGCAAGATATGAGGCGCAACAGATTCATTTCGAAAAAAATTGCGAATGCCCCTCTGCGGCGGGCGAACCTTCTCGCAGCAACAGCGGCAAAAGCTTTCGTGAGGGCAATAAGCGTTGATTCGACTACAGATTCCGCCGCGACCGGATTGCGCTCCGGCGCGACAAATATTTTTCGATTTATTTCGCAGAAAGGCGACTTCGCTTTCGGAAACGGAAAAATTACAAGTCCATGACACGGCTTATGCGCCAAGGTTCTGCACTTTCTTCATTTTTTTTGACTCGGAAATCGGCGTAGCTTCCAAGGTCAGGTGTACGAATTTTCGTCCACGGCGGCTTGAAGCGCGCGAGCGTGACCTCGAAGACACAGGTCAAGCAAAAACAAAAACGGCGGCCTCTCGGCCGCCGCAAAAATTTACAGAAGCGAAAGCGGTCAGGCTTTGAGCTTTTGCACACGCGAATTGAGCCGCGACACTTTCCGCGCGGCGGTATTCCGATGAAGAACCCCGCTTTGCGCGGCGCGCATGATCATGGGCTCTGCCTTAGCAAGCGCCTCGCGCGCCTTCTTGCCGTCTCCGGCGCCGATCGCTTCCTCGACCGCGCGGATATAGGTGGCGTAACGCGAGCGGCGCTGTTTGTTGATCGCGGTCTTGCGCGCGATCTTGCGCGTCGCTTTTTTAGCGGAAGTCGTATTGGGCATGCGTGAACGTCCAGTTCGATCAGATTTCGGATGGAATGAGAAATAATGGCGTGCCGATGCCTGAGGCATCGCGACGCGGGCGGACCATAGTGGGGAGGCCCGCCAGCGTCAACGACATTAATTGCGGATGCTACCGGTGCTTAAACGACGGCTCCCGCTTCTCGACGAAGGCCGTCATGCCCTCTTTTTGATCCGATGTTGCAAACATCGAGTGGAATAACCGGCGCTCGAACCGGATCCCCGCCGAAAGGGTGGTTTCGTAAGCCTGGTTGACCGTTTCCTTGGTCATCATGGCAATCGGCAAGGACATCGCGGCGACCGTCTCGGCCGCTTTCATGGCCTCCTCCAGCAGTTTCGCCGCGGGCACGATGCGCGAGACGAGCCCCGCTCGCTCCGCCTCCTCCGCGCCCATCATCCGGCCGGTGAGGCAGAGGTCCATCGCCTTCGCCTTGCCGATAAAGCGCGTGAGCCGCTGCGTACCGCCGATCCCCGGCATCACGCCGAGCTTGATCTCGGGCTGGCCGAACTGGGCGTTATCGGCGGCGATCACAATGTCGCACATCATCGCGATCTCGCAGCCGCCACCGAGCGCATAGCCCGCGACCGCCGCGACGACGGGCTTCCTGAAACTCGCGAGCCGCTCCCAGGGGCCGACGAAATCGTCGAGATAGTTTTGCGGATAGCTCAAGGATTGCATCTGCTTGATGTCGGCGCCGGCGGCGAACGCCTTCTCGGAGCCGGTGAGCACCACGCAGCCGATCTCGGCATTCGCCTCGAAGCCGTCGAGCGCTTGATTAAGTTCATTCATTAAAGCGCCGTTCAGGGCGTTCAGCGCCTTCGGGCGATCGAGCGTGATCAGCGCCACTTTGCCGCGCGTCTCGGCGCGGATGTTCTCATAAGCCATGGGGCAATCCTCCCTACCGTTTGCTAGCCGAGGCCATGGCCTG
>Ga0070680_100003785_pt1 | contig 11309 bp, 12 predicted proteins | sample KBSC73BmetaG_FD_64672 | JGI IMG/M metagenome (GOLD analysis project Ga0070680, IMG submission 64672) | Corn rhizosphere microbial communities from Kellogg Biological Station, Michigan, USA - KBS C7-3B metaG | ecosystem: Host-associated > Plants > Roots > Rhizosphere | place: USA: Michigan...
TTATTTACGCAATCGTTGCCGTTATTTACGCAATCGTTGCCGGAAAATATTTGGAAATGGATAACTTTACAACCTGCCATGATGAAATACAAACCCGTTCTGTTCCTGCTCCTTTCGGCTCCCCAGTGGCTGGGGGCTCAAACGCCCGCAGCGAGAATTATGCTGGACCAGGAAGGTTTCTATTCCGCTGAGTCTAAAATAGCGGTTGTTACCGGTGCAGAAAACAGTGTTCCTTTTTATGTGATCCGGGAAGGCGGCACGGACACGGTGTACCGGGGAACATTATCGGACCGGAGAAAATCTTCCAATTCTTCCCTTTATACGCGGGTTGCAGATTTCAGCGCTTTAAGAAAAACCGGAAGATTTTTTATATCCGCAGCGGGCTGTGATCCTTCCTGGCCATTCCGGATTGGCCGGGCCGTACACCGCGAAGCGGCCATCGCTTCGCTGAAGGCATTTTATTTTTTACGGGCTTCCATGCCACTGGAAGAAAAATATGCGGGGAAATGGGCCCGCCCGGAGGGACATCCGGATACCCTGGTCTTTATTCACCCTTCTGCTGCATCGCCGGGGAGAAAAGCTGGTTCGGTAATTTCCACGCCGGGCGGATGGTATGATGCAGGGGACTATAATAAATATGTTGTGAATTCCGGGATCAGCATGGGCACTCTGCTCTCTGCCTATGAAGATTTCAGGCCCTATTTTGATACGCTGCGCACCCATATTCCGTCCATTGGCAAACAGGTTCCGGATCTGCTGAATGAAATAATTTACAATCTGCGGTGGATGCTCAGCATGCAGGACCCGGCCGACGGAGGCGTTTATCATAAATGTACCAATGCAGCTTTCGATGCGATGATTATGCCGGATGCCGCCGGCAAACCACGCTATGTAGTGGAAAAAGGAACGGCGGCAACCCTGGATTTTGCTGCGGTAACCGCCCAGGCAGCGCGCATACTCGCAGCTTATAAAAAGGCATTACCCGGATTAAGCGATAGCTGTCTGCGGGCTGCAGAAAAGGCCTGGGGCTGGGGCTTGCAGCATCCTGATCGGGTTTACGATCAGAACGCCCTGAATAAGTTGTACGAACCGCCTATTACGACAGGCGCGTATGGCGACCGGAAGTTTTCTGACGAATGGTTTTGGGCTGCCGCCGAATTATATATTTCATCTCCCAAAGATGCATATCTAAAAGTGATCACGGCGCATCAGGATGAAAATTTTCCGCTGCCCAGCTGGTCGCAAACAGGCTTGCTGGGCTATTACAGCCTGCTCCGGTCTAAAAAGAAAAATATTGCCGGCGCCTTACAAGACTCACTGAAGACCCGCCTCCTACGGATGGCGGACGAGATGCTGAAAGCCGGCGAAAGCAATGCCTTTCTAACGGTCATGGGCAGCCGGCCCCGGGATTTTGTGTGGGGAAGCAATGCCAATGCGGCCAATGAAGCCATCTTACTGATCAACGCTTATCTGTTAACCCATCATCGGAAATATCTTGCAGGTGCCATCGGAAATCTCGAATATATCTGCGGCCGGAACGCTACCGGCTACTGTTTTATTACGGGTATCGGGAGCCATTCGCCCATGCATCCCCATCACCGGCCTTCTGTTGCGGATGGTATTGCCGATCCGGTACCCGGACTGATGGCAGGCGGTCCGAATCCCGGCGAGCAGGACCATTGCCAGTATGCATTTCACGAACCGGAAACGGCGTATGTGGATTCCGATTGCGCTTACGCTTCCAATGAGATTGCGATCAACTGGAATGCGCCGCTGGTTTATCTGGTGAATGCGGTGGAGGCGTTGGAGAGATGACGGTTGACAGTTGACGGTTGACGGAGGAGCGAGACTGATTGAAAAATTATTTTCAATGAAAAATATTAAGATCGCCACGGCGCAGTTTGAAAATAAGAGCGGCGATAAGGCATATAATCTTGCGGTGATTGACCGTTTGTCCAGACAGGCGGCAGCGGCCGGTGCGCAGGTAATTGCATTTCACGAATGCTCCGTTACAGGATATACGTTTGCCATGCATTTATCCAAAGAACAGATGCTGGACCTGGCGGAATATATTCCGGAGGGGGACAGCATTGCGAAACTGCGGGAGATAGCGGAGAGAAATAATATTGCCATACTGGCCGGACTTTTCGAGAAAGATAAGGACGGGAATCTATTTAAAGCGCAGGTTTGCGTTGATAAAACCGGGCTGAAAGCAAAATTCAGGAAACTGCATCCGTTTGTAAATAAACATATTCTTCCGGGCGACCGGTACTGTGTATTTGATCTGTACGGCTGGAAATGCAGTATTTTGATTTGTTATGACAATAATATCATCGAGAATGTGCGGGCGGTAAAACTGCTGGGCGCGGACATTCTTTTCATGCCCCATGTTACCATGTGTACGCCATCCACCCGGCCGGGGGCGGGTTTTGTGAACCCTGCGCTCTGGGAAAACCGGGAAACTGATCCCACCTCCCTGCGGATGGAATTTGACGGTTTAAAAGGAAGACAATGGCTGATGAAATGGCTTCCGGCCAGGGCTTATGATAATGCGCTCTATGTTGTTTTTTCAAACCCGATCGGTATGGATGATGACCAGCTCAAGAACGGATGCTCCATGATCCTGGATCCCTTCGGGGATATTCTTGCAGAATGCAGGAAACTGGAAGACGATTTCGTCGTGGCTACCCTCAGCCCCGAAAAACTGCATGAGGCCGGCGGATACCGGTATATGCAGGCAAGGCGTCCGGAATTGTATAAAGACATCATTGGGCAGCCCCATGTTTCCGAACAAAAAGTAATCTGGTTGGATTCCTTAAAGAAATAATTTAAAAATGCGGATCCGGGGAAATGGATGATTCTGTAGTTAAATTTAGATACCGTATCTCAACGATCAGAGAGTGGTCATTTTAAACATTCATCAGTTCATCATAAAACAGGATAGCATGGACAACAACCGCAGAAGGTTTCTGAAACTCTCCGGCCTGCTGGGAACCGGCCTCGCCGGCGGTGCACTACAGGGATTTACCAGCGGGAACCAAACAGAAAGTGATCACCCGCTGCTAAAAAGGAGGTTGTCTTCCGTTCAGCAGTTCAACATGTGCGGATATGCAGCACCCAAACTGAATATCGTGCGAATCGGCTATGTGGGATTGGGAAACCGGGGAGGCGCCGCGGTGCCGCGGATGATTCATATTGAGGGAATATCCGTCAATGCCCTTTGTGATATCCGGCAGGAGAAAGCGGAAGCTGCAAAAGCTATGCTGAAAGAAACAACATTTAATCCGGCGCTCTACTACGGCAATGAAGATGCGTGGAAAAAATTATGCGAACGGGAGGATATTGATCTCGTTTACATTGCCACTCCCTGGGATTTGCATGCGCCCATTGCCACTTACGCCATGAATCACGGGAAGCACGTGGCTGTGGAAGTAGGACCTGCCAATACACTGGATGAATGCTGGGAAATGGTGGAAGCTTCGGAGCGAAACAAACGGCATTGCGTTATCCTGGAAAATTGCTGTTACGATTTTTTCGAATTGCTGACCCTGAATATGGCGCGCCAGGGATTTTTCGGAGAGATCGTGCATGGGGCCGGCGCCTATCTGCACGAAATAGCACCGAGTTTTTTTGATAAGAAGGCACGCTATAATCTCTGGAGGCTGCGCGAAAATGCGCACCGGAACGGAAACCTCTATCCCACGCACGGACTGGGCCCGGTTTGCCAGATCATGAATATCAACCGCGGCGATAAGATGGATTATCTCGTTTCCGTAAGCAGCAATGACTTCACGATAAATGAACTGGCAAAGGAAGCCGCCGCAAAGGATAAGGACTTCCTGCCATTTGTGAACAGCCCGTTTATCGGCAATATGAATACCTCCACTATCCGGACGCACCGGGGAAAAACCATCCTGGTGCAGCATGACATCAGTTCTCCCCGTCCCTATTCCCGCATTCACCAGATCAGCGGCACAAAGGGCATCGCTGTGAAATATCCGGAACCGGGCAGGATAGCCACCGGCGACAAAGACTGGGCCACTGAAGCACAAATGAAACAGTATGAAGAAAAATATACTTTACCCATCGTGAGCCGCCTGGGCGAAATGGCCAAACAGGTCGGTGGCCATGGCGGAATGGATTTCCTGATGGACTGGCGGCTCATCGATTGCCTGCGCAACGGTCTGCCCATGGATCATGATGTATATGATGCTGCGCTCTGGAGCGCCATTGCCCCGCTGAGCGAATGGTCGGTCGCGCACCGTTCCAACAGCATAGAGGTTCCGGATTTCAGCAGGGGATCCTGGGAAAAAAACATTCCGGTAAATATGTCGATTGATCACGGCAATCTGACTTCCGTAAAATAAATTATGCAGTCATCCCTCAATTTTATCTGCTCATGGAAATTATTGTAAAAGATAATCCCGGCGAACTGGGGGTGGCCGCAGGGAAAAAAGCTGCAGCCCTGATCATGGAAAGCATACATAAAAACGGAGTCGCCAATATTATTCTCGCAACCGGCACCAGCCAGTTTGAAACCCTGAACCAGCTGATCAGTGAAAAGGTTGACTGGAGCAAAGTAACGCTCTTTCATCTGGATGAGTACTTACAATTGCCGGCGAGCCATCCTGCAAGTTTCCGGAAATATTTAAAGGACAGGTTCCTGGAAAAAGTTCCGCCGCTGAAAGCCGCTTACCTCATCAACGGGGAAGCTGACCCGGAAGCAGAATGCGAACGGCTGGGCATGCTGATTAAAAAACATCCCGCCGATGTGGCGTTCGTAGGTATTGGCGAGAATGGCCATCTGGCTTTTAATGATCCGCCTGCCGATTTTGATACGGACAAACCATTTCTGGTCGCCACCCTGGATGAACAATGCCGCCGGCAGCAGATGAATGAAGGTTGGTTCCCATCCGTTTCATCGGTTCCCGCGCAGGCCATCAGCATGTCCATAAAACAGATCATGTTATCCGCACATATTATCTGTTCCGTTCCGGGACTTCGCAAAGCCGAAGTGGTGAGGGATTGCCTGAATCATCCGGTGAGCAACCTGTACCCCGCGGGCATACTGAAAAACCACGCATCCTGTTTTTTATTTCTGGACAGGCAATCCGCATCCCTGATTTCTTCCGTGCCGGCCACAAACTGAACAGGCAGTCATGCTTGTTCCCTTAAGGCTATGGATTTGCAAAAAATCAATCCATGTGAAATACTTCCACCAGCGGATGGGTGACCGGTGAAAGATCTTCATTGGTTTCCATAATATCAGACATGAACTTCCACCAGCGTTTAATGATTTCATTCCCCGCAAGGTCCTGGGATGAATTCTTACCCGAATTAGACTGAACCGCGAACAGCATGTTCGTTTCATCGTCGAGATAAATACTGTAATCACTAATCCCGGACTCTTTCAACAGAACCTTCAATTCCGGCCAGATGGCATCATGCCGGCGTTTATATTCTTCTTTATAGCCGGGCCTGAGTTTCATTTTGAAGGCAATTTTCCCCATTTGGAAATGTTTACCTAAAGTTAAGGATCAAAAACTTCCGGATATTATTATCCCATTTAAAACAAGGGCCTGGCGGCAACAGGAGAAATCAGGATATTTTCATTATATTGTTTCTTACGACAGAACCCGGGCGATGCTCAGGAACAGACCGTACAGGGGGTTTAAATAACCGTGACATGATACTCCGCAGAAACCAATTGTTCTTCTTGTTTGTTACGGCGATTGTCCTCCCCTTCTTTGCTTACAAACTTCTCTGGCTGGCTACAACAAAGAAAACAAACGGGACAGTGTATTTCATCGGGCACGGAAATCTCGGATCCGCGCTCGGAATTTCCACTTATCCGGTCGTGCGCTTTGCAGCGGGCAGGGATACCGTTGAGTTTAAAGGAAATATCAACCTGGATATCAAGCCCGGAGAAATAGTTCCGGTACGTTATCAAAAGAACGAGCCGGAAGATGCAAAAATAAATTCGGTTATATGCATCTGGGGCGATACCCTCGTATATGCTTTTTTCCCTTTTATTGTGCTGCTGATTATTTTTTTTATGCCGGAACGCTTTGATCCGGTCTTTCCAAAAGGATCACAAATACTTATCGGGAAAAGACCATTTATCAGGATTATTCCAGGATCCCAGCAAACGAAATCGGTTCAGGGCAAAATCAATTAAGCTCCTTACATTGCGGAAGATCGGTTACCTGCGCAAAAACCCCGAATGAAACGAAGATCCGGCTCAGCAGATTCCCGCAGAATAAAAAAATCGCAATATGCAAAAAAGGAAACTCCTGTTAATCCTTCTTTTTACCGGATTGGTACTCCGGACTACGGGCCAGGGTTTAAGGATACAATTCAATGATCCGCATATCCGGTATGCCGGGCGGGTGGCTTTCACAGATACTTCGGCCAGGCTCTCGTGGACCGCCACTTCGCTGAAGATAAATTTCTCCGGCACCGGCGTGCGGGCGCTTTTACTGGATGAGCGCGGCGATAATTACTACAATGTGATCCTGGACGGCAAAGTAATCAGCGTTCTTCATCCCGACAGCACAAAAAAGCTTTACAGCCTGGCTGCGGGTTTGGCCGACGGAAAACACAGCCTGGAATTATTCAAGCGGACGGAATGGGCTATGGGCAAAACGGAATTCTATTATTTTTTGCTGGACCGGCATGCAACGGAATTACCGGCGCCGGCAACCCCGAAAAGAAAAATGGAAGTATTCGGCAATTCCATAACCTGCGGATATGCTGTGGAGGACAGCACCGGGCAGGACCGCGGAACGGCGCCTTATGAAAACGGGTATATCAGTTATGCAGCCATTCTGGCAAGGCATTACGATGCTGAATACTATTGTACCAGCAAGAGTGGAATCGGAATAACCATCAGCTGGTTTCCGCTGATCATGCCGGAGATGTACGACCGGCTGGATGCGAATGATCCGGACAGCCGCTGGAATTTCTCTGCATTCACCCCGGACCTGGTGCTGATCAATTTATTTCAGAACGATGCGTGGCTGACGAAAGCGCCCGACAATGAGCAGTTCAAAGCGAGATTTGGCAGCCAAGCGCCTTCTTCCGAAACCATTATCAGAGCCTACCAGAACTTTGTAAAATCCATCCGGAAAAAATATCCCAAAGCACAAATTCTCTGCATCCTGGGGAGCATGGATGCTACCCGGGAAGGATCGCCATGGCCCGGATACATTGAAAAAGCGGTGGAGGAATTAAAAGACAAAAAGATTTATACACATTTCATTCCGTATAAGAATACACCCGGCCATCCCAATGCAAAGGAGCAGCGGGCCATGGCGGACGATCTCATTCCTTATATTGATGCGCATATCAGGTGGTGAATTTTTTTTCTTATATCATTTGGGATTCAGGATCTTTTCGCAGGGCCCTTTGCTTTCGTTTGAAAGTCTGGCATACGGGTCGATTTTCTTTCAGACTGCTGCATGTGACTGCCAATTAAAGTAGAAGGGAAGGTTTAAATCGCTCAATCTGCCTTCTGTGCCGGAGTATATGCACAATAGCATGTTCGGTCATTTGTTCAATATCGTATACCGGTCCCCAGCCGGATTTTATTTTTAACGCATCGTCAAATCCTTCCAGTTCATCGTCTTTAAATTCCCGGAAGATATTTTCGGTGAATGAGAAAACGGCTGAAAGATCCGACAGGTATTCCCTGATGGTTGTTCGGAGTATTTTTGCCGGTCTTTCCATGCGCTGGTTTTTCAGATTATGTATGCTGACGGCATAACCATATCCGGAGTGCACCACATGCGTGAGTATGGTCTGGACGGACCGGCAGTTTTCATCGGCCGTTTGTGCGTCCACAATCAGGGGCAGGGCAGCATCCGGAATATCTTCCATGGCCTTTTTCAAATCAGAAATGGCCCGCTCATATTCATCAAGTAATGCTCCGATGGCTCCCTGTCTGAAATTCATTGTCGTTTCGTTATTTACTCCCGCCAGGTCGATGGGTTAAAAAATTATTTCTTTTCGGTTAGCGGCCCGGAAAGGAATTCATCCAGCAGGGTCACAAAAAGTTCAGGTGTTTTGCTATTGGGGTCGGGGGCCATGGCTTCTCCCATATAACTGCCATGTGTACCGGGTAATATTGCCAGACGGGCATGCGGCAAAAGGCGGCACATCTCCACTGCATGTTCCGGCCGCGGGAGATCCTGATCGCCGGTAACAATCAATGCCGGCGCTTTTATGGATCTGATATCTTCTTCCTTCCAGTCCTTAAATGTGCGCATCCGCTCAACGTCTTTATTGAACATGTTCAGTAGCGCCTCCGGATGATTATTTATTTTCAGGAAAGCGTCCTTATAAACCTGCGGCATATCGCTGAATTTTGGATTATCAAATCCTTTCCAGAAACCGGGGGGTACGGCATCCCTTTTGTAAAAAGCAGAAGCAATGATCAGCCGGTGCACGCATTCAGAATGCCTGATCGCCAGTTCCAGGGCTGTGTGTCCACCGTTACTGAAACCAAAGATATCAGCGCTTTTAATATTCAGCTCCTGCAACAGGGTAGCTACGTCATCGGCATCCTGTTCAAAACTTTCAGGCGCATTTCTGTCGGATGTACGTCCGTGGGCCTGCAATTCAACTGCAATCACCCGGTGGGTTTTAGCCAGCAGCGGTAATATTCTTCCGAAAGTTGTGGTGATGGTGGAACCGCCCCCATGAATCAGCAGCAGCGGAAACCCTGCACCGTGGATCTCATAGTACATTTTGATTCCGTTCACCTGCGCGTAATTACCCGTGGGCTGGGCTTTTGATATATTCATAGACATGATCATACACAGACCAAAAATAAATATTTTAATGCTTCGCATCGTTTCAGTTTTTAACATCCAGTCCTGCCAGGTAGCGGCCGAGCTTCTCCAGATTCTGTTTCAATCCTTCATCCGCTTTGAAAGTTTTGACGGTCCGGATGAATTCTTCCGCGCTCTCAAAAAGCATATGCCAGGTAATGATCGTTTGTTCGCCCTGTTCTTCAAAACTGATGGTAGCGGTGAACCTGGGCCCTGAAATGTGTTCATAAACGATCTTTTTGTGCCGGACAATTTCCCTGAATATGCTTTTGTTTTTATAATCCGTTCCATCGGGTCCATGCATGACCAGCTCCCATTCCCCGCCGGGTCTGAAATCCATGCGGTTAATAGTATTGGTAAATCCGTCGGGACCCCACCAGTTTGCGATATGTTCCGCCCGGGTCCACACCTCCCAAACGAGTGCCACCGGAGCGTTTAAGGTTCGGGACAAAAGCAGTTCCCTGTCCCGGGTACTATTTTTTGCGTTTTCCATATTTTTCTTTTTTTAGTTTTTCCAAGTAGGTTTCCAAACCGTCAAGCTTTTTTTCCCAGTATTGCCGGTACTGATCCACCCACCGGGAGACTTCGCTGAGCCGGTTCAATTGTGCTTCACAAAACCGGTCACGGCCCTGCTGTTTCACCAGGACCAGACCGCAATCCGTTAAAATTTTTACATGCAGCGATACGGCCTGACGGCTCATGTCAAACTTTTCGGCAATGGAATTGATATTATGAGGCTGCGATGCAATCATCTGGATGATGGCTCTGCGGGTAGGGTCGGCGATGGCCTGGTATACATCTCGTCTGGCTTTCATGTTATGCAAGTACTTGCTTGCAAATATATGTGCAATGAATTACTTGCGCAAATTTTTTTTGAGAAAAGACATGAATTCCGGATCAATTGATGAAGTAAGCAGCCGGACCTGCAGGCTTATCCTAACTTTACGCCGGCAAATGCGGGAATCAATAAAAGAGATCAGGCCTCAAATAAAACAGTATGAAAATGGAAAATAAGAATAAGATTCTGATCACGGGAGGTGCATCGGGAATCGGGCGGGCAATGGCTGAGCGTTTTCTGAAAGAAAATAATACGGTGATCGTTTGTGGCAGGCGTGTGCATGTTTTACAGGAATTGTCGGAAGCGTTGCCCGGCGTCATCACCAGAAGATGTGATCTTGCCAGCGCATCCGAAAGGGAGGACCTGTTTGCCTGGGTGAACCGGGCACATCCGGATCTGAATGTGCTGGTGAACAATGCAGGCATTCAAAACTGGATGCGTGTTGATGATGCAGATTTTTTTACCCGGACCAAAACGGAGATCTCCATCAATATCGAAGCACCACTGCACCTGACCGCTCTGTTTATTAATCTGCCTTCGCTGCATACGATTATGAATGTCACGTCTGGTCTGTCCTTCGTTCCGCTGGCAAAAGTACCGGTCTATTCTGCAAGCAAGGCCTTCCTGCATTCCTTTACCCTCTCCCTCCGTCATCTGCTAAAGGCGCGCAATATCGATGTCATCGAAATCATTCCGCCGGCCCTGAACACGGACCTCGGGGGAAAAGGAATTCATGATCAGGCGCCGCCGGTCAGCGATTTCATCGAAGCCATTTTTGAGCAACTGCAGCAGGGAAAGCAGGATCTCAGCTTTGGATTTAGTGAAGCGATGACAAAGGCCGGACCGGAAGAATTGAAAAATGCATTTGCCAGAATGAATCCCAATTGAATCAAATACCCGTGATACTGCAAACAAAAATGCCATTATCTAAGGGGGACGCTTAGCTAATGGCTTTGGCCCGATCCTGTTTTCGATTGGTTCATACGTTGGGGAGACAATCATAAAGAATGTACCTGGCAGTGCCTGGGTCACGAACGATGATGATCCGGAAGGAGAAATGAATGTCGAATTAAGATTTCCCGATGGCGGTACAATCTGGCCTGTGCAAAGGGTAATAAAAAGGTTTAAAAACGGAGCAGAAGATTCTGTATATGTTTATGGCCAAAAATTTACAGAGAAGTTTACGGGTGAACCCTTTGATCAGGATTACTGGAAAATCCATCAGGAAAATAATATCGCAAAACCATGGTGGAAGTTCTGGAAATAGCTGCAGATAATAAAGAGCCCCGGCTTGCGCCAGGGCTCTTTGAAACAGCTTTCGCTGTCATGATCCACTACGGGGACCTATCCCTTATCCTCAGGGATCGTGATCTGGCTGACCGCACCCAGCACCGTTCCGGCAACTGCGAGATAGCCTGCAATCGTAACAACGATCGTGGGCAGCGCAACGGGAGCGGCAATAATAGCTGCACTGATGGCAGCCAATGCCAACCCGATGTTTCTCAGCTTCTGAAAGAACGAAGGCGTGGATGACACAGCCCTTTCAACCAAATTCATAGGGATCTGATTTGATGTTTAAAAATACAGACTCCTGCAGGTCAGGGGCCCCGTATACAGGACTGATCAGTACGTTCACGGCC
>Ga0070680_100003789_pt1 | contig 11303 bp, 13 predicted proteins | sample KBSC73BmetaG_FD_64672 | JGI IMG/M metagenome (GOLD analysis project Ga0070680, IMG submission 64672) | Corn rhizosphere microbial communities from Kellogg Biological Station, Michigan, USA - KBS C7-3B metaG | ecosystem: Host-associated > Plants > Roots > Rhizosphere | place: USA: Michigan...
TGGCGGCAACGACGGAACTAAGAAAACACGGGGGGCGGCTCCCCTCCTCGTTGGTTCTCAGTTGCCGTCGCGGATGACAATTGCCCGGGACGGCGCTAGCATGCTCGCATGTCGGCGGCCCCTGGGGAGCTCAAGCGGCTCACACTCACGCTAATCGCGTCGATCATCGTGCTCGACGCGATCATGATCGGCGGCTATTACGCGCTGCACGTGGGCATGCGCACCGAAAGGACCCAACAGACCTACGTGGCCGTGTGGGTCGTACTGACGCTCGCCGTCGTGACGACTTTGATGAAGCGGATTCGATCCGCGCGGCGCCGGCGTTAATCGCCGGCGGTCGTCGTTACCGCGACTTCGGGGACTTCGAGGCCTTTGGGCGGCCTTCTGACGCCACGCGGCGGCGCGCAGCCGCAGCTTTGCGCTGGCGGACGACGCTGGGCTTCTCGTAGTGGCGCTTCTTTCGGAGATCCTTCAACACGCCGGCCTTCTGGACCTTTCGCTTGAACTGTTTGAGCGCCCAATCGAGGCGATCGGCTTCGTCGAGAGTGACTTCGATCATTTAATACTCGGAGAATGTGGTGTTTGCATCGAAGCAAAAGAGCCGAGCCGATGGCGATCGGCCCGGCTCTCGAGCTTCACGGGCAATAATCTGTCCAGCTAGAGCTTAGCGCCCGAGCTTGACGACGTTTTCCGCGGCAGGACCCTTGGCGCCCTGGACGATATCGAACTCGACGCGCTCACCCTCGGCGAGCGTGCGGAAGCCCTGTCCCTGGATGGCCGAGTGGTGGACGAAGCAGTCCTTCTGTCCGCCTTCGGGCGTGATAAAGCCGAAGCCCTTCGCGTCGTTGAACCACTTCACCGTGCCGGTCGTGCGTGCCATGGTAATACTCCCAATTGTTTGTTGTGTCGTCGGAGTACCGGAGAATTACCGTGCGCACCGACCCACAGTTGCTCGTGATCGCCCTCACGATGGGCACGTTCCTGGCAGCCACCATTGGCTACCGCGACGCGGTGAAACGAAAAAAGGGCCCTCGCGCGTGCGATAGCCCCTAGATCATCACCGGAACGTATTCGCGAAATCCTGCTTGCGTCGCTCAACTAACCTAATGGTCAAGTCCTTTTTCCGCAATGCAATACTCACGGCCGGGGTCGGTCTATCCGCACCGTCGTGCCCGCCGTACCTTCGCCCCAATGGCGCCCTTTGATCCCTAGGAAATGTCTCGCGCGTTCGTAAACGAGGATGCCGGTTCCGGTGGCCTGGGCAAGGACTTTGGCCTCCCGCCCCGGGACGATCCGTCGTACGATGCTGTCGCCGCGCAGGTGCTTTTGGAGGCAGCCCGCGAAGGCGACACCTCGAGCGCCGAGCAGGCGACTGGCTACTACTGGGGAGAGCCAAAGCTTCGGGAACACGTCCAGCGCATTCTGGCTCGCGCCGAAGTTTCGGGCGACGACCGACTCGAGCAGCTCGCGCGCCGCTTCCTTCGTTAGCACGCTCACGCCCTCATGATCTCGACCGTCGCGGTCATCGCGGAGCATGCCGAGGTGCGCGCGGATGGAAAGCTCGACGTCAATGGCGTCCGGGAGGTGAAGGGAGAAGAGGACCGCGTGCGGAGGAGGTGAATGGATGATGGGTGCGAGTGAAGAGTTCCGCCGCCCCGCCCCCACTTTGTCCATTCACCTCCTCCGCACGCAGCGCTCTTCTCCCAAACCTTTCCCTCCCTTAGCATGTCTAAGGGAGGGATATGAGCCGAATCGACGACGACAGCCCAGTTCCCACGTGGCGTCGGTATCTGCGCTTCTGGCGCGCCGATTCCGCGGGCGACGTGGGCGACGAGCTGGATTTTCATCTCCAGTCGCTGGCCGACGAACTGGTGAACGGCGGCCTCTCGCGTGAAGAGGCGCGCGCGGAAGCGCGGCGGAGAGTCGGTGATCTCGAGGAACTTCGGCGAACGCTGAGCACGCTCAGTCAACAACGGGAGCGACGTATGGCACGCATGGAGTGGCTGGACGCGTTTCGGCATGACCTCGTGTTCGGACTCAGACAACTCCGAAAGAGTCCCGCGTTCACGATGGTCGCGGTGCTGACGCTCGCGCTCGGGATCGGCGCCAACAGCGCGATCTTCAGCGTCGTCTATAGCGTTCTCTTACAGCCGCTCCCGTACGCCAACGCCAATCGGATCGTTCGGATCGGCCAGCGCGACGGGCGCGACGACAAATGGTCCGTCCCATTCGGAAACGTCGAGGCGTGGCGCACGCAAACGACGGCGTTCGAAGCCGTGGGAGCGATGTGGTACGCCGGCGGCGGCACCCTGACGGGACAAGGTGATCCGCGGCCCATCGCAGGGCGATCGATGTCCGCCGGTTTCTGGAAGGCGATGTTCATCCCGCCCGTCGTCGGACGCTACTTCAATGAAGCGGAGGACCGCGAGGGCGCGCCGCCGGTGACGGTACTGTCGTACGCGCTCTGGCGGTCGCAGTTCAGCGGCGACCGCGGCGTGGTGGGTCGAGTCATCACGATCGACGGGCAGCCGGTCACGGTGATCGGCGTCGCCCCTCCGGACTATATCCTCGCGCCGCCAAACGAAGTGCTCTTCAGTCCCATCGCAGCGGCAGCGTGGCGCCGCAATGACTACGGCGACCACGAATTCAGCGTCTATGGTTTACTCAAGCCAAACGCGTCGGCGAATGTCGCGGTCAGGCAGCTCGAGCAGATAGAGCGCCCGCTGGCCGCGCAGCACCCGCACAGCGGGTACGACGGCGGCGTCGTCGCCAGACCGCTCGTCGACGACATCGTCGGCGATCAGCGACTGCGGCTGTACCTATTGCTCGGTGCCGTTGGCCTGGTGCTTTTGATCGCGTGCAGCAACATCGCGAATCTCTTGCTCGCGCGTGCCACCGTACGCCGTGCCGAGATTGCCGTTCGCGGCGCGCTCGGCGCCACGCGCGCGCGAATCATCATGCAAATGCTGTCGGAGAGTCTGCTGCTCGCGGTGGGCGGTGCGGCACTCGGTCTCGTGATTGCCTCGGTCGGCATGCGCTTCCTCGTCAGCGCTCCGGCCCAGATTCCGCGACTGCAGACGACGAGCTTGAACGGCCCCGTCGTAGCATTCACGCTCGCGTTGTCAGTCGTGTGCGCGATCACATTCGGTCTCGTGCCTGCGCTTCGCGCGGCGCGACTCGATCTCCAGCAAACACTTCGCGACTCGACGCGCGACGCCAGAGCCGGCGCTCGTGAACGGCTGCGCGGCATGCTCGTCGTGAGCGAGCTCTGTGTCGCGCAGGTGCTCTTGATCGGCGCAGGTCTGCTCATACGCAGCTCTATGCTCGCCATGGCGGTGCCGATCGGGTTCGATCCACACAACCTGCTCACGCTTTCGATCAGCTTGCCCGATGCGCGATATAAGGGAAACACGCGCATCGAGTCGGCATTCCAAGAAATCGAGGCCGCCATTGCCGCTGTGCCAGGCGTGCAATCCGTGGGCAGAACGCAGCGCGCGCCGAACTTTTCTTTTGGCGGATGGGATTGGACGGCGCAGCGCGAAGGCAGTGATGGGCATGATGCGGGCGCGGTCGACTCCGACATGCGGTTCGTGAGCCCGAACTACTTCACGGCGCTCGGACTGCGAGTGGTACGCGGGCGAGCGTTTACCGCCGCGGATGGTCCGCAGGGACTTCGCGTGGCGATCGTGTCCCGCGGACTCGCGAAGCGACTCTACGGCGACGCCGATCCCATAGGTCGACGCATCTCGAATTCAGGCGGAAAAACGTGGCTCGAGATCGTGGGCGTCGCCGATGACATGCACGCGGACGGTTTGAAACAGGAACCGCCGCGCGAGCTATACATGCCGACGACGCAGCGCGGCAACCCAGATTACACGCTGCTGGTGCGTGGCTCAGTACCGGTGACGACCCTGATCCCGGCCATTCGACGCGCCGTCGCGACGGTGGATCCTCTGCTCGCGTTGTCGGGTGTCGCGACGATGGAACAGAGCTTGGACAAGTCTTTCGCGATGGATCGCTTCACAAAGTGGCTGCTCGTGCTGCTCGGCGGCACGGGGCTCGTGCTAGCGATCGTTGGTGTGTACGGCGTGATCGCTTACTTCGTCACACAGCGCACGCACGAGCTGGGAGTGCGACTCGCGCTCGGCGCGTCGGCGTCGGGACTGCGCTGGCTGGTGGTTCGACAAGGGCTGCTGCTCGCCGGCACTGGTGTCGCGCTCGGCGCGGTCGTGTCGCTCGCCGTGAGTCGACTACTGCAATCGATGCTCTTTGGGGTCACACCGCGAGATCCGATCACGTTTGGTGTCGTGACGGTGCTGCTCGTTATGGTTGCGGTCGGGGCGAGTTACATCCCGGCGCGGCGGGCGACGAGGATAGATCCCCTTGAAGCCTTGAGAGGCTGAGCACGGGGACGGGCGACGGACGATGGGGGACGGACGACGACAACGGAGAAGAGAGCGGAGGACTGGGTGCGGAGGAGGTGAATAGTGAGAGGTGGTGAGTGCGGGGTGCCTCCGCACCCGCTCCACTATCTCTTCACCTCCTCCGCACCCAGTCCTCTTCTCGCTCGGCCAAAGTGCAGATCCCTCGCTACGCTCGGGATGACAGTTGGCTACGCTCGGGATGACAGTTGGCTACGCTCGGGATGACAGGTGGCTACGCTCGGGAGGGCAGGCTACCATTCTCGGCGTGTCGACTGGCTTGCTGATCCGATTCGTACTGGGCGTCATTCTCTGCGCGCTCGGTCTCTTCATCGCGCTGCGACCACTATTCACACATAACGCGGTGCTGACCAGCGCGCGGTGGCTCGACGTCGCGTTCGCTTTCGTCTTTCTCGTGCGCGGCGTGATGAACATCAAATCGGCGCTCAATCGTCGAGGTGGGATGAATCGCTAAATTATCCGCGACTCATGCCCAGCCTCATGGCGTTTTTCAAGCGAAAAGAGAAGGTGCCTGCGGAAGTCGAGCGGCTCGATTGGAAGCTGCTCGAGCGCGGCGCCGTCGCGTTGTATTACAAAGGGTCCGTGCTGTCGCAGGACCTCGCGTGGTTTCGCCACCACAAGTACGTCGTGCACGAAGTCGACGCGGCGCAGTGGAAGGAACCGGCGGATTTTCACGATGCCGTGCGCGGCGCGCTGGGGTTCCCGGCGTACTACGGAAGGAACTTGGCGTCGTGGATCGATTGCGTTGCGGAGCTCGCGGTACCGGACGAGAGCGGGATGGTCCTGGTGCTTCGACGCTTCGACGCATTCGCCAAGGCGCAGCCGCAGTTCTCCCAGACGATTCTCGACAGCCTCGAGACCACCTCGCGACGATTTCTTCTCACGGGCCGCCGATTGATCGCGCTCGTCCAATCGGACGACCCGCGGATTCGGTTCGAGCGCGTGGGCGCGATGCCCGTGACGTGGAATCCACGCGAGTGGCTCGACTCCGATCGCGGTGTCGGTCGCGGGGAATAAAAGGCGTTCTTACGTGCAGATCCCTCGCTTCGCTCGGGATGACAGAGCGCTCGGGATGTCAACGAGGGACTAGCCGAGGCGGCTTCGCGCATGAAGGATTAGAGTCGATCCGTTAGAGTTTCGTCGCTTCGCTCGGCAACAAGACGAGCGATGCCGGGCACCATTCAACGTCGAGGACCGATGCGGCACGCTTACATGTACCAAGGCGCATTCGAGCTGAACTACACCGCACTTCAACCGGGCCGCGCCACGTACAAGAGCACGGAAGGCGACGAGCGGCCGTTGCCGGAGTGGCCGACGAAAGCGGACGGCGTTCGCGTCGGCTACATGGAGAAATCCGGAAAGAAGTTCTACGCCGTGCGCGTGCAGTACGGGAACCATGACGTGGTGCTCGAGAATCCGGTGGCCATCGACGCGCTTCGCCACATGAACAACCAGCGATTCTCCGCCGAACCGACGGTCGTGGACGACGATGGCGTGTCGGCGCTGCTCGATGACATCATCCGCGACAACCCGGACAAGCAGGCGGAGCTGGCGATGATGATCAATCAGATCAACCAAACCCGGCGGGCGTCGCGAAAGGGGTCGAACTCCTGAAGCTGAGCTGGGTTTACCCGGGTCAAAATTGTCGCGCCTATATCACCCTGCACGACTCGCGTAAAGCCCTGCGATTGAGTAGATTACAGGTCCTTCAAGGACCTTGTTCAACCTTTCGGCCCCCTGAGACATGGACGGCTCGACAGCCCTAACGATCTACCGCGAGGAAAAGGCGCGCGCGCTTCAGGAGCGCCGGATCTCGCATGCCCAGTTGATGGCCGAGGCCAAGGAAGCGTTCGCCAAGATGTTGGCGGATGCGCAGTTGGCCCGGAAAGGCGGTCGTCCGAAGAGCAACCCTGGCGCGCCAGGCTCGGCAGCACGTCCCGCGCCGGCGCAGGCGAAGCCGCCAGTGGCAACAGCTCCCGCGGCTCCGGCCCCGGCGAAGAAGGAAGCTCCGGCGATCAAGCACGCTCCGGCAAAGGCCGCCAAGCCAAAGATCGCAAAGAAGGCGGCTCCGGCCGCGACGCGCGTAAAAAAGCGGGCACAGCCGGTGCGCGCCAAAGTGGCAAGCGCGCCCAAGAAGGCGGCCGCCAAGCATTCGCACACGGCGCGACCAACGACGCGCGCAAAGTCGGCTAAGAAGCGCTAGTTCGGTCAGGTCCTCCGCATCAGGCGTGTGCGCGTCCATCGCGTCGTCATCGGCCTGATCGCTGGACTCATTCTCGGGAGCGTCATCGGCGCGATTCATAGCGCCGGGGCGCTCCGCGTCGTTTCCTGGATCGAGCCCATCGGGCAACTGTGGGTGAACGCGATCCGGATGACCATCGTCCCGCTCGTCGTTTCGCTGCTGTTCGTGAGCATCGCGCGGCACGACGCCGGCCATCGACTCGGACGCGTCGGCGGCGTGACCATCGCGATGTTCTTCGCGCTGCTGATTTTCGCGGCGGCCGTGTCGTTGCTTTTGGCGCCGCCGCTCATGTCCGACATGAAGCTCGCGCCGGAGTCGGCCGCCGCCCTCCGCGCTGCAGCCACCGCGGACGCCAGCGGCACGGCAAAGCAGCTGACGCAGCTTCCCGGCTTCTCGGCATGGCTCACCTCGCTGGTGCCGCCGAACGTGATGAAGGCTGCATCCGACGGAGCGATGTTGCCGCTCATCCTTTTTACGCTGTTATTCGCGCTCGCGGCGCGGGAGATCGAGGCATCACTTCGGGAGCCGCTGGTCGGCTTCTTCAACTCGATCGCTGGCGCGATGACCACGATCGTCGGATGGATCATCGCTCTGGCGCCAATTGGGGTATTTGCACTCGTACTGGCGGCGGCAAGTCGCGTTGGTGTCGCGTTGGCGGGAGCAATGGCGTACTACATCATCGGCATCTCGCTCGTGCTGATCTTGTTCATGCTGCTGCTGTATCCGATCGTCACCGTGGCGGGAGGCATCCCGCTCCCGATCTTCGCGCGGGGCGTTCTGCCGGCCCAGGCGGTGGCGTTCAGCTCGAGCTCGTCGCTCGCGTCGCTCCCTGCGTTGGTCGAGGGTTCGGAGCGAATGGCGCTACCGAAGCAGATCTCCGGGTTCGTTCTTCCGCTGTCCGTTTCGATCTTCAAGGCCGCGACGCCGATCACCTGGCTCGTGGGAACGAGCTTTCTCGCCCGGCTGTACGGTATTCCGCTGACCAGTGGAATGCTCTTCGGAATCGCGCTCACGGCGGTCGCGCTCAGCTTGACCATCCCGGGCGTTCCGCAGGGCGCGCAACTTTTGCTCGCACCGGTGCTCGTGACGTACGGCATCCCGGCCGAAGGTGTCGCGCTGCTCATTGCGGCGGACACAATTCCAGATCTGGTCGGGACGATGGCGAACGTGACGGCGGATCTGGTCGTCGGTGCAGTGGTCGCTCGCCAAGGCGTCGCGGACAGCGACGAAGTTGCGGACTCCGTGTCCGTGGCCGCATCATCTGTCGATGCATGATGACGATTCATGAAGCGACTCATGGTGGCGGCCCTTGTGGCAGTTGCCGCGTGCGAGGACGCGCCGCCGGCTCGTCAGGCGGCCGCTCCGGCGCCGGCCGTCGCGCAGCCAACGGGGAGTAACTGTCCCGCAAACGGCGCCTGGGCTGAGTGCTCGGTGCTGTATCGGCTCGAGCGCGCGGGGGTTGCGCCAGCCGTCGACACTACCGGGAAGCCTGACGAAGGACGCCTGGGCGGGACGACGATGCTGCTCAAGATCGGATTGAGCGCGCATCTCGAGGTGCATCTCTACGCCGACTCTGCGTCGCGGGCCGCGGCGACGGCGAAGCTGGATCGAACACAGTTCGTGAGCGGCACGCAGGAACAGACGATCAAGCGCGAACGCACGCTGATCGAATCCGCGAATCTCGTCGCATTCTTCACGAGCATCAACTCGCACCAACGCGAGCGCGTGTCCGATGCCCTCACTGCCGGCCCGCCGCAACCGACCGGAGCGGCGCAGCCATTGCCGCCGGCGAAATCCACTCCTCCAGCGACGAGCAAATGATCTCTTCGAGCTCGCGGGGCTCGCAACCGGTCGCGTTCGCACTGCTCGTGGCCGTTGTTGCGACGTGCGTGTCGATGGCCGGCGCTTGCAAATCGTACTCCGGAACCCCGGTCGCGGCGGTTCCGGACAGCTTCGTCGTCGCGATGGAAACGAGCCGCGGACGTGCCGACGTGATGGTCCGGAAGAACTGGTCTCCGCTCGGTGCCGGGCGATTCTACGATTTGCTCAACGAGAAACACTTCGATGGCGCGCGCTTCTTTCGCGTGCTTCCGAATTACATCGCGCAGTTCGGCCTGTCCGGCGACCCTGCCTCGGACAAAGTGTGGCGTAATCGTGGCATCGATGACGAGCCTGTGAAGCACACGAATGCGCACGGAACGCTGACGTTCGCGAAAGGCGGCCCGAACACTCGCTCTACGCAGCTGTTCTTCAATCTGAAAGACAATTCGCCGCTCGACAGCCTTGGGTTTGCGCCGATCGGAGAAGTCATCACCGGATTGTCGTCGATCGATTCGCTCTACTCCGGCTACGGCGACGCCACACCGAAGAGCGGAACGCAGCTCGGGAAAGAGGGGCCGGTACAGGATTCAATCGTTGGACAGGGCACTGCGTATCTCGAACGTGGCTGGCCCAAGCTCGACTTCATCAAGACCGCGCGCATCGTGCAGCAGTGGCCCGCAGGAGGAGGAACAACGCCGTGACGCCGGAAACGTCCACCTCGATTGCGCCGCCGAGTTACGAACCGCCGCGAATGGCGGCCGAGGAGCGCCGCGTCGAGGACAAGAGCGCGTCGCTCAAGAAAGAGCTTGGCCTCCGCGATCTGGTGCTGCAGCAGATCATGTTCGTCATGGGCACGACGTGGGTGGGCACGGCAGCGAAGCTCGGCCACTCGCAGATGGTGTTCTGGCTCGCGGCGATGCTGTTCTTCTACCTGCCGCAAGCAGCGGTCGTGATCGATCTGACGAAACGCATGCCGCTCGAGGGCGGCCTGTACCAGTGGGCGCGAATCACGCTGGGAGAAATGGTCGCATTTCTCGTCGCGTGGAATCTCTGGATCTTCGCTGTGACGCTCATCGCGACGATCGGGCTGCTGATGGCGACGAATCTGTCATACGCCATTGGGCCGAGCGCCGGCTGGATGGCGAGCAATAAGCCATTCATCATGCTGCTCAACGTGCTTTTGTTGTGTGGTCTCATGGCGGTTGCCGCCGTGGGACTCGGCGTCGCGAAATGGGTGCACAACGTGGGCAGTGTGATGATGCTGTCGGCGTTCGGCGTGCTGATCGTATTGCCGTTCGTGCACATGGCACGCGGCACGCTGCCGATTCACGGCGCGTACGCAGTCACAATGCCGGCGCTGTCACTCCTCAGCGTGAACATCTTCGGCAAGCTCGCCGTCGGTGCGCTGAGCGGGTTCGAGTACGTCGCGGTGCTCGCCGGTGAGACGAAGAATCCGGAACGCACGATCGGCCGAGCGACGATGATCGCGGCGCCGGTGATCGGCGTGTTGTTCATTCTCGGGACGAATGCGGTGCTCGCGTTCGTGCCGATGAACGACATCAACTTGATCGGTCCCATTCCGCAGGTGCTGCAAATCGGATTCGGATCGAGCGGCGTGGGCGTGGCGGTATCGGCGATCGCGATTCTCCTGATCACCGCGCGATCGATCGCGAACTCGAGCGTCGTGTTCACCGGCAGCACGCGCATGCCGATGGTGGCTGGTTGGGACAACCTGTTGCCAAGTTGGTTCACCAAGCTGCACCCGCGCTTTCGGACGCCGGTGAACTCGATTCTGTTTGTCGGCCTCGTCGCCCTGGTGTTCGGCGGCGCCGCAATCGCCGGCGTGGGTGAGCAGGAGGCGTATCAGCTGCTCGACAATGCGGCGGGGATTTTCTACGGACTCACGTATCTCGTGCTGTTCGCGATTCCGCTGATCGGGTTGCGCGGGGCGGCGTCGAAGCCCGCGCTATGGCTGCGCATCGCGTCGGCGTCGGGTTTCGCGGTGACGCTGCTCTACGTCGTGCTCTCGATCTTCCCGATCATCGACGTGGCGAGCTGGTGGTCATTCGCATTGAAGATCTCGGGAGTGGTGGTCGGCTTCAATCTGGTTGGCGTGTTGTTGTACTGGAACGCGAAGCGTCGTCGAGGCGTTTTGTTGCCCGCGGGCGGGTACGGGCACTGACGGACGGACACGGAACAGCCAGAGACTCATCACGGATCGGACGGACACAGACGGACAGAAACGAAATCGTCGACGACTTTTTGAACGTTTTCAATATTAAAAAATTGTCGTTCCGGCACTTCGGAAGTGCAGATCCCTCGCTTTGCTCGGGATGACATTGGTCCGTGCGCGTCGGCCTGTGCCCGTGTCGATCCGTGGTAAATGCCGTGACAACTCTCTACGTCGAGGCAGGAAGCGCAACGAAGAAATGACTGCCAGCGCCGATCTGACTCTCGGCCCACATCCGGCCGCCGTGCGCGCCGACGATACCCTTGGCGATCGGCAGACCGAGGCCGACGCCGCGACGATCGCCGCGATTCGCCTGCCAGAACCGATCGAAGAGATGGGTCATCTGCTCCTTCGAGAGGCCGGGGCCGTTGTCCGCGACCTCGAACACGATCTCATCGTTTTCGCGCCGAGCGGTCAATGACACCTTCCCGCCTTCGGGCGTGAACTTGATCGCGTTGCCGACGAGATTGGAGAACACTTGGGCGAGTCGTCCGCGATCGCCGCGCACCTGCAGCGACTTCTCGGGCGTTGGAACCGTGAGCTCGATGTGACGCTCCTCCGCGAGATG
>Ga0070680_100003790_pt1 | contig 11303 bp, 8 predicted proteins | sample KBSC73BmetaG_FD_64672 | JGI IMG/M metagenome (GOLD analysis project Ga0070680, IMG submission 64672) | Corn rhizosphere microbial communities from Kellogg Biological Station, Michigan, USA - KBS C7-3B metaG | ecosystem: Host-associated > Plants > Roots > Rhizosphere | place: USA: Michigan...
GTCTCGGCGTCCTCAGCGTACGGAGCGTGGTCGAGGTCGCCCTTGACCATGGCTGCGACCCATTGCTTGATCGTCGCGGTGTTGGCTGCGGCGTTGTTGATGCCGCCGTTGTTCGTGCCGTTCTGTGCGACGACCGGTTTGTCTTGTGTGAGTGTCATAGATGCCCTTCTTTCTCGGTCCACCGTACTCGCGATACTTGCAAATAGCAAGCAAGTAACAATAAAGTAAGTAATAGCATGGATGAGCTCGCGAGCGCACTCGCCGTCGTCGGACACAAATGGACGCTGCTCATCATTCGTGATCTGCTCAACGGTCCGCGCCGATTTACCGAGATAGAACGTTCGCTCGTTCACGCAAATCCGAAGATGGTCACAGCGCGGCTGCGCGAGCTCGAGGCGGCCGGACTCGTGTCACGCACCATCTACGCCGAGGTGCCTCCGCGGGTGGAGTACGCGCTTACCGATCGCGGTCGGGAGCTTCGCCCGACGATCAACGCGCTGAAACGCTGGGGGACGCGCAAGCGCCGTCGAAGCTCGCGTCCTGTGAAAGCCGGCTAGACACCGGACACCGCGTCATAGCACCGGCAGGGACGAGAATGTCCGCTGTGGGGACGACCTCGACGTCATTCGAAGCTGGTCGCAGCGCGCTGGAGCGCCATGCCTGGGCGGAGGCGCTGGCGTTGTTCAAACAAGCCGACGCGGCGAAGGAGCTCAGTGCGGAGGGCCTCGAGATGCTCGCCGAAGCCGCGTGGTGGATGGCGCAGCCTGCTGACGCGCTGGCCGCGCGAGAGCGGGCGTTCGCCGCCTATGTGGCGGCGGGCAACACGCGACGCGCCGCGGGCGTGGCTCTGCGCCTGACGCAGCTCAACGCGAACAAGCTCGCGTTCGCCGCGGCACAGGCGTGGTTCGCGCGTGCGCAGCAGCTGGTCCAGGACGATCAAGACTCTGTCGAGTTCGGCTACATGCTGTTCGTCGGTTTCCTCATGGGTCCGCCGACGCCCGATCTCGCCGAGACGGTCGCGCTCGGCCAGCGGATCGCGGACATCGGTAAGCGCCACAACGATCGCGAGCTTCAGGCGATGGCTGCTATCGCCCAGGGATCGGCCCTCGTCGCGCACGGCGAGATCGCTGCCGGCTTCGCACACTTCGACGAGGCGACGGTCGCTGCGGTCTCGGGGGAGCTGGATATCTGGTCGACCGGCTGGATCTATTGCACCACGATCGGCACCTGCCGCGAACTCGCTGACTACCGGCGCGCGAGCGAATGGACCGAGGCGACGACGCGCTGGTGCGAGCGGCAGTCCATCACTGGATTCCCCGGGATCTGTCGCGTTTACCGAGCGGAGATCGTCGCGCTCCGCGGCGCGTGGGCGCAGGCGGAGCAGGAGGCTCGGCAAGCCTGCGAAGAGCTGCAGCGTTATGACCTCGGAATGTCCGCCGGGCTCGCCTTCTATGACATCGGCGAGATCCGCATGCGCATGGGCGATCTGCCCGCAGCGAAGGATGCCTTCCGGCGCGCACACGAGATGGGCATGGTCCCTGAGCCCGGCATGTCACTCGTCCACCTCGCCGAGGGCGACGCGGCGACCGCTGCCTCATCGCTGCGTCGCGCTCTCGCGAATGAGACCGCGCAGTTCACCCGAGCCAGACTTCTACCGGCGGAGGTCGAGGTCGCCCTCGCGCTCGGCGAAGCGGACCGGGCACGGACCGCGTCGACCGAGCTCGACGAGATCGCCAAACGCTTCGGCACACCGGCCATGCAGGCGATCGCGAGCTCCTCCCGCGCCGCGGTGCAGCTCAATGACGGCGACGCTGTCGCGGCCGAGGCGACGCTCCGATCGGCGCTGCGCCAGTGGCTGGAGCTCGGTTTCCCGTACGAGGTCGCGCGAACGCGCGTCGAGCTCGCGGCCGCATATCGCAAGCAGGGAGACGCTGCGGCAGCGATTCTTGAGCTTGAGGCGGCGCGATCCACGTTCGAGCGGCTCGGCGCGCGCCGCGACCTGCGACATGTTGTCGAGCTGCTGGGCGGTGAAGGGTCGCCGATCGCTGACGACGCCGCGACCGAGACGGTGGAGCGCACGTTCCTCTTTACCGACATCGTTCTCTCGACAAAGCTTGCCGCGGCGATCGGCGATGACGCGTGGAAGGATCTGATCCGCTGGCATGACCAGACGCTTCGGGCGTTGATCGCGGAGCATCGCGGCGAGGAGATCCGTCACACCGGCGATGGATTCTTCGTCGCGTTCGCAAGCCCCACGGACGCGATCGACTGCGCCGTGTCGATCCAACGTCGACTGAACGAGCAGCGGAAGCAGCAAGGGTTCGCGTTGCAGGTGCGGATCGGCATGCACACGGCGGTCGCGCATCGTCGGGGGCTGGATTACGCAGGCGTCGGCATACACGAGGCCGCTCGCATCGCCGGGGCCGCCGGAGCGGGAGAGATCCTCGTGAGCGCCGGGACGGTCGCGGCCGCGAAGACGACGTACACCATTGAGAAGCGCAGCCTTACCCTCAAAGACATACCCGAACCGGTGGAGGTCGCATCGATCGAGTGGCGCTGACTGCGCGCGTCAGGCGGACCCTCGCTATCGCGACCGGTGTGGTGCTGCTTGGCGCGTGCGCTGTTTCGAGCAGCGCGCCATCCGCATCGCCGAGCGTGCGAGCCACCGCGACGCCGGAGTTGTCTGCCACCGTGGCCTCGCCGACGGCCACTCCAAGTGCCCAGCCGACGCCGACGCCACGCGTGGAACCGCCGCCGGTTGCCGCCGACCCGGTCGCCATCGCGGCGCAGATCGCGAACGCCGAGCGCGCGATCCGTGACCTCAAAGTCACCGGCGCCGAGCTGGCGTGGACAGGCCACCTGCAGCAGCGCATCTATCGCACGATCTCGGCGCGGCCCGAATGGCGCGAGGCCTTCCTTGCGGCCGTGCCAGAAGCGATCCGCGGCGTCGTCACCTCGAACCTCGACGCCACGTCGGAGCTGCGCGCGACGGTCGTTCCCGGGCCCGATCTGCCCACGGCGTGGCGCATCGTCGATCCGGCGCCCCTCGACGACCTGGCGCGCTTCTACCGTGAGGCGGAGACCGAGTTCGGGGTGCCGTGGTCGTATCTCGCGTCCATCCATCTGGTCGAAACACGCATGGGCCGCATCCGCGGCACGTCCGTCGCCGGTGCGCAGGGACCGATGCAGTTCATGCCGGGCACGTGGGCCGCGTACGGCGAGGGCGACGTGAACTCGGACCGTGATGCGATCCGCGCGGCCGCGCGCTACCTGAAGGCGAACGGCGCCCCCGCGAACATGCCGAACGCGCTCTTCCGATACAACAACTCACAGCGCTACGTGCGGGCGGTGACCGCGTACGCCGAAGTCATGCGCGCGGAGCCCGATGCGTACCGCGGCTACTACGGCTGGCAGGTCTATTACCTCACCACGAAAGGCGACATCCTGTTGCCGGTCGGCTACGGCCGTTGATCCGCGCTGAGGAGGTCCACACCATGCCCGCGCCGAACGGGGAAGCAACTACGGCGATGCGGCTCTAGTCCTCTCGACCGAACACTGGAGCCTGCTCGCGTCGCGATCGCTCGCGTGGAACGAAGTGCTCGCGGGGTCATCGCCGCTCTCGTCGCAGTGCGTCTCGACGCCGGTGTGCCAGCTGTCATGGGCGTGGGTGCGCTGGCCTTTCTCGTCGCGGCGGCCGACCGTTAGCGGCGCCAGCGCCACAAGGACTGCGCTGACTGTGTTCGCTTGCTCACGCGAGCGTCTCTTCGCGGCGGTATAGCCTCCGCACCTGCGAGAGGAGGCGAACCAGGTGGGAGCGAAGGCGATCTGGCGCGAGGACCTCGTCACCAGCCTGCTGGCGACCTTGCTCGTTGTCGGGCTCTTCCTCGATGGCTGGAATCACATCAACCTGCAGAACGGCGCGCTCGGTGGCTTCTTCACGATCTGGCACGCGTTGCTCTACGCGGGATTCAATGGCACCGCGCTCTGGGTCGTGACCCGCAACCCGCATCTCCTCCGCCGCGGCGAGCCGGCGCCCTACTTCCACAAGTTCCTCGGGATCCCGCTCCGGTATCCGCTGGCGATCGGTGGACTCGCGATCGCGACGCTCGGACTGTTCGGCGACATCGCCTGGCACACGGCATTCGGCGAGGAGACAGGCGTCGCCCGCGTCATCGCCCCGTTCCACCTCCTGCTGTTCGCCGGCGCGGCGGGCCTTGTCTCGGCGCCGCTCCGCTCCGCGTGGTACGCGCCGCAGTTCTACCCGAGCACGCTCTCGTTCCGGCGGATCCTGCCGCCTCTGCTGTCGTTGGCGCTCGTCACCTGCGTGGCCGCGTTCATGTTCCAGTGGTTGAACGCGTTCCTCGACTGGACACCGTCGGTGACGATCGGACGGATCCCGCCTGAGCTCGCGGGCGACGCGCGCGTCAGGGGCACGACAGAATTCGCCGGCGCCGCACGGATCGTGGTCACAAATCTCATCCTGCTCGCGCCGCTGTTCCTCGCGCTGCGGCGCTGGCGCCTCCCATTCGGCAGCGCGACGCTTCTCTTCGTACTCGTGAGCTTCGCGATGAGCGCGCTGACGAGCTTCGATCTGGGCGCGACCGTGGTCGCGGGCCTCGTGGGTGGCCTCGTCGCCGATGCGCTGATCGACGGGATGCGGCCCGATGCGCATCGAACGATCGGTTACCGCGTCGTCGCCGCGGTCACGCCGCTCGGGCTCTGGTCGACGTATTTCCTGATCCTGATGTTCGTGTACCGAAGCCCGTGGCCGTTCGACCTCTGGCTCGGAACGACGTTGCTCTCCGCGATCTCGGGTCTGCTGCTGAGTTACGTCGCGATCGCTCCCGCCGTGCCGGAGTCGGTCGCGGACACGCGGGAGCCGGCTCGCAACGGCGCCCGAGCGCCGCTCGGCGCGATGTCGGGGCAGGGTGCGATGGATCTCGGAGGAGGGGCAGACGTGGCGACTCCGCAGCAGCCAGTGGGAAAGAGCATCAGCAGACGTGGGTTCCTCACCGGTCTTGGGATCGGGCTTGGCGCCGCGGGTGCCGCCGGCATCGCCACAGGGGTGAGCCTCGGCCGGACGGAGCTGCGACTTGGCGCCACGACGCCGGGCAATTTCAGCCGCATGTTCCCGAACCTGCGCCCGTTCTTCGAAGACCTCCGGCCCGGCGGCGCGACCGATCAGCTACGCGACGCGCTGCGCGACATCGGCAAGCTTGGCGGTCTGCTCGACGCGAAGGACACGATCTCCGCCGGACCCGTCGCGCTCCTCGCGAACGCGGCCGTGAATGGGAACAACCCGCCGACGAATCCCGACAATACGACGCACACGGCGGGTGTGACCTTCTTCGGCCAGTTCATGGACCTCGACATCACGTTCGACAGCCGATCGACGCTCGGCGTGCCGACCGACCCGACCACGACGCTCAACAACCGGGTTCCGTATTTCGACCTGGACATCATTTACGGTCAGGGACCGTTCGTGACGCCGACGTTCTACGAGACCGCGGACCCGGCGAAGCTGAGGATCGAGAGCGGCGGGATCTTTGAGGACCTGCCTCGGAACCCGGACATGACCGCGATCATCCCCGACCCGCGCAGTGACCAGAACCTGATGGTTTCGGGCCTGCACTGCGCGTTCATCCTCTTCCACAACAAGGTGGTCGACTACGTGCGCTCGACCTCGGGTCTCGTCGATCCCGCGGCGATCTTCACCGAGGCGAAGCGCCTCGTGACCTGGCATTACCACTGGATGATCCTCAACGAGTTCCTGCCGCTCTTCATCGGGCCGGCGATGGTGAACGACATCATGACCAACGGTCGGCGGTTCTTCCATCCGGAAACGGGGCAGGCGACCATGCCGATCGAATTCCAGGGCGCGTGCTTCCGTGTCGGGCACAGCATGCTCCGCCCGTCGTACCGCGCGAATCTGAAAGGCGTGAACGGCGGCCCGTTCTTCGGCTTCATCTTCGATCCGGCGCTGGGCGACATCACGCCCGCCCCCGGTCTCGACCCCGCGGATCTGCGAAGCGGATTCCGCGCCCCGCGCCGGTTCATCGGCTGGCAAACGTTCTTCGACTTCAAGGACGGCGAGGTCAAGCCCAACAAGCTCATCGACAACAAGATCTCGACGCCGCTGTTCACGCTGCCGCTCGGCGCGATCGCGAGCCACAAAGCGCCGATCTCGCTCATGCAGCGCAACTTGCTTCGCCATATCACGTGGTCGATGCCGTCAGGCCAGTCGATCGCCGGCGAGATGGGCGTCGACCGGCTGAGCGCCGCCGACCTCGACGAGTTGCGCGTCTACGACATGGACCTCGAGAAGAGCACGCCGCTCTTCTATTACATGCTGAAGGAATCGGCACTCGTGCCGAACACCGACATCGGCCGGAACACGGGTGGATTCCACCTCGGGCCGGTCGGAGGCCGCATCGTCGGCGAGGTCGTCATCGGTCTCTTGCAGAGCGATCCCAACTCGTATCTCCCGAAGCAGCCGCTGTGGACGCCGACGCTCCAGAACCCAGGGGCCGGTTTCCGCATGGTCGATTTCCTCACGTTCGCAGGCGTCGATCCGGCGACGCGACATGCACAGAAACCATCGTCCGCCTGATTAGCGGTGCTAATCTCGGCGTGACGCCGTTCTGGCAGGGGAGGAACGATCCATGTCGTACCGTCGCGCGCCCATCTTCTTCGTCATCGCGCTGCTCGTCGCCGCAGCGTGCACGCAGCCGCCACCGAGTGGCGGGACATCGACACCGCAGGCCACCGGCGGAGCCGCGAGCACCCTTGTCTGGTACGCCGATACGAGCGACCTGATCTCGCTGGATCCAGCGGTCGCGTACGAATTCACCGGCGTCCTTCTCGCGCACAACGCCTACGAGACTCTAGTGAAGTTCGAGGGCGCCGACCTCTCGACCATCAAGCCCGCCCTCGCCCAGAGCTGGGACATCAAGGACTCCGGCTCGCAGTGGGACCTCACCTTCAAGCTGCGCTCGGGTGCGAAGTTCGCGAGTGGCAACGCGATCACCGCGGACGACGTCGTGTACTCGTTCCAGCGCGTCCTCAAGCTCAACAAGTCGCCAGCGTTCCTATTTACCGACATCGCGCAGATCAAGGACACGAGCATCAAGGCCAGTGACGCCTCGACCGTCGTCATCAGCCTGCCGAAGACCGCGAGCCCGCAGGGCTTCCTGTCCGTTCTGACGTTCACCATAGGCAGCGTCGTCGACTCGAAGGACGTGAAAGCCAAGGAGTCGGCGGGCGATTCGGGATCCGGGTATCTGCTCGACCACTCATCCGGCAGCGGAGCATTCGTGATCGACCACTGGACGAAGAACTCAGAGGTCCAGCTGAAGGCCAATCCGAACTACAGCGGCAGTCCGAAGCCGGCGCTCGGCGGCGTGCTCGTGAAGCACGTGCCTGAATCCACGAACCAGCAGTTCGCGCTCGAGAAGGGCGATGCGGACATCGCCCGGAACCTCGGTTCGCAGCAGATCGCGGCTCTGCAGGGCAAGCCGGGTGTCGTGACCACGACCGGGAACAGCCTGCAGCTCGTCTACGTCGGCATGAACGTCACCGTAAAGCCGCTCGACAACGTCAACGTGCGCGAGGCGCTCCGCACGGCGATCGATTACGACGGCATCGTGAAGGACCTCTTCAAGGGTGGCGCGAAGAAGGTGCAGGACATCGTCCCGGCGGGTCTGGCCGGCTACAACGAATCAACACCCTTCCAGGCCGATGTCAATAAGGCCAAGGCGCTGCTGCAGCAGGCCGGACAAAGCGCCATCACGCTTGAGCTCCTTGTGCCGACTGGCCCTGCGCCGGGTGGCGTCGCGTGGGCGGACCTCGCGGCCAAGCTCCAATCCGACTGGAAGAACATCGGCGTCACCGTGAACATCAAGCAAACGACCCAGGCCGACCTACTCGGAACCTACCGCGCGCAGAAGGGTCAGCTGGTCATGATCCTGTGGGGGCCAGACTTCCCGGACCCTGACGCGAACGTCGGTCCCTTCACCGACTACGCCGCAAAGTCGATCGCCTTCCGCAACGGTTGGGACGACAAGACCATTGCGGCAAAGGGCCACGACGCCGCGCTCATCACGGACTCGGCCAAGCGCGCAGCGGCATATAAGGAGATCACCGACTACGTGCTTCATAACGGGCCGTATGTCGTGCTCTACCAGCCGACCGAACCGTTCGGCCTGCGCTCGAACGTGAAGGGATTTGCCTGGAGCCCGATGGACTGGACGGATTTCGCGGCGATAAGCAAATAGGGCGCTAGCGCGCCATGCGCTTTCTCGGCTTTCTCCTGCGGCGCGTCGTGGGGATCGCGGCCGTGATGATCGGTGTTTCGGTCATCACGTTCGCGATCTCCCACGTCATACCCGCCGATCCGGTGGCTGCCGCGCTCGGCGATCACGCGACCGATGCGCAGATCGCGCAGTTCCGCTCCGAATACGGTCTCGACAGAACGCTCCCCGAGCAGTACTTCATCTACGCCACAGGGATCCTTCACGGCGACCTTGGTAAGAGCATCCGCACGCGGCGCTCCGTCGCCGACGACCTCGCGGACTCGTTCCCGGCGACGATCGAGCTCTCGTTCGCAGCCCTGCTGATCTCTATCGCGCTGGGCGTCCCGGCTGGCGTGTGGTCCGCGGTCTCGCGAGGCCGGCTCCCGGACTACATCGTGCGTGTGCTCTCGCTCGCGGGCGGCTCGCTGCCTGTCTTCTGGCTCGGGCTCATCGTGATCGGGCTCTTTTACTACCAGCTCGGGTGGTTGCCCGGTGGCGGGCGCATCGACACCTTCGTGCCGCCTCCGCCGACACGCACCGGGCTCTATGTCGTCGACAGCATCCTCGCGGGCGACCTCGACGCGCTGCGCAGCAGTCTCGTCCACCTCGTGCTGCCAGCGGTCACGCTCGGCTACTTCTCGACCGCGGTGATCGCGCGCATGACCCGATCGAGCATGCTCGACGTGCTCGGCCAGGACTACATGCGCACCGCGCTGGCCAAGGGTTTGCGCGAGCCGGTGATCGTGCTTCGCCACGCCCTCCGCAACGCGCTCATTCCGACCGTCACGGTCATCGGACTGACGTTCGGAAGCCTCCTCTCGGGTGCGGTGCTCACCGAGACGATCTTCAGCTGGCCCGGCCTCGGCCGCTACGCCACCGCATCGGCGGTGAGCCTCGACTTCCCGGCCGTGCTCGGCGTCACGCTGCTCGCCGCGATCGTCTATCCGCTCGCGAATCTTGTCGTGGACGTCGTCTACTACTGGCTCGATCCGCGGATCCAGCATGGTTAGGCGCTCGCCGATCCTGCGCGAGCCGCTCAACGTCCTCGCGATCGCGCTCATCGCGACGTTCGCCCTGTGTGCGTTGCTCGCGCCGATCCTCGCGCCGTACGATCCTTTGGCACAGACGCTGAGAGAGCGACTCGAGCCGCCATCCGCGGCGCATTGGCTGGGCACCGATTCGCTCGGGCGCGACATCGCCAGCCGCATCCTCTACGGAGCGCGCATCTCGCTGGTGATCGGCGTTGTTGTCGTGGCGCTCGCGGGCATCTTCGGAACGTTCGTCGGTCTCGTCGCCGGCTACGCCGGCGGCCTCGCAGACGAGGCGCTCATGCGGCTGACCGAAGTGTTCCTTGCGTTCCCGCCGCTGATCCTGGCGATGGCGATCGCCGGCGCGCTCGGCCCGAGCCTCACCAACGCGATCATCGCGATCGCCGCCGTCACGTGGGCGGTGTACGCGCGCCTTGCGCGCGGGCAGCTGCTCTCGCTGCGTCAGCGCGAGTACGTTGAAGCGGCTCGCAGCATCGGCGTATCGCCGGCGCGGATCCTCGCGCGCCATCTCCTGCCCAACGCGATCGCGCCGCTGCTCATCCAGGCGAGCTTCGATATGGGGGCGGCGATCATCGCCGCCGCCGGCCTGAGCTTCATCGGCTTCGGTGCGCAACCACCGACGCCGGAGTGGGGAGTGATGATCAGCGAGGGCCGCAACTTCATCAGCACGCAGCCATGGCTCTCGCTGTTCCCCGGGCTCGCGATCCTTTTCGCCGTCGGCTCTTTCAACGTGCTCGGCGACGGACTCCGCGACGTCCTCGACCCGCGCCTCCGTCGAGCGAACTGAACCCGCGCTCAGGGCGTCACTGCGGAGAGACCGCCGTAGATCAGGACAGCGACGTCCCGGATGAGATCGATCGCGTCCTGCTCGCCGGAGTCCCAGGTCAGCACAACGAGGACGATCGGTGTGTCCCCGGGCCCGCGGACGATCCCCGCGTCGTGCGTCGCGAATCCGAGGTTGCCTGTCTTGTGCGCGATGACCGCGCCGGGCAGCGCCGCTGGAAGGCGATCCGCAACGCGCTGCCGCGACAGGCGGGCCAGCATTCGCGAGCTCGCGGCGCGCGACACGAGCGACCCGCGAACAAGCTCTCCGAAGAATGTCGCGATCGCAGCAGCGGTCGTTATCGCTCCGTCAGCCGTGAAGCGCAGAGCGATCCCCTCGCGCTCGAGCGTGGCGTGGATCGCGGGGATCCCGAGCCGGCGGATGAGGGCGAGAGCCGCGGCGTTGTCCGATATCACGATCGCGCGCTCGAGTGCCTCATCGATGGTCAGCACGGTGCCGGCGGCCGTGAAGCTGCCGTCCTCGGTCTGGTCGGCGACCGTCACCGTGATGCGCTCCTCAGGACTGAGCGTCCCCGCGTCGAACCGTCGCTCTGCCTCGAGCAGTACCGCGAGCTTGTACAGGGAGGCCGCGAACACCGGCGTGTCCGCGTCGACCGTGAGGAGCACCTCGCCGGTGATCCCGTCCGCGGCGACGATCGCGACGCGGCCCGGGAAGATCGCGACACGGGCGTCGACGAGGTCGGCCGCGCCCGGCGACACGATCACCGCCGGAGCGAGAGCGTTCAGCGCCGGCCGCGGCGCGGCGCTGTCGCGCGGCGCGGCGGTGTCGCGTGCAGCGACGACCGTCCTGGCGGGCTGGGTCGGCGAGACGGCTGCCGGCGGCGTGCTCACGCAGCCAACGAGCGCAGCGGCAATGAGTATTAGGAGGAGGGCTCTTTGCACAAGTTCAACACTCGTGCGCCGGCGGTCGGGCGTCGTCTGAGGAGATGTGCGCAGCGGCTACGCGCCGCGTATGAGTTGCGCCGTTACTAAAGCGTTATGAGGGCTTCGCGCTGAGGACTGCTATTCGCCCTAACGCGCGCGAGCGTCATTCGTTCGGAAGACCCACTAAAGTCATGCTTGACCACGAATTGCCACACGGACAAGAGTTCGCATCATGAAGGATGAGGCGGCGCGTTCG
>Ga0070680_100003798_pt1 | contig 11295 bp, 8 predicted proteins | sample KBSC73BmetaG_FD_64672 | JGI IMG/M metagenome (GOLD analysis project Ga0070680, IMG submission 64672) | Corn rhizosphere microbial communities from Kellogg Biological Station, Michigan, USA - KBS C7-3B metaG | ecosystem: Host-associated > Plants > Roots > Rhizosphere | place: USA: Michigan...
AAAAAGCGCCGGTGAATGATGTCGTTTGGTTTTATTTCAAAATGGGTGTAGCACATATTGTCCCTCTTGGCTACGACCATATCTTATTTGTCATTAGTCTGTGCCTGTTAAATTCAAAAGTTAAAACTATTTTATGGCAGGCCAGCGCGTTTACCGTTGCGCACACGATTACCCTGGCGCTCAGTATGAAAGGAATTATTAAACTCCCCGCCGAAATTGTGGAACCGTTAATTGCTTTATCCATCATGTTTGTAGCGATAGAAAATATTTTATTAAATACATTAAAGCCCTGGCGTGTAGCCATCGTATTTATGTTTGGGTTAGTTCATGGGATGGGCTTTGCCAGCGCCCTGAATGAAATTGGATTGCCAAGAAATCAGTTTTATACTTCTATATTTTCATTCAATGCCGGCGTTGAGATCGGCCAGATAATCGTTATATCACTTGTTTTTTTGCTTATCATCATTCCATTCGGAGAAAAGCCGTGGTTTAAAAAAGGAATTGTTTATCCACTCTCCGCAATTATTGCATTGATCGCAGGATATTGGATGATACAGCGAATGTTATAGAGCAATACACTTGTTATTATTTTCAACGTTTTATTTGTGACCAACAACTTGTGCCCAACAAATCCCCCATTCTTGTTGGCACCGCCACCAACAATATAAATTTTCACGAACTGCGTAAAAAAACCAAATATTTCCACCAATATTTTTATCATAATGATCGCTGTAAGAAACGCCTGATTTGACGACAGCACCTATTGCCCGCAAGCAGCTTGCTTATATAACTTCTTTAACCATCACCTGTCTCATAAACGGATAATCACTGTATCAAAAGCGAACAGTAATAAGTTACTGCCATCTTTGTAAGTAATGGTAATCAAGTTGCCAGGAACTGGCACATCGTTAGAAAATCATCTGGTATAGACAACAAAAAAATTAATTTAAAAATCATTAAAAACAAAAATCATGAAACTTCAATCAAACAACCTTCTTGAAAACCTGGTAGCAGAAGAGGTAAAAAGCCTGTTAGTAATTACAAAGGAAACTATCGATCAAAATTTCCGCAAAAACAGGAAAAGAATTTTTACTGCAGCGGAATTGAATCAAATCCAAAAGCGCAAAAGAGATTTTTCAATCAGGAAATTTTCCATTGCCTAACCGGTAGAATCGCAATTTTAAGTTTACCTGTGGTAATCATTGCAGTTCTTTCGGCCGTGTCGTGCATATGCACATATGAAACCTTCTTCAAACCGTTCAACGACCAAAAACAAAAGTTTGCGAAGAACTTTGCCACTTCGCTGGTTCCCAAAAGCAAATTTGGTATATGGGTAGGGAACACTTTTACCAATCTTATGTTTTTGCCGTTCGTTTCCAAACTTTTTCTCAAACAGTTTATGGAAGAGAAATTAAACTGAAGAATTACTAAAACGATGTGTACATAAAGCATGAAATAAGAAGTTGTGTTATTTCATGCTTTACTGTTATTGACAATCTTTCCAAATTATTGGTTGCTCCTGTAATATTCATCCGGCTTATTTTTTGTGAACAGAGCCTTGATGAAACATTTATTATTAAACGGGATGATCGTGGTATTGGTGTTGTTCGCCCTGGATTCGTGCAACACTTCCAATTCATTTTTTAGTAAAAGATCACCGCATGAAGCTTACCAGGATAAGATTGAAAAAGCAGGTTTGGATAAAACCATTTTAGGAAAACAATGGATAGCGGCTGCACAGAAAAGCCTTGAAGACAGCGCAGCAATTGATCTTCCTTTTCGTGAAACGGGCTACTTCGCGGCTGAAAAACCTGCCGCAGGGGCGTATGTTTTTAAGGTGAAGCGGGGCCAAAAGATCACCGTTTATTTTGATCTGAAACCTGTTGATACTGCGACTTTGTTTTTTGCCGAATTGTGGAATGTTTCGGATGGTAAAAAGAAAATGATGGCTGCCATTAAATCTCCGCAGGATACTTTGACACAGGTGGTACGATCTGATGGAAAATTCCTTGTAAGGGTTCAGCCTGAATTGTTGCGGTCCATGCAGTATTCTATAACCATTTTAGATGGGCCGTCGCTGGCATTTCCTGTCAGCAAAAGCGGCAATCCCCAATTCATGAGCTATTGGGGAGCCGGCAGGGATGCGGGTACGCGAAGTCACGAAGGCGTTGATATCCGCGCTGATTTTCGCACACCCGCTTTGGCCGCGGCGGATGGATATGTCAGCGTTGGCAATAATAACCTCGGTGGAAAAGTAGTTTTTCTGCGTGATGCGGAAACAGGTAACAATTTATATTATGCGCATCTTGATTCACAAATTGCTGAGCAGGGCCAGAGAGTGAAAGCAGGCGATACGCTCGGACTGGTAGGCAAAACAGGCAATGCCCGCAACACCGTGCCTCATTTGCATTTCGGCATTTATACTGTTGGAGGCGCTATTGATCCGCTTGATTTTATCCGGCCACAAAAAAGTGATCCACCAGAGGTCAGTGCCTCTTTAAATTATCTGCATAAATGGGTGCATGTGGTGAGCAATTCCGCCATATACCAGGCGCCTGCAAGCCAATCAGCAAAAATCTTTCCCGTTGAAAAAGGAGAAGCAGCTTTTGTAAACGGCGCATCAAAAAACTGGTATCATGTGGAGTTGCCGGGTGGGCAAAAGGGCTATGCGATGGCAAAAGATATTTCTGACCAATTGGTAAATAACATCATTGTTGACTCGGGCAAAGTGCTGTTGGCATTTCCTTCGGCGGCCGCGCCTGGAAAAAATTATATACAGAAAGGAAAGTCTGTGGCAGTAGCCGGCATGTACGAAAATTTTTTACTGGTTAGCGCCGGTGGATTGTACGGCTGGATTGAAAAATAATTGTTTTTTCCTAAAAATAATTAAGCCCTTCTGTATTAATAATATGATTAAATACTATTATATTTGAGATAGAATATAACTGGCTTTATGGGAAAGCGATCCACTGAAACAACCATTCGCAAAATTATTAATTATGAAAGATTGGCTATCTCAGTTGGATCAATTAACTGAACAATTTGTTACCACGTTCGGCGCTCTTACCGCAGCACAACTAAACTGGAAGCCTGCACCTCAAACGTGGAGTATTGCTCAAAATATCCACCACTTAATAGTCGTAAATGAAAGTTATTATCCCATTTTGGCATCACTGCGATCCGGCACGTATAAGACACCTTTTATCGGAAAGGTGGGTTTTATGGTTTCGCTTTTCGGAAAAGTAATTCTTAACTCGGTTAAGCCGGATAGAAAGAAGAAAACGAAAACATTTGCCATCTGGGAGCCAACCGCCATCACCAGCGAAGATATACTTCAGCAATTTGAAAAACATCAAAGCGAATTGAAGCAGCAAATTGCAGCCTGCGAAAAGCTGACCGGCAAAGGCGCCGTCATTTCATCGCCTGTCAATAAAAATATCGTGTACAAACTGGAAACCGCTTTTGATATTATTGTCAGCCACGAACAAAGACACCTCGAACAGGCGAAAGAGGTGTTGCAACAGTTGGCAAAGGCAAACCAGTGAGGGCGATAGTAAACTATGAAACCATAAGAGCCAAAGTCCCTGGAACAATTGCCCGAGTCCAAAATTGATATCCATTTTGATCATCTTATCAGCCCATAAATTTTACCGTTATGAAATTGGCAATGGCGATCATCCTATTCCTTTTGAATGTTAATCTTTATGCACAAAAAGATGTGGCGCGTAAAATGAGAATTGTAGCCGGTGTTTCGGGCCCCGAACTTCTCCATGCAGGAATAACGTATAGGATTGCCAATGTCAGCCAGTTGGGCCTGAATGCAGGAGCGGCGCCATCATTGGGAATGATCTGGACTGCGGTAAGCCTTGAACACAGGCTGTACCTGGGAAAGAACGATGCACGGATCAATCAGAAAACATGGTTTTTCCGGCAGGGGACTACGTTCTTTCCTTCTGCAGAATCTTCCCAACAATTCACCCTGACCTTAACCGTGGGAAAAGACCTTCCCTTTAAAAATATCAACAACGGTATTACCGTCGACGCAGGCGTATTTTATTTGCCGGAGAGCGAAACTTCATCCATTGTTTTGTTCAGATCGCTGAACCTCTGGCCTGCGCTGCGTTTTGAACTTTATTTTTAATGATTAAAAAATGGTTGATAGAAAAAAACGATTAAAAATTTCACCGCATTCATTCTACATCTAAAATATAAATTATGAAAAAGAGATGGCCAATATTATTGCTGATCTTTTTTGTCAATATTGGTAACATTGACGCACAAATTAATAAACCTGATTCATCAATCAGTGAGCAACACAGGATACAGGATCTTTTACTTAAAAAATCAGCGAGGCAAAAAACAGCGGCATGGATACTACTTGGAACTGGCGCAGGACTCACCATTGCAGGCGGTATCGTTGGAACCAATGCTGTTAAGAACCAGGATAATCCATTTGATATTTTTCCACGTGGCAGTCTTGCCGGTGGAGCAATGATTGCGGGCGGATTAGCTGCAATGGTTACCAGCGTTCCATTATTCCTTGCATCAGCAAGAAATAAAAAGAAAGCCCATTTTATTTTACAAAATGATTCGCAATCTTTGTTACACCGGTTGCATCACGGAAATATTTATTCTGTGGGCGTAAGTTTGAGATTATAAAATGACACACTTAATTTGTGTAAACCTATTTTAGGACAACACAAAAATTCCACGATAACGATAAATTATATTTCATTTCATTTGCTACGGTGCATTGCCTGCCCGACTGAGTCATTCAGGCGGGGATAGATGTTTTTGTAAGAGAAGAATATTTACAAATAATTTTGGATCCCTGGAAATTCTGCCAGGAGAAAAAGGACTTGAAATTTAATGGCGGGCTTTGTAATTAAACCGGAAGACTGGAAATATAGTAGCGCAACAACTTTCGCGGGATTGAAAGGACTAATTGAATTGAATTTTACTTCTTAATTACAACGGCCAAGTGGACGCTCGCGCCAACAGAGGGCGGTAGCGATTGCCACGCCTGACTTTTGACAAATGCTTATGTGCCAACGATACTTGTAACCATCAATCCTGCTGACCTTTTTTAATTAAATTTTTTAGGATTACAATCTGGCCAAGGTGATAATAATTGTGTTCGATTACGCCGTGTAATTTTTTATAGAAAGATCCTTTTCCCACAGGGTTTTCTTCGGGCAATTTTTCATCAGGAAAATTCCGGATTGCATTAGCAAGTTCATTAACCGTATCGAAAGCATTCTTTTTTAATTGTTCCCAGTCGTATTCTGAAGTAAGCGGCTGCAAATCAAACCCGTTGGCTGCGCTTGTTTCAGGTTCAATGCCCTGCAATCGCTGCTTAATTGCCCTGTTGTAAAACGTCATGTGATATAATAGAGCAGCAATTGTGTTGGAAGATGCCCTGGTAACCGTGACAGCTTCCGGGAAAGTAATTCCATCAAGGGTATCCTTAACATTGACGTCCGACCAGTTGTTTCCTGCAAAAGCTTCCTGCAAATGCGTTGCTATTAGTTCAGCTGTTTTCATTTTTTTTATCTTTAAAATTGAAAATAAAAAATTTACGGATACTTTTTCAACTCAAATAATTTACTCAAATAATTCTGTTTGCAGGTTGCAATTTATGATTTGTATGGACATTCTTGTCAATGGAAGTAGAGCCATAAAACCAATTATGAGCTTCATCTGTTTTGCTTTTGCAAGCGTAGGTTTTGTTTGCAGATATTCCTATATGCCTTCGTTTCTTTATCGAGCACATAGCTCAGACAGTTTTTTGTAACTTCAGACGTCAATCGACAGTAAGCAAGAAAATAATCTGTTTTTTATTTTCACCTTAAAGTGCAGCAAACTCGTTCACTCTATACAAGTTGGATGGCGGGATTTGTGAAGAACTACATTTGGAACTGCTTGTGGCAGCAGGTTGCCTTTAAACAGAATTGATAAATGCCCCGGGCGCTGTGAAAATTTTTAGATAAATTTAATACAGGCCCGGAGCGTATGGCTTTTCCTGATTATGAATGTGAGCGGGTACTTTGTTTAAAAGAAGGTTGAAATTCTCACCTCACGGCGTCAAACAGCAGGTAAATACATTATGAACTTCATCGCATTTATTTTGTATGCGATAACACATTTGCAGGGACGATTTGTTTCGTTACACCGGGCCCTTCATAAAACACATCGAGCCAGAATCCGCCCTCCGCATTAAAGTAGTTAACCACAATAGAGTGTTTGCCACTTGTAAGTTCAATATCATCTGATTTACTTACTACACCGTGAGAGCCATCATTATTTACCACTTCTTTTCCATCTATATAAAGCCTGCTTCCATCATCAGAGGAAATAAAAAATGTGTACTTTCCCGGATTTTTAATATCAATATATCCCTGGAAAACCACGCCGAACACATCATTTCCCGGCTGCATCATAGGCAATATCTGGTTACGGTCCAGTTCTATTTCGTTAGATATCCAGTTATGTTCGGGCATTAGATGACCAAAAGAAGGCAACACTTTCCAATCTTTACCTGTAAAGAAAGATGCGTTCAATCCCATGTCGTTGTTAGATTTTGCTATCCGGAAGTAGCCGGTTGAAGTAAGGCTTTCATTGCCACTGCTATCAAAACATTTAGCTTTTACAACTGTGGTAGTGTCTACTTCAAAAGATTGTGTAAATATTTTTGAAGTTGAATCCGGCTCAGAGCCGTTTAAAGTATAGCGAATCACGCTTTTTGCATCGGCAGAGGTAATTTTCACTACTGCGGGTGTGTCAAGATACAAGCCTCCTGCTTCCTGGTACAAATGAGCTTTTGGATAAATGACCGGTGCCGCTATTATTTTTTTGCCATTGAATAAATTGGAAGGTTCTGAAAAACCTTCAAAAGCGCTCTTCAAGGGTCTTCCAATCCAGGCGTAAGGAGGCGTAATATTGAGTGCGAAAGCGATTGTGGCAGCCAGGTCGTAGGTATAAACCGGTTGCTGCACCTTGTAGCCTTTTTTGACATCTTTTCCATTAAATATCATCGCAATTTCTGCTTCTTCCGGTGTAGCTCCGCCGTGCCCATAGCCCTTACCTCCATGATCTGCAGTAATTATAACTAAAGTATTTTCTTCGATGCCTGCCTCATGTATGCCTTCAACAATCTTTCCAATCAAAGAATCAGCTTTGCTAACCGCCTTGTAATATTCTTCCGACCCATGGCCATAGGTATGCCCTGCATGGTCTACGTGATCCATTTGAATAAAAGCAAATAGAGGCTTTTCATTTTTAATGTAATCAGTGAATAGACTAACAGTGGTATCTACGCTGGCAGAGGTAGTATCATAATTCACGGCTTTCTTTTCAAAAAGGCGGCCAAAGCCTTTCCAGTTATATACGGCTCCAATCTTTCCGTTTGGATAATTATTTCTGATCACCTGGAAAATAGTCGGAAAAATATCTTCGTCATCCATGATAACCGGCGGAAGAGATCTGTCTGTTTTTTCCCAATCGTTATCAATCACGCCATGTTGTTCCGGCCCGGCGCCGGATATCATTGACATCCAGTTAGGGCTGCTACTTGACGGCAGCACAGTACGCACATCCCATTTTACAGTTCCGTTTACTATCATCTTATCCATTACCGGTGTTGAAGCTGTGCGAATTCCATCGGGGCTCAAACCATCTATTCCTATTATTACAATGTGCTCTATTCCTTTAGGGTGCTTAGTATTGTTTGCATCATTGCAGCCTATGATTAAGAGAACTACACAAAAAAAATAAACAAAGATTCTTTTCATTCAAGTGGTTTATATTTTATAAATCTGATCAGGGCCTCGCCGGAATACCGGCTCAACCCGAAAATATTCTTATGGGTATGCAACCGGACGTCGAGGCAAAAGCACAGCACATCCGGCTTTAAGTTAAGATGTTGGCTAAAGGTTATTTATCCCACCAAACATGTTGGGTCATATCATCTGCGCCCAGCCACGAAACTGCTTCATTATAGTTTTGTGTATTAATGCGCATTTCGTCTGCCGGATAGAGGCATCTTAGAGGAACATATCCCGGACTTTGTGGCCCCGGCTGAATATCCGGAAAGTTGGTTCTCCTCCACTCTGACCACGCCTCAGCCCCGCATAAAAACAAAGCAAATCTTTTTTGCAACCAAATTTTGTGGAGTTTCTCCTGCTGTGTGCCCGTGTAAGCAACTTCAGGCTGATCGTAGTAAGATGATGGCGGAATAATATCTGATGATTTGGGAAAAGTATAATTGGAAGGAATCCGGCTCGCATAATATTTAAACTGATCCTTAATTCCGTTTAAATAATATTCTTCAGCTTTTGCCGAACCACCCGCAATGAATCCCTTTTCTGCCGCCTCAGCCAGCGTGAACTGCACTTCTGAGTAACTAAGAATTACGCTTTGGGCCGCATTAGGCGAAGCCAGATCGGGGCTAAAGAAGATAGAAGTCCAGAGCATTCCTGCAGGAGAGGAATTGGGGGGATCATTAAATGCTCCTGTGCCGTTTACTTCGCCCTTATAAACCCTTGTGCCGGCGGTAAGGCTGGCTGAGGTAGGCGAAGCAAAAGCATACATTCTCGGATCATTTAATCCTTCTAATTCATTTAAAAAAGTTTGAGTTATTCTTGTTCCGGTTCCATATCCACTGCTTTGGCTCCTGTATAAAGGCATTTCATTTTCAGGCCGGTCAGCGATATATTGAAGGGCCGCCTGGTCTTCGTTTGAAGTAAAGAGAGGATACAAATCCGGCTGGCTTACTATCTCCTGCATGGCTGCAGAAGGATCAACGCGGTCTGATTCACGTAAGAGAAGCCTCAACATCAGCCCACTTGCAAACTGCTTCCAGCGGGTAATATTGCCGTTATAAAGAATGTCCCCTACTACATTTTCAGATGAACTTCCCAACAAGGTATTTGCTTCATGCAAATCCTGCAACAGGCCTGCATATACGTCTTCCTGCTTTTCAAATTTCGGCTGGGTTATATTCTGCAGGCTGGCGTTGTCTGCTTCCCTGAAAGGTATGGGGCCATACGTATCAGTAAGGCATTGAAACATCCATGAACGAAGCACCAGGGCTACGCCTTTATAATTATTGAGACTTTGCTTGTCGGCCAGGTCTATCACCGTATTTAAATCACGGATGTAATCATAAAAATTCCAGTAACTGTAACTGGCAGCATCTGCCCTTACCCAGTTACTAAAATTACTTTGAAAATCCTCTGCCAACTGATCGGCGGCAATAGCAAACCGATTGTAGGAATTAGTGAGATTACTCCTGGCAGATGACCGTATTACATTAGGCAATAATAAACCAGCGTTGCTTACTTTATCAGGCTGATTGGGATTTACATTGATCTCTTCGAGCTTATTCGTGCAACCGGTAATTATAAAACCTGATAACAATATAATGATTGAAATTTTTTTCATGATCTTCTTTCTTTAAATGATTCTAAAAATTCAGATTGAGGGTGATACCCATTTCCCTTGTAGAAGGTGTGCTCATATTTTCAAAGCCGGGAACAAGGCCATTTCCCACCGTTGCTGTAGCCACTTCCGGGTCGAAATCCTTATTGCCGGCAGGGGTAAATAATAGCAGGTTCCTTCCTGTTAAAGACAACTTTGCTCCCTTTATAAAAGTTCTTCCCAGGAATTTCGGAGAAAAGCTATAGCCGATTGAAACCTCTCTTAATTTAAAATATGTGGACGAAAATAGCTGAGCTTCAGATATGTGATCCAAATTCTTTTTTATAAAATTTCTTGGCGTGGTGCCATATACTCCCTTGCTGTAAGTGCCATCAGTTGAGGTTGAATTTGGTGCATACGTACCATCTGAAAGTTGTGCTGCTCCTACTATATAATAAGGTGCATCACTGTCGTACTCATGGCCCACAGGCCTCGCCACGCGGCCTTCCTCGCTGCCGAGCAACTGGCCGGAGCCCATCGCTTTATTATAAAACCTGGAAAGAAATACACCACCCATCCGGCCTCCGAATACAAAATCGAGGTTAAAGTTTTTGTACGATAATTGGTTATAGATGCTTCCTATCCAATCAGGATTGATATTGCCTAAATAAATATCTTCCGTAGTGGGACGTGGTGTTCCATCCGGAAATATGATCTTCTGCCCTTTCATTTTACCATCCGGTACCCGTTGATAACCCGGGCCCCAAAGGGCGCCCATTTTTTCACCTACTCTTGCCTGGATTGACGCATCTTCACCTGGGGCAGCCTGCACAATTTTATCTATGCCCGGAATCAGCGATTCAACCGTACCTACATTGTGTGACCAGTTGATATTAAATCTCCAGGAGAAGCCATCAGCATGACTTACAGGAACTACCGACAACATAATTTCAATTCCGGTATTTTTGATTTCGCCGGCATTTATCAGCTTCGAAAAAGCACCTGAGCTTTGAACCAGAGGAAGATTAATGATTTGGTTCTTTGAACGTATATCATAATAGGTAACGTCTATACCTAACCTGTTTTGCAAAAATCCCCAGGCAGTTCCGATTTCATAAGTTGCCGTAAGCTCTGGTTTTAAATCAGGATTATTCAGAGAGCTACTGCCTACAAGTGAATAATTATTCCCCCAGGGAGCGCCAAAGGCGTAAGTATTCACTGTTTGATAAGGCGCAGCATCATTGCCTACCTGGGCCCAACCCAGCCTGAGTTGTGCTTTGCTCACCAGTGAAGGCATATTTAGTATCCCTTTTAAATTTGCATTCAATCCGAGAGATGGATAAAAATAGGAATTGTGATTTACAGGAAGCGTGCTTGACCAGTCATTTCTTGCGGTTACATTAAAGTATAGCAAGTCGCGATAGTTGATAGTTCCTAAAGCATAAAGGCTGTTAATCCGTTTTTTTGAAATGCCTCCTGTTGATACCAACGGGGAACTCGAATTACTTAAATTGTAAATACCCGGAACTAACAATTGCGGCGTATAGTTGGATTGCACGTTATTGTACTGATCAAACCTGTTTCCACCTGCTGATACATTAAAGCCGATGTCGCCATCATGAATCTCATTTTTATAAGTGAGCAAAAAATCCGTATTTCTTTCTTCGTAAATAAGCCTCAGATCCTGGTAAGTTCCCTGTGGTTGATCTACAGTGCTCACTGCCTGGCGCATTGGCCTGAAATCGTTGTAATGATCCAGGCCGGTTCTGACATCAAGACTGAAATGTTCATCAATAGCGTAATTAAAAGATAAGTTTCCATAAATGTGGTCTTTATTCTGGCCGTTGGTATTTTCATACATCAGGAAAAAAGGATTGT
>Ga0070680_100003801_pt1 | contig 11292 bp, 8 predicted proteins | sample KBSC73BmetaG_FD_64672 | JGI IMG/M metagenome (GOLD analysis project Ga0070680, IMG submission 64672) | Corn rhizosphere microbial communities from Kellogg Biological Station, Michigan, USA - KBS C7-3B metaG | ecosystem: Host-associated > Plants > Roots > Rhizosphere | place: USA: Michigan...
GCCCCCGCCCCCGCCCCCGCCGCCACCACCCAGGCCACCCCAGCCGCCGCCTCCGCCACCGCCGCCCCAACCACCCCAGCCTCCGCCCCACCAGATGCGACGCCGCCGTCGCCGGTTCCCGCGGTTGAGACGGCTCAGGATGATGATGATGATCACGACGGTGATGATCGAGCCGATCGGAATCCTGGGCACAGGTGTCGCTACCGGCGCTGGGACATGCTCGGCACTGTCGAGCGTGACGCCGAACTCCTTGGCGAAGGCCTGCGCGATCAGATCCACACCGACCGAGAGTCCGGCCGCATAATCTTCGCGGCCCAGATAGGGGATCATGGCGTCGCGAATGCGTCCGGTGGCGGCATCCGTCAGAAAGCCTTCAGCGCCCCGGCCCGTCGAGATGAAGATCTGGCCCGTTCCTCGCGCGTGGTTCTTCATGGGCACGAGCAGCAGTACCACGCCCAGATTCTTCGCGCGGTCCCCCGCTTCTCCTTTGGCGCCTACGCCCCACTCCCGACCGATTTGCACCGCGACGTCGCTCGCGGACCGGTCGTGGATGTCGGCGAGGGTGACCACCGCGATTTCCCCGCGGGTCTTGTCGCGCACTTCGGCAATGACCGCGTCCATGTGACGGACGGACTGCGAGTCGAGCACTGCGGCGAAGTCGTTGACGTAGCCGCGTGGCGCCGGGACGGCGATTTGCAGCAGGAGGGCGAGACCGATCACCGCGCGCGGCGGCTCAGCAGCTCGTCGAGGGCCTGCGGATCGAGCGGTTTGATGACGTACTCGTCGAAGCCGGCGTCATGGGCGCGGCGACGGCTCTCTTCGCCGCTGTAGCCGCTCACCGCCACCAGCAGGAGACCGTCGTGCGTGGCGCGCAGCCGCTCCGCCACCATGAATCCGTTCATCCCGGGCATTCCGAGATCGATGAGCGCGACCTGAGGCCGGAACGCGGCCGCCAGTTCGAGCGCGGCCGCGCCGCTATGCGCGGTCTCGACGGTGTGCTCGTCCTGGCGCAGCAGCGCGGCGAGGGCATTCGCCGCGTCCACGTTGTCATCCACGATCAGAATGCGCTGGCGGCCCATCGCGCCGCGGGGCGGCGGTTCCGGCCGCTGCACGTCGGCGGGCACGTCCTGGAGCGGCAGCGTGACCATGAACTCGCTGCCGCTGCCCGGACCGTCGCTCCTCGCCTCGATGGTGCCGCCGTGCAGCTCGACCAGACCGCGGACCAGGGCGAGGCCGATGCCCAGACCGCCTTGCGCCCGTTCCATGGTGGAGTTGCCCTGCACGAACATGTCGAACACGCGCGCCAGCGCGTCGGCCGCGATCCCGTCGCCGTCATCGCGCACCGCAATGCGGACTCTTCGCTCCCATTCGTCGACGGACGCGGTCACCCAGATGTGGCCCCGCTGCGGGGTGAACTTCACGGCGTTGTGCACCAGGTTCCCGAGGATCTGCTCCAGTCGCATCGGGTCGGCGTACAGCACGAGCGGCGTGGCGGGCAGCTCGACGGCAATCTGTTTCTTGCCGGCCTCGATGGCCGGGCGCAGCGCGTCGATCGAGCGGGTCAGGACGTCCGACAGCTCGACGCGCTCCGGCTGCAACAGGATCTTGCCGTGGCTGACGCGCGAGACATCCAGCAGGTCGTTGACCATGCGGCCGACGTTGCGGAGCTGCCGGTCCAGGACCTCGTGCGCCCAGCGCTCGGTGCCGGCGTCCACCTCTTTCGCCTTGAGGATCTGCACCACGTTCGTGATCGGGGCGAGTGGATTGCGCAGCTCGTGGGCCAGCATCGCGATGAACTCGTCCTTGCGCTGGTCGGCGCTGCGCAGGCTCACCTCCGCCTGTTTGAGCGCCGTGATGTCGAAGGTCGCGCCGGTGAAGCCGGCGAACTTGCCGGCGGCGCCGAACTGCGGCAGCGCGACCGTCATCATCCAGCGGTATTCGCCGTCGCCGCGCCGGAAGCGGAACTGATGCTCGAACGGCCGCAGGCCGCTCATGGCCTTGTCGTACGCGTCGGCGTAGCCGTCGCGATCGTCCGGATGAATGAAGTACGTCCAGGCATTGCCCAGCACTTCGTGCGATTCGACGCCGAGGAACTCGAGATAGGCCTGATTGATGTAGTCCATCCCCTCGAGGCCGCTGGCCCAGATCAGCGCGGGCGCGGCGTTCATCAGCGCGCGGAATCGCGCCTCGCGGCGGCGGAGCTGTGTTTCGGTTTCCTTGCGCTCGGTGATGTCCTCGACGATCCCGACCGTGAACGTCGGGTGGCCCTGCGCATCGGGGACGCCGAAGCGATGCAGCTCGACCCAGATCTCCTGGCCGTCCTCGCGCAGGTAGCGCTTTTCCCGGCGCGCGGCCGGAATGGCGCCGCTCTGAATACGCTCGAATGTCTCCAGGTCCGCGGCGACGTCGTCCGGATGCGTGATATCCTGAGAGCGCAGCGCGAGCAGCGTCTCGCGCGGGCGCCCGGTCAGCTCGGTGAACTTGTCGTTGACGCGCAGGAACCGTCCCTCGAGGTCGGTCTCGAAGATGCCGAGCGGCGCGCGGTCATACATGATCAGCAGCCGCTCCGCGCTCACCCGCAGCGTTTCGGCTGTCGCCTTCACGGCATCGATGTCCACCAGCACGACCACGGCGCCGTCGATGTGGCTGTCGAGGGTGCGATAGGGCCGCGCGCGCATCGAGTACCAGCGCCCGGTCTTGTCCTGTACGTCGCGCTGGTAGGGCTGGACCGTGTCGATCACCTCGGCCAGAATCGTGTCGAGGTCCGGCACGTCGACGTTGAGCTTGATGTCGGTGATCGGCCGGCCCACGTCGCTCGCGATCAGATTCAACATCTTTTCCGCCATGGGCGTGAAGCGGCGGATGCGCAGGTCGCGACCGATCATCACGATCGCCATCTGCACGCTCGCGAGCAGGTTCATGAGGTCGTTGTTGCTCTGCCCCAGCTCGGCGTTGCGGGTCTGGAGCTCGTCGTTGACCGTCGACAGCTCTTCGTTGCTCGACTGAATCTCTTCCTTGGACGTCTCGATTTCCTCGTTGATGCTCTGCAGCTCCTCGTTCGTGGACTGCACTTCCTCGTTCGACGACTGCAGCTCCTCGCTCGCCGCTTCCTGCTGCTCGATCACCGATTGCAGGTATTCCTTGGTGGCCGCGAGCTCCTGCTTGAGCTGTTGAATTTCCTCTTCTACCTCGCGATCCGTCGGCTCGAGCGCGGCGGGTGCCGGCGCGGGCTCCGTTTCGGGCGCGTGAAACAGCAGCAGGTAACACTCGCGGTTCGTCCGGGGCAGCCGCACGGGCACCACCTCGAGGTCCACGACCTGCAGCTCATCGTTGGATTTGACCCGCACGCCGTCCTTGCGGACCGCGGCGCCGTCGCGTTTGGCCCGCGTGATCAGACTTCGGACGGGCACGAGCAGGCCCTCGCGCAACATTTTCGGGAGACTGAGCGACGCGCGGCCGGCGGCGGGCGCGAGGTACGCGCCCGTGTCGCCGCGGAACTGCAGAATCTCGAGCTCGTCGGTGACGAGCACGCCGGGCGGCGTATAGCGGGCGAGCAGAATGCGATCCGCCTCGCGCTGCACGTCGTCCGCGCGGCGTCCCTGCACGACCGCGATTTCGGTCGTGCGCCGCTCCTCCGGAGTGCGCCGCAGCAGCACCGGCACCTGCACGCGGGTGATGGTCGGCCGCTTGGTGTAGAAGCGGTGATTCGAGTCTTCGGGCTCGAACAGCTCGCGGAAGGTTCCCGTCGTTTCGGATGCGCCCAGCCACAGGAAGCCCGTTGGCCTGAGCGCATAATGCAGAATCGGCATCAGTTGATGCTGCAGCGCCGGCTGGAGGTAGATCAGCAGGTTGCGGCAGCTGATCAGATCCATGCGCGAGAACGGCGGATCGGCCGCGATGTTGTGCTTGGCGAACACGCAGATGTCGCGGATCGACTTGGTCACGCGGTACTTCCCGTCGATCTCGACGAAGTAGCGGCGCAAGCGCTCGCTCGAGACGCGCTCGGTGATGCTCTTGGGGTACACGCCCGCGCGGGCGCGCTCGACGGCGAGCGGATTCAGGTCCGTGGCGAAGATCTGCACCGGCCAGCTGCGGCCCTCACGCTCCATGTATTCCGAGAACATGATGGCGATCGAGTAGGCTTCTTCCCCCGTCGCGCAGCCCACGACCCACATGCGGACCGCCTCGGAGGTGCGCTCAGCGGTAATCCGCGGAAACACCTTGGTTTTGAGCAGCTCGAACGCTTCCTGGTCGCGGAAGAACGAGGTGACGTTGATCAGGATATCCTGGAACAGCGCGCCGATCTCACCGGGACGCGAGCGCAGCACCTGCGCGTAATCCGCGAGCTCGTCGATCTTGTGCAGCGCCATGCGCCGTGCGATGCGGCGGCTCAGCGTGCTCACTTTGTAGTTGCGGAAATCCACGCCTGTCGACTGGTGCAGCGCGTCCATGATCTTCGTGTAATGCGGCGCCGCGGTGAACGATACTTCCGGCGACGGCCCCGGGGCGACGTAGGCGTGGCGCGCGATCTCCGAGAGCTTGTGAGCGATCTCGGCGGGCGGCAGCACGAAGTCCACCGCGCCCCCCAGCGCCGCGCTGCGCGGCATGCCGTCGTACGCGGCGGATTGATCCTGCGCGAAGGTGATGCCTCCGGCCGCTTTGATCTCGTCCAAGCCCAGCGTGCCGTCGCTCCCCGTGCCGGACAGGATGACGCCGATCGACTGATGCCCTTGATCGACGGCCAGCGCCTCGAGGAATTGATCGATCGGATGATGCTGGCCCCGCACGTGGATCCGCGGCACCAGCTGCAAGGCGCCCCGGGAAATCACCATGCCAGTGTCGGGTGGGATCACATAAACACAGTTGGGCTGGACCGTCACCGCATCCGTCGCTTCCCGGACCGGCATCGGCGTGGCGCGCGAGAGGATTTCGGCCAGACGGCTGTCATGCGATGGGGACAAGTGGGACACCAGCACGAACGCCATGCCCGTATCGTTGGGGAGCGCGGCGAGCAGCTGCGTGAAGGCTTCCAGTCCGCCGGCAGACGCGCCGATGCACGCGACCGGATATGGCAGTGCCGGAGCGTTGACGGGTTCCGGGGCGGCGTCATCCACGCGCGGCGTGGACCCGCCGAGCTGGTCGCCAGCTTCCTGCCAGCCGTGTCTCCGCGTGGCCCCGCGCCCGTCCGGCGGTGCCCGCCTCCGCCCGTCCCCGTCAGTTTTCTTGCCAGACGGTGTCATGTCCCTTCAAGCTAACCCGGTTCGCCCGCCCCGGATATGCAAAAGGATTTCCACCTCCCGGCCAACCGTCAGGCGCGCCCGATGTAACTTTTGAAGCATGGACGTGCTGGCGATTGCAATTCTGGTCCTGGGGCTCGTGGCGGGGCTGGTGCTCATTCCGCTCGGACTGCCCGGTCTGTGGGTCATGGTGGGTGTACTGCTCGTGTACGGCTGGATGACCGACTTTCGCTCGCTCAGTGTCGCGCTGATCGCGATCGTCCTGGGCCTCGCCCTGGTCGGAGAAATCATCGAAAGCTGGCTGGGGTTTCGATTCGCCAAGCGATACGGCGGCTCGAATCGCTCGGGGTGGGGCGCGCTGATCGGCGGCATCGTAGGCGCCATCGTCGGCGTGCCGGTTCCCGTGATCGGCAGCGTGATCGGGGCCTTCCTCGGCTCGTTTCTCGGCGCGGCACTGTTCGAATACTCGGCATCGCGCCGGCTCGACGTCGCGACGCGCGCCGGCTGGGGCTCGGTCGTGGGCCGCGCGGCGGCAGCCGCCGCGAAGATCGCGCTGGGGGTGATAATCGCCGTCATTGCGGCGTTCGCCGCCCTATCGTAACGCTAGAACGACCCCCCGAGCCCAAAAGCTCAGGAGGTCGCTCCTAGGTTTTCCCTGCCAGGACTACCGCGAAGAAACCGCGGTCGTCCGGTTGTTGAAGCGGCTCGGGAACTGCTTCATGATCCCCTCGCTCAACATGTCGGCCATCTGCGAAGCCTGACGCAGGCTCTCATCGAACGCCGCGACGCTGCCCGACCAGTCCTTCTTCAGGTGGGCGGACGCTTCCTTCATCAGCAGATCGATGTGCATGCGCAGCGCGCCTTGCAGCGGCTGCAGCGCGAACCCACGCGGGTTCGCCTTGTTCAGGAACGCCGCGATGCTGTCGGCATTCGCGTTCAGCGCAGCCACGGCCTGGTTGACCTGCAGCGTGTCGACCTGATTGGCCTGCGGTCCGGCCTGCATGCTCGTCTGTCCATACGCGTAGGCGTTGGCCTGCGCGGTCGTGTCCTGACGGACGGTGCCGTACTGATTGGACGGCAGGCGCTGACTCATCGTGTCGCCCGTGACACGCGCGTTCGGCTGTTTCGCCGAGGCCTTCGTGGTGTCGGTGCGCGACGAAACGGTGTCGCTGCCCATCCGGTTGGAGATGTAGGTGCTGGACGAGTCCCGCATGTTCATGTTGCTCATGCCGGTCTGCGTCGGCGCCGTGCCCTTCGCGGCTACGAGGGCCTTCCCTGCCAGCTGAATGTGATTGCGCAGCAGCGACGCCAGCTGCGTGCCGGCGGCGTCACCGTAGTAGGGCTTGATCGCTTCGCCGATTTCGTCCTGGTTGCGCAGCAGACGCTGCAGCACTTCGGCGGTGTCGGCGGTGTTGGCCGAGGCGCTGACGATGAAGCTGCGCGTGTAGACGATGTGGTCGGTCCACAGTTCGCGCATTCGGTCATGGAATACCGTACGGCTGACCGCGGTCTGGCTCGTCCCGCGCGGCGCGGTCGTCGCCGTGCGCTTCGAGGCAGTCGTGTCCTGCGTGGGTTTGGACGCGGGCGGATTCTGGACCGCCAACGCCGTAATGAGCAGTAGTGACAGCATGGTTTCACTCCTCGGGGGTTCGGGGTTCCGGGTTCTCGCAAAGTGTATTCGGGACACGCGACGGATTGGATCGCCCGCCGAGCAGAATGGGGTTAGCCCCTTGGAGGGAATTCATATATCGTGGCGTTGTGAGAAGCGCGGCCGTTGTGCTCGCTTTGCAGCTCGCTGCCATCAACGCCGCTGCCCAGGGCGGCGGCGTGAAATGGTGGCAGCCCGTGCTCGTGGCCGGCGCGATCGCGACCGCGAGTCTCGCCGACCGCGGCGTGAACGATTGGGTCCAGGATCACCGCACGCCGCAGAGCGACGACGTCGCCACGGTTTTCCGCTACGGCGGTGAGCCCGTCGTGGTGTTTGGAATCAGCGGCGGGATCGTGCTGGCGGGAACGATCGCTGGTCGAGACGACGTGCAGCGCAGCGGGGGACGCGTCCTGCTGTCCGTCATCGCCGCCGAAGTATCCAGCATCGTGCTGAAGGCGAGCGCGGGTCGCTACCGGCCCGCGGAGACGGATAACCCCTACATCTTCAAACCGTTTTCAGGCCACGACTCTTTTCCGTCGGGCCACACCACGATGGCATTCGCGCTGGCGACGTCGCTCTCGAACGAGATCCACAATGGCTGGGTCAGCGCGGCGCTCTTTACGTTCGCGACCGGAACCGCCTGGTCCCGGCTGAACGATGAGCGTCACTGGTTCTCGGACGTGCTGGGTGGCGCAACCGTGGGCATCTCGGCCGCGACCATCGTGAGCAGGCACCCGCCGAAATTCCTCGCGGAGCCGAGCGGGCGAGGCGTGCGCCTCGAGTGGCGCATCGCGTTCTGATCAGCGGATCGAGAGCTCATTCTCGATCGTGCCGTCGGCACGATACACGATCACCTGGCTCGGCGGCTGCCGCTGAGCCTTCGTGCGTGCGCGCTCGATCGCTTCGTCCTTGGTTTCGAACGAATCGAATTCCCCCTCGGGGGCGTGCTCGCGCTTCACATTCCATTTTCCGTCACGCATCGTGACGTGATAGACCGAGCGTGCTTTCTGAGTGGTAGCCATCATCTGGCTACCCCGTCCCGGGGTGGGGCGCCTGAACTAGGGCTTAAGTCTGTGCGGGACGATGGCGAGCTCTTCGACCAGCGCGGCCAAGCGGTCGATGAGCCCTTCGAGCTCGGCGGCTTTCTTGGCCGTGGAGCGGCGATACACGTAGCGCGCCGTCGCGTACGTCACGCCCAGCCAGATCGGCACGAACACGACGGTAATCGGCCCCAGGTGTAACACGCCCCCCAGCACTCCGAGCACCGGGCCCATGCCACCGCCGCCCATGCCGCCGCCGATTCCTCCGAAGACCCCGCCGATCAGATTTGCCAGACTCTCCTGGATCGTGATGCGGGTGCGCCCGGAACGGATCGAGACGGTGATCTCGAGACTGCGTCGCACGCCGCTGTTCGATCCAGGCCGTGCCGCGGACCAGGTGAACGAGCGACCGAATTGACTGACCTGTCCGGCATCCTGGAGGATCTGCCGGATCTCGTCGACTAAGGTCTCGTACTCGGACTCCGGCAACTCGCCTTCCACGACTCGCTCGAACGTCAAGCGCGTGGGTCCCGCGATCCACGGATTGGGCTGGTTTGCCTGGCGTGCGGGTGGATTCGGCGTGGAGGGGCGGCGCAGTGATTCCGCCGCCTGGCGCACCAGCTCCGGCCGGACGCCCACCTCACCGGCGATCTCCTCTACGCCACCGATCGTCAGCGCCCCGGATGCCGTGGTGTTCGTCGCTTCCAGCTCGGTCGCGCGTTTCACGATCTCGCCCACTTCGTCCCGGTCGTAGCGCCGGCGTGACGCCGGCCCTCGGATCAGCTCGTTCATCAATACCTCGGCCGTGGCGGTGCGCTGATCGTGCCGGATCGCGAGTCCGCGCACCAGCGCCGCTTCGATCCGCGGCCCGACACTGGTCAGACGCGTGCGCTGGGCGGGCGTCGCTTCCAGGAATCGACCGGCGCGCACGGCGTCTTCCGTAGGCCAGCGTCCGGGGACTTCGCCGACCAGCATTTCGTAAACCACGACGGCGAGACTGTAGACATCGGTGCGCTCGTCGAGCTCGGTCACGCCTGCCGCCTGTTCCGGGCTCATGTAGCCCGGCGTGCCGACCGGAAACCCCGTCCGGGTGATGTTGGCGCCGCCCGCCGTGCTGACCGCCTTGGCGATGCCGAAATCCGCCACGATCGGATGGCCTTGCGAAAACAGGATGTTTTCCGGTTTGATGTCGCGATGCAGCACGCCCATGCGATGCGCATAGGACAACGCGTTCGCCACCGGCTCGGCGATCGCCAGGGCTTCCTGCTGGGAAAGCACGCGCCGCGGCGCGGCCTCGAGCTGCTGGCGCAGCGAGGCACCTTCGATGTACGGCATGACGTAATAAAGGAAGCCGGCAGCCTCACCCGAGTCGTGCAACGCGAGGATGTGCGGGTGGGTCAGCCGCGCCGCGATCTGTATTTCCTTCAGGAACCGTTCGACGCCGAGGTAGGCGGCCAGGCCCGGCAGCAGGACTTTGATGGCGACAGCGCGGCGGTGCTTCTTGTCGTCGGCGAGATACACGGTCGCCATGCCGCCGCGGCCCAGCACCCGGCGCAGGGTGTACCGGTCGGCGAGCGCGGCTTCGAGCTCGGGCGGAATGTCGCGGGTTGTTTGCGTGGCCGGAGACTCTACGCGGCGACCGCCGGCGATTGTTGCACGTAGGCCGCGGCTTTGCGGTCGTCGAACTCGCCTTCCCAACGGCCCATCACGACGGTGGCGAGACAATTCCCGACGAGATTCACGGTGGTGCGCGCCATGTCCATCAGCTCGTCGACGCCGAGAATGACGGCGATCGCCTCGAGCGGCAGATGGAACGACGCGAGCGTCCCCGCCAAAATCACGAGCGAGGCACGGGGCACCGCCGCGACCCCCTTGGTCGTCACCATCAGCGTGAACATCATCAGCAGCTGCTGGCCGAGCGAGAGGTGCACCCCGGCTGCCTGGGCGGCAAAGATCGAGGCCACCGCGAGGTACAGTGTGCTGCCATCGAGATTGAACGAGTAGCCCGTGGGCATGACGAACGCGACGATGCGGCGCGGAACGCCGATTGCTTCCATCCGCTCCATCGCCTTCGGCAGCGCCGCTTCGGACGATGTCGTCGAGAACGCGATCAGCGCCGGCTCTTTGACCGCATTGAGGAACGGGCGAAGCGGGACCCGTGCCAGCTTGGCCACAGGCAACAACACGAGGAGTGCGAACACCACGAGCGCGCCGTACAGCGTCAGTACGAGCAGGCCGAGATTCTTCAGAACATCGAGGCCGCTATGCCCGACCGTAACGGCAATCGCGGCACCGATGCCGATGGGTGCGAACTTCATCACGATGGCCGTGAACTTGAACATCGTCTCGGCCAGTCCCTCGCAGAACCCGAGCATCGCTTCCTTGGGGCGGCCGCGCACCTGCGACAGCCCTACGGCAAAGATGACGGAGAAGAACACGATCTGGAGCACCTGATTCGAAACCGCGGCCTCGAAGAAGCTTTGGGGAACGATGTGCTCGAGCACGCTCGCGAACGTGGGCTGCCCACTCCCCGGCACGGGCGATCCGGCCGCGGGCGGCGGCAGCTGCACACCGACGCCGGGCTTCACGAGGTTCACCGCCAGCAGCCCGATGAACAACGCCAACGTGGTCACGATTTCGAAGTACACGAGGGACCTGAACGCCAGCCGGCCGACACGCTTCATGTCGTCGCCGTGCCCGGCGATGCCGATGACGAGCGTACCGAAGATGATCGGCACGATGATCGACTTGATCATGCGCAAAAACGTTGTCGACAGCGGTCGCAGCGACGTGGCGAACTCCGGCCACGCCCATCCCACGAACGTGCCGAGCGCCATGCCGATCAGAATCCATTGCGTGAGGCTGATGCGCTTGAGAAAGGTCCACATAGGCGGCGTGAACGATAACCGCCGTTCAACAACAGCCGCTAGCGCTTGCGGCGGCGGATTCTTCGAATCAGCAGGGAGAGAATAGCCAGGCCGGCGCTGACGGCGGCCGCGGGCAGCAACCGGCGCGGCTCGAACGCTTCGCGCAATGCGCGCACATCCGCTTCGAGACGATATCGGGTCTGCCGGATGTCGTTCGAAATCTCGGCGGCGCTCTTGCCGTCCGCGCTCCAACCATAATCGGGCCGCAGGCGGCGTTCGACGCGAGCAGGCAGTGCGGCGCTCATGCGTTCTCCTTCGGCGCCTTGGTCACGTGCCGCGCGCGCTGTACCAGAACGAAGGCGCCCAGCAGGATGACGACGGCCACGCTGAGCGCGGCGAGCCATGCGACGACGCCGAGCGCGATCAGCCCGAGGACCAGTGCCGCCAGCAACAGCAGCAGCCCGGTGTAGCCGAGTACGCCCGCGCCCGCGAAGAACGCC
>Ga0070680_100003804_pt1 | contig 11289 bp, 8 predicted proteins | sample KBSC73BmetaG_FD_64672 | JGI IMG/M metagenome (GOLD analysis project Ga0070680, IMG submission 64672) | Corn rhizosphere microbial communities from Kellogg Biological Station, Michigan, USA - KBS C7-3B metaG | ecosystem: Host-associated > Plants > Roots > Rhizosphere | place: USA: Michigan...
GGCGATGTCTTTGAGATCTCTCATTCTTCTACAACTGGGGTCGCTACGACTGATACGCTCGAGCCACGAGCACTGCGTTCATTCCGCCGAACCCGAACGAGTTCGACATCACGGCCGAGATGCGCGCGGCGCGCGCGTGATTGGGGACGTAGTCGAGATCGCAGGCAGGATCCGGCTCCTCGAGATGCGCTGTGGGCGGTACCACGCAGCGCGCGATGGCGCCGATCGCCAGGACCAGCTCCAGCGCGCCCGTTCCGCCCATGAGGTGACCGTGCAGTGCCTTGGTCGACGAGACCGGAGGCATGTGGGAATCGCTAAATACGCACTTGAGCGCGGTGGTCTCGACAACGTCGCCGATCGACGTCGCGGTCCCATGTGCATTCACATAATCGATGTCAGCAGGACTCAGCCCGGCTTGAGCGAGTGCCGCGCGCATCGCGCGCACCTGGCCGTCCGCGTCGGGCTTGGAAATACCGCGTGCATCGGATGCGTTGCCATAGCCGGCCAGCTCGGCGCGAATCTGCGCGCCGCGCGCGCGGGCTCGATCCTCGCGCTCGAGCACGACTGCTGCCGCGCCCTCGCCGAGCACGATGCCCGTTCGATTCGCCGAAAATGGTTTGCAGCTCCGCGAGGCATCGTTGGCGTCGGCGTGGGCGAGCGCTTGCATCGCGTCCCACGCACGAAGATTCCCATCGGTGATGAGCGCTTCGGAGCCGCCGGCAACGATGACGTCCGCGTATCCAGCAAGGAGCGCTCGATACGCTTCACCGATCGCGGTCGCCGACGATGAGCATGCGGTCGACACGTTGAGCAGCGGCCCGCGCAATCCATTCGCGATCGAGATCTGTCCCGCGGCCGCGTTGTTCATTCCCATCACGACCGTCGTGGGACGCACGCGTCCGCTGCCGAGGAGCAACTGTCGATACGATTCCTCGATGGACGTCGCGCCGCCGAGGCCCGTGCCCCAGTACACACCCGCACGCAGCGATTCCTCATCGCTCAGATACAACTCGGCGTCGGCGATGGCTTGTGCCGCAGCAATGAGCGCGAGCTGCGCTGCACGATCGAGCTGCGCTCGTTGATGCGCGGGCCAGTAGCCGGAAATGTCGGTGCGAACTCGAGCCGCCGCGAGCGATGCCGTGCCCGTGTACAGCTCAGCGGGTACACGCTCCACGCCGGAGCGCCCGCACACCGCCGACTCGAAGCACTCCCCGGGGCTCGCGCCGATGGGCGCGATCGCCCCCATGCCCGTCACTACGACCTTCGTCACACCAGTTACGCCGGCGCTGCCGGTCGTGCGGCAATGAGTTCGTCGATCACGGTCGCGAGCTCGCGCAACGTGCGAACGTGTGCCACCGATTCCTGCGGGATCGGAAAGCCCATCGCATCTTCGAGCTCGAACAGGAACTCCAGAAATCCGAGAGAGTCGATTCCGAGTTGATCGACGGGCGCGTTCTCGTCGATCGCGTCTGCCTCACCGCCGAACTGCTTCGCGGCAAGCTCCTTGATGGTCTTGATCGTGTCCATGATGGCTCGGGACGGTGGGAAGGTCCGTGTCCATCATACATCGTTCGCACTGGTGTTGTGCCCGATTTGATACAAAACTCCCTTTGTGTTCCTGACGTGACACTTTCGGCTCGTGCCGTGGCCGGCGCACTCTCCGCTCTATTCGTAATTCAGAATTCTTTATATCCTCAGCAGGCGTCGCCGGTCGGATTCTGGAACACGATCAACGACACCGATGGACAACCGACGGCCGTCGTCGAGATTCGTGAGGTCGATCACGAGCTCACGGGAACCGTCCGCGCACTGCTCGTCCCCGCCGATTCCGCCGACAGTATCTGCACGAAATGTCCCGGCGATCGCCGTGGCCAGCGGATCGTCGGCATGGAGATCCTGCGAGGTCTGCACGCCGACGGCGACGAATGGACAGGCGGCGAGATTCTCGATCCAGTGAGTGGCAAGACGTATCGCGCCAAGCTGAAGCTCATCGATCACGGAGAGAAGCTCGTCGTTCGCGGCTACCTCGGCTTCTCGATGTTCGGCCGCTCGCAGACGTGGATCCGTCGCCCTGAGTGACGGATCTCGCCGGCCGCGCGACGCCTCGTCCGTTCGTCATCGGCATCGCGTCGATGCCGTACGGATGTTTCAATGGGCTCATCACGGTCGCGCTGCCCTACGTCCTCCGCGGCGACGGTATCGCCGTCAGCCACATCGCGACGATCGCCGCGGTCGTTCAGGTCCCCGCCATCTGGTATTTCCTCTGGGCGCCGATCGTCGACGTGCGCCTGCGTCGTCGCACGTGGATCGTCGCGCTGAGCGCGCTGAGCGCGGCGTGTGCCGGCGTGGCAATCGGACGATCCGCGTCACCCAACGTGCGCTCGCTGACGACGCTGCTCGTGGCCGCGTCGGTCTGCAATCAACCCGTGTCGAGCGCGATCGGCGGGCTGGTCGCGAGCATGGTGCCGGATGAGCTTCGCGGACGCACCGGTGGCTGGTCGCAGGCGGGAATGCTGGCTGGCGGTGTGTTGGCTGGCGGCGCCGCCATCTGGTTGGCGGGACATGCGCGACCCGCGGTGCGAGGACTCGTCGTGGCAGTCCTCATTGTCACACCCTCGCTCGCGGCGCTGGCTGTCCGCGAACCGTCGCCGTCCAAGCAGTCGATCAACGCGCATATGGCCGCGATGGCGCGGGACGTCTGGGCCGCACTGCATCGACGCGACGTTCGCCTGGGTTTGCTCTTCTTTCTGAGCCCGATCGGCGCCGGCGCGCTGACGAATCTGTTCTCCGCGGTCGCGCCCGACTTCAATGCGTCGACTGGTTTCGTGATGATCGTCGTCGCGATCGGCGGCGTCCTGACGCCCTTGGGCGCGATCCTCGGCGGCATCATCTGCGATCGGTTCGATCGTTGGCGCGTCTACCCGATCGCGGGGCTCACCGCTGCGGCCAGCGCCGGTGCGATGGTCTTCGCTCCGCTCGTGTCGGCGACGTACGTCGCCGGCGCCGCGGCATACGCACTGTCGACCGGCTTCTGTTACGCGGCGTTCATGTCGCTTGCGTTCGAGCTCGTGGGCGCCGACACGGTGGCGGGTGGAACGCGCTTCACGATCTTCATGGCGGCAGTCAACGTGCCCGTCGCCTACATGCTCCGACTCGATGGATGGGGCAACGCGCACGGCGGCGTGCACGGGATGCTCGCCGTGGATGCGGCATCGAATGCGATCTTCGGGACAGCCTTTCTAGTCGGAGTTCTCGCATTGGGTTCACCACGCTCGCCGCACGGTCGTAATCGAGCGCGTTGATCGTCGCGCGCTCGATCACGACGCCGCACGTCAGTCGGCGATTTCGGTGAACATCGTGGTCACCGGCGAGCCACCCGCGGCGAGCGATGCCATCACGTCGGCGGTGCCCGTGGACGAACCGAGCGTGTAGATGACGGTCGCGACGCCGTTCGCGTCGGTGAGCGTCGTCGCGCTGCTGAACGTCCCGCCCGCGTCGTCGCTCCACTGCACGGGCGCGTTCGCAACCGGATTCCCGAACGCATCCGTCACTTTCACGCTGAGCGCGGAGCTCAGCGTCGACCCAGCGGTAGCCGTCTGATCGTTGCCCGACACCACCGCAACGTTGGCTGCGGCTCCGGCAGTCGCCGTCGCCACGACGACGGTGGTCAGCGTTCCGGCGCTTGCGGTCAATGAATCCGCGCCTGCCACGGTGCCGAGCGTCCAGTTCACCTGCGCGAGGCCGTTTGCGTCAGTGGTCACCGATGCGGACGAGACCGAACCGCTCGCGGCGTTGGGTGTGAAGGTCACGGCGACACCGCTGACGGGCGCACCGCTCGCGCTCGTGATCGCGATGACGACTGGCGCGGACAGCGCCGTATTCACCGTGGCCGTCTGTGCGCTGCCGCTCGAGACGGCGATGGCGCTGGGCGTCGGCGGTGATGTGGTAGCGTTGTCGCTGCTGCACGCGGCCGCCGTGAGCGCGACGAGCATGAGCGCGATCGCGCGATCGACGCCATCGAATCGGACGCTGTTGTCGGGTGATTGCATGACACGTGTCTCCATGAGCAAAGCATGAATCGCTTGCCGCTCGTGCGAGTGGACACGAAACGTCGTGCGGGGCCGCCCAGGTGCGGCCCGATTGATGAGACACGCATCCCGAACGCTCGTTAAACGAAGCGCGTGGTTTTTGTAGATTCTTTACGCTCTTAGCGTTCTCTCAATTCGAGTGCACATTGGCCACCGCGAACCGTGAAGCCGGCGCCGGCCGTCGCACCGGGGCTTGCTGGCCGGGCCACCCGTCGGCATTATCGCGGTGCGGTCGAGTCTGACGACGCCGCTCACGTGGAGGTGGACATGGCACCGGAAGCAGCCCGACGCTGGATCATTCTCAGCTCGCTCGGGTTCACCGCGGTCTTCTTCGTCTTTTTCACGCTCGGGCCCGTGCTTGGCTACCCGCTGAGCTACGCCCAGGCCACCCGGCTGCTCGAGATCGTGCTGCCCGTATTTCTGGGCTATCTGGGTTCGGCCACCAGATACCTCTTTGGGCGCAAACGGCATCTCGCCGACGGGCCGGCCGACCAGCTCCTCGGCTACGTCGTCCGCGGCGCCTTCTTCGTGTTCGTGTTGTGCCTCGCGGCCACGCTGTTCGCCTTCGCGTGGGGCAATCGCGCCGCGGCGCCGGCTGGCGAAGGGATGAGTGTCGATACGCTCGCGTGGCTGCTTTCGGGCTTGCTGGGGCTCATGGCGGTGACGACGGGCATCGTAGTGGAGAACCTGTTCGGGCGACACGAAAGTGCGCATGCGTCGCTCGAGAGCCGGGTCGAGGCGCCGCCGCTGGCGGGCGCCGAGCCATGAAGCTTCATGATGGCGCTTCACGCGCGATCAGATACGCAGCCGTCGTATCGATGGTCGCGTCGGAAGCGCCTGCGCAGTCGACGCCTCTGGTCCGCACCGCGATCGATCAGTACACGCCGATCGAGGCGGTGTACAGGTCGTTCGACAATGCGCAGATCCGCCAGCGCGAGTGGGCCGCTCGTGTCGGACGTGCGAACTGTACAGCGATCACGACGGGCCCCTGCTGGGCGATCGATCTTCAACGGTGGCGAGCGATCGGTTCGCCCGCGCCAGGGGCCGGTGTGCTGCTCGGACCGCCCTACCCCGTGGACGTCGACCCGGTCGACTTCGAGTACGTCGCGCTCGCGCAGCTCCCCGAGGACGGCGCGGTCTTTCGGAAGACCGTGGCCTGGGTTCCGGAATCACAAGTCTCTAATGGAGCAGCCCTGACCGCGACGTGGCGAAACGAGGCCGACACGGGCGAACACACGGACTGCGACGCGAAAGGCTGCCACATCATCGTCTACGCGGTGCCTCGCGGTGCCTGGACGGCCGCAACCCTGAATCCCAACCAGCCGAGCCCAGCGAAAGCGCCGTCCGCCAGCCGCCCAGCCTCGGAAGCACCGACTGTCGACGTGAGTGACACGTTGCTCGCGCGCTGCTACGCCGAGCGGATCAACACGGAGCTCGGCGTGCCGCAGGATTGCGTGCACATCGCGACGTTCGCCTCCAACAAGCGCTGGGTGCGCGTGACCCTCGGCTTCTATGGAGACGGGTCGCGAGTCAGCGCGGTCGTCAGCGGGCCGGAACCTCCCTCGCCAGACTTTCGATTGATCGCCGCACGATCGGTAACGCTTCCGAGAGTCATCGCAGCCATCGAAGCCGCGCTGCGTGCACCGCCGCTGGATCTCGAGACGGACATCATCGGCAACGTCGTTCGCGGGCTGTCCAAGCCGAAGTATCGCGTGTCGAGTGTGCTGCATCCGCCGCCGACATGGCGCGAGGTTGTACAGACACATGTCGTCGCCACCGAGAGCGGGTCCGGACCATCGCGTGCGGTATCCGTGACACTCGATGTCAGCGTGAATGTGAATCGCCAAAACACAACGGGCGCCGAGGACTGGCACCTGCCCACGGACCAGCAGCTCGACCTCTATCGCGCCGCGATCGAAGATCGCATTGCGAAGGCGATGTCGGCCCTCTGCGGAACCGCCACGGTTGTCGATTCGCACACGCGCCGGTGCAAATCCTGACGACTTCAAAGCACACTCATCGTCGATACAAGAAGCGCCGGCGTCCCGCGTTGGGGGCCGGCGCTCCGAATTACATGTAGGCGGGATCAGGTCGTCGCCGGCTCCGGCCGTTTCGCGCCAGGCAACTGCGCATCACTCGGCGGCGAGACCGCCACGCCATGCTGGTCCTTTGCCTTCCGGCGCGAGAACCGCTGCTGCCACTCGTCCAGGTACGTGTAGAACACCGGGGTGACGTACAGCGTGACGAGCTGCGAGAAGGCGAGACCACCGACCACCGCGACGCCGAGCGGGCGACGCGTGGATGCACCCGCGCCCCAGCCGACCGCAATCGGCACCGCGCCCATGAGCGCCGCCATCGTGGTCATCATGATCGGCCGGAAGCGCACGCTCGCGGCCTCGAGGATCGCTTCGGTCGGCGAACGATTCGCATCACGCTGCGCCTCGATGGCGAAGTCGATCATCATGATCGCATTCTTCTCGACGATGCCGATCAGCATGATGATGCCGACGAAGCCGTAGATGTCGAGATCGAGGCCGCAGAGAAGCAGCGTCACGAGCGCGCCGAACGCCGCGAACGGCAAGCCCGTGAGAATCGTGATCGGATGGATGAAGCTCTCATAGAGCACACCGAGGATCACGTAGATCACGAACACCGCGAGCAACATGAGCAGCAGCAGCCCCTGCTGCGTGCTCACGAACGCCTGCGCCATGCCCGAGAAGCTCGCCCCCACCGTGTTGGGCAGGATCTCGCTCGCGACCTGCTGCACCTCTTTCACCGCCGTTCCGATCGACGTGCTCGGATCGAGATTGAAGGAGACGGTCACCGACGGAAGCTGACCCGAGTGGTTGACCGTCACCGGCCCGACGCTGTAGCGGAACTTCGCGACCGTGCTGAGGGGCACGAGCGGCCCGCGCGAGGAACGAACCCACAACTTGCCGAGGGCGTCGACGTCCTGCTGGTATTGCGGCAGCAGCTCCATCACGACCCAGTACTCGTTCGTCGACGTGTAGATGGTCGAGACCTGCCGCTGGCCGAACGCATCGTACAGCGTGTTCTCGATTTCACTTGCCGAGACGCCGAGCTGGCCGGCCTGTTCCCGGTCGATGTCGACGGTGACCTGCGGGTTCTCGATCAGCAGGTCGCTGGTGACGTCGATGAGACCGGGGAGCTGGCGCATGCGACGCTCGAGCTCCCGCGCCGAGGTATTGAGCGCGTTGATGTCGCCGCTCTGAAGCGTATACTGATACAAGCTCTTTGATGCCAGACCACCAATGGAGATCGCCGGCGGATTCTGGATGAAGACGGAGATGTTCGGCACCGACTGCACCAGCTTCATCAGATCGCGGCCGATCTGATCGGCGCTGCGTTTCCGTTCGTTGATCGGCTTGAGGTCGATCGTGAGCTGGCCCTGATTCGCGGCGGCGGTCGTGCCGACCGACGACGTCACCGAACGAACGTCGGGATCCTTGGTGATGACCGCGGCGACTTCCTGCTGATGCTCCACGAGCGCGTCGAACGACACGCCCTCGGCGGCTTCGGTCGTCGCGAGCAACTGGCCGGTGTCGTCCGTCGGGAAGAGTCCCTTCGGAGTCGACCAGAACAGATAGCCGGTCGCAACGAGAATGACGAACGAGAACGCGAGCGTGAGCGGCCGGCGCTGCATTACCCACGCGAGCGTGCGCTCATAGAGCTTGAGCCACGCGTCATAGAAGTTCTCCGTCGCCTGATAGAACCGGCCGTGCTGCTTCCCGTGGTCGCTCTTCAGGAATCGGCTCGACAACATGGGCGTGAGCGTGAGCGAGACGAAGCCCGACACGAGAATCGCCACGCCGATCGTGACGGCAAACTCATGGAACAGCTTGCCGATGATGCCGCCCATGAACAGGAACGGAATGAACACCGCGGCAAGCGAGAAGGTCATCGAGAGAATCGTGAAGCCGACTTCGGCCGCGCCGTCGATGGCGGCCTGCATGCGCGGCTTCCCCATCTCGAGGTGGCGGACGATGTTCTCGAGCATCACGATCGCGTCGTCCACCACGAAGCCGACGGCGAGCGTGAGCGCCATCAGCGACAGGTTGTCGAGCGAGTAGTGCAGCAGATACATCATCGAGAACGTGCCGATGATCGACATCGGCAGCGCGAGGCTCGGGATGATCGTCGCTGAGAAGTTCCGGAGGAACAGGAAGATCACGGCGATGACGAGGAACAGCGTCAACACCAGCGTGAACTTCACGTCGTCCACCGACGCCTGAATCGTCGCCGAGCGGTCGTAGAGCGTGGAGACCTGCACCGAAGGCGGAATCTCCGCCTGCAGCTTCTCGATGGCCGCCTTCACTCGGCTCGCGACTTCCACCGTGTTCGTGCCCGGCTGGCGCTGGATCGCCAGCACGATCGACCGCTCGCCGTTGTACCAGCTCGCCGTCTTGTTGTTCTGCACGTCATCCGTGATCCGACCGATCTCGTCGAGGTGGACGGGGGCGCCGTTGCGATACGCCACGATGACATCGCCGAACTGATTGGCATTCTCGAGCTGGCCCGTCGCCTGCACCGTCAGTGCCGTGCGAGGCCCATAGAGGACGCCCGTCGGCATGTTGACGTTCTGCTGGATCACCGCGTTCGCAACGTCCTCGAGCGCGATGTTGCGCGTCGCGAGCTGCCCCGGGTCGAGCTGAAGGCGCACCGCGTACTTCTGCGCGCCGTAGACGAGCACCTGCGCGACGCCGCCGACCATCGACAACCGCTGCGCGAGCGTCGTCTCACCGAACTCGTCGAGCGTCGACAGCGGCACCTGATCCGACGTGAGCGCCAGCGTGAGGATCGGCGCATCCGCGGGATTCGTCTTCTGATATGAGGGCGGAATGATGCCCTGCGGCAACTGACGCGCGGTCTGCGCGATCGCCGCCTGAATGTCCTGCGCCGCGGCGTCGATGTTCCGGTCGAGCGCGAACTGCACGACGATCTGTGTCTGCCCGAGGCTCGACGTCGACGTCATGTTGTCGATGCCGGCAATCGTCGAGAACTGCTTCTCGAGCGGCGTGGCGACCGTCGCCGCCATGGTCTGCGGGCTGGTGCCCGGCAGCGTGGCGCTGACGGTGACCGTCGGGAAGTCGACGTTCGGCAGATCGCTGACCGGCAACTGGCGGTAAGCGACGATACCGAAGACGAGGATGCCGATCATGACGAGCGTCGTCATGACGGGCCGTTTGATGAACAGCGTTGTGAAATTCATCTACGACAACGGAGGAGATTCAGGGCAGGTCGAGAAACCAGAAAACCAAACAGCTCACCGCAGAGGCGCGGAGACGCAGAGGAAACCAGAGATTCGAAACGAACAGCTTCCTTGCTCAACGAGCCCGGACGAACCCTTCTTTGGTGACTGCCGCTCGGGATGCTTCTGCTAGCGTCCCGAGCGGATGTCCTCAAAATCATTCCCGGCTCGTTGGATTGGAGCTGTATTCGGCTGACGAACTCCTCTGCATCTCTGCGGTGAGACCTTGCACTTTCGCCTTTCACCAACTCAATCGCCAGCCACCGGCACCGGCGCCGCGACGGACCCCGAGGTCGCACGCGACGCCCGACGCCCCAGCCACGCCTGGAGCTCGTCGAAGTACGAGTAGAACACCGGCGTCACGTAGAGCGTGACGATCTGCGAGAACGCAAGCCCGCCAACCACCGCGATGCCGAGCGGACGCCGCGACGCCGCGCTCGTGCCCACGCCGATGGCGATCGGCAGCGTCCCCACGATCGCCGACACCGTCGTCATCATGATCGGCCGGAAGCGCACGCTCGCCGCCTCGATGATCGCCGTCGCGGCCGACACACGCTCGGCGCGTTGTCGCTCGAGCGCGAAGTCGATCATCATGATCGCATTCTTCTCCACGATGCCGATCAACATGATGATGCCCACGTAGCCGTACACGCCCAGCTCCACGTGCGTGAGATACAGCGCGAACAGCGCGCCGAACGCGGCGAACGGCAGACCCGTGAGAATCGTGATCGGGTGGATGAAGCTCTCGTAGAGAATCCCGAGAATGATGTAGATGATGAAGATCGTGATCAGGAGCAGCAGGCCCATGCCTTCCTGCGCATCCTGGAACGCCGCGGCGGTGCCCGCGAACTGGCCGCTGATCGTCGCCGGCAGCATCTGACGGGCGGTGCGCGCGACTTCCTCGGTCGCCGCCCCGAGCGACACGCCCGGCGCGAGATTGAACGAGATCGTCACCGACGCCATCTGTCCCGAGTGCGCGACGCTCAGCGGACCCGTCGTGTGCTCGAAGTACGCCACGTCGCTCAGCGGGATCTGCTTGCCATTCGCCGCGGGCACGAAGAAGTGATCCAGTGCCGATGCATCCAACTGCGCGCTCGGCACCGTCTCCATGACGACGAAATACTCATTCGTCGGCGTGAAGATCGTCGAGACCTGCTGCTGGTTGTACGCGTTCGCCAGCGCCGACTCGATGCCCTGCGGCGTCGTGCCGAGCGCGAGGGCGCGCTGCCGATCGATGTGAATGCGAAGAATCGGGCTGCGGTTGAGCAGATCCGACGTCACACCCGTGAGGTGCGGATTCTCCTGCAGCTTTTCCATCAGGCGATTCGCCTGGTCGTAGAGCTGCGTGATGTCCGAGCCGTGCAGCGTGAACTGATACAGCGTCTTCGTCCCGCGGCCGCCGATGCGAATGCTCGGCGGATTGGTGACGAAGATCTGCACGCCCGGCACGCCGCTCATCACCCGCTGGAGCTCGTGCACCATGTCATCGGCCGGCGGCCGCTGGCCCGCGGGCTTGAGCGTGATGCTGAAGCCGACCGAGTTCGATCCGCCGCCCGGGCCGCCGCCCACGTTCGCGGTGTACGATGCCACGTTGCTGTCCGTCGCCAGCTTGGCGCTCACCTGCCGCGAGATCCGAAGCATCTCGCTGAAGGTCGTGCCCTGCGCCGCCTCGGCGGTGGCGTTTAGAGAACCTGTATCATCGGGTGGGAACAAGCCCTTGGGAATCACCGTCCACAGCAATCCCGTGAGCCCGAGGATGACCGCCGAGAACGCGATTGTCACCGGCCGATGGCGCATGACCCAGCCAAGCGTGCGCTCATAACCGGCGAGAGCGCCGTTGAAGAGGCGTTCGGTGAAATTGAAGAAGCGGCCATGCTTCTCGTTCGCGCTGTGCGGCTTGAGGAGCCGGCTGCACAGCATCGGCGTGAGCGT
>Ga0070680_100003817_pt1 | contig 11269 bp, 10 predicted proteins | sample KBSC73BmetaG_FD_64672 | JGI IMG/M metagenome (GOLD analysis project Ga0070680, IMG submission 64672) | Corn rhizosphere microbial communities from Kellogg Biological Station, Michigan, USA - KBS C7-3B metaG | ecosystem: Host-associated > Plants > Roots > Rhizosphere | place: USA: Michigan...
CACCCCCGTCAGGCTGACCAGAACCAGCGCAAACGACGCGAGCGTCGTGCGAAAAATATACTTGTCGATCGACCCCATCGTTACCGCACGATCCCCGCCCCGCGATCCGAAACTGCGGCTGGCGACCAATCCCGAGTTCAGGGATCCCCTTGGGTCGCATCGCCATCGTCCGGCCGGCTCACTCTCTCACTACCATCCCTTTGATCCGTCAACAAAATGGCTGCGCCATGGCGCCCTCGGGATATGATTAATAATTCGTGCTATGTGGCCTCCCAGTCACGTCCGACGCTTGGCAGCGCGGCGGCTGACAGGTCATAGTGCCCCGGACCGTGCTCTTGACGGACGTGCATCGCAGCCGAAGAGAACATTTCGAAACCGCCCGGCGGGTTCCCGACCCAGCGACAGCCCTGATTTTGGAGGATTTGCCTATGCCCGACGCCGTCAAGGTCGGCTTCGTTCGGTTTTCCACCGCCCCGCGCGGCGTTCTGGTAGTATTCTGCGACGATACGTTGAAGTTCGGCGCGGCGACCCGCAAGACGCTGGGCGCGGCGGCCGATTTGGTCAGGCGCGCCGCTGACACCAACCGGTTCAAGGGCAAGAGCGGGTCCACGCTCGATATTCTGGCGCCGAAGGGTCTCAAGGTCTCGCGCCTGATCGTGGTCGGCGCCGGCAAGCTCTCGGCAATCAAGGACAGCGATTTTCTCAAGCTTGGCGGCGCCGCAGCCGGCAAGCTGCAGGCTGGCAATGATGCCGTGACGATCATTGCGGAATTGCCTGGTGGGGCCATGACGCCCGATCGGGCGGCCGCGGTCGCATCGGGGTTGCGGCTGCGCGCCTACAAATTCGACCGCTACAAGACCAAAAAGAAGGATGGCGAGGACGCCGCCCTGCGCGCCGACGTTTCGATCGCCGTCGACGATGTCAGCGCTACGCGAAAGTCGTTCGCCGCGAGCACTCACATTGTCGATGGCGTCATCACCGCGCGCGATCTCGTCAACGAGCCGCCCAACGTTCTGTTCCCGGTGGAATTTGCGCGCCGCGCCGGCCAGTTGCGCAAGCTCGGCGTCGACGTCGAGATTCTCGACGTCAAGGCCATGACGAAACTCGGAATGGGCGCGCTGCTCGGTGTCGCCCAGGGCTCGACGCAGCCCGGCCGCACCGTGATCATGCGCTGGAATGGCGGCAAGCGCGGTGATCAGCCGGTTGCCTTTATCGGCAAGGGCGTTTGCTTCGATACCGGCGGCATTTCCATCAAGGGTGCAGCAAGCATGGAGGATATGAAGGGCGACATGGGCGGCGCCGCCTGCGTGGTTGGACTGATGCATGCGCTGGCCGCGCGGAAGGCGAAGGTCAATGCGGTCGGCGCCATTGGCGTTGTCGAGAACATGCCCGATGGCAACGCACAACGTCCCGGCGATATCGTGACGTCGATGTCCGGCCAGACCATCGAGATCATCAACACCGACGCGGAAGGCCGGCTGGTGCTGGCCGACGTGCTCTGGTACGTGGCGAAGAAGTTCAAGCCGAAATTCATGGTCGATCTCGCAACGCTAACCGGCGCGATCATGGTGGCGCTCGGCACCGAATACGCCGGGCTGTTCTCCAACAACGACGAATTGGCGGAGCGTTTGACCAAGGCCGGGCTGGCGACGGGGGAACGGGTCTGGCGCATGCCGCTCGGCCCGGAATACGACAAGCAGATCGACTCGCAGTTTGCGGATATGAAGAACACCGGCAGCCGCCATGGCGGTTCGATCACCGCCGCGCAGTTCCTGCAGCGCTTCGTCGACGACACCCCGTGGGCGCACCTCGATATCGCAGGAACGGCGATGGGCGCGCCGAAGACCGAAATCAATCACAGTTGGGGTTCGGGGTACGGCGTTCGCCTGCTGGAGCGGCTGGTCGCGGAGTATTACGAAGCCAAGCGATGACGGAAGTCCTGTTCTACCATCTGCAAAACATGTCGCTCGAAAGCGTGTTGCCGCCCTTGCTCGAAAAATCGCTGGAGCGTGGCTGGCGGGTTGTCGTGCAGTCGACGTCGCCAGAGCGCGCGGACGCGCTCGACGCTCATTTATGGACCTATCGCGAAGATTCGTTTTTGCCGCACACCACCTGGCGCGCCGGCGATGCGCGGGATCAGCCGATCGTGCTGGTGGTGGAGGAGGGCAACCCGAACCGGGCCAATGTCAGGTTTCTGATCGACAATGCCGCCTTGCCGGCGGACTGCGACGCCTATGATCGGATGGTTCTGGTTTTTAACGGCGACGACGACGAAGCGCTCGCAGCGGCGCGGGGCGCCTGGACGGACTGCAAGACGCGGGGATTCGAGGTCACCTATTGGCAGGCCGACGAGCGGGGCCGCTGGCAGCGGCGGGAATAGCGATCCGCCGAAATTAATGATAATCTGCAGTTTCGGTCCGCGCGCTTGCATACAGCCACGGTCGTGCCGCAAAGTGATGGTGGGACAGGCGCTTAGGCGACGGGGTGGGAACTTAAGTAATCGTGCGAGACAAAAATCGTTATCGAAAGCGCCTGCTGGCGTTGCTTCTGTTCGCCCCCGTGATGGCGGGCTGCTCAAGCACGTCTGATCTCTTTTCGTCCGATCTGCTGTCTAAAGATGCCGAATGGTTTTCGCGCTCCGGCAGGCTGTTCATCCGAAACGTTTCGATCGACACGCCGCCCCTGACCCCCAACAAGGCGGTTACGGCAGAAGATTTGGTCAGCGCCGACGGACTTTGCCCGGGAATGGCGCCCCCGAACGGGCCTGCGGACGCCAACGCGTTGACCGACGGCGCCGCCGCGGCGCCGGCCGCCTCGACGACGGGGACGGTGGCGCTCGGTCATACCGAATGCGATGTGGTGCGCGGCATCGGCGCGCCCGACAGCGTCAATCTCTCCAACAACCCGCGCGGCGATCGGGTAGCGGTGATCAACTATTCGAAGGGGCAACGCGCCGGAATCTACACTTTCACAGCCGGACGCCTGAGCTCGATCGAGCGTGTGCCTGAGCCGGTGGCGCCACCGAAGGCCGCGAAATCCAAAGCGAAGAAGAAGCCGGCCGCGACCTGATCATTGCTCGGCACACTTGCACCTGAATCGGCTCAGCCGGCCGCTTCGTCATATTGCGAACTCGCCGCCAGCCATTCTTCCTCCGCCCGCTGCAGGGCGCTCGCCGCACCGGCCCGCGCCTTGCTGAGCTGGGCGGCCTGCTTGGGGTCGCGCGTGAACAGATCCGGCAGCGCCAGCGCAGTATCGATCTTCGAGATAATGCCGTTGATGCGCGCGATCTCGGCCTCGGCGTCTGCAATCTTCTGCTTCAGCGGTACGCGCTTTTCGCTCCGGTTGCGCGAAGGCCTGTCGCGGCCGTTGCCGCGCTCATTGCCGCGGTCGCGCGAATTCGTGCGCATGCCGCGTGCCGACAACACCATGCGGCGGTAGTCGTCGAGGTCGCCGTCATATGTCGTGACGGTATGATCGGCTACCACCCATAATTGATCGGCGCAGGCTTCGATCAGATAGCGATCATGCGAGACCATGATGACCGCCCCGGGAAATTCATTGATCGCTTCGGCAAGCGCGGCACGGCTGTCGATGTCCAGATGGTTGGTCGGTTCGTCGAGAATGATCATGTTGGGGCCGAAGAAAGTCGCAAGTCCCAGCAGCAGCCGTGCCTTTTCGCCGCCCGACAGACTCCTGACCAGGGTGTCGCCGGCCTTGCCCGAGAAGCCGATCGCGCCGGTGCGCCCACGCACCTTGGTCTCGGTGGCGTCCGGCATCAGCTTGCGGACGTGATCGTAGGGCGAACCGTCTTCGTTCAATTCGTCGAGCTGGTGTTGCGCAAAATAGGCGATGGAAATCTTGTCGGCGCGGGTGATGTTGCCCGAAAAAGCCGGCAGCCGATTGGCGAGCAGCTTGACCAGCGTCGATTTGCCATTGCCGTTGGAGCCGAGCAACGCGATGCGATCGTCGGTGTCGATTCGCAAGGTGACGCGGTTCAGCACCGGGTTCTTCGGATCATAGCCGACCGAAACATTGTCGAGGGCGATAATCGGAGGCGACAGCATTTTCTCCGGCGCGGGAAAGCTGATCTCGCGCACGTCCTGGGTCACCAGCGCCGCGATCGGCTTCATCTTTTCCAGCATCTTCACCCGCGACTGGGCCTGGCGCGCCTTCGAGGCCTTGGCCTTGAAGCGATCGACAAAGGCCTGCAGGCGCTTGCGCTCGGCGTCCTGCCGCTTGGCCTGCTTGGCATCGAGCATCTCGCGCGTGGCGCGCTGCTCCTCGTAGGACGAGTAGGTGCCGCGGTAGAGCGTCAGCTTGCCGCGGTCCAGATGGAGGATCTGGTCCACCGACGTATCGAGCAGATCGCGGTCATGGCTGATGACGATGACGGTGCGCGGATAGTTGGCGAGATGGTCTTCAAGCCACAGCGTGCCTTCGAGATCGAGATAGTTGGTCGGCTCGTCCAGCAGCAGAAGATCGGGGGCCGCGAACAACGTCGCGGCGAGCGCGACGCGCATCCGCCAGCCGCCGGAAAATTCCGAACATGGCCGCGCCTGCTCCGCGGTCGAAAAGCCGAGGCCGCTGAGGATCGCAGCCGCGCGGGCGGGCGCCGAATGGGCGTCGATGTCCACAAGCCGGGTCTGGATCTCCGCGATCCGGTGGGGATCATGGGCGGTGTCGGCTTCCCGCAGCAGGGCATCGCGCTCAAGGTCTGCCTTGAGAACGACTTCAATCAGGCTCTCCGGCCCGTTCGGGGCTTCCTGCGCAAGACTGCCCACGCGCCAGCGCGGAGGGATGGTGATGGTGCCGGTCTCGGTCGGCATTTCGCCGCGAATGGCCTGAAACAGCGTTGATTTACCGGCGCCGTTGCGGCCGATCAGGCCGACGCGCGCGCCGGGCACGATCTGCGCAGAGCCATGATCGATCAAAAGCCGTCCGGCAATCCGGACCGATATGTCGGTGATTGAAAGCATGCGGGGTTGTCACCGGAGCCACCGCCAAACGCAACCGGTTTGTGAGCGAAATTTCGCCTCCGCTGTCCGCCGATGCCGAAAAATTCATCAGGCTAATTCGACGACCTCAGGCGGTCCTCGCCGTCCCGCCTGCGCAATTCATCCATCAGATGCTGGAGGTGGGGCGAGAGGTGCGAAGACTCCGGAAGCAGGGCCCGCTGCAGCTGTTCACCCACGGCGTCGCAGATCGATCGGCTCGTCTTGCGATCGATTTGTTCGCCGTTGTCGGTGATTCGGCTATTCATAACAAGTTCCGCTTCTGGCCACTTCAAATTTCAATGAGATCGTGCCGGACCAAGTCACCGGGATGGAAAATGTTTCCCGCCGTTCGGTCGATTGCATGCATTTCCAGTGAAGATTGAGTGAACGTTGCGGACGGTTCCATTCGTTCGAACTCGCAAAAGGAAAGCCCCGACACGCTGAGCCGGGGCTTTTAGGATCAAGGAATGGACGATTTGAGATCAATAGCAGCGATTTACCAGCCGCCAGCGGGGACCCCACGGTGTCGGGACCAATCGTCGCACATAGCAACCTCCGTAGCCGTAGGCATAGGCCGGGCCACCGACGAAGAAGCGGGGACCGCCGAAGCCCCAGCCGCCGCCATGCCAACCACCGTGCCAGCCATGACCGCCCCAGGCAGAGGCGGAGGTCGGCGCCAACGCGGCCGCTGCAAGCGAAGCCGCGGCAACTGCAACAAGCGAGAGTTTGCGTAACATGGTCGTCTCCTCAGGTTCGGCGCTGTCGGCGCCATCGGTGAAATTACTGCCCTAACGTCCCCCTAAGCCCGTGAGGCGTTCGGTCGATGGAAGCCTACGCTTGAGAAGCTGAACGAAGCCGGGACGTTGGTTTCAGAGAAGGTTCATGTTCGTGAAATTGTTGTAATTCGCAGGCGTCGATCCTCTGCCGGCGATCCGCCGCATTTCGCCTGGTCGCTTGCCGTCTCCCGATGGCGCCGATATAAGCGCCGCAACTCGCAAACAGCGCTTTTCAAGGATGAAATCATGGCGATGGAACGTACCTTTTCGATTATCAAGCCCGACGCGACCGCGCGCAATCTGACGGGCGCGATCAACGCGCTGATCGAGAAGGCGGGACTTCGGATCGTCGCCCAGAAGCGTATTCGCATGACCCGCGAACAGGCCGAGACCTTCTACGCCGTCCACAAGGCGCGTCCGTTCTTTGGCGAGCTGGTGGATTTCATGATTTCCGGTCCGGTCGTCGTTCAGGTTCTCGAGGGCGAAAACGCCGTGCTCAAACATCGCGACGTCATGGGCGCGACCGATCCATCCAAGGCGGCCGAGGGAACGATCCGCAAATTGCATGCGAAGTCGATCGGTGAAAACTCTGTGCATGGCTCCGACGCGCCGGAGACGGCGGCGATCGAAATCGCCCAGTTTTTCTCGGGCAACGAAATCGTCGGTTGACTGATTCTGGCAGCGGCAAGCAATAACCGCGTGGGGACGGCCGTCTGGCCCGGGGAGAACTCGCTGTGGACTGGCTGCTGCACATCTTCAATCCGGCTAACATCGCAACGTTCGCCGTCCAGTTTCAAGGCGAGATGCAGCAGCCGGCGTTTTGGGTTGCGGTCGGCAAGATCATCTGGATCAACGTGCTGTTGTCGGGTGACAACGCGCTGGTGATTGCGCTGGCGTGTCGTGGACTGGAACCGCGCTATCGGCTTTGGGGCATGGTCCTCGGCGCCGGCGCCGCCGTCGTCCTGCGCATTATCTTCACCGGCATTGTCGTGACGTTGATGGAACTGCCGTACCTCAAGCTGGTCGGCGGGCTGGCGCTGGTCGTGATCGCCGCGAAACTGCTGGTGCCCGAACAAGAGGATGAGGGAGGCGTCGAATCCGCGTCGCATTTGTGGGCGGCGGTGCAAATCGTGGTGGTCGCCGATATCGTCATGAGCCTCGACAATGTGATCGCGGTCGCCGCCGCCGCCAACGGCAGCGTTCCGCTGTTGATCCTCGGCCTCGCCATCAGCATTCCGCTGATCGTTGCCGGGGCCGCACTGATCATGGCGCTGCTCAATCGCCTGCCTATTTTGGTGTGGGCCGGCGCCGCCTTGCTGGGCTGGATCGCCGGCGATGTCATGGCCACCGATCCGGCGGCTCATCCGAAATTGCAGGCGCTCTTCGCCGGCCCGATCGGCGTCACGCTTGACGGAGTGCTGGCGATGTTCGGCATGGCGCCGCGCTTTGCGAGCGGTGGCAATGGCGGCGAGCTCGTTTGCGCCGTGCTGGGCGTGATCGTCGTCTTGGTCGCGGGATCGATCTGGCGGAAGCGCAGGTTGCAGAACACCGAACATCCTGCGCCGTCGGCAGGCTGACGTAGCCTTGGCTTCAAGGCTCGGACGAGGATCCTAACGCCTTACGATCGATCCGGAGCGACCGACCAGCCGCGCCAGCTGCTTGAAACGGCTGCCGACGCGGTCAGCGACGAGATCGACCATTCTGTGCTCGAACACCAGCATCAGCTTGCGGCCCCGGCTTCGGAAGTGGGTTGCCGGCAGTACGCCCGGCCGCGCCGCCGATATCAGATGGGCGACACGAAATGCCGCGCCGAGCACGCGGGCCCGCTCGACCATCGATGGCGGCACCAGTTCCCGAATAATCGCCGGCGGCTCGTTTTGCTCACTCAGGCCGGCATAGCGGTAGAACACCGACAGCGCGACGAATGCCCGGCCTTGATGACTGATCGCGCCGAAATTCCCGTTGGTAATGAGATTGAGCGTCTCCTCGCCGCGGTGGTCGGGATGCACCCGCCATCCGATGTCGGACAGCAGGCAGCCGGCATGGCGCAGGCGGCGATCCTCGTCGGTTTCCCGCAACCTTATGACTCGCGTCAGGCGATCGGTCCATTCGATCAGTTCCTGGGCATGGCGCGCCGATCGCGACAACAGCTGGTTCAGACTCTGCGCGGCGCAGATCAATCCATCCCTGGCGCGTTCGGGTGGCGACAGCATTTCGTAGAGCAGGCCTTCGCGTACCCCGAAGGTCGAAAATACGATGGTCTTCGGCTTCGCGACGCGGATGATGTATTCGAGAACCAGCGCAGCGTAGGTCAGTAGCGGCCGCCGCGCATCGGCGACGAGTTCGATATTGGCCAGCATGTTTGCGGATGCGAGCCGGCGCAAGCGCCGCGCGAAATCGAGCGCGTCCGCTGCCGGAATCGAATAGCCGTGCATCACCCGCAGCGGATAACCGCTCTGGACGATATGGATGCGCGCCAGTGCACGCCAGGTTCCTCCGACCGCATAGAAGGCGCGTCCACGGCCGGCTTTGAGCTGGGCGACGCCGGACAGATCGTTCTTCACGATGCGTTCGGCGCGCTTCAGCGACTTGTGCGACATATCCTGCAAGGCGAGGCTTCCGAGCGGCAGCGTCACGCCGCTGCGAACGCGGTTGCCGCGCACGTCGATCAGTTCCAGCGACCCGCCGCCGAGATCGCCGACAATCCCGTCGGGGTTGTGAATGCCGGACACGACCCCCAGCGCCGACAATTTCGCTTCGCGCGGACCCGACAGGATTTCGATTCCGACGCCGCAGATGCGCTCGGCCTTGGCGATGAAATCGGCGCCATTGGTGGCGTCGCGGCATGCGGCGGTGGCAATCGCGTACACCCGGCCGACCTTCATCACCCTGCACAAGGCGCGAAAACGCCGCAACGACGTCAGGGCCTTGGCGACGGCGTCCGGCGCCAGCAGCCCGGTGGTCTGAACCTCGCGCCCGAGCCCGCAAAGCGTCTTCTCGTTGAAGATGGAGACCAGGCTGCGCGTCATCGATTCATAGACGACGAGACGCACCGAATTCGATCCGATGTCGATGACCGCGACGCTGGATGCGCGTTTACGCGGCCGCTTCACCAGGAAGATCCGTTATGACGAATGCTGACGCTCGGTGCGGCGCGTGAGGCGGCGCGGCGAGGATTCCTTAAGCGACTTTCCACGGCCTGACAGACTCGGATTCGTCATGAAGTAATTATGCAGGTTGAAGGGCTCCTCGCCCTTCGCGGCCTTCATACGCGTTGACGACCCATCCGGCAATAACTGCCAGCTCTGCTCGGTATCCTTGAGATTGGCGACCATGATCTGCTCGAGAACCTGCTGATGCACCGTGGGATTTTGCAGCGGACAGAGGATTTCGACACGCCGGTCGAGGTTGCGCGGCATCATGTCTGCGGACGAGATATACACAGCCGCTTTGGCGCCGGGCAGGCCCTGTCCCATCCCAAAGCAGTAGATTCGGCCATGTTCGAGGAAGCGGCCGATAATCGATTTGACGCGGATGTTCTCCGAAAGCCCGGGAATGCCGGGCCGCAGGCAGCAAATTCCGCGCACCACCAGCTCGATCGAGACGCCGGCCTGCGAGGCTTCGTACAGGGCGTCGATGATCTCGGGGTCGACCAGCGAGTTCATCTTCATCCAGATCGCGGCCGGCCTCCCGTGACGCGCATGGCCGGTCTCGCCATGAATATGTTCGAGCATGCGCTTGCGCAATGTGAGCGGCGACACCGCCATCTTCTCGATATCGCTGGGTTCGGCATAGCCGGTGATGTAGTTGAACACCCGCGCGGCGTCGCGCCCGATGATCGGATCGGACGTGAAGTAAGACAGATCGGTGTAGATGCGTGCGGTCACCGGATGATAGTTGCCGGTGCCGGTGTGGACGTAGGTCGTGAGGCTGCCGCCCTCGCGACGCACGATCAATGACAGCTTGGCGTGGGTCTTCAGTTCGATAAATCCGTACACCACCTGCACGCCGGCGCGTTCGAGATCGCGCGCCCAGCGGATGTTGGCTTCCTCGTCGAACCGGGCCTTGAGTTCGACCAGCGCCGTCACCGACTTTCCGGCCTCCGCGGCCTCCGCCAGCGCCCGCACGATCGGCGAGTTGTTCGAGGTGCGATAGAGCGTCTGCTTGATGGCGACGACATCGGGGTCGCGGGCGGCCTGTTGCAGGAACTGCACCACGACGTCGAAAGATTCATAGGGGTGATGAACGATCAGATCCTTTTGCCGGATCGCCGCGAAAATATCGCCGCCATGATCGCGCACGCGTTCGGGATGACGGGGTACATAGGGCACGAATTCGAGATCGGGGCGGTCGAGCCGGGTCAGTTGCGACAGCTCGTTCATCGCCAGCACGCCGTCGACCAGCAGAACCTCGTCGTCAGCGGTGGACAGCGCGCTTTGCACGAAGGCGCGCAACTCTTCCGGCATCTTGGCTTCGATTTCGAGCCGGATCACCGATCCCCGCCGCCGCCGCTTCAGCGCGGTTTCAAACAGCCGGACCAGGTCTTCCGCCTCTTCCTCGATTTCGAGCTCGGAATCCCTGATGATGCGGAAAGCCCCCTGGCCTTTGACGGTATAGCCGGGGAATAGCCGCCCGATGAACAGGCCGGTGGCCTGCTCCAGGGTAATCAGCCGCACCGCGGCATCCTTGCCGGCGGGCAGGCGGATGAAGCGATCGATCTTGCCGGGCATGCGAATGAGCGCGTTCATCGGCTTGCCGTCGGAAACCCGGGCCAGCTGCAGCGCGACGGTGAATCCGAGGCTCGGGATAAACGGGAAGGGATGCGCCGGATCGATTGCCAGCGGCGTCAGCAACGGGAAAATATTGTGGAGGAAATGATCCTCGATCCAGGCTCGCTCGGTCTTGGTGACATCGCGGCCATCAACGAGAACCAGACCCGCCTCGGCCAGGATGCCACGCAGATCGCGCCAGATGGCCTGCTGGTCGATGGCGAGCTTTGAAACCGCCTCGTTGATGAGGACAAGCTGTTCGGCGGGGGTCAGCCCGTCGGGACTACGCTCGGCGATGCCCTCCCGCACCTGGGCCTTGATGCCGGCGACCCGGACCATGAAGAACTCATCAAGGTTATTGGCGGAAATCGACAGAAATCGCACCCGCTCAAGCGCGGGATGGCCGGGATTGACCGACTCCTCCAGCACCCGGCGGTTGAAGTGCAGCCAGGAAAGCTCGCGGTTGATGAAGCGTTCGGGGCTGCTGCCCATCGTTGGAGCGGCTCCGAAATCCACTTCTTTTTCTTTAGTTACAATGGCTTGCGCGGATTCCATAAGATTTCAAATCCATCCCAAAACAGGCGGCTGCGCGATTTCCGGAGACGGGCCGCGCAAACCATGTGTTACCGCGATGACGTTTCAATGACATTGACGTTCCCGGCGTCCGCGCCGTCAAGATGCGAGACAGGCCGCCGGATCAGGCATTGCGCAGCAATTCAGCCGCCAGCGC